>Ga0209040_10001346_pt1 | contig 19396 bp, 23 predicted proteins | sample BogFormECP12_OM3_FD_188240 | JGI IMG/M metagenome (GOLD analysis project Ga0209040, IMG submission 188240) | Bog forest soil microbial communities from Calvert Island, British Columbia, Canada - ECP12_OM3 (SPAdes) (version 2) | ecosystem: Environmental > Aquatic > Freshwater > Wetlands > Bog ...
GTCGCCAAAAGTCGCTCAGCGTCCGTTCTGGCGGTGCCGGTTTTGACCGATTTCGCCACGGCGCGCGAAACTGCCCGTTCGACACCAGCCACCTAGTGGTGTGCTGTCATCGATCGACGCTTTGCTGGAGCGCAACCCGGCCGCTACAAACTTTCTCCAGGATCGACTCGGCGGTGGCGGTCCAAACCAACGGTTTCGGTATCTCGGTGTGCGCGTCAAGGTATTCCTCGATCGCGACAACGAGCTCAGCGCGGGTGCTGAAGCTGCCGCGGCGTAGGAGGTCGCGGTGAACTGCAGGTGGAGCCGCTTGTGCCGGGCCAGCCACTGCTGCACGTCTGTGCTTTGGTGGCGTAGCTGTCCCGAATTAATTGCACAACAAGGTTTTTGGAAGCTTGCCGTCGATAATGCCATGATCGCCATGGACCGGTTAAACTATGCGATTCGACGTCCTTCCGAACGCCTCGACACGAGGCATGGCCACGGCTCGACTTGGCTACTTACCAAGTTGCAGCAGACACCGGTTGCGGGCAAGGCGGACTGCGGCGCTCGAGTCAAGATGACGTGAGCATTGGTGCCGCGGTGCCCGAATCCGTTGACCGCGGCGATCGCTGGGCCGGCACTGGTCGGGAATGCCGTGGTGGTGGTGACAACTTCGACGTTGAGCTCGGCGAACGGGATGGCGGGGTTGAGAATGTCCAACCTGGGCTGCGGTGGAATCGTGCGGTGGTGCAACGCCAGCGCCGCCTTCATAACTCCGGCCACACCCGCTGCGGCCTCGAGATGCCCGATCGCCGCCTCCACCGAACCGACAAGGAGGGCGTGGGATCTCGATTCGGCGCGACCATATGCTTCGCCGAGAGCTGCCAGTTCAATCGCATCCCCCACCGCCGTGCCGGCGCCGTGCGCCTCCAAGTAACCGATCTGGTCGGGAGTTAAACCCGCTTGGGCGCAGACCCGTAGCGCCAGATCGTGCTGCGCCCTGCGGTTCGGGACGGTGACGCCCGTCGCGCGCCCGTCATGATTTGTCCCGCTGCCCTCGATCACCGCGTAGATGCGGTCGCCGTCGCGCACGGCGGCTTCGACGGGTTTGAGGACGATGATGCCCGCACCCTCGCCGCGTCCATAGCCGTCGGCGGCCGCGTCAAAGGGTTTGCACCTACCGTCAGGCGACAGAAGACTGTCCTTGCACAAGCTGACGAACACTTCGGGATGCAGCATTACGTTCACACCGCCGGCCAGCGCCACCCCGCATTCGCCGCGGACCAGCGCCAGCGTCGCCTCGTGTATCGCCACCAAGGACGACGAGCACGCGGTGTCGATCGTTAGACTCGGACCGCGCAGGTCCAGCGCGTGGGACAACCGATCGGACACGGTCGGTTGTCCCGACAACCGGTGGCTCTCCTCGCGGCGGTCCATTGCGATCATGGCCGACGAGACGTGCCGCGGTGTCTCGCTGTCGTTCATGACCGCTCCAACGTAGACACCGACGTCGCGGCCGGGGACCAGGCCAGCCATACCCGCGTCGTCGAGCGCCTCCCACGCCACCTGGAGCGCCCATCGCTGCTGCGGGTCCATTACCGCGGCCTCGCTGGGTGACATGCCGAAGAACTCGGCGTCGAAATCCCACGGCGACATCGTGACGAATCCACCGTGCCGCGTATAGGCCCGCCCGGGTGCGTCAGGATCGGCGTCGTAAAACAAGTCGGCGTTCCACCGCTCGGCAGGCACTTCGGCGATCCCATCGCCATGGCGCAGCATGAAATCCCAGTACTGCTCAGGGCTGTTGACACCGCCGGGCAGTCGACACCCCATACCCACGATCGCCACGCCCGTGCCGATACCCATGATCAGTTCTCCGCAATGTTGTTAGTTTCCAGCATTGTTTGGGCACCGGGGTTTGCACGCGCCGCTATGTCGCGTGAGATGTACCGACTCGGGCTATCCCCTCCAGGAGCATCCATTCGAAGCCCACACTGCCAGAACAAGTTTCAACCAAGGTGGCAACAGAGAAGTGATGCATCGTGGTAACCACTGCCAGCGACGGAGACCGAGCCGCGAGCGCACGCTGTACCCGCACTGCTGCCTCTGGGTCGGCGCCGATGCCGGCATGTTCGGTCGGCACCCAACAGGCCAGGGCCACCGTGAGGCGTGAAGGCCTTGAGGCCTGGATTTTCCGGCAGCTCTAACTCCCTTAGTGACATGGCCGCGAGCGCGGAGTCCAGTCCGGGTAGCAGTTCCTCAAGAACGTCGCCTTCCCGCTTTAAAAGGCGCATTTATATCTCCAATCGTCGGACCGCTCATCCAATCCGGGATGTAGGACCGTGTCTAAGACTATGATTGACCGGCCGGATTGCTCTGATCGACTAAAATCACTGCCCGCAACGATATTTCGGTGTTGTTTGTGGATAAAGAGGTCTTCGGCCCAGGCGCGCATCGCTTTTCTCTCTCGTGAATCTGTGGCGATGCGACGAATTTACGGGCCGAAACCGGGGTGGACCATCGTGCAAACACCAAAATCAGTAGTGGTGCACGCACCTATCCTTTGGGCCAGGATCGCCCGAGACACGGCTCTTCGTAATGAAGCGTGGTAGCGCCTGGTCGACACGGTTGACTGGCTGAGGCTGTAAATTAGCCTGAGGCCTCATGATTCGTGGTGTTAGGGAACACGAACAGAAACGCCCCAGGTGAACAACAACAGTAGCGTCACGGTGATGCTCGGGTTGGAAGGCATGGCCGTGCTGGCGGTGTCCGAGCGTGACGGCGAACTGGAGTACGCCGTCGAGACGACCGCGGCGACCGGCTGGTGCCCGGTATGCGGGGCGATCGCGCGGTTGCATGCTCGTCGCCCGACGTGGGTTCGGGATTTGCCGGCGGGGGGTCGGCCGGTGACGTTGGTGTGGGTCAAACGCATCTGGCGCTGCATGCGTCGGCAGTACGAGCAGCAGACGTGGACAGAGACACATCCGGCGATCGCGCCGCGCGCATCGTGGACCGAGCGGGCCCGCAAGCAGGCGTGTCGGTGGGTGGGTCGCGATGGGCATCCGGTGGCCGCGATGGCGCGTGAGTTCGGGGTCGCATGAGCCACGGTGATGGCCGTGGTGCGCGATCACGGCGCGTGGCTGCTGCGGCGGGCTCAGCCCGGTGCACAGGCCACCGCGATCGGGTTGATGAGACCGCGTTCACCCGCGAAATGCGATCCGCCCCACCGTCTTTGCCACCGGCATCGTCGATCTGCATCGCGGAAGACTGATTGACGTCATACCCGGTCGGAATCGAAAAGTGTTGGCCGACTGGCTTTGTGAGCAGCCTAGCGGCTGGGCAGCCGGGATCGTTGTAGCGGCGTTGGACCTTTTCCGCGGCTACTGCGCGGCCCTGTCGGCCGGACCGCCCACCGCGGTACGGGTGCTCGACCCATTCCATGTGGTGCGACTCGGGTTCGCCTGCGTCGATGACTTGCGCCGTCGAGTTCAACAAGACACCTAGGGCGTCGCGGCCGCGGCCGCGACCCGCTCTGCGGGATTCGCCGCCGCCGCGTCCAACAACAGACCTACGGACACCGCGGGCGCGCCGATGACCCGCTCTACCGGATACGGCGGGTGTTGCGCCGTGGCGCTGCACACCTCATCGACACCGGCTGGGCACGGCTGATGGCCGTCATCGACGCCGGCGACGAGGGTGGCCACATCGCTGCCACCTGGGTTGCCGCTCAAGAGCTTTGCGCCATCTACCGCTGCCGCGATCGCGACCAGGCCGCCGGCTGGCTTTACGACTGGACGGTGCTCTGCATCGACTCTGGCCCAGCCGAATTGAGCCGATTGGCCCGCACGATCAACACGCCTACTTCATCGCCGGTCGCAGCAGCAACGGAGGCACCGAAGCCGTCAACTTGCTCATCAAGAAAATCCTGCGTGTCGGCGCGGCAGGAACTTCCGCAATTACCGACTGCGCCTGCTGCTGCACTGCGGAATCACCTGGCAAAATCACACGCCAACACCACTACGAGGCCGACTACAAATGCTTGGCTGCGTAGATCCATCAAACCCCGACACCACTACGAGCCCGCCTACCACACTCGGCTGCATAGAGCCAACAAACCAAGATCAGGTTCCTACAACCGGGCCTCTACGGTTCCAGGGGATGGACACTGGACCTTGAGGCCGGCGAAGTGCCGAACGCCTCGCCGCTCCGGCGACCTCGCTCCCCAATCACAAACCATGTCCGCATTACACCCTTGCCCTTGACGACGACCTCGCCGCGTTCCTCGAACACAAAATCGTCTTTCAACCGGTCATGGACCACCTGGGGTACCTGGATCTTGCCCTCGACGCCCGTGGACTCCATACGTGAAGCCACATTGACCGCGTCGCCCCAAACGTCGTAGAAAAATCGACGGGTTCCCACGACCCCCGCGGCCACATGACCAGCACCAAGCCCGATCCGCAGCCGCACTGGACGTCCGCGCGGGTCGGTCAGCCCGGCTACCGCCTCGGCCATACTCAGCGCGAAGCGCGCCAGCGCCTGCAAATGATCCTCGCGGCATTCTGGAACACCGCTGACCACGATGTAGCAATCCCCGCTGGTCTTGATCTTCTCCAGGCCATGGCGGTCGACCAATCGGTCGAGATCGGTGTAGAGCCGATTCAAGAACTGGACCACCTGGGCAGGTGCGGTCTCGCTAGCCCACTCGGTGTACCCGGCGATGTCGGCGAACAGCACCGAGGCGTCCGCATACCTGTCGGCGATGATGCTGGTCGACCGATTCTTCAGCCGTGACGCGATGCTGGCCGGCAGGATGTTGGTAAGGAGCAACTCTGAACGCTGGTATTCCAGCTCCATGGCTTCTTCGGCGCGCTCGATCTCGCGCAGGGCGTACCAGACAGCCGCGACGCTCATGATGCAGGCAGAGATCACCGATGTGATGAAGCCGAGGGCGACCCACCACCGCGGCTGCACCCCGGTGTCGGGTGGGACCGTGAACTGCAGCGTGATGGCCAGCGCCGCGCCGATCGCCACCAGGATCGAGGCGAGGACGATGTGCTCGATACCCAGCACCAACACAGCAGCGGCGGCCACCAACACAAAAAAGAGATCCAGACCCGAACTGGTGCCGATATCCCAGCAGACGATCGAAAGCGACACAAATGTCGTGATGATCAAGGTCAGGGGTGCAATCAGCCCGCCGAAGCGGTGCAGCCACGGGATCGTCGCAAAGACCAACGCCAACACCGCATTCACGATTGCCATGTAGGTCGAACCCCGCTGGGTGACCAACAACAAGACCGCAAAGGTCGCGCTGACGACCGCGGCCAACCACGTGAGGATGTTGACAACCCGGCGCTGGCGCGCGATCCGCTCAGAATAGTGCGTATTGCGGGCCGGGGAGCTAACAGCCAATTGCGGCGGTGAACCGCGGTAGGACCGCCGAATTTCCTCTCTGGGCTGGCCTGACTCAACACCATCCGCCTCGACGGCCACGGCCCAAGCCTATCCCCCTTCCCCAGCCTGCGCCTACCTTGACGCGCTAGCGTCGACTTCAGCCAACACGCCCGATCTCGGATGGGCGGCGCTTTGCTGTCAGTCGTCGACTACGCCGGGATGTCGCCCCACTCGACGACCCGGGGTAGCGGGTCAGCGGGGTCCACGACGTAAGGCCAGCGTTCGGTGGGACGGGTAGTCGTCGATGTCATCGAAGCTGACGGTTCCAAGCCCGGGGCGATGCATCACCGTGCCAGGACTGGACGATCAAATGACCTGCGGGGAATGTCTCACAAGCCGCATGTCATTCGACGCTGATGGCCTTGACGATGTTGAGCCGCGAGGCGCGCACCGCAGGCGGGATGGATCCCAGCAAGCTCAATGACAGTGCCGCCGCTGCAAAACCGAGTGCTAACGGACTTGGCTCGTAGAAGATGTCGATGGTGGTGATCTTCCCGAACACCATTGCGTCGAGATAGTGGGCTACTGAACCAAGGACCATCCCGATCGCGCCGCCGACAATGCCGATGCCACCTGCTTCAGCGAGGACCATTTGCAAAGTGAGTTTCCGGCTCGAGCCCATCGCCCGCAACACACCGAGTTCGCGACGGCGCTCGATGACCGACAGTGTCAAGGTGTTCAGTAGGGCGACAGCGGCTACCAGTGCGACGATCCATTGCAGACCCGCGACCAGCGTGGCACCCTGCTTGACCGCACCGCTCATGCCGTCGAGTGCCTGCGCACCGGTGTAGAGATACGCCGATGTGGGCAGCGCTTTCCCAACAGCGGCTTGGATCTGGTCAAGGGGAGCTGCCGGCGAGACTGTGAGTTCGAAATAGTTCGCACCGGGTCGATCAAACCACTCCTGCAGTTGCGAGAGGTTGATCGCGATGGCACCCTCAAGCGCCGAGAAGTATGGGACTACTTCGAGCACTTGGACTGAATGCACGCCGTGCGGTGTAGAGAGCTGCAGTTCGTCTCCCCTTGAAACGCGCAGTGATCGGGCGAGATCTCGGGACAACACCACTCCAAGTCCGGCGAGGACCCGCGCACGCACGTCATCGCTCATGGCGCCGGAAATAGCAGTGTGTGTGCCAATCGCGAGGCCTTGAATGGTCACTCGGGTGTTGCCCACCGTTGCGTACGCCCATTGTCCTTCTACCACCCGGGTCACGCCCGGAACCGAGGCGAGGGTGGATTGCAGGTTGGCTGGCAAGATCGGCCCGGTGGGACTCTGATCCGCAGGGGTCGAGCTAACATACAGATTGGTTTTTGCGACGGACGAGAATGTGCGTGTGGCCGAGTCAATGAGATTGCCGTTTGCCCCGGTAATTGTCACCACCATCGCGACTGCGATTCCCACCGTCATCACAGCTGCCCAACCGCGCCGCGGAGCGCGCTCGACGGATTCTGCGCCCAATCTCCCCGGTGCCCCAAATATTCGGGACACCCGCGCAACAGAATTGACGATTGGGCCGGTGAAGGCGAAGCACAAGCCAATCGAAGCGGCGAAGAACACGCAGACCCCCGCCATGGCGAGCCGGCCTGGGGCGTGAAACGCGAGCAGAAAAGCAAGCAGAACTGCCGACAGTGCGGCTGTGGCCACTATCGCCCGCAATCGCCCACTCACGCGGTCAGCCGGACTTGCCCCAGGGGGCGCCAAGGCCTCGATCGGTGCCACTCCGTATACCTGGCGCGCCGCTAGGGCCGACGCCACGACGCTCGCAGTAACACAGGCGATTGCCGCCACTGGAATCGCGTATGGAGGCGGCGCGTATTCCAATCGTGCGTCGATGGACTGCACAATAAAATTGGGCAAACGGCCGATGGCCCACTTGCCCATGAGTAGCCCTATCGGCACTCCAATCGTTGTACCAAGCATTCCCAACATCGCCGCCTCTGTGAGTAGATCCCGGACGATTGCCGACCTACGCCCACCGAGGGCACGCAGCATTGATATGGACGGGCGTCGCGCCGTGACCGCCATATTCATTGCGTTGAAAACCAAGAAGGCGGCCACCACAAGAGCGATGGTGGCGGCGACCAACAAGGCATACCTGAGGGTGGCGATAGAGCTGCTGGCCTGCGCCGTGCGGAAATTCGGCGCGGCTACAACGGCACGCCCGGCGACGACCTTGGTCACATCCGAACGAACCTGGTTCAGATCATTGCCGGGTTTCGCGACCACGAGGATGGAATCGAGCTGGTGCGGTCGATCTGCGACCTGTTGCGCTAGCGGGAGGGGGGCGAGGATGAAGTGTCCGCCGTTAATTCGGCGCGCAGCAGCGTTGTCGATCACGGCGACCACTGGGACCGTTCGAGTCCCAAGATCCAAAGTGCGGCCTTTCTCCAAGCCCATACCGGCGCCGACGGCGACGCCTTTCGGGACTGTGAAGAACTCCGGACTCGCCATGAGGTCTTGAACCGCCTCTTGGAGACCGCTTTTCAGCGCGGTTATGCCCGGGTCGACTCCGAGTATTGGGATCTGTTCGGATCCGGACCGTAGTTGCGTCCGCAACATCGGCACCGCCGCGCCAACGCCGGGGATCTGAGAAAGCTCGGCTTGCACGGATTGGTCAAATCCTCCATCGGTAATACCCGCGACTTCGAGATCGGCCTTGCCGGCGATCTGCGTCGCGAGTCGATCGACAGAGCCCGTGAGCGAACCGAATACACCCAGGATGGCTACCAACAGCGCCGCTGATACTCCGATAACTGCAATCGATGCCGCTGAGCGACGCCAGTGGACAGTGAACTCACGCAGCGCGAACAGGCGGAGGCGGCCGAGCACAGCGACGATCATCGACGGTGCCCATCACTTCTCGGCGAACCAATTTCAACCGAGGTCAGCCGGCCGTCCTTCATCGTGATGACTCGGTCTGTCGCTTGGGCGGCATCTTGATCGTGGGTAACCATTACGACCAGCCGATTGGCGCCGGATTCGTGAGCAATGTCTGCGAGGAGCTGCAATATGACGGCTCCGGTCGCGGAGTCGAGATTTCCAGTGGGTTCGTCGGCGAGGATCAATGGTGGATTCATTATCAATGCGCGGGCGATCGCTACACGCTGCATTTGACCACCAGAAAGCTCCGAAGGTCGATGGTTGGCACGATTTCCAAGACCGACCATCTCGAGCAGCCGCAGCGCATCTGGTTTGGCGCTACGGATCGACTGGCCATCGAGGAGCCTAGGAATTGCAACATTTTCCCAAGCCGACATCGTCGGCAGCAGGTTGAAGAACTGGAATATGAAACCAACACGGTGCCGGCGGAATTCGGACTGTTGGTCATCGTTGAGTCGGCTGATGTCGTTGCCATAGAAGCAAATCGACCCCGAATCCAAGGAGTCGAGCGCACCAAGTAGATGCATCAGCGTGCTCTTGCCTGCGCCAGACGGTCCAATTACAGCCACGAACTGTCCGTGATCCAACCGAATACTGACCCCGTCCAACGCGCGCACAACCTGCCCGCCAATACGGTATGAGCGGGCTACATCGGTCAGCACAATTGCGGGCTCGCTGGCATCCCCGACGGACGTGTCGGATGCGTCCATTGTGTCGAGTGCGTCCATTGTCATGTTTACTCCGTTCACTGGACCGGCTTCGGGTGCAGGCGATCGGCACCGAGTCCCAACGCCGTGTATGTCAGCCCTACTGCGGCGGCAAGCCAGCGCCGCTGCCGTGTCATTCCATCCCGCGCAGTAAGCGCCGAGTAGGCATCCCACGCGTCGAACGCCGCCCCCAACCGAAGCATTCGACGCTCATAGGTGGTGCTTTCAGATCTGGCGAGTATCAGAAAAATTCCAAGCAAGATCTCGCGCCCTCCGATGATCCGGAGAACGTACTGGAGGCTTCTGTTTTCCGCAGGCGTGCCGACCCATAACCTACCCGCCCACCCGGGATGCGCCATGAGACCTACGCCTAGGGCTATCCGGCCGGTCACAATCACGTTGATTACATGGCGATACGACCGCGAGGTCGGCCGATCGGTTTCCAAGGCCTTCGTATTCATCATCGTGTCAAACACCTCCGTGAGATTCTGAGCGATTCGTCGTCGCATGTGATTGATGTGGGTCGTCGATCGTGTTCCGGAGACACCCGATCAAACGTGGAAGATAGCCCGGCAGCGCCGCGGGATCGGTGACGATTCCAAATGATGTAACGCCTCCGAGCACTAGCACGCTGATTGCCATGGATGTGTAAGCCAGGGGCGAGAACGGGTAGACCCGTGATATTGGGTTCCCGAATACTGATCTGGCGCTGCTGAAGCCAGGATTAACACCGACGTCGATGTCGGGGTGCAGCAGTCTCATGGTGGCAATTGAGGCGAGCCTCTGCGCTGGCCAGGGTAGGAGTCGCGACTGTCCGGCGATAGCCGGAAGGGCCAGCTCTGGCCGATGTTGAGCGACGGCCTTCATCTGCTGTCGGGAGTCGGCAAGGTGATCGTCGAAGTTGGACGTCGAACCAGGGATGTTCAAAAAGGCAAACCCGGTGGCATTGCCGGTGTGGTGCAGCCTCGGATCCAGAGTGACCGGGATGAGGGTTCGGATCCTCCTCGGCAATCCTCGACCATCGGGTGGGCACGCGTTCAGCGCCACGCCGACGCAGGCGAGGATGTATTCACGGACCGACGCGGAACATTGCGTTGCCATACGTGACAACTCGACAGTCGGAACCGAAAGGTAGCCGACCTCGCGTCTAGCCGAACTAAGTTTTGGCCATCTGGGTCGGGCCGATCCCTCGTGCCAACTGGTACGGAAGGAGCGGATCGCGCATTTTGCATCGAATTTGTCGATGGGATCCAACTCGAATCGGTCAGCAGTGAGGAATCGCTCGAAGCGCCGGAGCTGCTCAGGGGAGCCGTCGGCGAAAAGGGCGCCGAATCCGGCTGCCGCAATTCCGTCGGCTAGGACATGATGTGCGCAAACCACAATTCTCTGCCGCTTGGGTCTTTCCTGGTTCAGCAGCGATATGCGCCACCGCGGTCTGCTGCCAGTCAGAGGACGGCTCATCAGCCGTGATATCCACGCCGTGGCATCGGAATCTGTGCCCACGAAGACCTGGTCGACGTTGTCGGCTAGTTCCGTTTCAGATGCGCGCCCTACAAGCGGCTTTCGCCATTTACCTCGCGAGATGCCGAGTTGGAAGGCGTCGTACGCGAGCGCTCGTTCGCGGACACGGCCACGGAGGTGATCGATGGAGATTGGCTCGCCAGAATCTTCCAGATCAAAGAGAACGGCCCAGTGCATCGGTCGCTGTCTAGTCTCGATGTGCAGGAAGTCATGGTCGAGGTTGGTCAGCCGCAATGTGCTCTGCTGATGACGAGTGTCGGCCATCAGTTCAGTCATTAGGTACCCCTTATATGTAGCCAATGGGATCAAGGTCTCCCTTCGATTCGTGCCCGCGAAATCAGCCGGTTTATGACCGGGCGTGCCGCATTCTCGGGGGCTCCAACCCAGAAGGTGAGGAATTTGGTTAGTGGGTCGATCGCGATATGAGGTTTGCCGCGTTCGACTCCCCGCATGATGGCATCGGCGACTCGGTGCGCAGGAATGGGCGCGATCGTCCCGGCGATTGCAGCCGTTTCCGGCGGTCGCCGCGTTGATTCGGTCGCGAACCCGGGTGTGTCGGTGTCGGGTGGGTAGACGACCGAGACGGTGACGCCGGTGTTTTCGAGTTCATATCTGAGCGCCAGTGCGTAGTGGCGGATCGCTGCTTTCGTGGGTCCGTATCCGGTGTAGCCGACCACTCCGAGTAGTCCAGCGGTGGAGCTGGTCAAGACGATGCGACCGCTGGACCTTTCGACCATGCCCGGCAATACCGTACGGACCGCATTGACAGAGCCGAGGTAGTTGACGATCATCTGGTCGGCGATCTCTTGCCTGCTGAGGTCGGCGAATCGTCCGGGTACCGCAACTCCTGCACAGCAGACCAGAACGTCGACCGGTCCGTGGTCCGACTCCAACCGGTGGATGGCGGCGGCGAGTTGGCTCGGCTCGGTGACATCCGCTGTTGCCCAGTCTGCGCCGGTGCGGTGTGCGGTATCGCGGAGTGCGGGTTCGCCTCGCGCGATGAGCGAGACCCGCGCCTCGCGTGCTGCGATTGCGCGGGCGAGCGCAGCTCCGATGCCTTGCGAACCGCCAGTGATGATCACGTGCTTGTTGTGCCAGGCAGGCGTTCCCGACGGTCCGAGCCGTCGGAGGTGCGAAAGTGCCGCGTACGGTGTCATGTTGCCGGGTGGAGGCGCTGCGCGGCTGTGTCGATGGCGTAGGCGACGAGCGCGACGATATCGTGTACGGTCTGCTCTGCGGTCATGCGTTGATCGTCGAGGGCACAGTCGAAACGGCGTTCGAGGACTGTGCTGAGCTCGAGCAGTCGGGCGGAGTCGAATCCTAGTTCGTCGACGAGAGTGACGTCTTCGGTGACACGAACGGTGCGGTCGGGTGCCATCGCGGCGATGATGTCGATGACGTCGCGCGCGACGTCGGGGTAGGCGGTGCCGCCGGGTGTAGCGTCCATGAGGGGTCTCCGTGGGGTGATCGTTGATGGTGGCTGCCAGGCCGTTGCCAAGGCGAATGGCTCAGGCGGAACGTTCGATTCGAGAGCCAGTGAGGGCGAGACTCCGGTCAAGTTTTTCGAGTTCGGCCTCGATGATGGAGTAGGTCGCGGACCTGCGGAGTTTGCCGGATGGGGTCTTGGGGAGCGTTCCTGGCCCGGTGACGGCGACGAGTCTGGGGCTGACCCCGATTTCGGCGAAAACGGCTTTGGACACTTCGTTCATGATCCTTCCCTTTTCTTGAGAGTTGTCGTGTGCGTGCGACTCGACAGCGACGGCAAAACTCTCTCGTTGCTCTGAAGAGGTGAGTCGTACCGCGACGGCGTTACCGGACCGGACACCGTCGACCCGTCCGGCGGCGCGTTCGATGTCGGTGGGGCAGATGTTGCGGCCGGCGACGATGATCATGTCTTTCTTTCGGCCGCACACAACGATCTCGCCTGTCTCGGTGAGGTATCCGAGGTCCCCAGTTGCGAGCCATCCGTCTGCGTCAAGCGCATTTTGGCTGCCGGCGAGGGTGACATACCTTCGCGTGACGGCGACTCCGCGTATTGCGAATTCGCCGATCTGACGATGCCGTCGTACTGAGCCGTCTTCGCCGACGACGCGAAGTTCGATACCGGGGAGAGGGGAGCCGAGTTTGACGAAGCTGCGCGTATTTTTGCCCCTGCTCGCCCTGGCCCAGCCCGCGGTTTCCACGCCATGAGTGTCGACGGTGTCGATCGTGATCGTCTCGCCAGGGTTGGTGAAGGACACGGCGAGCGTCGCTTCAGCCATTCCGTATGCGGCGACTAGCGCGGTTTCCTTCAGCCCGAAACGGCCGGCGGATTCTAGGAACGTGGTGATAGTTGTGCAGTCGATGGGTTCTGCGCCGTTAAGAACGAAGCGCAGGCTGGACAGATCGTAGGCGTCGTCTGCTGCGTGGTGCAGGCGGCGGGCCAGCACCTCATACGCAAAGTTGGGCGCCGCCGTCATGGTGCCGCGGTATTTCGTGATGAGCGCGGGCCACAGGAGAGGTGACCTGAGGAATTCCATCGGTGTGATGCAAATCGCTTCGATACCGAGCCGCATGGGCGCGACGAGGAAGCCGATCATCCCCATGTCATGAAAGAGGGGCAGCCAAGTCACCATGACGTCGGTAGTAGGGTCAGCCTTGGCGGCGGCGGCCATGGTGCGGATCGTCTCATCGAGGTTGCGATGTGAGATGGCGACCGCTTTCGGGATCCCGGTCGATCCAGAGGTGAGTTGCAGGAAAGCGATGTCTTCTTCGCCGCTATCGTAGGGTGCGATCGGGATGCCGTCGGCCAGGGCTTCCACAGCGTGAACAGATATACCGTTCTCGACTAGGACGGCTGCGGCAGGCCCGAAGCGCGCGTCCACCAGCACCGTGCGTGCGCCGATCATGGCCAGAATGGTCAGGGTGTTCTCTACCCAGATAGCCAGGTCGGTGCGGGGCGTGGGCTGATGAAGCATGGTGACGGACCCTCCGCGCAACCAGACAGCCTGGATGAGGGGCGCGATGTCAACGGGTTCGCCGGCCAGGATCGCAACCGAATCGCCGGGCCCGACACCGGCTTTAGCGAGGGATCCGGCCATCCTGCTTGCGGTGCAGTGGACTTCGGCCCAGGTGTGCCTGACCGGGGCGTGCGGTTCCCCAGTAACCATGCCCTTGCCGAAGACCGGAGCGGCGGTGAACATTTCGGTAGTGAATGCACTCACGATAATCCCCTTTGCGAGAGATGAGATGGTGGAGGTGTCGAGCCTAAGGCGGCCGAGTGGCCGCGTCGGGTGTTATTCGTGGACGAGTCGCTCGAGGTTGACGACATCGGGACGCAGCGTTGCTGCAACAAGTTCCCAGAGGACCTCGTCGGTGCCGCCGCCGACTCGGGCCAGCTTCATGTCCCTCCACCAGCGTCCGAGTGGCGATTGATCAGGGAGATAGCCGGTCCCACCGAAAATATGCATGCATTCAGAGATAACCTCTTCGCCAAGCCGAGCGGCCGTGACCTTCATCGCTGCGGCTGTGCGGAGGTTGAGTGGTGATCCTTCGCTGGCGATGCCGCGCAGCGCCCATCGGAGTACGTCGACCCGCGCGGACAGGTCTGCGATGCGCAGACGCAGGGCTTGATGGTCGAACAGGGGTACGCCGAATTGTTCGCGTCGCTTCATCCTTGCCACCGTTACTCCGATTGCGAGGTCGCAGGCGCCGACCACTTGGCCAGCCACGGACAGCCGCTCGTGCGCAAGGCCCCAGCTGATCGCGGCCAGACCCGTTCCAGGGCGGGCAATCATCGCCGCGCGCGGCACCCAGGTGTCGAAGCCGACGGGAGCGGTGTCCAGGCAGCTGGCTCCCACTTTGGTATAAACGTCGCCGATCGAGAGCTGCTCGGTGGGCACGGCAAACAGCGCGACGTCACCGTGGTGAGCCAAGCCCTCGGTGCCGACCCCTCGAACGACTATCAGGGCGATGTCTGCGATCGGCGAGAGCGAGACGAACTTCTTGTGTCCACGGAGGCGGTAGCCCTCGTTCTCGGCGACCGCCGTGGACTTGACGTTCTGCAGATCCGAGCCTCCTCCAGTCTCGGATGCGCCTATACACAAGACAGCGTCGCCCGCGATTGCTGCGGTGGCGATATCGGTAAGGTACGGGTTCCTGCCGAAGCGCCGCAGGATCGCAATCGCAGAGTCGTGCAGACTCACTCCCACGGCGATCCCCGCTGAGCCGAGACCGCCGAGGCGCTCGGCGAGTGAAATCAGCCGCGGCACGTTCGGGTGGATACCGTCGGCCCATTTCGCGGCGAAAACACCCTTGTAGCCCAGCATCGCGATTAGTTGGCGTGGAAAGGCTTGTCGCAGCTCTGCGTCCTCGACGAGCTGGACGACATCGGCGTTGAACACATTGTCGAGCGTGGTCGAGAAGTCCTCTGATGCCGGGCCGGCCAGCTCTGGGGTGGCGAGGGTCATGAGCGGCTCCGGTTCGCCACGTCGATCTCGCTGCCGACCGGCTGGAAGATCCCATCGCTCACAACGTCCCCGGCCCGGTCCTGGACGGAGCCCGCGGAGGCCCAGTCCTCGGAGGGGGACACGCCTTTGGATTCGTCAATCAGTTGCACAACATCTCCAAAGGTTTTGCACGCGAACAATTTCTCTTCCGAGATTCTGAGGTCAAGTCTCTCCTCGATCGCAACGACGCTGATCGCGAAGGCGACCGAGTCAAAACCCAGGTCCCCGATCAGCGTTGAGTCGATCTGCACGCGAGCAGGGTTTATCGCGAGGTCGGAGTCAAGGATGTCCAAAAGGGTGGCACGTGTGGATTTCGTCATCGGGATTCCTTAAATGTGTAGGTGTTGGAGATGCTGCCTTGTCGGGATTCGATGATCGCGGTCGCGACGATGCGGGCGGCGTCTTCGATCTGTTGGGTGGTGTGCGTCGCCATGACGCACATGCGAAGCAACGCCTGGCCAACATCGACGGCAGGCGCAACGGCAAGGGCGGTGAATACCCCGTCGTCGTAGATTCGCCGCCACACCTCCATGGCGCGCATCTCGTCGCCAAGAACGACAGGCACGTTGGGTGCGACGACGTCATCGCCGGACGGAAGGACCGTCGTTCCGCCGACGTCGATCCCCCAGTCCAACAGGCGGGTTCGCAGCAGCCGAGCGTTGCGCAGGGCTTGGTCGGCGAGTGTCGCTCCCTCATCGCTTCGGATGATCCGGACCGCGGCGAGGGCCGCCCCGACGGCCGCCGGTACCGCGGCGGTGCTGAACACGAAGGCCCTGGCGTTGAGACGGACGGAGTCGATCAGCTCGTGTGTCCCGGCAATGAAACCGCCGGTGGCGCCCAGGGCCTTCGACAGCGCCCCCATCCGCACGTCTGTACGGTCCTCGACTCCGTACAGCTCGGCGGCGCCTGTACGGCGAGTTCCTAAGACACCCACGCTGTGTGCTTCGTCGATCATGAGCGTAACGGCGAACTCCGAGCAAAGGTCCGAGATCTCGTCGACCGGGGCCAGGTCTCCACGCATCGAATAGAGGCCGTCGATCACGACCAGCGCGGCGCCCGGGCGGTCACTGATCCGCATGAGTTGCTGTCGCAGCGATACGAGGTCGTTGTGGCGGAAGGTTCGCACGCTTGCCCCGGACAGTCGGGCACCGTCATGGATCGACGCGTGCGCCTCAGTGTCGATAACGATGCTGTCCCCGACGCCGACCAATCCTGCGATTGTTCCGACGTTGGTCTGATACCCACTCGGGAAGACGATGGCGTCCTCGGTCTGGTGCCATTGTGCGATTTCATGTTCGAGTTCCAGCCGGAGCTCCGATGTGCCATTCAGCAGCGGCGAGCCGGTGGCCGAACCGCCGAACCGGTCCACTGCGTCGTGGGCTCCCCGTAACACCGCAGGGTGGTTCGCCAGGCCGAGGTAGTTGTTGGCCCCGAGCATGATCTTCTCGTCTCCCTCCACCACTGTGATGGGATCGACGGCAGTGTGCATCACTCGGTAGTACGGAAGTGTTGAGGTCTGCCTTAGGCTCCGTAGCGCATGCAGTCGGGTATCGCCGCTGACACGCTCGCGCAGACGGCCGTCCTTCATGACACAACCTCGTCCGGCTCGCGACGATGAGCAGTTGGAGCCGGTCGCGAGGAGTCAAGAGCATCGACGAACCATTGAGTGACGAACCAGTGACTGAAGTGCGTGTCCACGCTTGCGGGCATCATCTGGATCCTGTTCTTTCGGTTGCACTGGCTGGGATCATCTCCTGCGCTTTCCGGTGTTGCGGTCACTGTTGTTCCGACGTAACGATCTTCGGAGAGCGGTGAGATCATGGATAGCCTGCGTGCACCACACTTGGTGGTGGTGCATGCACCCCCTACGTTGGCAATGGCGCCCACAGGTGATCGGTGGTCCAGCGGGTGCGCAACATGAAACGCTCTGTTCGGGTGCGGATTTCGCAGCGACACCGCTGCGGTGTGTCGAAAGTTATTTGACAGTGTTGTTTGCGATAATTGCAAATGCGAATTGCGCCGTTGGGTTTGCGCGACAGGGACCCGGAAAATTGGTGGCGCTGACGCGAGCGTCGTCGGTGTCGGCGGGTTAGCGCAGCGGGCACCGATCGTGCTGCTGGCCGCTGACGGGTGTCGAACACCGAAATCGCGTCGCGGGTGGGGGCTTCGCGGCCGACGGTGATCGGATGGCGGGCACGCTATGACAGCTCGGGTATCGGCGGGCTGAGCGATCGGCCGCGCTCTGGGCGCCCGCGCACGCTGGATCACGCCGCGATCGTGACCACCACGTTGAAACCCACACCGGCCAAACTGTGTGTCTCGCATTGGAATTCGCCGGCTGCTAGCCAAACAGTTTGGGATCAGCTTCGCGGCGGCGGCCCGCGCGTGGCGGAACTACGGTGTGCAGCCATGGCGCGAGGAGACGTTTAAGTTCTCCACCGACCCCGAGCTGGTCGCCAAGGTCCGCGACATCGTCGGGTTGTATCTGGCCCCCCCGAGAACGCCGTCGTGCTCTGTGTCGATGAGAAATCCCAGATCCAGGCGCTGGATCGCACCCAGCCGATGCTGCCCATGCAGCCGGGTCGCCCGGCTCGGCGCACCCACGACTATGTGCGCCACGGCACCACCACGCTGTTCGCCTCGTTAGAGCGCGTTAGAGGTAGCCACCGGCCAGGTCACCGGCGCCTGCCAGCCCCGGCACCGCCACCAGGAGTTTTTGGCCTTCCTCCAACAGGTCGCCCCCGCCGACCCCGACCAGGACTTGCACCTGGTAATGGACAACTACGCCACCCACAAACGCCGCGGGGCGCGCGACTGGCTAGCCGCCAACTCCCGCATCCACGCCCACTTCACCCCGACCTGCGCATCCTGGCTCAACCTGGTCGAGGTGTGGTTTTGCATCATCGAACGCCAGGCCATTCACCGCGGCACCTTCGGCAGCGTACGTGAACTCACCACCGCCATCCGCACATTCATCAACGGCTGGAACCAACGGGCTCGGCCCTTCGTGTGGACCAAAACCGCTGACGACCTGCACCGGACGGCCGGATAGCCGCTCGCTGCGCAGTCCGTCGAGCAGAGTGTTGAGCTCGATGTGGCGCGCGGGGTCGTCCTCATCCCTGCCATCGGCGAGGACGACCACGTCATGATAAGCATCGTGATGCGTGGCTTGGCCCGCGCCAGGGTGCACCCCACACTTAGGCGGCGACGCCGTCGTCGCGGAGCATCAGTACGGCCTTGACGCGGCGATCGACCGAATCGTCGGCGGTCAACCCTAGCTTGGCGAAGATTGAATTGATGTGCTTTTCCACCGCCCGCTGACATAGCACGAGCCGTTGTGCCACCGTGCGGTTGCTGCCACCGGTTGCTAGCTCTTCAAGCACCTCGCGTTCCCTGCGGGTCAGCCGGCTGAGTGCCGCCGTGCTCGGCTGCGCCAGCAAAGCCTCTATGACAAGGGGATCCAGCACTGTCCCGCCTGCCGCAACTTGGTGCACCGCATGGCTGAGCTGTTCGAACTGAGCAATCCTCTCTTTCACCAGGTATCCACGCGCCGCCGTACCGCTCTCGAGCAGGCTCGCCGCGTACTCCCTATGCACGTACTGAGACAATACGATCACTCCGGTATCGGGATGCGCCGAGCGCATCCATCCGGCCAGTCGAATCCCCTCATCGGTGCATGTCGGGGGCATCCGCACGTCAGTGACGAGGACCGTTGGCCGATACCGGTCCAGGAGATCGACGGTGGAGTCGTAATCTACGCTGACGCCCACGACAGCCACGGCCGGGTCGGTTGACAAGGCCCGACAGACGCTGTCGCGGACGAATAAGCAATCCTCGGCGACTAGTGCGGTAACCCGATCCTTCGTATGCATCTGATCGCTCCCAGTTATCTATTGCAGCTTCGCCATCTGATGAAAACGTCGTAGGCAACTGGCGAAACTATGTAAGCCTCGGCGCTGGTCCGCACGAGTAGTGCACTACTCAACCTGCTCCTCAACCGGGTGCACTGTTAAATGGTCTAAGGGGTTAGATGCAGGTATCACCGGCTTCGCCCAACCCAGTTGGCTGATGGGATGGCTCGGGCCGCACACCTTCCCGAATACGGGACCCTCGATGGCCACTCTGTGATAGGCATCGAGTGTCATCGGACGGCGAGGTGGTGGGCCAGAGAGCGCACATAATGCCGGGGCGGGTGCCCCAGCTGACTACGCATATTGATCACCGAAGGTGATTGGCTCGCTACAGGCGCACAGATCGTGGTGCGTGGTGTTCGGAGGCATTCAGGTTGAGCACCTGGGGGTAGTGATCCGGCGTTGACGGTGAGCAGCTCGTGGCGGGCCGTGCCTGTGTTTGGTGCTCGTGGT
>Ga0209040_10001347_pt1 | contig 19373 bp, 19 predicted proteins | sample BogFormECP12_OM3_FD_188240 | JGI IMG/M metagenome (GOLD analysis project Ga0209040, IMG submission 188240) | Bog forest soil microbial communities from Calvert Island, British Columbia, Canada - ECP12_OM3 (SPAdes) (version 2) | ecosystem: Environmental > Aquatic > Freshwater > Wetlands > Bog ...
TAACACCGCGAGATTGGCGAAGAACAATCCCGCCGGACCGCCCCATTGCGGCAAGGAGGTGATGAAACCGCGATGGGCGTTGGTTCTCGCCCATTCCATAGCCATTAAGGTGGCACCACCCCACTCGCCGCCGATACCGAGACCCTGGATGAAGCGGACGGCGGTCAGGATCACCGCGCCCCAGATGCCGATCGACGCGTAGCCCGGGATAAAGCCGACGGCGAAAGTCGACAGGCCGGTCAATAGGAGGGTCGAGATCAGCGTCACCTTGCGGCCGATGCGATCGCCGTAATGGCCGAACAGCGCCGCGCCGACCGGGCGGGCGACAAAGCCGACGGCGTAAATGCCGAAAGCCTGCAAGATCCCGGCGAGCGGCTCGGATGACGGGAAATACAATTTCGCGAAGACCAGCGGGGCAACGATTACATAGAGCAGGAAATCATACGCTTCGATTATTGTCCCAACAGTGCTGGCGACGACCGCACGGCGCAGTTGCCGGCTATGATCAGCTTCGGACAGCTGGCTTACAGCGATTCCGGTTGTGATCATCCGCTTTCCTCCCTAGGGAAGCCTGTTGCGCGCCTAATCCAGGCTCGCCGGGGCAGGCTGGATCCTGTCGTATTCGTCCGAGATGTCCTTGTTGGTGTAATCCGTCAGCAGCGACGTCGCGACGATGCCGAGGATCCCGCAAAGAAGGATATAAAGGGCGATCGGAAAGCTCGAATTAAAGGTGGCAAACAGCGCTGTCGCGATAAACGGCGACGGGCCACCGGCGATAATCGAGGCAAGTTGGTAGCCGAGCGATGCGCCGCTATAGCGCAGCCGTGGCGTGAAGCTTTCGGCGATCATCGCCGCCTGGGGACCATAACACGTCATCATCGGAAGCAACGACATCGCGATGGCGATAAACATCAAACTCGGTACCCTCGTGTCGAGCAGCCCGAAATAGATGAAGCCGAAGATCCCGACCAAGACCGACCCGATTATATACATGCGCTTGCGGCCGATGCGGTCGGACAGATGCCCGGCGAGCGGCACCCAGATAAATCCGAGGACGGCCTGAACGAGGACAGCCATCAACACAAAATTGCGCGGGGCGCCGAGCACCGTCGTGGCGTAGGTGAAGATGAAGGTGCCGACGATATAGCCCGGCGCCTGCTCCGGCATCCGCAGCAGCGCAGTCAGCGCGACCTGCTTCGGCTGACGCTTGAGCACTTCCAAGACCGGCACGCGTTCGACGCGCTCTTCGTCGAGCACCTTCTGGAAGACCGGGGTCTCGGTGATGCCGAGCCGGATCCACAGACCGATCCCGACCATGACAATGCTGAGAAGGAACGGAATCCGCCATCCCCAAACCAGGAACTGGTCACCAGAAAACCAGCTGAAGAACAGCACCGCCAGGTTCGCCAGGAACAGTCCGGCCGGCCCGCCAAACTGTGGCCAGGCAGCGAGGAAACCGCGATTTTTGTTGGTTCGCGCCCATTCCATCGCCAGCAATACCGAGCCGCCCCATTCGCCGCCGACCCCGATCCCCTGGATCAGGCGGATGATCACCAAGAGGACAGCCCCCCAAATGCCGATGCTCTCATAGGTCGGCACGAGACCGACGGCCATAGTCGCAAGGCCGGTCACCAGCAATGTCGCAATCAAGGTTGCCTTGCGCCCGACGCGGTCGCCCCAATGGCCGAATATCGCCGCCCCGATGGGTCGGCCGAGAAATCCGACAAAAAAGACGGCGAACGCCTGCAGCACGCCGACGATCGGATCCGATTGAGGGAAGAAAAGTTTGCCGAAGACCAGCCCCGTTACCTGGCCATAGAGCAGGAAATCGTACCATTCGATCGTCGTGCCGACTGTGCTGGCGATCAGCGCGCGGCGCAATTGCGCACGATGATCCGTCTCCGACAATCTACTGATCGGGATCTCGACGGCTGCCATGGTAGGGTCCCTCCCGAATGATCCTTTCGTCCCCGATGCCCGGGGTTCTAAGCAATAGCAATCATAATCGGTGCAAAGCACCCGGGCAACCGGGGCGCGCAATCCTGGGTGCGGGCGGGAACTCCCCGGGCACGTGAGTTCGGAACCTAGTGGTACGAACCTAACACTTGGTGCCGGAAAACCCTCACCCGCCTCGCTTCGCTCGGCACTCTCTCCCGCAATGCAGGAGAGGGGCTCGAAGGAACAGGCACTACGTTCTCAAAGCCCCTCTCCCGCAGTGCGGGAGAAGGGGGGACCCAGCCCGCAAGGGCCGGGTGGGTGAGGGTTTACAACGGGCGCGGCGCCATTCGAGCTCGCCCGCCGAGAGGTGGTTTGCCGCAGCGGGGCGGGGCGCGCGAGATCCATGGACACGAGAGTCGGGCGCTAAAACAGGTCGAAATACTCCCGGTGTTCCCACTCGCTGACCTCCTGTTCGACGCGCGCCAGTTCTGCCTCCTTGATGTGGACGAAATAGTCGACGAAACCGGCTCCGAAGGCATGGCGCAGCGGCTCGTTCCCCTTCAGCGCCTGGAGTGCCTCGCCGAGAGACCGCGGCAGGGTGGGTGCAGCGGTCTCGTAGGGGGTGTCGGCCGACGGCCCCGGATCGAGCGCGCCGTCGACGCCGTCGAGCCCGAGCGCGATCTGCGAAGCGATGTAGAGATAAGGGTTGGCTGCCGGCTCGCCGATCCGGTTCTCCACGCGGGTTGCCGGATCGCCGGGCCCGCCGAGCACGCGCACCATGACGCCGCGATTGTCGCGGCCCCAGATCGCCCGATCGGGCGCCAGCGTGTAGGGGCGATAGCGCCGATAGCCGTTGATCGTCGGCGTCGCAAAGGCCGCACTGGCCCGCGCGTGCCGCAGCAGCCCCGCCAGGAAGTGGCGGCCGAGCGGCGAAAGCGGCTCTGCCGCGCCCTCCGGCACAAAGGCGTTCGCGCCGCTCTTGTGCGAGCGCAGGCTCTGATGCAGGTGCCAGCCGCTGGAGAAGATGTTCGCCAGCCTCGGGCGGCACATGAAGCCGGCGTGATAGCCGTGCCTTCGGCAGATCTGCTTTACCGCGCTGCGAAACAGCACCATCGTGTCGGCGGGTTCGAGATTGCTACCGGGTCGGAACGTGAACTCGACTTGGCTCGGCCCGAACTCCACCTCGAGCGAGCGCAGTGGCAACCCGAGCGCTTCGATGGGTTGCCGAAGGATCTCGAAGACCTCGTCATACCTGTCGTAGCGCGCTTCGCTCAAGAGCTGGTAACCGGTGGTCAGCAGGCTGACCTCGGGCGGAGTCCCCGGCTGTCCCGCATCGGCGGCTGCGAGGTCTCGGTCCTGAATCTTGAAAATGTGGCATTCGACTTCGAGGCCGGCGATGTAATCGAAGTCACGCCGGTTGAGGTCCTCGAGCACGCGGCGGCAGAGCTGGCGGGTGCCGAACGGCATCACCCGGCCGGCGGCGAAGTAGAGGTCGCACAGCAGCCAGCCGCTGTGCGGCGCCCAGGGCAGCACCTTGAAGCTCGACGGATCCGGCACCAGCAGCAGATCCGCGGCGCCCTCCATCTCGGGCATGTCGAAGCCGCCGCCGCGGGTGAAGACCGGGAATACGGTGCGGTGCGAGGTATCCTTGGCGAGCAGGCTCGATGGCGCCGTGTACCCGTTCCGGAACGCGCCGTCGAGTTCGGCGGCAACGATCGTCTTGCCGCGCAGCACGCCATGCTGATCGGGAAACGACAAACGCACGACGCCGAGCGTCTCGGCTTGCCGCGCGACTTCGACCGCAGCCCGGCGCTGCTCGTCGGACCACAGGCCGTGGCGCTCGACGAAGCCGGTCATGGCACGGGTCGGTCGGCGGCCCAGGCCGAGGCTTGCCGGCGCCGCCGGTCGTTCTCGCGCCAATAGCTCTGCCACGCCTCGCTCGGGCCGATGGCGTCGACCGCGACCGGGCCCAGCATCTGCCGCGCCTCGGTCTCGTCGAGCACCATCAGCGGGCGCTCGCCCCGCCCTGCCTGCTCGATCGCCCTCAGCAACAGCCGGCGGTAGGCGACGATCGCCTTGTCCGTGCTCGCCAGATACTCGCGCGTGCGGTCGTGGATGCGGCCCTGCGATTCGACGGCCCATTGGTCGTGCACGTTGATGTCGAGGCCCATGCCGCTGTAGGTCCGGCTCTGCTGCTCGGCAGGATTGTAGCCATAGTCGTTGCGGCGATTGATCCGCGGCTTGTAGTCAGGCAGCTCGTACAGTTCGAGCCGCTGGTTGCGCATCTCGGTCTTGTTCACCGGCTCGCCGAAGCTGGTGAATATCGCGTACCAGTAACAGCTCTCGTCATCCACCGGCACATGCCATTGCGTGATCGTCATCTCGCCGCTCAGCGGGATCGCGAAGGCCTGGGGGAACACCAGGTTGGTGACGCGGATATGCATGCTGCCCTGGCCCAGCTCGCGCAGCGCGAAGATGCGCAGGCCGAACTCGGTCCGCTCTACGTCGATGAGCGGGCGATCGAATTCGCGCAGCAGCCGCGTCATCGGCATTTCGGAATCGGCCGATGCGGCGCGGAACTGCCTGCCATAGCTCGCCGAGGGGTCCTCGTCCTCGAAGAAGCGGTGCAGGAACGAGGCGTGCGCCGGATCGATGCCGACCTCGAGCGCCTGCAGCCAGTTGCACTCGATCAGACCCTTGAACGCGAAGGTGTGGCTATCCGGCGCGACGAAGCAGTCGAATTCGGGGAAGGAAGGCGGTGCGGCTTCGCCGAGATAGGCGAACAGGATGCCGCTGCGCTCGAGCACGGGATAGGTGCGGGCGCGAACCTCGCGGCAGAGCGTGCTGCCGGCGGGCTCGGCCGGCATTTCGAGGCATTGTCCCCGCGCGTCGAACAGCCAGCCGTGGAACAGGCAGCGCAGCCCGCCGGGTTCCAGCCTGCCATAGGCCAAATCGGCGCGGCGATGCGGACAATGGCGCTGGATCAAGGCGTACTGCCCCTGCGCATCGCGGAAGAGCACGAGATCCTCGCCGAGCAACCGGACGGGTTTCGCCGGACGCGGCCCCCGGAGCTCGTCGACCAGGGCGGCCGGCTGCCAATACATCCGCAGCAGCTTGCCGGCCGGGGTGCCCAGCCCGCCCCGCGTCGTCATCAGCGCATTCTGTTCGGGGGTGATCATCGGCTCGCCCTCGTGTCGCCAATGATAAGATGGTCGCCCATCTCATCTTTGGTGTCCATCTTGAATTGATGCACTGCCCCCGACGGCGGGCGGGACTCGCGGCCTGATGAGCCAGCCGCGAATTTCGTTGTTGTTCGATTATTACGGCGGCTTTGGTTCCCTGAGCCGCGGCGCTTGGTGCACTCTCCGGAGGATCGATTGGATACTGGCTAATCGTTCATACAGATGATTGTTTGGCATTTCGCAACGTCATTCGATACGAAGATGGCGTCGTCTCAGGTCCCCAAAAAGCGGTCGTTGTGGGACATCCGAAAATGCCGCTCCCGAGACCAGCATTTCCGCCAATCTCGGGAGCCATTTTCGGATGGGATTTGAAGACAGCCCCGTTAGCGGATGCCGGCTGCCGTTCTGATCACCGCGATTGCCTCCCGGTGGTCGCGGTACTCGACGGCAAACCCGCGATCGTCGACTAGCTTGGCGGCAACGCCTTCCGGGTCCGCAATCTTGCCAGCGCTGTCGACGGTCACGGTATCCCAATCGCGGCGCTTCAGTGGCCACGATTACCCCGCTAGCGCACCTCTGATTGCGCCCGTGCGCTTTATGGCGCCCGCGCCTGGACCGAAACCCTGTTTTTGCAGTCAGGAGGAACGCGGATTAATGCTTCGAAATCCGTTTTACGCCCCACCCTTTGGTAGTATTTGAAGAAATCTTGCGATGCTGGCGGCGTAACGACTGCGACGATTTTGATTGGCTGGCCTGGGCTTGAAGCGATACGTCCGAGCCATTCACCGTTTTGCGGATCGAACTGTACCGCATAGAAACCATGCGGCCGAACTTCTCCAGAGCGCTCTTCAGTTAGAAGCCAAATCTCGTGATCCGCGGGAAGTTGATTTAATCTACCTCGCACCTCATAGTTAAACATCTTCGGCCCGTGGGGTTGTTTGTCTCGGAGATCTGCTAGAGGCGCTGGAGATGTAATTTGAAATCCAGTGGCTGTTTCGGGAGCCGGTACTATTGAGAGGCCAGGGTTCACCGGTGACAAAGAACGTTCAGGTACCGGAGGGGTGAACTGTGCTGCGCGTATCACTGAAAAATCACCAATCCTATTAGCAAATAAAAAACAATAGATCCCGTCGAAAATGACTCGTTACCCCTCATGTTCGGCCAAGCGTTAATGCCTGCGAATATCAACGCGATCACACCGATTATTACTTGAATGACCTGACCTCTATTCGTAAACCAGGTACTCATTCGAACTCCCCTGCGAGCAACGGCGCCGGGCTCGGCAATCCGAGATGATCCCGCCGGCGCTGGGCCAGCCACGCGTAAGCCTAAGCCGTGGGACATTTTCTGGAATTGGCTGAGCCAAGGAAAACCCCCCAGAAATTGCGGTGCCGCCGCTAAAACACGGTAATCTCTGCACGTCAGGTTCGCAAACGCGCAAAGCTAACGGCGGTTCGCGCCAGCACGGTCGAGGAACTTGCCGATTTGGTGAGCACCAGACGCGGCAAGAGAGAGCTAACACTTATGCGGCATAACTCTTGCGTGTTCCCTGTTGCTTTGTCGTTGGCCCTCGCTACGCTCTCGCCGGCCTCGTCGGTAGCCTCGGGAGCAGCCATCGCGGTTTGTTTCGCCCCGAGGAAGACTGCGCCGCCTTCGCGGTCCGCGCGATTGACAACGCCGAGCACGAGATCCTGGTCGGCGCCTATGGCCTGTGGGGCGGATCGAGCCCGACTCCGACGTTGCACGGATGAGGGCGAGGCCTGCTTGACGGCGATCGCGGCCGCACCAATGCGCCGAAAATTGCGAGCCTAAAGTTCCTCTGCCGATCCGCTGACAGGCCGCTTTTTTCCCCTGTGACGGCTCGAAAAATTCCGCTGTCGAAAGATATACGAGTAGAAACAGTTAAATATCGCAACGCTCTGACAAGAAAAGATTTATGGGCGATGAGCGCGATCAATTTTCGAGCGCCGCCATGCTTCGTTTGTCGTATTTCCGCTGTCAGCAGCGGAGGCTCCGCTCAAGTCCGCGAGCAGCTTGGTCAGTGTCAGGCGGTTTGGCGCAGCCGGGCAGCGCGGGCGAGGTCGACCGAGACGAGCTGCGAGACGCCGCGCTCGGCCATCGTCACCCCAAACAGCCGGTCGACGCACGCCATCGTGATGCGGTGATGGGTCACCACCAGGAAGCGGGTGCCGGTGGTCTCGGCGATCTCGCCGACAAGGCTGCAGAAGCGGTCCACATTGGCGTCGTCGAGCGGCGCGTCGACCTCGTCGAGGACGCAGACAGGCGCCGGGTTCGTCAGGAACACCGCGAAGATCAGCGCCAGTGCGGTCAGCGCCTGCTCGCCGCCGGACAGGAGCGAGAGCGTCTGCAGCCGCTTGCCGGGCGGGCTCGCCATGATCTCGAGCCCGGCGGTGAGCGGGTCGGCATCGTCGACCAGCGCCAGATATGCCCGGCCGCCGCGAACAATGTCGAGAAATGCCCGTTGACGCGCTCGAATGCCGCCGTCAGACGTTGCCGGCCTTCGTGATCGAGTGCGGCGATGCCGCGGCGCAGCCGGGCGATCGCCTCGGTCAGTTCGGCGCACTCGCGTTGCAAACCGGCGACGCGGGTTTCGGTTTCGGCAGCCTCGCTCTCGGCCACCAGATTAACCGGGCCGATCGCGTCGCGCTCGCCCGCATCCTGGTGTGCTGCAGCCGCGCTTCATTATCTTCGACGAGCCGACCTCCGGTCTCGACATGTCGGTGCAAGCAATGGTTCTCAATCTGCTGCTCGAGCTGAGGGAACGGCTGGGGCTGACTTACCTCTTCATCTCGCACGATCTCTCAGTGGTGGAGCGTTTCTGCGATCGGGTGGCGATCATGTATCTCGGGCGTATCGTCAAGTTGGCGCCGACCGGAAAGATCTTTGCCTCGTCGCGCCACCCTTACACGCGCGCCCTGCTGTCGGCGGTCCCGCGCCTGGCACCAGAACCGAGACGCGCCGCCCGGCCCATGCAGGGCGAGCCGCCGAGCGCGGCCGCCCGCTTGCCCGCGGGCTGTGTCTTCTCAAACCGGTGCCCCTATGTCGAGCCGGCCTATGCCGCCGCCGAGCCCGCACCGGAAGAGTTTTGGACCATCAGGTCGCCTGCCGGCGCTGGCGGGAGCTTTTCCCGGAAGCGCGCGCCGCCTGACGACCCTGCGGCGGCATTTATTTGAATATCCAATCCCACCGAGAGAAGCTTCCGGCGTAAGCCTCGGGACCCACGCCCCGCTTGCCCCACCCTTTCCTCCCCCGCAAGCGGGGGAGGGTTGGGGAGGGGGTCAGCCCCTCATTCAGCGTCGGGCTGCATCGAGGGCTGGGCGTCGGCGAAAGCCGGGATCGCCATGCAGGTGTCGTAGATGCGCACGACCCTCGGGTAGGGGTCGAGGGCGCAGTTGAAGGTCTTGGCCGGCGTCACCTGGGTGACGAGGCAGATATCCGCGACGGTTGGCCGGTCGCCATGGCAGAACCTGCCGCTTTCAGGATGCTCGGCGAGCAGCGCCTCGATCGCCTGTAATCCCGCCCCGAGCCAGTGCTGGATCCAGGCGAGCCTTTGTTCGTCGCTGAGCTTCAGCACGTCCGTCAGATAGTGCCGGACGCGCGGCACGATCAGCGGATGAGAGTCCGCGACATTGATCAACGCGATTCCGCGCACCCAGGCCCGCGCCTCAGGGTCAGCCGGCAACAGCGGCGGCTCGGGATACTTCTCGTCGAGATATTCGAGGATGGCCAGCGACTGGAACAGCTTGACCTCGCCGTCGATCAACGTCGGCACCACCATCTGCGGGTTGATTGCCCGATACTCGGCAGCGAACTGGTCGCCCTTTTCGAGATGCAGGAAGCTGTCCCCACGCGCGATGCCCTTCAAGTTAAGCGCGATGCGCACGCGGAAGCTCGCCTGCGAGCGGTAATATGTGTAAAGCTTCATCCTTCTCTCCTCTCCCCTCAGCCAGCCGCACAAATAGCGGGTGTGCGATGCCCGAAAAAGGCCCGCCGGTATTCCTCGATTACGACCAAGCCGCGCTCGACGCGGCCTATGACCAGGCCGCCTACGCGCCGAACCGCGAGCAGCTGATCAAGCGCCGCATCCGCGACAGCGAATTGGCGCGCCGCCGCATCGGTGAGCCCGAGCGCGTCGCTTACGGTCGGGCCGAGATCGAGCGGCTCGACATCTACCGCACCGCGCGCGAGGCGGCACCGGTCTTTGTCTTTATCCATGGCGGCGCCTGACGCAGCGGGCGCTCGAAAGACTATGCGGTGCCGGCCGATATGTTCCTCACCGCCGGGGCGCATTATGTGGTGCCCGACTTCGCCTGGGTGCAGGATGTCGACGGCAAGCTGATGGTGCTCGCCGATCAGGTCTGCCGCGCCGTCGCCTGGGTATACGAGAATATCGCCTGTCTCGGCGGCGACCCGGCCGGACTCTATCTCGGCGGCCAATCCTCGGGCGGGCACCTCGCCGCGGTCGCGCTGACGACCGACTGGCGGTGCCAATTCGGCCTCCCCGCCGACATCATCAAAGGCGGCTTGTGCGTCAGCGGCATGTACGATCTGACGCCGGTGCGGCTGTCGGCGCGCGGCCGTTACGTCGCGTTCGACGATGCGACGGTTGCGGCGCTGAGCCCGATCCGGCATCTCGACCGGTTGCAGGCGCCGCTGATCGTCGCCTACGGCACCGGCGAGACCCCCGAATTCCAGCGCCAGAACCGCGAATTCGCCGCCGCGGTCGAGGATGCCGGCAAGAAGGTGCGGCTGCTGGTCGGCGAGCACTACAACCATTTCGAATTGCCGGAGACCCTCGGCAACCCCTATGGTCTGCTCGGACGGGGGGCGCTCGAGCTGATGGGCTTGACGGCGGGAGGCGCCTGATGACCCGCATCGACCTGCGCTCCGACACCGTGACCCTGCCATCCCCGGGGATGCGGCAGGCGATGGCGAATGCGCCGGTCGGCGACGACCAGTACGGCGAGGACCCGTCGGTCAACCGGCTGCAGGAGAGGATCGCCGAACTGCTCGGCAAGGAGGCTGCGCTCTTCGTGCCGAGCGGCACGATGGCGAACCAGATCGGCCTCAAGATTCTGACCCGGCCCGGCGACGAGGTCGTCCTCGGCGACGAGGCCCATATCGTCTGGCACGAATCCGGCGCCGGAGCGGCGAATTCCGGCGTACAGTTCAGCGTCGTCGGCCAGGGCGGATTGTTCACCGCCGCCGATTTGCGCGCGGCCCACAAGCCGCCGGGCCACATTGTCTTCCCGCCCACGACATTGGTTGCAGTCGAAAACACTCATAACCGCGGCGGCGGGGTCGTGTTCCCGCAGGAGGACGCGGTCGCGATCTGCGATGCGGCCCGAGAGCTCGGCATGGCCAGCTATCTCGACGGTGCGCGGCTGTTCAACGCTGCGGCAGCCTCCGGGCGGAGCCTCGCCGAGCTCGCGGCACCCTTCGATGTCGTCTCGGTGGCTCTGTCGAAAGGGTTGGGCTGCCCGGTCGGCAGCGTGATCGCCGGCCGCCGCGAAGACATCTCTCGCGCGGTGCGCGCGCGGCGCATGTTCGGCGGCGCAATGCGCCAATCGGGCATCCTCGCGGCGGCTGGTCTCTGGGCGCTCGACCACAATCTCGCGCGCCTCCCCGAGGATCACGCCAATGCGCGGCTCCTGGCGGAGCGCCTCGCCGGATTGCGCGGCGTCAGCCTCGATCTGAGAACGGTGCAGAGCAACATCGTGATCTTCCAAACGGAGGAGGGGGCGCCCGACGCGGCGACGGTCGTCGCCCGCGCCCAGCAGATGGATGTGCTGGTCTCGGCATTCGGCGCGCGTACCGCTCGCGCGGTCACTCATCTCGATGTCTCGCGCGCCGATTGCGAACTCGCCGCCAATCGCCTTGTTCAGGTCTTGGGATAAGGTGATCACCGCATGCATGCGGTCCGAAACCCGGTGGACGCTGCCAAGTTTGCCGCTTCAGTGATCCGGCGCCATGTACCGGATCCTGCCTGCCGCGTCTTCCTGTTCGGGACGCGCGCGTCCAGCTCGCCGGCGAGCGGTCCGATATCGATATCGGCATAGAAGGTCCGGCCCCGGTCTCGCGCACCGCTCTCGCGGCAATCCACGATGAGCTCGATGAGGCTCCGACCCTCTATACGATCGACGTCGTCGATTTCGCGCGGATGCCGGAGCGGTTTCGCCGGGTCGCAGAACGGCAGATCGCGCTGTGACAAAGCCCAGTCGCTGCGTCTGGATTTCGAGAAGGCGGTGGCCCGCCTCGACGAGGCCCTCGCCCTTCCCAAAGACCCGATCGTCGCGGGCATAGCCGACCGGGCCGGAAAAGGGGTTTGTTTCGGTCATATCTTACGGAAACTCTAACCCGTTGAAAGAGGGGGGGCAAGCGGAGTGTCCGAAAGTCTCGAATTTCGCGCCGCAGTAGCGTGCGCCAATCCCGCTTTGTTTCGCCTTGAGCGGCTTGAGGGTATCTGATCCAGTTCCCGCGTCCCAATTGGGAGTCGAAATGCCGGTTTCAGCAATATCGTTCTATCGAGGTGGAACAGTCGAAGAGGTGACGCCCCTGGCCAAGAAGATGAAAGCAGTACTGCTCAAATACGGCGTGGCATATCAGGTTAACCGCTTTCAAACAGGCCAAAATGTTCGGCGAGTGGATGGTCGTCGTGCAGTATGCTGACTGGATGGCCTATGCTAAGGCGCAGGATAGCTTCGCCCACGATCCCGAACACAGGCAAGTGGTCACGGAGATTTCGAAAATCGTGACATTGATCAGGCGTGAATTGGTCGTGGATCTTGATCTCTGATCCGGTATCCAAAGCGGGCAAGTCGTATCGACCGCACCTTTGGCAGCGTGCATAAATCCTAATTTCCGGACAGCTTCCCGCGTTATCGGGTACCCGGCTTCCGGCAGGGCGGCCGGTCCCGACGATTTGCCGGCCGCCGGGGGACCGTCGAAGACCGGACGCAACGCCACTGTTTTACAAAATTTGCGTCAGACTCGCGGATTTATAAATTTTGCGTTCCGGCCTTTTCCATCGGCGACCCTCAAGTGTCTCCTGACACCGTGCGCGTAGATTATCACTTTATCGGCTGCTTCATTTGCGCGGAGTAGAGCCCATGCATTGGTCGGGTCCGACGCGTTCGGTCTCCGTCCGTTGGCTTAATGGCCGGGCTCAGCGCCGCGTTCGGGATTTTTCGCATGAATGTGAATCTTAAACATTCGCTCTGATTGGGCTGGATTAGCCCAACGGCGCCGATAGCGGAGCTCGATATCGCATCCACCAGGTCGGACAGCCTCGAAAATCCAACTATGTTCGCCGCCACGCCCTGGCGGACCGAGCTCTTCTTTGAATGCGTCTGAGGTCATCGCGCACACCGATCGGTCATTGTCTATTAGCTGCCAGCGAAATCCCGTAGTCGGGTTTTCGGGAAGACGAACTTCAATCGTTTGGCCGACCAAGAGATCGATGGTTTGACCATTGTGGTTCTCTTCGCATAGTCGTGTCGTCATTGTGACGGTTCCACTGAGATTGAACAATTTGCGAATTCGCGGTCTGGGCCGACCAGGCGCTTTCGGTCGCCGCTGACGGAAATTCTATCATGTTGAACGTGAGGTCGTGAAACGCGATGTGGTGTCGTGCACGTATCTTCGGCCACAAGCCTGCTTCTACAGAGAATACTAGGCGGCGTAGCATCCCCTCGCCGCGGCCGGCGATCCGCCGCAGACGCCTGGGGCGGCGCTTGCGCTGGGCGGGCTACTTTCCCGCCAGAGACCAGACGCCGTCCCAATCGGTACTTGGCGCGGCGGCGTGAAACTGGGCGATGCGGCTAAGAAACACCTTGCTAGGTCCATCACCGGGCGCGATCGCGAAGCAGCCCTCGAGACCGGCGCACCTCTTCCCAGGCCTTGCGTCGATAGGCTGCGAGCGGCTCGACAAAAGCATCGCGCAGCGCCAGTCGATCGCTGACCACCTCGCCTTTTGCGGCCGAGCAGATCGAAGATGCGTCGCGGCTCGGTTTTGCCGACGACCAGCACCGAGTCGCCGCGGAACTGGGCGCGGACAAGGACGCCGAGCGGTGCTCGCCTACAGGACAGGATGAGGCATGAGGCCCCCCAGGCTTGACAGCCCTCTCATTGCCACGTCATAGCCCCTGCACGGCAATCGCTGCATGATAGGGTTCCGGCGTACACCGCGATCACGGAGAACACGTCATGATGCCTGTCGAATTCGATGTCACCGGGAAAGTCGTCTTCATCACCGGGGCCGGACGTGGCATCGGCAAGGGAATTGCCCAAGTGCTCGCCGAGGCCGGCGCCGACATCGCACTCAATGCCCTGACGCCGAGATACGTCGAAAGTACGGCGGCGGAGATCGCCGCGGCGTCGGGACGACGCGTCGTTCCTGTCATCGCCGATGTCACCAAACCGGACGAGGTCCGGCGCGCCGTCGATGGGGTCCTCGCCACCTTTGGGCATATCGACGTCCTGGTGAATGCGCTGGGAGACTCGATCCGCAAGCCCCTGGTCGCGTTGCCGGAGAAAGAAGGCGGTGGCGGCGCTCTTTCCGACGACGAGCTGCGGTTCATCATGGACGTCAACCTGACCGAGGCCCTCTTATGCACGCGCGCCGTTGGTCCGCACATGCTGGCGCGCCGCTCGGGCAAAGTGATCAACATCGCGTCGTGGACCGCGCATCAGGGCGGTGGGGACATGGTGCTCTACACGACCGCCAAGACGGCGATCGCCGGATTTACCCGGGCGCAGGCGCTCGAATGGGCGCCTTACGGTATCAACGTCAATGCCATCGCACCCGGCATTTTTCCGGACGTCGTGACGTCCGGCGCGGAGCGCGTGCGGCAGACGACGCAGCGCGCGGAAGAGACCGTGCCGCTGAAACGGCCTGGGCGGCTACGGGAAGTCGGCTTCTTGGCGCTCTACCTCGCGTCAGCCGCGTCGGACTACATGACAGGACAGACGATCCTGCTCGACGGGGGCTTGTCGCTTTAGCAGTGGCGCTGGCCGCGTCGCGGGCGGCTGCGCTACGATCGGCGTTGGGCCGAAACAAGGGGATCTTGCGAGATGGCCGAGGAAGCCCTCGACGCGAACGCGGCGCAGCGCCGTTATTGGAACACGGTCGCCGGGCCGCGCTGGGTCGCCACCCCGGGGTTCAGGGAGCGACGCAACCAGGAAAGCCTCGCCTTATTGCTGGCGCGTCTGGGCCTTGCCGGCGGCGAGAGCGTGCTCGAAATCGGCTGCGGCACCGGAGCGCTGACCCTGCCGCTCGCCGCGGCGGTCGGCGAGCATGGCCGCGTCGTCGCCGTCGATATCTCCGAGCCGATGCTCGGGGCCGCACGGCAGAAAGTCGGCGAGCGCGGGCTGGGCAATGTCACATTGCTGTCCGGGGACGCGCAGGTGTTCGCGTTCGAACCGGCCGCGTTCGATCTCGCGACCTCGCGCATGGGGGTCATGTTCTTTGCCGATCCGCCCGTTGCCTTCCGCAACATCGCGGGCGCGCTGAAGCCGGGCGGGCGCCTGGTCTTCGCCTGCTGGGCGCCGCTCGCGGAGAACCGGCACTGGCTGATCTCCTACGACATAGCGCTTCGCCATTTGGGACCGCCGGCGCCGCCCCTCGCTCACGAGCCCGGCCCACTCGCTTTCGGCGACCCCGACTATATTCGCGGAGTTCTCGCGGCAGCCGGGTTCGCCGAGATCGCAGTAGAGCGGGCCCACCCGACGATCGTCTGCGGCAGCCCCGAGGAAGAAGCCCGCCAGGCGCTGATGATGGGACCGACGGCAAGGCTGATCGAGGAGAAGAAGCCCGCCGAGGCGACCCGCCAGACGATTGCCCGCGAAATCGAGGCGGCGTTCGCTGCCGAAGCCGGCTCCGGTCCGATCCGGCTGCCGGCGACCATCTTTCTTGTAGCCGCCCGCCGCCCGGTTTGAATGCGGTAAAAGCGTACAACCCTTCCGCCCGCATTGGCGGTGGTGCTGAAAGCTTTCCGCGCGGCCAGGGCGAGCAAGTCGGCGTCGGATTAAATGAAGGGGCAGACCGTACAGCGCGGAGGAGGTCTGGAACTTTTCGGCCAAAGATGAAATTACGCCTTCGGCGGCGGGGCGGTGAATTGAGCAAGCTCGGCAAAGCCGAGGGCCTGCTCGATATGCCCGATCTGCGCGACGGCGTCCTCGAAGCCGTCCCTGCCGAATTGCTGGCGCTCGATGTCCTCGAATTTGTCACCCATCTCGTCGAGCCGCCGCTCGGAAAGCGCATTCTTCCATGCTGGAAAAACGATCGTGTCCTTTCGCGCCGCATGGTTGGCGTACATCAGATCGAGGCTGTCGAAGGCGCGCGCCAGCGGCTCGGCGTCGCCGGCCCCGATCGCCTCTTTGCCGGTAACGGCGAGGATGTAGTCAGTGATCTCGCGGCCGCGGTTGTGGTGGGCGATTAGCACATCGACATAAACCGCCGCAGCGCCGCCCGCCTTGCGGACCGCCGGGAAGATAAGGGCTTCTTCGAGCTTTCGCTCGTGGTAGTCCTCGCCGAAGGAGCGGAACAATCTCGCCGTCTGGTGCAGCGTCTGCGGATCGACGCTCGTCGGGTCACTCGCAGCCTCGAAGCGCCTTCCCGGTAGACCAGCAGCGCGCGCCGGATCACGCCGTGCTCGCGCATCAGATCTTCGACCGCGCTGACCTCCTTTTCCTCCTACTTGCCATGCGCTGCGCGCTTTTCCACAGCGAGGGCCGAGCGGCCTCCGGCGAGCAACAAACCGACGCCGGCCGCAAGAAGGAGCCGGCGCTGTGCGACAAGAGGGTCTGCCATACGCTGCTCCATGATCCACAGCGGCAGCACGCTGTGATTCACCGAAATTTTCAAGGGGAAACGCAATGACCGAAAATCCGGTGCGCGAACGCCGTATCCGCCGGGCTCAATCGCCGGGAGTTCCTCGCGCGCGTTGCACTCCTCGGCCGCGGCAGGGGTGTTGGTGCTCAGCACCCGCTGCGCATTTGCTGACAGCGACCCGATCGTCGAGACGAGGTCGGGGAAGATTCGCGAGGTCTCCGGCGGGGACGTGCAGGTCTTCAAGGGTGTGCCCTACGGCGCGTCGACCACCGGAACGAACCGCTTCATGGCGCCGCGCCCACCCGAGCCGTGGACCGGTATCCAAGATGCCGTCGCCTATGCCGGGCACGCGCCGCAATGGCCGTCGACGACGCCGCGGCAGGCGGAGCTCAAGACTTTGCTCGGCCCGCCCGACACGACGCCGACGGGCGAGGACTGCCAGACGTTGAATTTGTGGATGCCGAAGTTGGTGGGAGGGGCGAAGCGGCCCGTCATGGTTTGGCTGCACGGCGGCGGGATGGCCTATGGCTCGGCCAATCTGCCCGTTTACGATGGAATCAATCTGGCGCGGCGCGGCGACGTGGTCGTGGTTGGCGTCAACCATCGGCTCAACGTCTTCGGCTTTCTCCACCTCGCCGATATCGGCGGAGAGGCCTATTGACATTCTGGCAACGCCGGGACGCTCGATCTCGTTGCCGCGCTCAGCTGGGTGCACGAGAACATCGAGCGGTTCGGCGGCGATCCCGGCAATGTAACGATCTTCGGAGAATCGGGTGGCGGCGGCAAGGTCAGCACGTTGCTCGCCATGCCGGCGGCGCGCGGCCTCTTCCACCGGGCGATTATCCAGAGCGCCGCCGCGATCCGGCTGTCGACGCGCGAACGCGCCAACGCACTGGCCGAGGCTGTGCTGAAGGAGCTTGGGCTCGCCAAGGGCGAATGCGACCGGTTGTAGAACGTGCCCGTCGAACGCCTGGTCGCGGCGTTGACCCCGGCCCGGCGGGCTGTGCGCCCGAGCGCCTGGCCGCTGCTCGACCGGTACGATTTCGGGCCGGTCGTCGACGGCGCCGATCTTCCGGCGCAGGGAATTTCCGGATCCGCTCGGTCATGCTGGCCGAGCGCAAGGTCGCGCGGAGCCGTGCGCCGGTCTATTTCTATCCGTTCAACTGGGAAACGCCGGCCCTTTGGCGGCCGGCTCAAATCGCACCACGCGGTCGATCTCCCGTTCACCTTCGACACCGTCGATGTCGCCAACACGAGCGCCGGGTTTCCCGGCTCCCGGCAGCTCGCGGCGGCGATGTCCGCGACCTGGGCTGCGTTCGCGCGCAACGGGACCCCGGAAAATGCCGTGATCCCGCACTGGCCGGCCTACACGCTCACCGATCGCGCCACAATGGTCCTTGACCGACCTGTCGGGTCGACAACGACCCCGGCCGCGACGCGCGCCTCTTATGACGCGCGCCTCTTATGGAGCGGGATCGCACAAGGTTAACGGGGGCCTGCGCCTCAGCGTGCCGCGAACTGCGTCGCCCCGAACAGATTCTCGCGTTCGGCGGTCATCGAGCCCTGGCTCTGCCGATCGGCCAGCACCGCCACGCCGCGCTGCACCGCCGGTCGTGCTGCGATCGCATCGTGCCAGCGCTTGATCGAGGGATAGTCGGCGAGGTCGATGTTGCGCCGCTCGGCGCCACGGATCCACGGGAAGGTGATGATGTCGGCCATGCTGTATTCGTTGCCGGCGAGATAGGGTGCTTCCTCGAGACGATGCTCGAGTACCCGGTGCAGGCGCTTGACCTCGTTGGTGTAGCGCTCGATCGCGTAGGGGATCTTTTGGACCGCATAGCTGGCGAAGTGGTTCCATTGCCCGAACATCGGGCCAACGCCGCCCATCTGGAACATCATCCACTCGAGGCATTTGTAGCGGCCGATCGGGTCCTTCGGGATCAGCCTGCCGCCGTTCCTCTCCGACAGGTAGATCAGGATCGCGCCCGATTCAAATAACGTGAAGGGCTTGCCGCCAGGGCCGTCGGGATCGACGATCGCCGGGATGCGGTGATTGGGGTTGATCGCCAGGAATTCCGGTTTGAACTGGTCGCCGGCGCCGATGTCGATCGGGATCACCTTGTACTGCAGGCCGAGCTCCTCGAGCGCGATGTGCACCTTGTGGCCGTTGGGGGTCGGCCAAGTCCAGACTTCGATCATGCCAGAGTCTCCGATTGCCGCGGGAAAGGGGTGTCGGCCGATATTAGAGATTTCCGGAGAGAGGCAGAAGCGTTGCGGAACCCTCCCCGAATGCGTAGAAGGGGGTCGATGAACCGGCGCCGACAAATCCAGCTCAGCCTCGACGAGCAAGCGGCGTTCTTTCGCGAACACCGCAAAGCCGCGCTTGCAACCCTCGACAAGGCCGGGTTTCCCCACATCGTGGCAATGAATTATTTCGAGAATGACGGCGCCTTTTACATGACCTCGTACGGCAAGGCCCAGAAAGTCGTGAATATTCGGCGCAATCCCAAGGTTGCCCTGATGATCGAGTCGGGCAATGACTATGCCGAGCTGCGCGGGGTCATGGTGCGCGGCCGTTGCGAGATCATCGAAGGCGCCGACGCCGTCAGGGCGGCGTTTGCAGGAATGGCCGAGGCACGAGGCACGACCTCGTCGCGGCCGAGCGGAGCCGGCGGCAGCGCGCCCAAACGGGTGGTGCTGAAGATCATCCCGGAGAAGATCACCAGCTGGGACCACAGCAAGCTCGGCGGCGCGTATTGACGAGCCGGCCGTTCAATCGCCATTGCTGACATCCTGATCCGCGAGACGGCGGAGCACGTCGCCGGTCGCGCCGTAGGGCTGCCATTCGTGCCGTGCTTCGATGCCGAGCCGGTGATAGAACTCGCGTGCCGGGTTCCAATTCAACACATTGAAGTGGAGCGCCGGCCAGTCGCGCTCGGTCGCGATCGCGGCGAGCCTTGCCATCAGACGCCTGCCAACGCCGCGCCCCCGCGCCCACTCTCTGACATAGAGGTCCTCGAGAAAGAGCCCAGGCCGCCCGCGCCAAGTCGAAAAGTCGGGGAAGAATAAAGCAAAACCGGCGGGTTCGCCGTCGACAGACGCGATCAACGCCTCGAAGCGTCTCTCCGGCCCGAACCCATAGTGGCGCAGATCGACCTCGCTGGCCACCACCGCGTCCGGCGCCTTCTCATAGGCGGCCAACTCGCGGATCAGCTGCAGCAGCAGGCCAACATCCTCGGCTGTGGCGAAGCGGACAGTGGTGCTCACCGCTCGCGCCACTCGCGGGGCTCACCGGCGGGCGCGGCCGAAATCGCGCGGCACCAGACCGGAGTGAAACCAGGTCACGAAGGTGTAGATGCTGAACACCGGCAGGCGCAGCCGCTCTGAGAGCGCGCGGGCGT
>Ga0209040_10001348_pt1 | contig 19365 bp, 14 predicted proteins | sample BogFormECP12_OM3_FD_188240 | JGI IMG/M metagenome (GOLD analysis project Ga0209040, IMG submission 188240) | Bog forest soil microbial communities from Calvert Island, British Columbia, Canada - ECP12_OM3 (SPAdes) (version 2) | ecosystem: Environmental > Aquatic > Freshwater > Wetlands > Bog ...
CACCAGCCTGACGGCCGCTCAGGTCCTGGCCACGCTCAGCGTCCTGGAGCTGAAGCGGCTGGTGCGCAGGCTTCCCGGCCACCAGTTCGTCCGGGCTTGCCGCTTGCCGCTTGCCGCTGCCGTGCGATTGCTCTACGATCGCCATGCGGTCTTGCAACCACCTCGGCTCCTCCTAATACTACAGCGCTGGATTGGAACTCCTGATCTCACGTACCCAGTGGTAGGCGGCCGGTCTAACAAGCCTGAAGCGCAAGCGAAGGACGTTCGCATTCGAGAAGGTTCAATGCCCTTCGCTTGCGCTTCAGGCTTGTTGTAAACGCCTTCACCGCCTTTGCTTGCATTCTCGACAGCGATCGATTCAGCGTTGTAGTACTAAATGTCCCGAGGCGTCTTCATGGCGAACGATCGGACGCTGGTTCAGATTCGCGAGCGCTCCTACCTCGACCTGCTCGATCTGGCGCTTCTGGTCGTCCGCCAGCGGCCTCGCATGCTCGGGCTGGCCGCGGCCGCCGGGATCGCCCCGTTCGCCGCGCTGAACTACTGGATCCTCTCCAACTCCGAGACTTCACCGGCGATCTGGCCGGCTCTGTTGTTCCTGGAAGCGCCCTGGGCCACGGTCCCGCTGACCCTGGTGCTCGGCGGACTGATGTTCGACCGGCCGCCCCGGGCCGGCCCGATCCTCGGGCGGATGACCCGCGCCTTGCCCTCGCTGATTCTTGTCCATGTGCTGCTGCGGGGAGTCCTTACCATGACGTTGCTTTTGATACCCCTGATTCCCGGCCAGTTCTGGTTCGCGAACGAGGTGATCCTGCTCGAGAAGGTCCCTGGATTGCGCGCGCTGCGCCGCTGCTTGCAGCTCTCCGGCGGCCGGACCGGCGAGTTCTTCATGCAGTGGATCGGCCAGCTCAGCTTCGGCCTGGTGTTCGCGCTTTGCTTCTGGGTGGGAACCGGTGCGGGGATCTCGGCCTTGATCAAGAGCGAGCTGACCTGGTATCGGCCCTTCCTGACCGATTTCAGCGGCCTTCGATTTCAGCTCGGGGTCTGGATCGCAATCGCCTTCTTCGGAGTCGCGCGATTTCTGATCTACATCGACCAGCGGATCCGCTCCGAGGGGTGGGAGCTGCGGCTCCGGCTCCAGGCCGTCGGGCGGGACATCGAGGAGGGAAGATCATGAGCCCGATCTGGGTCTGTGCTCTCGGTCTGGTTCTCGTCGTCTCTTCGGGAAGTGCGCCTGGTCTCGATCAAGCGATCGACCTGAGTCCCGAATCCCCGGTGCGGACTGTCCTGAAGAAGCAGGCTTATCCCTGGTACGACGGCGAGAAGGACCAGGTCAGACCGCTGCTTCCCGACCCTTCGTCGTGGACAAGCCGGCTGGAGAAACGGCTCGAGTCGTTTTTCGACTGGCTCGACCGCCGGTTTGGCAAGAGCGCAGGCGAGACTTCGGGGGCGAACCGGGGCAGCCTGCGCGGAGTTCTTGCCACGCTCCTGTTGGTTGCCGCGGGCTGCGTTCTGCTGGTCATGCTCTGGCGGCTCTGGCGGATTCATGCGCCCCAGGCGACGTCTCACGAGGACCACGTGGCACGCATTGGCGACGCGGCCCGGATCGCAGGGCTTGCCCCGGGCGTGGCGATGGAGGGAATTGATCCCTGGGCCGAGGCGCTGCGCCGCCGAGCAGCCGGCGATTCTGCCGGGGCCGTGATCTGGCTCTTCCTCGACCAGCTCCTCAGTCTGCAGCGCGCGGGCCTGATTCGCCTGACGCCGGGCCGGACGGCTCGCCAGTATGCCAGCGGACTGGACGACCCGCTTCTGGGTGACGGTTTGCGGGCGACGCTCGGCGTCTTCGAGGAGGTTTACTACGGCCATCGGCTGCCGGGGCCGGAAGAACTGGAGCGGGTCTGGGCGCGGGCCGAGGCGCTACGCCGCCGCCTGCAAACGATCAAGGTGGACTGACGCGATGAACTCACCATCCCGCTCGCCCAGGATTTTGATCGGCATGGCCGCGCTGGCGCTCGCGGCGGCGCTGGTGCTGGCGCTGGTGGTCGTGGCCCTGGCTCGCGGCTCGGGTAACGCCCACGCCCTGGAAAGCGGCTACGGCAGCTCGATGGGGTCGAGCGTCAACGGCACCGGAGCGCTTGCGGGGCTGCTGCGGACGCAGGGACACAATGTCCGCACGGCTTGGCGGTTGACTGCGGAGCTGGCCGGCTGGGCCGACGTGATCGTCCGCTTTGCCTTCGCGCCGGGCCCTCCCGATCGGGAGGAAGCCCGTTGGTATGATGACTGGCTAAAGAGCCGGCCGGAGCGGGCCCTGGTCTACGTCGTGCGCGATTACGACGCCCAGGAGGAATACTGGAAGCTCGTGCTCGATCAACTCAGCGGCTCGCCCGACGAGGAACGCCGCAAGCAGGCCGAATCGAACCGCGACCGGGCCCACAACTGGGTGTCGCGATTGCCCGACAAGGAGAAGAAGCCAGCCGGCCCGGAGTCTTGGTTTGCCGTTGGCCGCGCGGCGGATCCTCCCCGGCGATGCAAGAGGCTGGGCGGGCCATGGGCCGAGGACGTCGATGCGGCAAGCGCCGCTCTTACCGTCCACGAACCGCTCAAGGCCGGCCAGGATGAGGTTCTGCTGACCGGCGATGGTGAGGTCCTCGCGCTGGAATGGGAAGTCGATCGTGGCAGCCGGGTCCTGGCGATCGCCAACGGCTCGTTCCTGCTCAATCTGCCGCTGGTCAACCCCGCGCGGCGGCCGCTGGCCCAGCGCGTCGTCGAGTGGATCGGCAAGGAGCCCCGGCGGGTCGCCTTCGTTGAAGGGCCGCTGTTACTGGGAGAATCGGAGGTTCCACCCACGCTTATCGACCTGGTCACGCGCATCAAGACCTTCCGCTGGGTTGCCCTCCACCTGGGACTTTTCGGCCTGCTGGCCTGTCTGGCTCGTGCCCCGCGTCTGGGCCGCCCAAGCCCGGATGCCCCGTCCGACGCCGACCGCCCCGCCGCTCACGCCGAGGCCGTGGGAGCCCTGCTCGAGCGCAGCCGCGGCGCTGCCACCGCCAGGGACTTGCTGGAAACCTATCGCCGCTGGCGGTTTCCCCGGGCGTCCCAGGAGCCCGGCCGACCGCCAGAAGTGAAAACGAAGAAACGATGAAGGAATGGCATCAGGAAATCGACCACGAAAGACACGAAAGGAATCAACCGGACAGGGCGTTGCCCTGTACTGACCTGTCCTGCCCCCGAAAGAGGGGGCAACACCCCGTCCTTGGGCTGCTTCAAATCGATTTGGTTCTGCCAAATTGCGTCCTTTTTCGTGTGTTTCGTGTATTTCGTGGTTCATTGTCGGGTGGTTGCTTCTTATCCATCAAGCCATCGATCCCACAAGGAGTGCCGGTTCTCTCTGAGGGATCACAGTTGTTCGATGACTTGGCGGACGAGCCCGCCCAGCCCGCGTTCGGACATGTGGGGCGCCAGGTTCGCCAAGGAAATGACGCCGACCAGTTGTTCTCCGTCGTCGACGACCAAAACGCGGCGCACCCCTCGCTCGGCGAACGTCCGGCAGACAACGTCGAGCCTGGCATCCGACGGGACGGTCGCCATGCCCTGCTTCATCAGGTCGCCCACGATCATCGCCGGCAGAGCGTCCTTGTAGTCGGCCAGGGCCAGGGCGACGTCACGGTCAGTCAGGACGCCGATGGGTTTGCCGCCGTCGACGACCGGCACGAGGCTGCAGTCGGCGTCCTGAAAGATCAGGACGGCTTCTACGACGGTGCTGAACTTCGAGCACGTCCGTGGTGCCGCCGTCATGACGTCGTCGGCCGTTAGCAGTGGGTTGACCTCGTCGGCCGGGGTCACGAGCGTGTCTCGGGCGGACATGAGACTGGTCTCCCTTCGACTCCGAATGGCCCCGCCCGCCGCCGACCGCAGGCCCCATCGGCCGGCGAGGGGTTAAATGTGGGCCGACATGTCGAATTGCTGCACGTCCTCGCGGATGCCTCCCATCCCGTCGCCGACGGTGCGGTAGTCGGCGACGGCCTCGATGGCGCGGAGGTACTTGACCATCTTGAACCCCAGCTCGTTCTCGACCCGAAGCCGTAGCGGGGCCCCGTGCGGGATCGGCAGCGGCACGCCGTTCATCTCGTAGGCCAGGATCGTTTGGGGCTGCCGCGCGGTTTCCAGGTCGATGACCTCATAATATGGCTTTCCGCTCAGCTCATGCCTCTGGTAGGAGTGAAAGACCAGGTAACGCGCCTCCGGAGATGGTCTGCACCGGTCGAGGATCTCCGCCACGGGGACGCCCGCCCAGCGGCCGATGGCCGTCCAGCCCTGGATGCAGTGGTGCATCGTGGTCTGTTCCTGACGCCGCATCGCGCGGAGGTCGCCGAGCGATAGGTGCAAGGGTGTCTCGACCAGCCCCGATACCTCCAGCCGCCAGTCGGCGAACCCGCCGCGCTGGAGCCGGATGTAGTCATCGTCGCGGGTGTGGGGATACTCCTCGGTGGGCGGGTAGCCGTTGACGCGGAAGTAAGGGGAGATTTCGGTCGCGGGGAAATTCTCGACTGGGGTGAGGTGGTGCAGCAGGGCGCGGCGGGGCGGGTCGACGAGTGCGGAGAGCGCACGGTGGACGAGCCCGGGGGCGTGCAACGAGGCGAGTGTGGCCACAACATGGATCACGGTCACGGTGCCGATGATCACCAGGCCCAGGGCGAGCCCGAGCCACGCATCGCCCTCGTGTCCGGTTCCGAGAGTCATCTTGGTCAGCTCGCGCGCGGGCCCGTGAACAACGACCATGAGCAGGTGGACCGCGAGGAACGCCAGGTAGGCCACCATGCCGAGGAAGTGCAGGCTCCGCGCCGGCTGGCGGCCGAAAAAGAGCTTCGGATACCAGCGCGCGCGGCTCTCGACGGCGGGCGACATCGCCAGGCCGGTGAGGAACATGTGGGGAGTCAACCAGAAGACGACGGCAAAGTACGAGAGCTGCTGTAGCGCATTGTACGGGGAGAGCGGGTTGGCCGTGGTGCCCTCCGGCGGAAGCCGGAAGCTCAAGTAGGTGACGAGGTCGCGCCAGGCGTCCGGGACGATCGTCCAGGAGGTCGGGACGAGCCTCCGCCACTGGTCGGTCGCGAACAGGAGGACGAAGTAAATCAAGCCGACGAGCGTCCAGCCGAAGACCGAGGTGAAGTGCCAGTATCGCCCCAGGCCGAGCTTCTCCTCGCCGCCCGGCAAGGCCAGCCAGGAGGGGAATGACACCTCCTCATCCTTGGAGGTCCAGAGCCGATCCTTGGGCATCTGCTTCCGCGTGAAGCGGATCCATTCGCTGCCAGGCAGGCTGGCGTTGTTCCAGTAGAGCTTCGGGTGCGCCGAGAGGATCTCCAGGCCGCTGCGCACCAGCATCGTCACGAACAGGAAGTTGAACCAGTGCGACACTCGCACCCAGATCGGGAAACCGAGATCGACAGGAGTCACGACGAGATCCCCGAGAGGATAAGGAGTTATCATGAGTTGGAGCGAATTCGTCCCGACCTAATCGGGCGCAGCGTGGGACGGGTCGCCCTCGAGTCATCGAATATTGCTAGTGTTGCATCAACGGGAGCCTCCGTTCCCATGTTCCATTGCGGGCCAGGTTGCCGGGGGGTTAGTGCAGGATGAGCGAGTCGACCGTGTCCTGGAACGGGGTCAGGACCTCCGCGCCATCTTCGGTCACGGCGATCACGTCGCAATGGCGCAGGCCGCAGTCGCCGTCGAGGTAGATCGCCGGCTCGACGTTGAAGACCATGCCGAGCTCGAGCACGTCCTCCGACTTCGGGTGCAGCCGGGGAGGGGCATTGGGGTCGATCGCGACGAACCCGACGCCGTGACCGGCCGAGTGCTTGAATTGCGGGCCGAAGCCGCGCGCCTCGAGGACCGCGCGTGCGGCCCGGTCCACATCGGCGGCCTTCGCCCCCGGCCGGATGGCGGCCAGCGCCGCGGCGCGGGCGGCGAACACCGCCCCGTACATCGCCCTTCGGCGGTCATCGGGCTCGCCGAGGCTATACGTGCGCGTGACATCCACCCAGTAGCCGTCGGCGTAGGAGTTGCAATGCACCAGGACCATATCGTCGCGACCGAGCGGTCGGGCGCGGGAGCGGGCGTAGGCCCTCTGAGCCAGGGCGGCGTTCGGACCCGACATGCACCAGGCGAATCCGTCGGCCCGCTCAACTCCCTCGAATCCAGTGCCGGCCGTGGAGAGCGGGGCGCGAAATTGGACCGCCGCCTCCGTCTCCAGCATACCGGCGCGGATCTGCTGTGCGCCGGCCCTGAAGGCCCGCGCCGCGATCCGGCAGGCCGTCCGGATCCGGGCCACATCCCGCGGCGTCTTCGCGGCACGAAGCTGCTTGAGGATTCCCTCTGCGGTCTCCAGTCGGCATGGTGAAAGCACCCGGGTCAGGAACGCCTCGAGAACAGGGCCATAGAGTAGCATACCGACATACGAGGCCGGCTCGGACGCGGGACCCCCTTCGTACCCGATGGGACCGTGCCGGAGGCCCAGTTTTCGGACCAGCATTCCGAGCGGCTCGCTGACGACATCGTCGATCCGCCGGATCGCGTCCAGGGAGGCCGGCCGGAACGTGCGGATGTCATCGGCCCACCCGGCCTCGACCAGATCGCGCTCGTCCTCCGGCGCGATGACCGCGATTCGCCCCTCGCGCGTGGCCAGGGCCAAGGCATCGCCGACGACGGGCCAGTAGCCGGACAGGAGGAGTACGTTCTCGGGCAGGGCGCAAACGACCGCATGTAGCCCCGCACCATTGAGGGCAGACTGGATTCGCCGCACGCGCTCCTCATCACGCCTCGCCTCCATGGACCTCTCCCCCTGTCCTCGGACCGCACTGCAGGTCATCGACCGTCCCCGGAAGGGCAGCCTGCTTGGGTCCCGCGGTGAGATTGTTCCAGGCCTCCATCACCTCCGGCGCGGCGAGCGGCAGCGCGGCGAAGGTAGCGCCGGCGGCCGGAAGGCACCAGCAGCAGAGCGCTCGGTGCTTCGGCCACTGACCGAGTGCCAGCCAGCCCGCCTGGGCGGCGTCGATTATCACTTTGGGCCCTTGTGTTGCGTCGCTCATCGGACTCCTGCGTGCGGACTGTCAGACCACGGCCACGTGGAAGTTTTTCCCTTCCCATCGGCTAGCGTCGGACCAGTAGAACGTCAACTCGATCGATTCCTTGCTCTTGAGTCCCATCGTGTCCAGATCGGCGATGTGAATGCTGAGCCCGGTGTCGCGCGTCCTGACCTCGCGTGTCGAGCTCCAGCCGTCGCGGCCCCAATGGACCACGGCAGGCGCCAGCACCTCGACTCGCAATACGTCACCCGGCATGATCTCCAATCGCTGGTGGTCGAACCGCCAGATCACGCGGTTGGAGACAACCTTGTCCTTCAAGTAGCGCTCGACCGTCTGCGGAGGCTGGTCGAACGTGTGGCCGTCCTGGATCGAGCGCCGAAGCTTGAGGTACTCGGCGTGGGCCCAGGCCAGCGGCATGGCCGAGCCCGACGGCCGTCCCTTGAACAGGCCGCGCTCGGGGATGTCGGCGGCGTCCCAGACCTGCTCGGAGATCATGCCGCCGTCGCCGGCGAGGGATTCCATGACGTGCATCAGACGAATCGCCTCATCCCGGCGGCCCGCTGCCAGCTCGTAGTGGGCCCGCTCGCCGGTCAGCAACGGCCAGGCCCGCCCTGTTCCCCCGGCCTTTCTGTCGTAGGGCGAGCCGTCTTCCTTTTCTCCATAAGCGTCGCCGTTGTAGCGATGCCAGCTCGGTCCGCGGGGTGTCTCAACCCTCAGGACGGCGTCGATGACCTTCACCGTGTTGACGATCCGCGGGTCGTCCGCTGACCGGAGTCCGAACCGCACCAGGGCTAGCGCGTCGGGGCTGACGATCTCGGTGATGGGGATGCCTTCCTTGGTAGGCGGGGGCCCTTTCAACGATAGGCAGTCGATCCGAGGCGTCGACTCCTCGCCCAGCTCGGGCGGGATGCTTCGCACATAATAGCCGTCCACCCCGACGCGGCGGGCCAGGCCGGTGCCTGTGACGTAGCGCCGGCTCTCGATGGCAGTGTTCCAGGCGTCGGCCGTCTCCCTGAGATCAACGCCGACCGCCGCTTCACCCCGTTCGTCGGCCAGGTCGGCGGCGATCAGCAGGGCGGAGATCACGGCTGCCAGGGTGAACGGGGTGTATCCCGGCTGGTTCTCCCAGCGGTCCTGCTGGGTCGACGGGCCACTCCGGACGATGTAGCTGACGGCCTGCCGGACCATCGGCCAGAACCGCGCGCGCTCCTCGGGTAGGAGCGCCCCGTCGCGGCGAAGCAGGTCGAGGTGCAGGATCGGGAAGGCGGTCTCCCCCAACTGGGTTCCCGTCCAGAACCGGGCGCTGCTGACCCACATGTTCTGGGGCCAGTGCCCGTCGGCCATCTGGGTGGCCCGCAGGTAGGCGAGCGCACGCATCGCCTCGGGCCGCGCCCCGGCTGCCAACAGGCCGCCGGCCGATTCCACCAGGTCGCGGGGCCAGACGAGGTGGTAGCCCCCCGTGCCTCGCGCCTTCGCCTCGTCGCCCCGCGACTCGCCCCAGGGGGTCGAGAGGCTGGCGATGAACCCGCCCGGGATGCACTGCGCGTCGTGGGTCTGCACAACGGCCGTGCTGATCCGGTAGAGATCGCGCCCGCCCTTGGCGGACGGCTTCGGGGAAAGCAGCGCCTCCTGCCAGACCTGCCAGCCGCGGGTGTACTCCTGTTGAAGGCCGTCGAGATCGTCCATCAGGCTGGCCAGCGCGCGATGGCCGGCCTCGGCCGGGTCCGGTCCGAAGCCCACGGCCAGCGCGAACACACCGCCGCAAGCGCCGAGGTCCACCTCGCCCGTGAGCGCGACGTTGCCATCCTCGGCCCGATCGTACTCCCAGGCCAGCCGCTTGTGCCGGGACAGGTCCTGCCAACCGTCGGACGACCCGACATAACCGGCCGATCCCTTGAGCCAGGGGGCCGAGCAGGCCAGGGCCAGGGCTTGGTGGTCGCGCCGCGCGAACAGCATCGGCACTCCCAAATGCGCGTCGAGCCACGCGGTGTTGTTCGCCCCCCGGTTTCCCAGGTGAGGAGCCAAGAGCGCGTAGAGACGATAGTCGTCCAGCCGCCCTTCGAGCGGCGTGAAGCGAGTGATCTGGAGGACCGCGTCCTGGTGGGGATGGGCGAAGATCGTCTTCTCGATCCGATAGCGCCCCTGCCGGCAGGTGTTGACCAGGCGATAGAGGGGGACGCCCTCGACCGGATGCTCGACCTGGTGCTCGGCGTCCACACGCTCCTCCGAGAAGAACTCGTTCCCGTCGGTGACGATCAGTCCGAGGTCGCGGGTACACGCCTGGTCGATGCGCGGATAGAAGATCTCGGTGAGGATGCCGTGACTGATGGTGAACCAGACCAGGCTCGTGGAATTGGCGGTCGGGCAAAGGGCGGTGCCGACACCGTCCTTGGCGCTGGGGGCCCAACGCGGTTCGTCGCCGGGCTTGCCGGGCGCCGGCCGCGGCTTGCCATCCTCAGCGGAAGGGCGGGCCCATGCCACAAAACGGCTGTCGAGATTCGCGACCGGCGGGGCGATCGCCGCCGCGCAACTCGCCTCCCGAGGTTGCGACGTTTTCTGCTTGGTGATCATGGTCGCTCCCTGTCAGAGATCCGGATCAGTGCGAACGTCTTCTCGCCGTGCTGCTCATGGATCAGTTTGGATTTCATCGCTCGTCGAAAGGATCGTCGGGCGGCTCGCCCGGACCGACCCAGCTCGCCTTGAACAGGTAGAAGACCTTGCCCGCCCGGGGACTCCGCTGGCGCATCACGCCGAAGCCGCGGCGAAAGAGCCGATCGGCGATGTCGCGGATCTTCTCCTCGCTCTGGTCGATCGCGTCGAGGTTCGACGGCTTGCCTTCCTCGTCCATCCGGGCGTAAACCTGCACGCCTTCGACTATCCGCAGCTTGGATTCCTGCGGCTGCGTGCCGGGCTGGGCCGATTGTTGCGCGGTAATTGCTTTCTCCTTTGCTGCTTCTCACGTTAACGAATCGCGCCCGCGGGTCAGGGCCCACGCGACGCCGAGTCCGGCCAGCACGCCGAGACCGACGACCGCCGCGGTGGCGGCCAGCGAGGGGGCCGGCTCCCACTTGCCCAGGGGCTGATACGACATCTCGGGCAGTTCCCGCTGCGGTCCCTCGGGACCTTCGTGCATCGCCATCTGGATAACCTGCGCCAGGTGCAGCGCCCCGCGGCCGGTCAGGCCGGCGATCTGTTCGCGGCAACTGAACCCGTCGGCGATGACCAGCGTGTCAGGGTCGGCGGCGCGCACGGCCGGGAGCAACCGCCGCTCGCCAACGGCGACCGAGACGTCGTAGTGGCCGCTCTCGAACCCGAACGAGCCGGCCATGCCGCAGCAACCGGAGTCGAGCAGCTCGTAGTCGAGGCCGAGCTTCTTGAGGACCGAGTTCTCGGCGTCGAACTTCATGACGTGCTCGTGGTGGCAGTGCTTCTGCACCAGGGCCTTGCGCTTCAATCTGGGCAGGCGGAAGCCGGGCGCCTTCTTTGCGAGGAATTCGCTGAGGATGAAGGTGTTGGCCGAGAGCCGCTTGGCGTCCTCGTCCATCGGGAATAAACTCATCATCTCGTCCCGGAAGACGGCCACGCAGCTCGGCTCCAGGCCGACGACCGGTACGCTCGCCTCGATCTCCGGCCGCAACGTGTCGAGGATCTCGCGCAGGAGCCCCTTGGCCGTATCGAGCATGCCGAAGTCGTAGAGCGGCCGCCCGCAGCAGAGCGACTTGTTCGGGACGACAACCTGGAACCCGGCGGCTTCCAGGATCTCGACGGCCGCCTTGGCCGTCTGGGGATGAAAGTGGTTGTTGAAGGTGTCAGGCCAGAGGACCACCCGCGGCATGCCCACGTTCCGTCTCGCTCGACGGCGGAACCACGACACGAACGTCTCGGGGGCGAACGACGGCGTCGTCCGCCGGGTCGAGATCCCGCCGATCATCTGGAAGACCTTGCCGACGACGGGGGCGTGGGTGATCAGGTTCACAACCCCCGGCGCCAGCGAGGCGAGCCGCGCCCACCAGTAGATCAGGCCCATCGCGTAAGCGTGACGGGGCCGGAGCCGCCCTTGGTAGTAATGGGAGAGAAACTCGGCCTTGTACGTCGCCATATCCACGTTCATCGGGCACTCGATCCGGCACCCCTTGCATGCCAGGCAGAGATCGAATGCCTCCCGTACCGTCTCGGACTTCCAGCCCCCCTTCATCGGGTCTCCCTGGAGCATCTCGAAGAGCAGGTGCGCCCGCCCTCGGGTCGAGTGCATGTCTTCCTTGGTGACCATGTAGCTCGGGCACATGGTGCCGGCTTCTTCCTTGCGGCACTCGCCGATCCCCACGCAGCGCTCGGACGCATAGGCGAAGCTGCCCTTGTCGTCGAGGTATTGGAAGTGGGTCTCGACGTGGGGCGGATTGTAGGTAGGACCGAGCCGCAGGTTCTCCCCCGGCAGGTAGGGGTCCACTACCTTGTGGGGGTTCATCTTGTTCTCGGGGTCCCAGATCGCCTTGAACTCGCTGAACGCCCTGACCAGCTCGGGCCCGAACATCTTCGGCAGCAGCACGGCTTTCGATTGGCCGTCGCCGTGCTCGCCGGAGATCGACCCACCGTAACTGACGACCAGGTCGCCGGCCTCGTCCAGGAACTTGCGGAAGTGCTTCACTCCCTCATAAGTCTTCAGCTCAAAGTCAATCCGGGTGTGGATGCAGCCCTGGCCGAAGTGGCCGTAGAGCGAGCAATTGTAGCCGAACTTCTGGAACAGCTTGCGAAGGTCGCGGAGGTAGGGGCCGACGCGGTCGGGAGGCACGGCCGAATCCTCCCACCCCTCCCAGGCGTTCTTCTCGCCGGGGATGCGGGCGGTCGCGCCCAGGCCCGACTCGCGGACTTTCCACAGGTGTTCTTCCTCGGCCTCGTTGTCGAAGAGCTTCATGGACGGCGGGTTGCTCACCCCCTTCAAATGCTCCATCAACTTGCGGGCCTGGTCGTCCGATTCGTCCTTGCTCTCGCCGCCGAACTCGACCAGGAGCCAGCCCCCCCCTTCGGGCAGCAGGGTGATGTCCCTGGGGTGGATGCCCTTCTTCTTCATGTCTCGCACGAGGATGTCGTCGAGTCCCTCCAGCCCGGTCGGCTGGAACTGCATGATCTCCGCGATGTGGTCCCCCGCGCTGTAGACGTCGGGGTAGCCAAGAACCAGGACCGACTTGACGGCCGGGCTGTGGACCAGATGCAGGGTGGCCTCCAGGATCGTGACGCACGTCCCCTCGGTGCCCGAGAGTGCCCGGGCGACGTGGAACCCCTTCTCCGGCAGCAGGTCGTCGAGGTTGTAGCCCGACACGCGGCGCGGGAGATCCTTGGGGTAGCGGCGGCGAATCTCGTCAGCGTACCTGTCGCGGAGGGCCTTGAGCTTGCCGTAGATTTCTCCCTTGCGCCCGCCTTCGCGAATGATCCGTTCCAGCTCCTCCTCGCTCGTGGCCCCGACGGTCATCCGTGTGCCGTCGTAGAGTAGGATGTCCAGCTCGTGGACCTGGTCGGACGTCCGGCCGGTGCCCAGGCCCATGAGCGAGTGGACGCCGCAGGAGTTGTTGCCGATCATCCCGCCCAGGGTGTTATGCGTATGGGTCGAGGGGTCGGGCGCGAAGGTGAGGTGGTGTCGCTCGGCCTGGGTGCGGAGGACGTCGAGCACCGTGCCCGGCTGGACCCGCGCCAGTTTCGTCGCGGGGTCGATCGCGAGGACCTTGTTTATAGACTTGGACCAGTCGATGACGACCGCGACGTTGCAACAACCGCCGGTCAAGCTCGTACCGCCGCCCCGCGAGAGGATCGGGGCGCCGTGACGGCGACAGACGGCGATCGTCTCAATTACGTCGCCGATGTCCTTCGGGATCACGACGCCGATCGGCACCTGGCGGTAGTTAGACCCGTCGGTGACGTAGAGGGCGCGACTGCCGGCATCGAAGCGGACCTCGCCGCGGATCGCCTGGCGCAGCGCGGCCGCGAGCGCCGAGGCGTCAACGAAGAGGGGCCCGACTACCTCCTTGCGGTGTCGTTGGATCGTTGTGGTTCCGGTCGCGATCGCCATCGGCATGGTCCTTTCGTTACTGAATCTTCGATGCTCAGAACCATTCCTTCATCTTGTCGCGGAACAACGTCACGGCGATCCTGCCGCGATGCGGCTCGCCACGCGCCAGTGCCTCGGCCATGTGCAACCCTTGCTTGAACGTGGCTCGGGCCGGTTGGGGCGGCTCGAATGGGTCGACGACCGCCTCGACGAGCGCCGGCTTCTTGGACGCGAACGCCGCCTCCAGCGCAGGCCGTACCTCATCGGGCTTTTCGCAACGGAAGCCGACCCCGCCGCAGGCTCGGGCGAACTGGACGAAGTCGATCGGCTGGAGCTCGACGCCATACTCGGGGTTGCCCAGGAAGACCATCTGCTCCCACTTGATTTGCCCGAGGGTGTTGTTCTTGATGATGATGACCTTGATCGGCAGGTTATGCTTGACCGCCGTGACGAACTCCATCATCAGCATGGTGAAGCCGCCGTCGCCCACGAAGGCGACGACCTGGCGGTCGGGGTAGGCGATCTGCGCCCCGTTGGCGTAGGGCAGGCCCGGTGCCATCGTCGCCAGGTTGCCCGAGCATGAGAACTTCATGCCGCGGCGGATCTTCAGGTGCCGTGCCGCCCACGTCGTGATCGTGCCCGAATCGGTCGTGATGATGGCGTCGTCGGCGAGGAGGTCGTTGACGTGCTTGGCAACGACCTGCGGCTTCAGCGGGACGTCGTCGCGCTGCTCGCGGTGGCGCATCAGCTCCCACCATTCCTTCATCCGCCCCTGGGCGGTCTCCAGGAACGAACGATCCTGGCGGCGCTGGAGGAGCGGCAGCAGGGACTGGAGCGTCGCCTTGGCGTCGCCGGTCAGGCCGACATCGATCGGGTAGCGCAGGCCGAGCCGGGTCGGGTCGCGATCAATCTGCACGGCCTTGGCTTGGTCGGGCTCGGGCAAGTACTGCATGTAGGGGAAGCTCGACCCGGCAATGAGCAGGGTGTCACACTCCTCCATCGCCTTCTCGGAGGGGAGGGTGCCCAGCAGCCCGATGCCGCCGGTGGTGTAGGGAGAGTCGTCGGGCACCACGGCCTTGCCCAGCAGGGCCTTGACGATCGGCGCCGCCAGCGTGTCGGCGATCCGCTCGAGTTCTTCCCCGGCCCCCATCGCCCCCTGGCCGGCGAGGATGACAGTCTTCGTCCCGCCGTTGAGCAGCTCCGCGGCCCTTTTCAGCGACTCAACCTGCGGGATGACGATGGGCGGGGTCCACGCCTTGGACGTATGTCCAGTGACGTTCATCTGCGAAGGCGCTCCATCCGATGTCGACTTCTCCTGCCAGTCGTTGCAGCAGTTGATGTGTGCGACCCCACGAGACCCCAGCGCCGCGCGACATGCGGCGTCCACCAAGGAATGGGCGTGCAGCGGCCCGTTGACCTGCTGGTTGAAGACGGTGACGTCCGCGAACAGATTGAGCAGATTGACCTCCTGCTGGTAATGCATCCCCATGAGGTCGTGGTACGTCTGCCCGGTGATGGCCAGCACCGGGGCGCCATCCATCTTGGCGTCATAGAGTCCGTTCAGGAGGTGGATCGCCCCGGGCCCCGAAGTGGCGATGCAGACGCCGAGCCGCCCGGAGAACTTGGCGTAGCCGCACGCGGCGAACGCGGCGCCCTCCTCGTGCCGCACCTGCACGAAGCGGATGCGGTCCTGGTGTGTCCGCAACGCCTCGATGAACCCGTTGATGCCGTCGCCGGGCAGGCCGAAGATCACGTCCACCCCCCAGTCGATGAGCCGCTCGAACAGCACGTCCGCCGTCATCTTCGCCATCGCCCTTCTCCTGATTGCATGCCTGCGGCCTGGCGGCCGGTCTCCTCACCCGGATTCGATGCGGCGGCGGCCCAGCCGGCGAGCCTCCCTCTCCACACCATCATCATTGTTCGCCACGGCGAGTGGGCCGCCCATCGGGAGAGGGCGAAAAAGCCCCTCGGGAGTTCGTCCCCTTGCTTGGGGCGATCTTGCCGTTTTTCCTGACGGCAGACCCGGCAGATCGTCGGTGGATTTCCTGACGTTCGGCTGTCCCTTGTCGGGCCTTGACCGGCACGACGATCTTCGTCAGACGTCCCTCAACCAGCCGTGTTGCAGGGCGTGGCGCACGAGGTCAGCGCGGCTGTGTAGGTCCAGCTTCTCGAGCGAGCGGGCCTTGTGGGTCTCCACCGTCTTGACGCTGATGCCGAGACGGGCGGCGATCTCCTTGTTGCTGTGCCCCATTGCGATGAGGCGCACCACCTCGGCCTCGCGGTCGGTGAGCTCGCCCAGGTCGGTCGGCTCTGCAATTGAGCGGTCGTCGATGTAGACGCTGACCAGCTTGCCGGCCAAGCTCGGGTCGAGGTAGACACCGCCCGCGGCCACCCTGCGGATGGCGTGGATCAGTTCCTCCGCAGCCGACCGCTTCAAGATATAGCCGACGGCGCCCGCCTCGAGGAGGCCGCGGAGGTAGCTCTCGTCCTCGTGGACGGTCAGCGCCACTACCTTGACCTCGGGGCAGGACCGCTTCAAGTGCTCAGTGGCCTGGGCCCCGCTCAAGCCCGGCATGGAAAGGTCCATGACCGCCACGTCGGGCCGGAGTTCGACGATGCCCTGATATGCAGCGTGGCCATCACCCGCCTCGCCAACGACCCGCATCTCGGGCTGGGCATTGACCAGCAATTTCAGCCCCTCGCGCACGATCGCGTGGTCGTCGGCGATGAAGATACTCAACTCAGCCATGATCGGCCGCCTCCCGCTCGTCCCGCAGTGGAATGTGGATGAACAAGCTCGTCCCTCCGCCGGGCCTGGATTCGACTTCCAAGGTCCCCCCCACCAGCGCCACGCGCTCCTGCATCCCCAGCAGGCCCAGCCTCCCCCCGGCATCCGGCGCGCCCATCACCGCCTCGACGTCGAAGCCCCGGCCGTTGTCCTCGACGATGGCGAGCACGTGATCGGCGCGTCGCTCCACGATCAGGCTCACCCGTGCGGCCCGCGCGTGCTTGAGCACGTTCGTCAGCGCCTCCTGCACGGTCCGGTAGAGGGCCGTCTCCACGGGCGAGGGGAGGCGTCGGCGGTCGATCCCGACGAAGCGGGACTGGACCGGGATCCGCGCGCGTGCTGACCAGTCCGCGGCATAGTTCGTCAGCGCCGTCTGCAGGCCCCAGTCGTCCAGCGCCGTGGGGCGCAGCTCCAGGGAAACACGGTGCACCTCCTGCCCGATCCGATTGGCGAGATCATGCAGCCGCTGCGCCTCCTTCGCGGCCGCCGGATTCTGGATGTGGTCGATCGTCGCCTTCAGCCCGAGCATCAGCGCCGCCAGGTGCTGCCCCATCTGATCGTGCAACTCGCGGGCGATCCGGAGGCGCTCTTCCTCCTGGGCCGTGACGATCCGGCGCAGCAGGGCCGTGCGCGCCTCCTCGGCCCGCTTGCGCTCGGTGATGTCCTCGATGACCCCCATGCGGCCGCACGGCTCGCCCCGGGCATCATAGAGGGGCGCCGTCCAGAGGCTGACCTCGATCGTGGAACCGTCCTTCTTCAGGCGCAGCGTCTCGTGGCCCGCATGGGCCCCTCCCTGGAGTGAGGTCGCCAACCCCGAGGAGAACTCCTGTCGCAAGTCCTCCGGGACGACGGGCAGGGGATGGCCCAATACGTCCCGATCGCCCCAGCCGAACATCCGCTCAGCGGCCGGGTTCCAGAAGGTGACCCGGCCCTGGCCGTCAAGGGCGATGATGGCCAGCGGCGAAGCATGGATCAGCGCACGAAGCGCCTGGTTGGCTCGCCTCAGCTCCTCGTCGGCCCTCGTGCGTTCGGCGACCCCGCCCTGGAGCGCCGCGTTGGCCTCCGCCAGCTCGGCGGTCCGCTCACTGACCCGTCGCTCCAGCTCGACGTGGGCCCGGTACAGCTCCTCCTCCGCCCGCCTGCGGTCGTCAATGCGGTGGAATACCACGACCGTTCCGGACCGTCGCCCCGCCTCGTCCTCGATCGGGGAGATACTGTCATCGATCGGCAGCGTCCGCCCGTCGCGCCTGATGAGCAGGACGCTCTTCACGCGTCGCACTTCGGTGCGGGGCCAGTCAATGGGTCGGCCGGTCGTCTCGTCGATGAGCCGGAATACTTCCGTGATCGGCCGGCCGCCGGCCTCCTCCAGCGACCAGTCGGTGAGCGCCTCCGCGGCCGGATTCAGGAAACTGATTCGATCGTCGGTATCAGAGGTGATCACCGCGTCGGCGATGCTCCTCAAGACGATCAAGGACCACGCTTGATCGAACGAACTCGGCGGTTCATGTTCGGCCATGTCTCAGGTGCAGGATCTGCAGGAGCCTGCCGTAGCAGGTGTGCTTGTCCATCAGCTCGGTCAAGGGAGGTCCAAGGGCTCAAGCTCAAACACGGAAGACGTTCCAAACCGGAAACACCATGCACGCGGCGTACCAAAGGCCGAGCCAACTCCCAAGGAACATGAGCCGCTTCGCCTTCGTAAGGGATGCTCCGTGCCCGCGACGGCCTTTGATCCGCGGCGACTCCATGATCCGAATCTCTCGCTGGTTCCTTTCTTTCCGCGCTCTCATTTGCTCTCATGGGCTGGTGTGTCATTGCATCGGTCCGGGAGGTTTGCCGCGAATGAGCGATCCTGAGTCTGAAACCGCGGCTCCCTCCCCGCCGGCTCACAAATCGAGCCCGGTCGCGGAGTGGTCGAGACGGGTGCTGGCCGAGATCAACAAGATATTCATTGGCCAGGATCGGCTGGTCCGCGGGGTCTTGCTCGCGCTCTTGGCCGATGGGCACGTACTGATCGAGAGCGTGCCGGGGTTGGGGAAGACGCTTCTGGTCCGGGTCATGGGGCAGGTGCTTGGCTGCGGGTTCAACCGCATCCAATTCACGCCCGACCTGATGCCGTCAGACGTGACCGGATCGCCGATCTTTGACGAGCGAATCCATGACTTCCGGTTCCGGCCTGGGCCGGTCTTCACCCAGTTGCTGCTGGCCGATGAGATCAACCGGGCGCCGGCCAAGACCCACTCGGCGCTGCTGGAGATCATGCAAGAGACGCGCGTCACGATTGACGGCGTGAGCTATCCGATCGAACTGCCATTCCTTGTGCTGGCGACCCAGAACCCGATCGAGTCGGAGGGGACGTACAACTTGCCCGAGGCCCAGCTCGATCGTTTTCTATTCAAGCTGGTCGTCGATTACCCGAGTGAGCGCGAGGAGGTGGACATCCTCCGCTTGCACACCCGCGGCGTTCCGCCGGACCGAAACTTGGGTGAGCAGCTCGGCGCGGTGACGGACCCGGCCGAGGTGCTGGGGATGCAGCGCCGTTGCGCTGCGGTGCTGGTGGATGACCGTGTGCTGGGTTATATCGCCGCTCTGGTCCGGGCAACCCGGCGGTGGCCTGCGTTTTCGCTGGGTGTCTCGCCACGGGCGGGTGTGGCGATCTTGCGCGGGGCCCGGGCCGTGGCGGCCCTCGAAGGGCGCGAATACATGATTCCGGACGACGTTCAGGAGGTCGTCCTGCCCGCGCTGCGGCACCGGGTCATGTTGACCCCAGAGGCCGAGATCGAGGGCCGGTCGCCCGACGAGCTCTTGACCGAGCTGATCCGCTCGGTCGAGGTTCCCCTACGATGAGCGTCCCCAGGATCTGGCCCGGCCGCGCCCTGGCCCGCGCACTCTTGGTGCCGGCATTGCTTTCGCTCGGGGTCTTCGTGAGCGAAGCCATGCAGCCGGTCGTGCTGGTGCTCGACCTGGTGGTGGGGCTGATGGCGGCTGCCGACCTGGCGAGCTTGCGCGGGGCAGGGCGGTTCCGCGTCTTTCGCCAATGCGGGACCACCTGTTCGCTGGGCCAGCCCCAGCAGGTCACACTCGCGCTCGAGAACATGACGCGCCGTGGCCGCCGACTGCGGCTGCGCGACGACGTTCCGGCGGTCTTCACGGCCAACCCGGGCGAGTTTCGCATCGATGTGCCGGGCCGGAGCCGGGTCGAGCTCGAATACCGAGTGGTTCCCGGTAGACGCGGGACCTACGCCTTCGAGCAGGTCGATGCCCTGGTGCTCAGCCGGCTGGGGCTCTGGCAGCGGGCGATTTCGTGGCCGGCCCGGACTGAGGTCCGCGTTTACCCCGACGTCCGGCAGATCGCCCGATACACGATGCTGGCCCGCCGCGACCGGCTGAGCGTACTGGGCCTGCGGGCCTCGCGCCGGCTGGGAACGGACAACGAGTTCGAGCGGCTGCGCGACTAC
>Ga0209040_10001350_pt1 | contig 19353 bp, 16 predicted proteins | sample BogFormECP12_OM3_FD_188240 | JGI IMG/M metagenome (GOLD analysis project Ga0209040, IMG submission 188240) | Bog forest soil microbial communities from Calvert Island, British Columbia, Canada - ECP12_OM3 (SPAdes) (version 2) | ecosystem: Environmental > Aquatic > Freshwater > Wetlands > Bog ...
CCCTTCGGTCGACGGTGTGTTTAGAGCACCGCCGACTTCGACCCTGCTGCTCAAAAACCCTCGAACAAACCCTCTAAGCCGTGGAATCAATCATCTAGGAAACTCGCTCCCCGGCCACCGTCTCAAAGGCAAGCATTCCCGCGGTCCGCGACCCAGGAGACCCATCTATGCGAGCTGCTGATGTGGGAGTAGCCGGGGCCGGGCCTTGCGCGTGGCAGCGCACCGGGTGTAGACTCGGACGATGCCCTCGGAGTGGATCGAGCGACAGATCGACGAGGTGCTTCTCACGACGGCGACCACCGCCGGTCTCCTGTACGCGCGACGGCGCGCCAGGCGCATCTTTCCGAAGGTCATGATCGGCGGAGCCGTGGCCGCCGTCGGCACTGTCGCCGCCGCCGCGGCCGCCGGCGTCGTCGTACTGGGCCTGGCCGCCGGGGCCACGGCGTGGTATCGCCACCGCTCGCAAGCGGCCTCGGACGACGGCTGGAAAGCCCCGTCGCCGAACGCCTCGGCGAGCTTCTCGCGCGCGTCGGACCGAGCGGCGAGCGCCAGCGCACCCCCGAACGCCTGAGCCGGCACGCGACGGGCGGCGCACGATTGCCCATGGCCTTCGCGACGGAGAGGAAGGCCAGACGCGTTCGGCCGGCGACCGCAGGGACGGTCGCGTGACCATGCAGAACGAGACCCTCGAGAGCCTGCGCAGCGGCTACGAGGTGCTCAGCCGTACCGGCGAGTGGCCCGAGGATGGCCTTCTCGCCTCCGGCTTCGAGCTCCACAGGGACCCGTTCGTGGACGCTGCGGGCGTCCCTCCGGGGCCCGGCGCTCCCGGCGAGCTCATGCGCGTGCTGAACGGCGCGATGCGGGACGTCAGCCTCGAAACCGAGCGCTTCATCGAGGCGCCTGACGGTGTGGTCGTCGCTGTCATTCGCATGCGAGCCAACGGCAGGGCGAGCGGGATCGCCTTAGACAAACAGCAGGCCCACGTGTGGACCTTCGAGAACGACGTGGCGGTCCGGATGCAGATCTACGGACAGACGGCCGAAGCGCTGCGCGCGGTCGGGCTGAGCGCGTAGGACGAGCTAGCGTTCGCCGCGCCGAAGCGAGCTTCGGACTCAGGTTCAGGGCGCATCTTCAGCCCGTGAGCACTTCAACGTATCGGATGTGGCCGCTGTCATCGACCTCGGTAACCGCGAACGGATGCTGACGACCGCCAACGTCGGCTTGGCAGGTGAACGTCTGACGGGCCTGCTGGAGCACCTCGGCCGGACAGAGCACGGTCGCTCTGACGCGCCTCTGGACGAGAATCGATCGCCTGATCGCCTGCTCCACCAGCGCGGTGTTGAGCGCCACGAGAGGAGCTCGGTTCTGGTAGACGACATGGCCGTAATTATCGGTCTCGCTCACTTCTACGGGATAGACACCGGCGTCGAGCTTGGCGGCGCAAACAAAATGGATCGCCGCCTTTCTGGGGACATTCGACGGGCAGGCAACGATCACGCGCAGGTCACGCTCGGCGAGAATCGAACCGGCGATAGCCCGCTCGACCGCGACGGTATTCAACGTCGGCGCGCTCTTGCCGCACGCACAGAGAACCGAGACGGCGGATACGCCGAGGGCGAGGCCGACGCGACGAGCGCCTCGTGAAGCGACGCGGAGCGCACAACGATCCACGTTCCTACGTTCCCGGGAGAACCGCCATACCCTCCATACGTGGTATACGAGTTCATGCGACCGCCATCGGAAACAGCTATGGCAGATCGCAAGACACGCTCGGCGCAGCCCGGCCAGCCTCCTAGGCCTTGCGGTGAGCTGCTTTGGCCGGCCGTATGATCACGACGGCCTTCGCCGTGTGCGTTGCTGCCGCGGGGTCGTGTGCCGTGACGGTCGCGAGAGCGTGGAGTAGATGCCGGCTTGCCAACATGCGTCGCGCCTTGGCTGACAGGTGCAGCTTCATCGTCACTGCGTGGCCCCCGGCAACCGCGAAGGCGCCGCCTGCGAATCTGAGGACGGCCGTCTTGCGCCGGCGGGTCCGAGGAGCGGTCTTGGCCGCGGCGGGAACGACCGTCGCCAACGCGACCGTGCCCGCGCAGCTGCTCTCTCCGGCGGGACAGGTGATCGTGACCGTCACGAGGCCCGACCGGGTTGCCTTCAGCGACGTGCTTGCGAGCTCTGCATCTGGCACCTGAGCCGCCTGGCGGCCTGGGGATGGCGGCGATCCGCCACCGCCCGGCTGCTGCGGCAGGGACCCTGGCAGCGCCGACGACGGCGACGAGCCGTTGGCGCCGGGTTCCTGGGGTTGGCGCCCCGGCGGCGCGAGGGCCGCCGAGAGCGTGAAGACGCCGTCGGCGCCGTAGCTCGTTCCGCCCGCGTTGGCGGCGACTACGCGGAAGTGGTAGGTGGTGTTGGACGTCAAGCCTTCGGCGTAGCCCGATACGGCCACAGGGCTGAGGCCCGACCCTGGCAGCGACGTGCAGGGCGCCGCCGATCCATACGCGAGCGTGGGGCCGTATTCGAGCTCGCAGACGCTCACCGTGCCGCCGTTCGGGTCGACTTCGGCGTTCAGCAGCGCTGAGCTCGACGTGAGCGAGGCCGCTGCGCCGGTAAGCACCGTCGGTGGTTTGGGCGGCGTCTCGAGGGTGGCGTCGCTTCCGTAGCCGCTGCCGACGCCGTTGACCGCGACGACCCGGTAGTGGTATGTGGTGTTCGCGCTGAGGCCTGTGAGCGCGGCCGAGACGCCGACTGGCGTGTTCCCGGCTCCAGGCAGAGAGGAGCAAGGTGCGCTCGAGCCATACGCCGCGGTGGGCCCGTATTCGAAGTGGCATTCGCTCACGTTGCTGCCGTTCGGCTTCACGGTCGCGTTCAGCGTGGCGGTTTCCTGCCTGACCGGCGACGCCGATGCGGTCACCGCCGTCGGAGCGGCGGGCACGACGATCACGGTGACCGTGTGGGTGACGCTCGCGGGGCGGCTGGAGCTGTTAGTGACGGTGAGGGTCGCTTCGTATGAGCCCGCGGCCGTGTAGGTGTGCGTGGGCGTCGCTCCCGTGCCGAACGTCCCGTCTCCAAACGCCCATTCGTACTTCGTGATGGAGCCGGCGTTCGCTTTGGAGGCCGATCCGTCGAAGGACACCGGCACCCCGACGGTCGGAGAGGCGGTCGTGACCGAGAACGCGGCCGTCGGGAAGACACCGCCCGCCGCCACGGTGTGCGCGGTTCCGATGCTGGTGCCGTCCGCCGCGTACACGGTCAGCGCCACGTGGTAGAGACCCGCTTCGGAGAAGGTGTGGCTGATCGCGGCTGAGGTGGTCTCGAGCGGGGTGCCGGAGCCGCCTTCGTCGTTGAACTGCCAGTCATAGCGGAACACTCCGCCGGGAGCAGTCGAGGCGCTCGCGTCGAGTTTCACGGTGTTGCCGGATTCCGGCGCGCTCGTGAAGCTGGCCGTTGGCTCTTCGCCGGCGAAGGCGAGCCGCTGCAGGCACTGGTTCGACTGGTTGCTCCACTCCTCCTGGTACCAGTAGAAGTGGCCGTTGATGACCTGGTTGTAGCTGGCGCCGTCGGACGCCGTCCCGAGGGGCGTCCCGAAGCTGGTGTGGCATTTGTCGCCGATCTCGCTGCCTTCGCCGAGATCGATCCAACCGCTGTCGGGTTCGGGGTCGGTGATCGACTCGTTGTGCTCGTGGCTGAGGCCGCCGATCAGGGCGCCGTCGGAGGTCGTGCCGTTTGGATGATTGCCGTCGTCGCAGCCGGGGTTTCCGGTGACGTATGGGTCGTTGGCGTAGATGATCTCGCCCCCGCCGGAGACAGGGAGGTTGGTGTGGTATGCGCAGTACTTCGGTTTCGAGGAGCCGGCCGAGCATTCCGTGCCGGCCGCGGTGAAGCAGCTCTCCACGCCGGGCGGCGTGAGCAGGAAGTACTCGTGGCTGAGGTCCGCGGGGAGTTTTTCGGCTTGGACGAACGCTTTCAGCTCCGTTTGGATCTGCGCGCTCGTGAGGCAGATCGAGGCCCGCGTACAGCCGTTGGCCGGGTAGGGATCTTCGTCGACCTTGGCGCCGCCGAAGTGCGAGTCGTAGGAGGCGTGCTGACCCGCCGCGTCGTTGTACTGGGCCGCGACCGAGTCGACGTTGCCCGTTCCGCCGCTGTCGTGCGCGAGGTCTTCGAAGTACCGGTCGATCCCCGGCTCGTAGTCGGCGGGATACGCCGGCCCGGTCGAGGGGCGCCAGTAGATCACGTAGTCCGTGTTGGAGGGCATCACCGGGCCCCCGTCGTATTCGACGTTCGTAAAGAGCGCATCGAGAGGCTGCGGTGCCCCGCGCATCGGCTGGTAGCTGAGCGCCCTGCCGCCGCCAAGACGCACAATCACTGCCGAGGCCGGTGACGCGCAGGCGACGAGCACCCACACCGCTAGCAGTCCCGGCAGTGCCCACCGCAGCCTCGATCCTGGCGACCCAAGCGTCGCTCTGGCCCCCCACCTGCAAGCCGGGAAGCTCAACCCGCTCATCAAGGAAGATTCGGCTCATCGGGCCGCGAGCTGAAGCTCCTGGGATGGGATTCGACGCACGGACTCCCTCGCCAGACGGCAGAGGCGGAGGACGGCCGCCGAACGCCTGCAGAGGTATTAGGCCCCCGGGAGGCGCCCGCGAGTTGACGTTCGAGCGTGGTCCAGCAGACCTCAGACGGGATGCTCCCTGTCGCCGATGCTTGGTGCGCGAGGCGAGACGCCTTCCGGTACACGCTGGCGGTCGATTTCAAACCAAACGCACGAGGTGGGCCCACCGGGATCGATCGACCACCGGTCGGCGAGCTCGTCGAGGAGGATCTGGTCATGGCGCGGCTCGTCGAGCTCGTCCGGTAGGAGCAAGAGCTCGCGCGCCACTCGCAGCTCGACCCGAACGACGGCGGCGCCAAGCCACACGCGCAGCTCACCCGTCTCCAAGAAGGCTCGCGTCCCTCGCTCCATGATCGCCGTGACCAGCTCGGAGGTCAGCAGCGTCACGACGTCGCGCAGCTCACGCGAGGGCTCTGAACGGAGCAGATCGCGCACGTAGTTGCGAGCCGAGCGCGGCGCGTCGAGGTTCAGATCCAACAATGCCTCGAGGTGCGGTCGGTGACGCTCCAGACGCCCAGAGCTAGCGGATGCTTGGCGCCCGGTGATCCGCTTTGCGAAGGCCCTACCGCGCACGGACAGCCGCCCGACGACCCCCGCGAGCTCGAACAGGCGCTGGGCGGGCACCTGCGCGCGGACGTAGGAGAAGTCGCAAGCGTGCCGCGCGCATCGCTGGCTGCTGCTCAAGATCACGCGCAGCCCCGACGAGTCGATGAACTCGAGTTGATGAAGATCAAGGATGATCTCGCTCGCGCCTTCCTCGCAGAGCCGCATGATCGTTGCCTCCAGCTCGGGAGCGGTGGCTATGTCAAGTTCGCCCACGAGGCTCAGCGTGTGGGTGTCATCTCGCTCGTCGTCCCGGATGCTGAGCCGTTTTACGGGAGCCAAGGCGGCCGTCCTTGGGGAGGACACCTCGGCCCTCGGCTGAGCCGAGGGCCTCGCGCCGCACGCCTATCGGGAAGCCGCGACGTGGAGCATTGCGAGATCGGAATCGGGTGCGGCTGTCGCCCACTCAGATCGGCGATTGACCGCGCACAGGCACGTCCCGCCGCGGTGTCGGCACTGCGCTCGACCTGCATCCTGTCCGTAATCCCCCATTGCTCGAGTAGTCGCGTCAACCCGACCTTGACTTGACCAGTGTCTCGTGCGGCGCGGACCGAACCGCGATACCAGGGCTAGCGGCGCTCCAAACCCAGCCCCGGCCTCGGCGCAGGTCCTGGTCGGAGACCGCGCCGAGAGACCGCGGCGCGCTCACGCGCTCGAGGCTGATCACCGGTCTCGCCGAGATCAAGCGCGACCCAGGCGCTGAGCGCGCCGCCAGCAGCGCACGCGCGGGTCCAGGAGGCCGTCGTTCGCGCCCGCGGTGGCCAGGTAGCCCTCGCCCGCACATGTGGGACCAGCCCGCGCTGGGCAGTCATCGCTGACTCGTCTCGCGCAAGCACCGAGGACGAATAGCAAGAGTCCGTGGCGACGGTAGTCCTCGTGGGTAGCACCTTCCCTGCCCAGCCCAGACCAAGGAGAACTCATGTCTAAGGACCACGAAATGGCTCTTTACACCGCCGTGTACAACGACGTCACGTCCGCACTGACCGATCTCGAAGCGCTCAAGGAGCTGCACAAGGACGAGATCGTCGGCAAGTACGACGCCGCGGTGATCGATCAGGAGAACGGCAAGCCGCACATCGTCAAACGGCTCGATGCTCCGCGCATTCGCGTGATCCCGGAGGAGCTGGGGGGCGGAACGCTGCCACGCAAGGAACTCAAGGAAGCTGCCGGGGAGCTCAATTCCAACGAGGCGGGGCTGATCGTGGTCGGCGAACCAACGATCGAAAAGGGCGTCGACAGGGCCATCACGGGCGCGGCAAAAATCGTCAAGCGCTCTGTTGATGCAACGACCGACGAAATCGCCAGCGAGCTGCAGTACGCCCTTCAGGACTAGCGCCGACGCAGGATCGACTCCGGTTACGTCGGGCGCCGCTAGGCGGTCGTGAGTTCGCGGGCGCGCGCAGCGAGATGCTCGACACCGAGTCGATCGTATGCGCCCGCAGCCGCGTCGAGCGCCTCCTCGGCGGCGCTCGGATCGGCCTCGCGTGCGCGTTGGCCGAGCAGCAGTTGGCAGCGCGCGGCGTCGAGGGGGCGGCCGAGCCGCTCCCACGCCGCGCGCGCATCGCTGAGCACAGCGAGCGCCTCCGGCAGCTCGATCGTCATACCGCTCGCCTCTAGCACGGCCGCCTCGCCGAGGGGATAGTGGATGCGCTTGGCCAGCTCCGCCGCGTGCTCCGCCGCCTCGCCGGCACGCTCCCGCTCGCCCACCAGCGCGAGCATCAGCGCGCGCATCGACGTCGCCTGGATCGACTGTCCGATCAATCCGGCGCGCTCGCATATCTCGAGCGCCTGCGCAATCGTGCCCTCCGCGTCGAGGAAGTCGCCACGATCGCGCTGCGTCACCGCAAGCCCGAGCAGCGCGTTGAACGCGACCTCCGACCAGCCGACCTGCTCGGCAAGCTCGCGGGCGCGCCGAAACAGCTGGGCCGAGGCCTCCCAGTCGCCCTCGCGCCACTGCAGCCACCCCCTCAGCGTGTATGCCAGGCACAGCTTCCCGACGAGACCCTCGCGCTCGGCGAGCTCGGCGCTAGCGTCGGTCGAGCGTGTGAGCTGCTCCCAGTCGCAGCGGTAGAAGGCGAGCTGAGCGAGCGCCGCGTGCAGCTCGATCTGCGCCGGCACGTCGCCGATGCGCTGCGCGAGCGAGAGCGCCTTGGCATAGGAGGACTCGGCCGCCGCGTAATCGCCCTCGGCGTTCTCGAGGTGATGCCCGAGCGCGAGCATCGCGAGAACGGTCTCGTTCTCGTCGGAGTCGGAGGCGAGCTCGATCGCCCGCTCGAGATTCTCGCGCGCCTTGACGTTGTCGCCGATGCGACCGAAGACACGGCCGAAGATCCCATGCGCGCGGCTTGCGGCGCGCACCTCGCCAAGTCGCTCTGCGAGGCGCAGAGCCTTCTCGGAGGCGTAGATCGCGAGCATGTTGTCGCCGACCTGCATGTACAGCCACGCGGCCTCCTCGTAGAGCCGCACCAGGGCGAGCGACGAGGGGCCGTCCTTGATCAGATTGATGCCCTGCTGGTGGTGCTGGATAGCCTCCGTGCGCTCCCCCTTGTGCGCCAACGCCGCGCCGATCTTGCGGTGGAGCTCGGCGACGTGTTCGAGATCTCCCTGGTCGCGGTAGTACTCGAGTCCCTGCTGCCATACGTCGATCGCCGCGTCGACGCGGCCGAATCGCAGTGCGAGGTCGCCCTGCTTCTCGTGGATGCGCGCCTCGAGCGCGAGATCACCGGCGCTCAGCGCGACCGCGATCTCGTAGTGGGCGAGAGCCTCCTGATTGGAGTACAGCGCGCTCGCGGCGTCACCGGCGGCCTCGAGGAAGTGCAGCGCCTTCGCGCGCAACGGCGCCTGCTCGTCCGGCTCCAGGCGCACCTCCTCACCAAGCATCGCCGCGCGGCCGTAATGCTCGGCCAGCAGCGCGACGACCTCGTGGCGCCGGTCGCCCGCGCGCTGCTCGATGAACGCGCCGACCTCGAAGTGCTTATGCGCCCGCACCGACTTCGGCAGCATTTCGTAGGCGACGTCCCGAATCAGGACGTGCTTGAACGCGAGCTCCTGCTCGCCGGCCAAGCGCCCGCCTTCACCCGGCACGATGATGTCCTTCTCGCGCAACGTCGCCAGCGCGGCCTGCAGGTCTCCGCCCTCGGACGCGGCGACCGGCGCGAGCGCACCCTCCCAGAAGGTCCGTCCGACGACGGCCGCATGGGCGACGAGATGGCGCTCCAGCGGCGCGAGCGAATCCAGCCGCGCGGCCAGCAGTCCGTGGACCGTGTCGGGTAGCTCCGCAACCCTGGCGCCGCCTTCCTCGGCCAGCCGCTGCACCATCTCCTCGGCGAACAGCGGATTGCCCTCTGCGCGCTCGGCGAGCGTCTCCAGCACCTCCGGCGTCGCACCGGCGTCGCGCAGCAGGCCGCCGATCAGCTCGCGCGTGTCGGCGGGGGTGAGAGGGTCGAGGAACAGGCTCGTCGTCGTGCGCCGCGACGCCGCCCAGCTCGGGCGGCGCTCGAGCAGCTCGTCTCTGGCCAGGCAGACCTGAAGCACAGGGGCGCGCAGCCAATGCGCGAGGTACTCGATCAGGTCGAGCATGCCCTCGTCCGCCCAGTGGATGTCCTCCCACGCCAGCACCAGCGGCTCGCCATGCGCGATCGCCTCCAGACAGGTTCGTACGGCGGCGAAGATGCTCTCGCGGGCGCTCTGCGCGTCATCGCCCTCGGCCGAGGCGTCCGCGTCCGCCGCTTCGATGCCGAGCAGCCGCGCAAGCGGCGCGATCCGTCGCTTTGCGTGATCGCCGCCACCATCGCTGCCCAGCAGCGGCGCGAGCCCGGTTGACAGCTTTGCCCACGCGACCTCTGCGGGGTCGCCGTCGGCGATCGAGCACTCGGCGCGCAGCATTTCGCTGAGCGGCCAGTAGACGACGCTCGAGCCAAACGGCAGACACCGTCCCCTGCGCACGGGTACCGGCGGTTCGCGCGCTTCCAGCGAACGCTCGAGCTCGCGCAGCAGCCGCGTCTTGCCGACACCCGCCTGCCCGAAGACGGTGACGAGGTGCGGCGTGTTGTTGCGCGCAACGCGACCGAACAGCATCTGCAGCGCGCCGAACTCGTCGTTGCGGCCGACCAGCGGCACCTCGCGGCGCAATTTGCGAGCGCCGCCGGTGTGAGCCTCGAGCAAGCCAAGCGCACGCCAGGCCGCAACCGGCTCGGTCTTGCCCTTCAGCTGGAGCGGCTCCAGCGCCACGTAGTCGACCGCGCCGCTGGTCGCCCGCTGCGTGCGCTCCCCCACGGTCACCGTGCCCGGGGCAGCGCTCGTCTGCAATCGCGAGGCGACGTTCACGGCGTCCCCTATCACCGTGTAGGCCTCGCCCACCTTGCCCGCCAGCACCTCGCCGGTGTTGACACCCACCCGCAGCGCGAACTCGACCTCGTAGTCGGCGAGCAGGCGCTCGTTGAGCTCGCCCATCGCTGTCTGCATGGCGATCGCCGCGCGAACCGCGCGCTCCGGGTCGTCCTCGTGCGCGACCGGCGCGCCGAAGATCGCCATGACGTTGTCGCCCATGTACTTGTCCACGCTGCCCCCAACGCGATCGACCTCTTCGCCGAGGCGGCCCATGCAGCGATCAACCAGCGCCTTGACCGCCTCCGGATCGAGGCGCTCGGAGATCGCGGTGTAGCCGGAGAGATCGGCAAACAGGACGGTGACGGTGCGCCGCTCCTCGCTCGTCGCCGCCAGCGTGCGCTCAGGGGCCGCGTTGGCGTCCTCGGGCGTCTTGCGCTCCTGAACCGCGCCGGGGTTCGCAATCGTCGCCGTCGCCTCCGTGGCGCTCGCGTCGGTTGCGAGCACAGTTCCGCACGCCGTGCAGAAACGTGCCTCCGCGAGCGCCTCCAGGCCGCACTCTAGACAGCTACGTTGCAGCCTGGCTCCACAGGCCATGCAGAACTGGGCGGCCGGTGGGTTCTCCACCGCGCAGTTCCCGCAGGTGCGCGTCCCCAACATCGCGTTATCAATCATGACGCCTAGCCAGCCGCGACCGCCGCATCCGCGTAGTGGTCGCAGGGATCGGCCGTGCGCGTGACTGTCCCCGTGCAGCCGAGGGCCGTGCCGGCGCCGAACAGCGGCGACGAGCGCGGCCGTGCCGGCGCCGAACAGCGGCGACGAGCGCGGCCGTACCGGGCGAGTGGACACGGCTGCGGGGATGCGTTAGGAATGGCCTACTTGTGCGGCGCCCGCAGGCCGCTTCGAACATCGACGGGAAGGCGTTCATGTCCTACTCAGAGACAGCGACTGAGTTTCGCTTCCAGCCCCCGGCCCGCGGCTCGTGGGACCTTGATGCAGTCCACTTCCCGAGGCCGGTGACGCGCTACTGGGCCGAAACACATCCCGAGGCCTTCAAGCGTGGCGTGAGCGACTTCACGCGCTTCTACGGGATGCTGCTCGACTCGCTCGACATGGAGTACATCAACGGCTTCGCGTACAAAACCGCCTGGCCAGTCGCCGCGGAGGAGATCCCTGCACGCTTCGCGCGCGCGGAGGAGCTGTTCGAGGGCAAGCTCTGGAGAGAGCAACTTCGCGAATGGGACGAGACGGTCAAGCCCGCCTCGATCACGACCCACCGCGAGCTGCAAGCCGTCGATCCCGACGAGCTCCCCGATGAAGAGCTCGCCGCCTACCTGCGGCGTTGCCACGACCACCACGCGGCGATGATCTCCCAGCACATGCGCTTTACGGCCGCCGCGATGGTGCCGACGGGCGACTTCCTCGCGCACGTCGGAGCCTGGAGCGGCCTTCCGGCCTCTCAGCTGCTCGGCCTCATGCGCGGTGCGGCGCCCGTCTCGGCGGGGGCCTCCGCCGAGCTCGACCGGCTGGTCTCCGCGCTGGCAGAGGACGAAGAGGCGCGGGAGATCCTGGAGTCCGAGGGCGACCCCGGCCAGGTGCTCGAGGCGCTGCGGTCGAGGGAGGGCGATGCCGGTCAGGCGGTGAACGCCTATCTCGACCTGGTGGGCTGGCGCCTGCTCGACGGGTTTGACATCTCCGGGCCGTGCGCGCTCGAGCTGCCCGACGTGCTCCTGCGGGCGATTCGCGTGGCCGCTGCAGGGAGGGACGCCGAGGCCTCGGACGTCGAGGAGCTGATCGCCGGCGTGAGGGACAAGGTCCCCGAGGAGCATCGCGCCGAGTTCGACGACCTGCTCGGGGAGGCGCGCATGATGTATCGGCTCCGCGACGAGCGTGGCGTCTTCAGCGACATCTGGGCCTCCGGGCTCACGCGACGGGCGGTCCTCGCCGCCGGTCGCCGGCTCGCCGCCGAGGGGCGCATCGCAGAGGCCGAACACTTGATCGACGCAAGCGTGGAGGAGATGTGCTCGCTGCTCGCCGAAGCCGAGGCACCCACCGCCGAGGAGCTCTCCGCGCGAGCCGCCTACCGCGCCTCGCACAGCGCCAAGGAAGCCCCGGCGCTCCTGGGCGAACCGCCGATGCCTCCGCCTGACCCCTCAGGGCTGCCGCCGGCAGCCGCGCGGGTCATGCGCGCGATGGGCATCGCGATGACGGAGATGTTCGGCAGCTCAGAGGCCGAGCACGAGGAGCATGTCCTGCGCGGGCTGGCGGCCAGCCGGGGGGTCTATGAGGGTCCGGCGCGCTGCGTATCGGGCCCTGGAGAGTTCGACCGAATCGTCCAGGGCGACGTGCTCGTAACCGAGTCCACCAGCGAGGCCTTCAACATTCTGCTGCCCCTGCTCGGAGCGATCGTGACCGACAGCGGCGGCCTGCTCTCCCATTCGGCGATCGTGGCGCGCGAGTACGGCATCCCGGGCGTGGTCGGCACTCGCGAGGCGACCGAGCGCGTCGCCGACGGTGCTCGGTTGCGAGTGGACGGCGATTCCGGAGAGGTCACGGTGCTGGCTTGAGCCACGTCGTACAGCTCCTCGATGCGCGCGATACGGCGCTGTTCGGCTCAAAGGCGGTCGGGCTGGGGCAGGCGCTGAGGGACGGGCTTCCGGTCCCACCCGGCGTCGCGCTCGCGGGCGATGTCGTCGAGGCCGTCGCCGGCCGAGACGGTCCCGCCATCCAGCAGGTCACCGAGTCGGTTCGGCCGCTGGGAGGCCCGCTCGCCGTCCGCTCCTCCGCCGTCGACGAGGACGGTGCCGAGGCGAGCTTCGCCGGGCAGCACCTGACGCTTCTCAATGTCCCGGGCACGGATCAGCTGACCTCTGCGTTGAACGAGATCTGGTGGTCGGCGAACTCCGACTCCGCGATCACATACCGCCAGCGCGTCGGCCTTTTCACGCGCCCGAGCGTCGGCGTCGTGGTTCAGGTGCTCGTCAACCCCGAGACGGCGGGAGTCATGTTCACGCGCAACCCGATGAGCGGTGCGGACGAGCGCGTGATCGAGGCGAGCTGGGGGCTCGGAGAGGCCGTCGTCGCCGGCCGCGTGATCCCCGACCACTATCGCGTCGACCGCGCGGGCGAGGTGCTCGAGCGCGTGGCTGGCCGCAAGAGCGTCGTATTCCGCTCGCTTCCCGAAGGAGGGACCGTGGAGGAGGAGGTCGCGCCTGCGTTGGTCGAAGCACTCTGCCTCGACGACGAGCAACTCGGAGAGCTGAGCCGCCTCGCCGAGCGCTGCGAGAGCGTCTACGGCCCCGCTCGGGACATCGAGTGGGCGATCGCGGACGGGACCCTCTACCTACTGCAGTGCAGAGCGGTAACGACATCCGGGCCATGACGGCAAGCCCACCGCAGAGCGGGTTTCGATGGAGTCCCGCGTGCGCTCGCGTCGGGCTTCGAGAGACGGTCAAGAGGTTCCCATGAGCGGTGCGTCTACCGATGTGCTCCAGCGCGTGCCTCTCTTTGCCGACCTCGACGAGGACGAGCTCAAGCGAATCGCGAGCGTGTTCAAGGAGCGGCGCTTCTCGGACGGTGAAACGATCATCCAGCAGGGTTCGGGCGCGGCTGCATTCTTCGTGATCGACTCCGGCGAGGCGACGGTATTCGTCGACGGCAACGAGAAGCGGGTCTTGGGGCCGGGGGACTACTTCGGCGAGATGGCTCTGATTGATGCGGGCAGCCGCACCGCGACGGTTATCGCCTCCAGCGAGCTCGTCTGCTCCGGAGTCACGTTCTGGGACTTCCGCCCGCTCGTGGAGGAGAACGGAGTGATCGGCTGGAAGCTGCTGAACTCGCTGATCGCGATATATCGCACAGAGCGCCCGCGATAAGGCGGGGCGAGGAGCAAAGCTCCAAAGGCATCCAGGTTTCGTGGCCGCACGCGGACCTCCTTCGTCGCGGCACGGGTCGAGCGCGAAGGGAAAGGCGATCGGAGAGCGAATTGTGCACGGAAGCGCACGCGGAAGAGCTCGGTGCCCTCTGCGGCCTCCCGGTGGGGTCTCCGGACGCGACGAGCCCGCAACGACAGCCGCCAAGAGCCGCTTTCCCCAATGCTACAAGGAGATGCCCACATGATTCACGACCTCCGACGGCTCTCGCTGGCGGCCATCCTGGGCGCCGGCGCGCTTGCGCTGGGCGCCTGCGGGAGCAGCTCTCACAGCAGCTCCAGCACTGCCACGGGCAGCACGTCCTCGGCGGTCGCCGCCTCCGCCCCCGTCGCCGTTGTTGGCAAGAGCACGACGGTGACCCTCAATCCCGCGACGGTGCAGCTGCTGAGCCAGAACGGCATCACGATAACGGCCGTCGCGCCAGCGAAAGCCACGAAGGTGCTCGTGTTTCCCGTGACCGGCGGTCACATCTCCGTGACGACGTTCGCGGGCAGCATCGAACAGAGCGGCGGCATCACCCTCGCGCACGGTGGTCGGAGCGTTCAGCTCACCAATTTCGTCCTCAACACGGAAAGCAAGCAGATCACAGCCGTCGTCGGCGGTATGCGCGTTCCGATCTTCGACCTCAACCTGGCCGCGATCAGGCGCGCGAGCGGGCCGAACGGCACCCTCCTCGCCAGCGACATCAAGCTCGTGGTCACCGAAGAGGCCGCCAGCTCGCTCGACGGCCTGCTCGGAGTGACCGGGCTCAAGGCGGGCCAGGACTTCGGGGTCGCCACCATCACTCTCGCGATCAAGTAGCGCCGGCTCGGGATAGCGCCGCGGCGCAGAATTTGCACCTGGTGGCGGCGACGGGCAGTCCGTCGCTCAAGCACTCCGGGCAGGACTTCGTGGGCCCGGGATCACCGAAGACCTTACTACCCCGGCGTGCCTGGTAGGCACGATATGGCGCCACGATCGCGAAGTAGATGACAGCCATGAGGATGATGAAGTAGATGATGGCGGAGATGACGGCTCCGAAGTTAACGAGCTGACCGTTGACCTCGACGCCGAGCCCAGTCGTGCCGCCGCCGGCGGCCGCGTTGACGAGCGGTGTTATGACGTTGTCGGTGAATGCTTTGACCAGGCCGCTGAAGGCGAGCGCAACCACAAGCCCCACGGCAATCACGATGAGCTCACCCTGCATCAGGAAGTTCTTGAAGCCCTTGAACATCTGAACACCACCTCGCCCATTGGTAGACGCATGCCACAGACGGCCTGCGGCGCTTGCGCACACCCTACGGCGCGGCAGCCGTAGCGCCAGCCCATCAGCGCCCGTGCGCGTCAACCACGGGCGCGTCGGCGCCTCCGTCCGGTCGTTATGCCAGGGGATTCTCCTCATCGAGGCGGTAGACCTCGACCTGCGTTCGCAGCCCTCGGAGCTTGCGACTGCCGAGCGCGATCCACGTGCCTGCACCACCCGCGCGATCGACAGCTGCGCGCGTAGCCAGCAACTCCCCGCTGCCGGCCAGCGCCAACAGCCGCGCGGCTAGGTTGACTGCCCCGCCGAAGTAGTCACCCTCCCGCCGGACGACCACGCCCTGATGCATGCCGCCGTGCAGCGCGGGCGCACCGAAGTCGTCCATCGCGGCACGGAACCGGCGCCACGCCGCGACCGCGTCGGCGGCCTCTGGGTAGACAAGCATCGCCCCGTCGCCGAGGTCCTTTACGACGCGTCCAGTCTCACCGCGCTCTTGGACCATCACATGCGCAAGATGGCTCGCGGCCGAGATCGCGGCTGCGTCTCCGTGCCGCTCGGCGAGCGTGGTGAAGTCCTTGAGGTCACAGAAGAGCAGGCAGACATCGATCGCTCCGGGGATCGCTCGGGGCGCATGCTCCTCGGCTTCGCGCACGGCGTACTGGGTCAGTTCGTGGTCGACCCAGCGGCGGTGAATCCCGACGATCAGCGGGTCAGCGAGCGGCAGGAGCTCCGCAAGCGCCCGCTGGATCGTCGCCAGCGCCTCGGCCGGAGTGAGCTTTCCGCCCCGCACCCGCGGCTCCGTCTCAAACCGGAAGTTGTAGACCTCGGCCGCCGCGATACGCGCGAGCGCCTGTCCCCAGACACGTGCGACCTCCATCTGGACCTCCAGCGGCCACCACTCCTGACGCGCAGCCCCGCCAATCAGCGCCTCAGCCTCCTCGACGCTGAAGTACGGGTCGTCAGGGCCAGGGCTCGGAAAGCCAAACGTCGAGACCATCGCGAGCGTGGCCGGCACCGGCCAACCGCCGCGGTCCTCGATCTCACGCGCGGACACCGTGCGCCGGACCCGATCGGGGTCGAGGACCATGTCGAAGATCGCGTCCTGCAGATGGCCGCGCGCCTGGGCGTGTTCCATCGCCTCCACGGAGACTCCTAGGTCGAGCAGCGCGGCGACCAGGTCGCGCTGATCCTCCTCCAGCCCAAGTCGCCCGCAGGCATCCAGCACCTGATCGGAATTGGCGCTCAAATCACGACACCGCTCGGCCGGAGGCGCCCGCATCGGAGGCTGCTTCCTCGATAAACGAGCTCTTGGCCTCGGTGTATCCGGCCCGGTCCTCCCGGAAGCGCGCGGCCAGCGCTCGCTTCAGCGCCGCGTAATCGGCCGCGAGCTTGGAGTCGCCTCGAAGGCTGTCCCGGAAGCGCAGACACCGATCCAAGTCCTCGCGCTGATCGACGAGGTGCAGGTGGTGCGTGCGGTAGGAGGCTCCCGGATAGCTGAGGAAGCGCCTGTGCACCAGGTTCGCGTTGAAACGGGCCGGCAACGTGTAGCCGGCCTGTCGCACAACGGCAGCGATATTCGACTCAAGGTCGTCGACCAGCGCAATCATGTCGATCACGGGCTTGGCCGCAAGCCCGGGAACGGCGGTGGAGCCAATGTGGTGGATCAGCGCCCCGGGCAGCAACGGCGCCAGCCGTTCACGCTCGGCGACAAAGCAGGCCGGCCAGGAAGGCTCATACTCGACGATCTCGATCGGGCCGGCGCCTGCGCCTATCGGGGCGGGACCGGGAGAAGCTGCGCGATTCGATGCCTCGGGTAGCACATGCCCATGTTCTCACGGCCGGCATCTGTCGAGCTCACCAAACCGTCTAGAGGAAGCGCGGCCGCTCTCCCACGTCGATGGCGGCTACCAGCACCGCCCCCGAGCTTGCGCGAGACCCGTAGACTCGGGCTCTTGGCGAACCTCGTCATGCCTCGTATACCGTCGGTTCCCCGCCTGCCTGCACTGCCTGATCCGCTGCGGCGCGTGAGCGTCCCGCGCGACCTCGGGTCGGTCACCGCGGTCGGCCGGGAGGAGACGCCGGGGGCCGGAGGCATGAGCGAGCACTCGGTCGAGCGCATCTGGAGCGCAGCCGTAGACCTCTATCGCAGCGGCGTCCATCCCGCCGTGCAGGTGTGTGTGCGCCGCGAAGGCGCGGTCGTACTCGACCGCGCGATTGGACACGCTCGCGGCAACGGGCCAGGCGATGCAGCCGAGGCGAGCAAGGAGCCCGTGACGACCGAGACGCCGTTCGTGATCTACTCGGGCGCCAAGGCGGTCACCGCCTTCGTGGTGCACATGCTCCACGAGCGTGGGGCGCTGGACATCTCAGAGCGCGTCTGTCACTACATACCCGAGTACGACCGTCACGGCAAGGGCGAGATCACGATCGCCCAGGTGCTCGCGCACCGCGCCGGAGTCCCCAATCTCCCGCGCGAGGCTCTCGCCCTCGACCGAGCGGACGACCGCGAGTTCCATGTCCGTGCGTTCTGCGAGGCGAAGCCGTTCGCCAAGCCCGGGAGGTTTCTCGCCTACCACGCTGTCTCGGGCGGCTACATCCTGGGAGAGATCGTCCATCGCGTCACCGGCGAGGACATCCGGACGGTGCTCGCCGAGGAGATCCTCGACCCGCTCGGCTTTCGCTGGACCAACTATGGCGTCGCACCGCAAGACGTCTCGCGGGTCGCGCTCAACTACGTAACCGGACTGCCCACCGCGCCTCCATTCTCGCAGCTGTTCTCGCGGGGCCTCGGGCTCCCCTTCGATGAGCTCGTCGAGGCAAGCAACGACGAGCGCCTCCTGACCGCGATCGTCCCGTCCGCAAACGTGGTCACGACAGCCAACGAGCTCGCACGCTTCTACGAGCTTCTACGTCTAGGGGGCGAGCTCGACGGCATCCGCGTATTGCGACCGCAGACGATTCGCAATGCGATCACCGAGCAGTCCCACCTGGAGGTCGACCTCTCGCTGGGGTTCCCGACACGGTTCGGATACGGACTCATGCTCGGCGCGCAGCTGCTGAGCCTGTACGGGCGCGATACCCAGCACGCGTTCGGCCATCTCGGCTTCACGAACATGCTCGCCTGGGCCGACCCCGAGCGCGCGCTCAGCTGCGCAGTGATGACCAACGGCAAGCCCGTGCTCTACCCCGAGCTTCACCGCTTCTACGGGCTGATGCAACGGATCACCAGCGAGGCGCCAAAGGTGCATGGATCGGAGATGGCCGTCTGGGATCCCCTCGCCGGACGACCGGGAGGCGGGCGCTGATACGCCACATCAGACGTCAGCCTCCACCAGGAGCCTCATGGCGTCGAGTGTGCCCATCACTTCGGCGTCAGAGGCGTCGCCGCGCGCGGTCGTCAAGAACAGCACCAGTCGCGAGCCGTCCTCGTCGGGGCTGACCTCGATCCAGCCGCGGTACTCGCTGTCGGGGGCGCCCCATTCGATCCGCCGTCTGGACTCGTCGGCTCGGAACCAGGCCTCACCGTGTTGCGTGTAACCCGCGTAGCGCGCCTCGACCGCGAGCTTGTCGCCGTCTCCACGTCGGACTGCGGTCAGCTGCGGAACGTAGTGCGGCAGGTTCTCCGGGTTGGCGATTGCCGCGAACACCCGGTCGGGCGAGGCTGCGACGTGCTCGGTGTGCTCATGCTCCATCTCGATCTCCTCTCCGTAAACGCCGCCAAGTCTAGCCCGCACCCCAACGCGGACGTCTCGCGTTCGCAGTACGCTCCCGCACTTGCCCATGATGCACCTTGGTGGGCACCACTCCGACCCCTCTTGTGCCTTCGAAGCCTTCTCGCGGCCGATCTTGCGCCTCGGGCCGGTCGGCGATACTGGGGCTAAGTCCGGAGAACGATGCTGAGGAGATTCATAAGCTGCCGGCTGCTGGGACTGTGCGCGATCCTGATCGCGCTCACAGCCGGCTGCGCACCCGCAGCGGGAGCCGGTGACACGCAGGCCGGTGGCGCGCAGGCGCAGCCGCTGGGCTCCGGTCCCTGCGCGCAGGCCGGCCCGGCCCACGACGTGTCGATCGCACTCCAGAGCGAAGGCCACGCGCGCAGTGCGGTGCTTCACCTGCCTCGTGCGGCGAGTGGCCGCGCGCTTGCGCTGCTCGTCGCCTTCCACGGCTGGGGAAGCAGCGGCGCCCAGTTCGAGCGCGAAACGGGTCTCGACGCGCTCGCGAACCGCCAGGGCTTCGCTGTGCTCTACCCCAGCTCGGCAGGCACGAGTTGGCGGATCAGCGGGCCGCCCACGGACGTGGCCTTCACCACGACGCTCCTCGCACGCGTCGAGGCTCTCGCGTGCATCGACCTGCGCCGGGTGTATGTCACCGGTCTCTCCAACGGCGCCGGGATGGCGGCGCGCCTTGCGTGCGAAGCGAGCCCCCTGATCGCAGGGGTGGTTCCGATTGCCGGCTATTACGGCTCGCTGGCGCCGTGCGAGCCCGCGCAGCCCGTGTCGCTGCTGGAGATCCATGGAACCGACGACGCCGTCGTGCCCTACGACAGCGAGGGGGCGAACGGGGGCGGCACGGCACTCGGATTCGCCGCGGGCTGGGCCGCGCGCGACGGCTGTGCCCACGAGCCAACCAGAGTCGGGGTCGCGCCGCAC
>Ga0209040_10001351_pt1 | contig 19344 bp, 17 predicted proteins | sample BogFormECP12_OM3_FD_188240 | JGI IMG/M metagenome (GOLD analysis project Ga0209040, IMG submission 188240) | Bog forest soil microbial communities from Calvert Island, British Columbia, Canada - ECP12_OM3 (SPAdes) (version 2) | ecosystem: Environmental > Aquatic > Freshwater > Wetlands > Bog ...
GCACGGGTTGTCAAGCTCGAGCAGAACTACCGCTCGACCGAGACGATTCTCGGGGCCGCAAACGCCGTGATCGCGAACAACCGCGGCGGTATCGCCAAGCGGCTGTGGAGCGAGCTCGGCCAGGGCGAGCAGATCCAGCTTCGTGCCCTCGATGACGAGCACGCCGAGGCCCGCTTCGTGGTCGGTGAGGTCGAGCGGCTGCTCGACGAGGGCTCCTCGCTGTCGGAGATCGCCATCCTGTACCGGACCAACGCCATGTCGCGGGTGATCGAGGACACGCTCGTGCGCCGTGAGATCGCCTACCAGGTGATCGGCGGCACGAAGTTCTATGAGCGCGCAGAGGTCAAGGACGCGATCGCCTACCTGTCGCTGCTGACGAATCCCTTCGACGTGGTGAGCTTCACCCGCGTCGTCAACTCGCCCCGGCGCGGGATCGGGCAGACCTCGCTGGCGCGGGTCGTCGCGCATGCCTCCTCGCTCGGCGTCTCGGTGTGGGAGGCCGCGGCCCAGCCCGAGCAGGTTCCGGGGCTCGGCTCGGCCGCGGTGAAGGCGCTGCGGCGGTTCATGGACACGATGGGCGAGCTGCGCGCCATGGCGGGTGTCGTGCCCGCGGATCGGCAGCAGTCCGGCAAGGGTGAGCCGGCGCCGACGGAGCGGGGGATCCCCGTCGGTGACCTGCTCGAAGCCCTGCTCGCGCAGACGGGCTACGTGGAGGCGCTCGAGGCAGAGCGGACGATCGAAGCCCAGGGGCGCATCGAGAACCTCGAACAGCTGGTCGAGGTGGGACGCGAGTTCGACGCGCTCGCCGCGGACGACGAAGGCACGCTCGACGTGTTCCTGCAGCAGATCGCGCTCGTTGCCGACGCGGACACGCGCAGCGACGACGAGGGCCTGGTGACGTTGATGACGCTGCACAATGCCAAGGGCCTCGAGTACCCGATCGTGTTCATCGCCGGTTGCGAGGAGGGCGTGTTCCCGCACTCGCGCGCAATCGACGAGGGCGGCCTGGAGGAGGAGCGGCGGCTGTTCTACGTCGGGATCACGCGCGCCATGCGCCGGCTGTACCTGACACACGCGCGCCGGCGGGCCGTGTTCGGCGCGCAGACCTTTGGCCTGCGCAGCCGCTTTCTCGACGAGATCCCCTCCGACCTGCTCGAGGAGCCCTCCGCGATGGCGTTCCGCGCGGGCGCCGTCGCGGCCGGCCTCGGCGCGGGCAACGGCGCCTTCGCAGGCCGCTCGCCGATCTACGCCTCCTGGGGCGGCGCGGGAGCGCCGACACGCTCGGCGGCGGGTCCGGGTGAACGCGCGCCCGACGCGGCGACCGACCGTTTTCGCCTCGGCGAGGACGTCGTGCATGCGGCCTTCGGCGACGGCGTTGTCACCGGCGTCGAGCCCGGCGGGGTGATCGTCGTGCGCTTCGCCGACGACGGCTCGGAGCGGAAGCTGATGGCCGAGTACGCACCCGTCAGCCGACGCTGACGCGGGCGGTCCCTCCTGGCTGTAACGCATAGCATCCCGGGCATGAGCGCGACGATCATCGACGGTAAGGCGATCGCGGCGCGCGTGCGTGCAGACGTCGCGCGCGAGGTTGGGGCGTTCAAGCAGGAGGTCGAGCGCACACCGGGGCTGGCGACGGTGCTCGTAGGCGATGATCCCGCGTCGGCCGTCTACGTAGGCGGTAAGCAGCGCGCCTGCATGGAGGTGGGGATCGTCCCGTTCGACCGGCGCCTGCCCGCGGCCGCATCCTTCGCGGAGGTGGCCGAGGAGCTCGAGAGCCTGAACGCCGACAGCGCGGTCAGCGGGGTGCTGCTGCAGCTGCCCGTGCCCGAGCACCTCGACGGCCCCGCGCTCACGGCGATCATCAGCCCGGACAAGGACGTCGACGGCCTCACTCCCGTCAACGCCGGCCTGCTCGCGCTGGGGCGGCCCGGGTTGCGGCCGTGCACGCCGTTGGGCGTGATGGAGCTGCTCGACGACGCTGGGGCGGGCCTCGAAGGAGCCGAGGCGGTCGTGGTCGGACGCTCGAACCTGTTCGGCAAGCCGATGGCGCAACTGCTGCTCGCGCAGAACGCCACCGTGACGGTCTGTCACTCGCGAACGCGCGACCTGCGCGGGGTGTGCGCGCGCGCCGACGTGCTGATCGCCGCGGTGGGGCGCGCGCGCCTGATCGAGGGCGACTTCGTCAAGCCGGGCGCGGTCGTGATCGACGTGGGCATGAACCGCCTGACACCGGAGCAGGCGGGCAACAAGAGCGGTCTCGTCGGCGATGTCGACTTCGCCGCCGTCGTCGAGGTCGCTGCGGCGATCACCCCCGTGCCGGGCGGCGTCGGTCCGATGACGATCGCCTTCCTACTGCGCAACACCCTGCAGGCGGCCCGCTACCAGGCGCGCCTGCAGGAGTGGCTGTCGGGGGTCGATCGCGATGCCGTATGAGGCGAGCAACGGGCGGGTGAAGATGCGCGCGAGGCGACTCCGCGCGGGCGAGCTGCTGGCGCTGGCGGGCGCGGTCTGCGTGATCGTGTCTCTGTTCGAGCCCTCCTATGAAGGCGTCCTCGGCACGCTCGACGCGTGGGAAACGTTCGGGGGAGCGGTGGTGCTGCTGATGGCCGCAGCCTGCGCCGCGCTCGCGCTCGTGATCAGCGCCCTCACCGAGCGCAGCCCGGCGCTGCCGGTCTCGATCGGCGTGTGGTGCGTGCTGCTCGGCCTGATCGCCGTGATCGCCGCGGTCGTCAGGGTGCTCGAGCGCCCGGACCACGCGACCTCGCTGGGCGCGGGGGCGTGGCTGGCGCTCGGGGGCGCCGTCGCGATCCTCGCGGGCGCCTGGCAGTCTCTGCGCGACGAACGCACCTCGCTCTACGAGCCCGCGCGGCCCGAGCCCCGGCCGCGGCCGTAGTCGCCCGCCACGCCGTCGCCCGCGCGGTTGCTTGAGCCGGTCTCGAGGCAGGATTCCAGCCGCCGGCGGGGAACCTTGCGATCGCGCTCGCAACAGCCGCCCGCTGGCGGCCCCGGCGCCTTCACCACCCATTCACGGGCAACAGCGCAATGAGCTTCGACTCCAGCCGAATTCGCCGAGCCGACCGCCTGATCGGCGGCGGGGCGATCGCCCTGTTCGTGTTCATGTTCTTCTTCAAGTGGTACGGCATAAGCTCCAGCTCATCGATCGGCGGGGTCAGCTTCGCCACCAGCGCGAACGGCTGGCACAGCTTCACCGACAGCCGTTGGATCTGGCTGCTCACGATCGTCGCGGCGCTCGGCTACGTGTATCTCACCGCCACCCAGCGCGAGCTCGACAGCCCCGTCAAGCCGAGCGTGGTCGTAGCCGGCCTCGGCGCGCTCTCGGCGCTGCTGATCTTCTACCGCATCCTCGATCACCCCAGCGCGGGGCTGAGCGGCACGATCGGCGGCGTGCACTACTCGGCCTCCGCCGGCATCAAGATCGGCATCTGGCTGGGCCTGATCGCCGCCCTCGTGATCACCTACGGCGGATATCTCGCGATGCAACACGAGGGCACCTCGCCGTCCGAGGTTCACGGGCGCGCGAGCGGGGCGTTCAGCGGCATCATCGCGATGCCGGCCGCGCAATCGCTGCCCGCGGGCGGGGAAGACCCGGCGCACGCCTCCACTCCGATCTCGCCTGCGACCGTCCCGCCCGGCGCCGCCCCCGCAGGCGAGCCGCCGGCCCCGGCGTAGCGCCCACGATCCACGGCTCGACGGGGCACCGGGGCCCCGTAGAATGCCCGCAACTGTGATCACGCGCGATGAGGTCCTGCATGTAGCCCGCCTGGCCCGCCTGGCGCTCGGCGATGACGAGCTCGAGCCGATGGCAGGCGAGCTCTCGGCGGTGCTGGAGCACATCGCGAAGATCGGCGAGCTCGATCTCCAGGACGTCGCGCCCACCTCGCACGTGATCGAGGTCACCGGTGCCCTGCGTGCGGATGAGCCGCGTCCGTGCCTGCCGCAGGAGGTCGCGCTCGCCCGGGCACCCGCCGTCAGCGACGGCGGTTTTCTCGTTCCAAGTCCGCAGGCATGAACGTGACCGACATGCTCGAGCTGTCGGGGGCGCAGTCGATCGCTGCGATCGAGGCGGGCGCGCTGGGCGCGGAGGAGTTGTTCGCGTTCTACCGCGAGCGCGCCGTGGAGCACGGCGGCGAGCTGGAACGGGGCGGGCTCAACTGCTTCACGTGGGTCGCAGACGGCGTTCCCGCGAGCTCGAAGGGACCTCTGGTTGGCGTGCCGCTCGCCGTCAAGGACCTGTTCTGTACCGAGAGCGTCCCCAGCCAGTCCGGCTCGAAGATCCTCGAGGGCTACCTGCCGCCGTACACGGCCAGCGTGGTCGGTCGCCTGCAGGACGCCGGGGCGCCGCTGCTGGCCAAGACCAACCAGGACGAGTTCGCGATGGGCTCGTCAACCGAGAACTCCGCGTACGGCCCCACGCAAAACCCTTGGGAGCGCACCCGCGTCCCCGGCGGCTCCTCGGGCGGGAGCGCGGCGGCCGTCGCGGCGGGCCTCGCACCGTGGGCGCTCGGGACCGACACCGGTGGCTCGATCCGCCAGCCGGCCGCGCTGTGCGGGATCGTCGGCCTGAAACCAACCTACGGCTCGGTGTCTCGCTACGGCATGATCGCATTCGCGTCCTCGCTCGACCAGGCCGGGCCGCTCACCCGCGACGTGACCGACGCGGCGCTGCTGCTCACGCACATGGTCGGCCGCGATCCGTGCGACTCCACCTCGCTGCAGTTCCCTGGGCAGATCGAGCTGCCAAACGCGGAGCGGCTCGATGGCATGCGGCTCGGCGTCCCCAAAGAGCTGCAGCGCTCCTCGGACAGCGGCGCCGCCATCGAGCCGAGCGTGCGCCGGTGCTTCGAGGAAGCGCTCGAATGTGCGGAAGGCCTGGGCGCCCGTGTCGAGGAGGTCTCGCTGCCCCATGCCCCGCACGCCCTGTCGGCCTACTACATCCTCGCGCCCGCTGAGGCGAGCTCCAACCTCGCGCGCTTCGACGGCGTGCGCTACGGGCTGCGCGCAGACGGCGCCGAGGATCTCCTCGACATGTACACGCGTACTCGCCACGACGGCTTCGGCGCGGAGGTCAAGCGCCGCATCATGCTCGGCACGTACGCGCTGTCCTCGGGCTATTACGAGGCCTACTACGGTCGCGCGCAGCGCGTCCGCACGAAGATCGCGCAGGACTTCGCCGAGGCCTTCGAGAGCGTCGATCTGATCGTCACCCCCACGGCGCCCGGCGTGGCGTTCGAGCTGGGCGAGAAGACCTCCGACCCGTGGGCGATGTACCTGAGCGACTACTTCACCGTGCCCATGTCGCTCGCCGGGATCCCCGCGATCTCGATCCCGTGCGGGCTGAGCGCAGAAAGCGACGCCGTCGCCGGACCCGGCCTGCCTGTCGGGCTCCAACTCGCCGGTCCCGCCTTCAGCGAGAACCGCCTGCTCGACGCGGCGTACGCGCTGGAGCAGGCGATCGGCTTCGACACGACGGCGGCCCATGTCTGAGCAACTACGAACGCTCGCACAGCCGCCGGAAGGCGGCTCTTCCAAAGACGATTCATACGAAGCCGTCATCGGCCTGGAGATCCACGTGCAGCTGGCGACCGCGACGAAGATGTTCTGCGGCTGCGAGCTCTCCTTCGGGGATCCGCCCAACACGCACACATGCGCGGTCTGTCTGGGACTGCCGGGCAGCCTGCCGGTGGCCAACGCGCGGGCGGTCCACTTCGGGCTGATGATCGGCCTGGCGCTCGGCTCGGAGCTCGCGCCGCGTTCGATCTTCCATCGCAAGAACTATTTCTACCCCGACCTGGCCAAGGGCTACCAGATCTCCCAGTACGACGAGCCCCTGTGCCGCGGCGGCTCGCTCGCCGATGTGCGCATCCACCGCGTGCACCTGGAGGAGGACGCCGCCAAGCTGATCCACCTCGGGGCGAGCGGGCGCATCGATGGCTCGGCGCAGAGCATCGTCGACTTCAACCGCGCCGGTACTCCGCTCGCCGAGATCGTGACCGAGCCGGACCTGCGCTCGCCGGAGCAGGCGAGCGAGTGGCTGAAGCTGCTGCGCAGCACGCTGCGCCAGCTCGGCGTCAGCGACGTCAACATGGAGGAGGGCTCGCTGCGCTGCGACGCGAACATCTCGCTGCGCTGCGCGGGCACTGAGGAGCTGGGGGTCAAGACCGAGTTGAAGAACATGAACTCGTTTCGCTTCATCGAACGCGGGATCAGAGCCGAGATCGCCCGCCAGCGGGCCGTCCTCGAGGCCGGCGGCGAGGTCGTGCAGGAGACCCTGCACTTCGACCCCGCCTCCGGTTCGATCACCTCGCTGCGCTCCAAGGAGGAGGCTCACGACTATCGCTACTTCCCTGAGCCCGACCTTCTGCCCGTGGCGATCGATGAGGAGATGCTGGCGGCCGCGCGCGCCGAGATGTCCGAGCTTCCCGCCGACCGCGCCGAGCGCTTCCGGCGCGAGCTGGGGCTGAGCGACGACAGCGCCCAGATCCTCGCCTCCCGCTCGGAGCTCGGGGACTACTTCGAGGCTGCGCTGGCGGCCGGCGCGGAGCCCGCTCCGCCGGCGCAGGCGCTCGCCAACTGGCTGTCCGGCGACCTCGTCGCTCGCCTGGCCGAGGGGGCGACCGCGGATCCGTTTGCCTCGCGCGTGCAGCCGCGGGCGCTCGCGGGGCTCGTCGGCCTCGTGGTGGCCAAGCGGGTGAGCGTCGGCGCGGGACGCCAGGTGCTCGACAGGCTGATCGCCGAGGGCGGCGAGCCGGAGGCGATCGTGGAGGCCGAGGGGCTGGCGGCGATCGACGGCGGCGGCGAGCTCGCGGAGATCGTGGCCCGTGCCCTGGCGGCCAACGTCGACGCCGCCGAGCGCGTGCGCGAAGGCAACCCCAAGGCGATCGGTCCGATCGTCGGGCACGTCATGCGCGAGACCAACGGTCGCGCCGACGGCACCGAGGTCGCGCGTCTGATCCACGAGCAGCTCGGCGCCTGAGGGCCCGCTGCAGCTCGCCTCGATCGAGGCAGCGCACCGGGCGCGCGCAACAGATCGAACAGGGGGGCAGTCCACATTTTGGACGTCGGGCCAAAGGCAAGATCGGCGCGGCGCGCAAATATGCTGGCATGAACCGGTTAGCAGGCAACACAAGCGTCTCACCTCCTCGGCGGTTCATGCTCCTTCCCGAGGAAACGGCGGATGGGTCCGGGCACGGACCGCGGATCCGGCGCTATCGGCTCGCCAGCGTGGGACAGGGTGCGGCTCGTCGCCGTGCCCTGAGCAACGGTGGCGATGTCGCGCCGGCACGGATGGCCCGCGAGCTCGACGGCCTCGGGCGCATGTAGCGATCTGTCCCCATCATCGATCGAGATCCGCGCCGGTCTCCCTCAGCCGGTGCGAGCAGTGGTGCGGCCGGGCAGGGGTAGTGATTCCTGCCCGGTTGTACCACCGCGTCTCGACGGCAGGCTCTCCCCGATCGAAGGGGGGTGCGGCACGCCTGGCGAACGCGCACGGCCCGTAGCCGGGCGAAGAACACGCACACGAAAGCGCCGCGCCGGGTAAAGCACGACCGTGGAAAGAGGGTATTTCTGCTTCAGCCCTCTTTCAGCGGGAACCACTTTGTGACTAATCACACACACGGCTCGATCGGGGCGCGGGATGCTTGTGGGACTTCTCAAGCACCACGGAAGATCAACGTCCCCGGCCGTCCCACGCTGAGGGTGCCAATCGTGAAAGCGTGCGTCGTGGGATTGTATGCGGGTGCCGGTTGCCGGATGATCGAACGCGACGCGCCGAGAGCGACACCACGCGCGCATCCATAACCACAGGAGTGTGATTGCCGCGATGAACAAAGAAACCGGAGCCATCCCAAATGACGCCCACGACAGCGGCCGGAAGCTGGCCGCCAGAATGGCGCATATCAGCGATGAAGCGGCGCCCGAGCATCAGGCGGAATCTGGGGAGACTCGCTATGCGAAGAGCGGCGATCTGAGCATCGCCTACCAGGTGAACGGGAAGGGACCGGATCTCGTGTACGTCCCAGGGTCGCTGTCGCACGTCGAGCTAGGTTGGGAGACCCCGGCGACCGACCGCTCGTACCGCAGGCTGTCGGGGTTTTCGCGCATGATCACCTTCGACAAGCGTGGGACCGGCCTCTCCGATCGAACCGCGAAGCTGCCCACACTTGAGGAGCGCATGGACGACGTGCGGGCTGTGATGGACGCCGCCGACTGCGAGAAGGCGGCCTTGGTTGGCTGCTCCGAGGGGGGGCCGATGACGCTACTTTTCGCCGCCACGTATCCCCAGCGAGTCACGGGGCTGGTGCTATGGGGGACCTTCGCTCGTGTCGCCTGGGCGCCGGACTATCCGCAAGGGATCGACCCGTTGATTGGGGAGCGGTTCTGCGACCAGATCGAGGAGAACTGGGGCAGCGGTCGCGTCTGGCCGTTGATTTCCACGCACGACTCCCCGGACGATGAGGCGACACGGCGCCAGCTGGCACGGATGGAGCGCAACTCGGCGACTCCCGCGATGGCGGCGGCGGCCAACCGCTTCTCGTTGCGGATCGACGCTCGTCACGTTCTGAGTTCGATCTCGGCACCGACGCTTGTGGTCCACCGCACGGGTGATCCGCTCACGAGCGTGCTGCACGCGCGTTACGTCGCTGAGCACATCAGCGGGGCGCGACTGGCGGAGTTCCCCGGCGACTTCCACATGAGCGGTGTCGGCAACGACGAGGACATCCTCGACGAGATCGAGGAGTTCCTTACCGGAACGCGGCAGGAGTATGAGATCGACCGGGTGCTCAAGACGGTGCTGTTCACGGACATCGCGGGATCGACAGACCAGGCAGTGCGCGTGGGCGACCGACGCTGGCACGAGCTACTCGATGCCCATGACTCGACCGTGCGCGTAGAGTTTGATCGGTTTCGCGGACAAGAGGTCAAGAGCACCGGCGATGGGTTTCTTGCCTGCTTCGACGGGCCCGCGCGCGCGATACGTTGCGCCCAGGCGATCAGCGACAAGACCCGCACGATCGGACTTCAGGTCCGAGCCGGGCTGCACTCCGGCGAGTGCGTTCCGCGCGGCGAGGACTTCGCCGGGGTGGCCATACACATCGGCGCACGCGTCGCTGACCTCGCGAGCCCCGGCGAGGTGCTCGTGACCAGCACCGTGCGCGATCTGGTGGCCGGTTCGGGCATCGAGTTCGACGACAGGGGTCGCCACACGCTCAAGGGCGTACCGGGCGACTGGCAGCTACTCGCCGTCGCGGCGTGACGTAAGTGGCTGTGGGCGGGCTTCTGCGGTCTGCCGCTCGGCGAGCTACAGGCGCTCCGCTGGCGCTGCCTCGATGGGAGGGAGAGCACTTCCTGCTCGGCCGCGCAACCGTCTAAACTTGATGAGCTATGAACGACTCACCCTCCAGATCGTTCGGCCGGACCGTCGTGGCGGCTCTGATCTTCCTGGTGGCGGCCTGGCTGCTGCTGGGCTTCGTGATCCACATAGCGTCGTACTTCCTGAGTGCCCTCATCTTCGTGCTCGCGGTCGTGGCCGTCGTGTGGGCCCTGCGCGTGCTGCTTTAGGGAGCGCCGAGCGCGAACATGGGCTACGTGGTCATCGCCCTCTGCTTCGGCCTCGCCGGCGGCATCGTCGGCAAGGTCAAGGGCAGCTCCTTCATGCTGTGGTTCGTGATCTCCGCCGTGGTGCCCTTCATCGGCCTGCTCACCGCGATCGCCTACCGCTCGGAGCGCGAGGAGCTGCGCCGTGCGTGCCCGAAGTGCGGGCGCGTGACCAAGATCTATGACGCGCTCTGCACGCGCTGCGGCGCCGAACTCGAGTTTCCCGAGGAGGCCATCGCGCCCGAATCCTGGCAGCACGCGCCGAGCGCACCCGCCCGCTGAGCCTCCCGCGGTATGAGGGTGGCCTAACTCGATTTTGGCTGCCCTAAGCCGATTTCTGGCCTACGCTGTGCCAGACATGAGCACCGGGGCAAAGACCGCATCGCCGCCGACGGCCTCGCTGATCGCCCGCTGGATCCACCGCGCGGGCTTCAAGGATGAGCCGGAATTCGTCCTGCGCGTGGTCCAGCCGGCGCTCGTCGGGATGATCGACGGCACCGTCTCCTCCCTGGCGCCGATCTTCGCCGCGGCGATCTCCTCCAACTCGCACACCGCGCTGCTGGTCGGCTTCTCAACCGCGCTCGGCGCCGGCGTCAGCATGGGCTGGTCGGAGGCGCTGTCGGACACCGGCGAGCAGACCGGGCGTGGCTCGGCGGTCGTGCGCGGCTCGATCACCGGCGGCATGACCACACTCGGCGGCATCTTCCACACGCTCCCGTTCCTGATCTCCGACGTCCACAAAGCACTCGTCGTCGCCGGGTGCGTGGTCGCGACCGAGCTGTTCGTGATCGCCTGGGTCAGAAAACGCTTCCTGGACGTCTCGATGCGCTCCTCGCTGCTGGTTGTGACGGTCGGCGGCGCGATCGCAGTGGCGATCGGGGTCGCGATCGGATCGGCCTGAAGAACCGCACAAACCCGCTGGTACACTGGGTTTTTCCCGAGTTGAAGGAAAGGAGGTCGGCGATATGCGGGCTGTCGATGCCCTCATGGAATGTCTGAAGGCGGAGGGCGTGGAGGTCGTCTTCGGCCTGCCCGGCGGCGCCAACCTCCCGACCTATGACGCCTTCGTCGACGGTGGCGTCCGTCACATCCTGGTCAGGCACGAGGCCGGCGGCGGACACGCAGCCGAGGGCTACGCCAAGGCCACGGGCAAGGTAGGGGTGGCATTCGCCACCAGCGGCCCGGGTGCGACCAATCTGATCACGCCGATCTGCGACGCGATGATGGACTCCGTCCCGGTGGTCTTCATCACCGGACAGGTGCGCACGGAGCTGCTCGGCACAGACGGCTTCCAGGAGGCCGACACGATCGGCATCACGATGCCGGTCGTCAAGCACTCGTTCATGATCCAGCACCCGCAGGAACTTCCTCGCGCCGTGCACGAGGCATTCCACATCGCCCGCAGCGGGCGCCCCGGGCCGGTGCTGATCGACATTCCGCAGGACCTCTCGCGCGCGGAGATCGACTACGAGCCGGTCTCCGACGTGCGCCTCCCCGGCTATCAGCCGCGCGTGGAGGGCAACCAGAAGCAGATCCGCCAGGCAGCCAAGGCGCTGGCGTCGTCCCAGCGCCCGGTGATCTACGCCGGTGGCGGCGTGGTGAACGCCAACGCCGCCGACGAGCTGATCGAGTTCGTGCGAAGCGACCGCTTCCCGGTGACGTGCACGCTGATGGGGCTGGGCGCCTACCCGGCGCCGGACGAGCAGTGGCTCGGCATGCTGGGCATGCACGGGACGCGGGCGGCGAACTACGCGATGGACGAGGCGGACCTGATCTGCGCGGTGGGGGCACGCTTCGACGACCGCATCACCGGCAAGCTCTCGGAGTTCGCGCCGCGGGCCAAGTTCATCCACATCGACGTCGATCCCGCGGAGATCTCAAAGAACGTGCCCGCACACATCCCGATCGTCGGTGACGCGAAGCACGTGCTCGCCAAGCTCCTCGTCGAGTACCGCGCGATCGGCGCGGACCCGCAGCGGCTGGAGGCCTGGTGGACCCGGATCGAAGGCTGGCGGGAGAAGTACCCGCTCGCCTACGAGGACAGCACGGACTCGGAGATCAAGCCGCAGTACATGGTCAGGGCTCTCTACGAGGCCACCGGCGGCGAGGCGATCATCACCAGCGATGTCGGCCAGCACCAGATGTGGGCTGCGCAGTACTACGACTTCCCGGAGCCGCGCAGGTGGATCAACTCGGGCGGGCTGGGCACGATGGGATTCGGGCTGCCGGCGGCGATGGGCGCGGCGGTGGGCTGCCCCGATCGGAGCGTCTGCTGCATCGCGGGCGACGGCTCGGTGCAGATGAACGCGCAGGAGCTCGCCACCTGCGCGCAGAACAAGATCCCGATCAAGGTGTTCATCATGAACAACGGCTATCTCGGCATGGTCCGCCAGTGGCAGGAGCTCTTCTGGGACGGGCGCTACAGCCACGTTGACATGGGCGAGTTCCCCGATTTCGTCAAGCTCGCCGAGGCCTATGGCGTGACGGGCATGCGCTTCGAGGACAAGACCACGCTGGTGGAGGACATGAAGCGCGCGATCGCGATCGACGGGCCAGTGCTGGTCGACGTGCGTGTGACGCGCGAGGAGAACACCTACCCGATGATCCCCGCCGGCAGCGCCGCGCGCGAGATGGTGGGCTGATGGGCGAACCGGGCACCAAGGCGCCGCTCAGCCTGGAGGAGCTCGAGGCGGCCACGAACATGCGCACGGGGCGCAAGCACGTGCTCTCGATCCTCGTGGAAAACAAGTCCGGCGTGCTCACGCGGATCGCCGGCCTGTTCGCCAGGCGCGGCTTCAACATCGACACGCTCACGGTCGGCCCGACCGAGGACGAGCAGATCTCGCGGGTGACGCTCACCGTCGACGGCGCGCTGCATCCGATCGACCAGGTCACCAAGCAGCTGCACAAGCTCGTCAACGTGCTGAAGATCCGCGACCTGGAGCCGGCCGACACGGTCGCGCGGGAGCTGGCGCTGTTCAAGGTCTCCGCCGACGGCGTGCAGCGCGGAGAGCTGATGCAGATCGCCGAGATCTTCCGGGGCAAGGTCGTCGATGTGACCAAGCGCGCCGTCATCATCGAGGTGACCGGCACGACCGACAAGATCGAGGCGTTCGAGAACATGGTCCGGCCGTTCGGGCTGATCGAGATGATGCGCACGGGCGAGATCGCCATCTCGCGGGGGCGCAGCGAGACCTAGTTGCTGCTCGACATCGGGTCCTCCTCGCCGTTCTCGCTGGCCGAGGCCGATCGCGAGCAGCTGGCGGCGCGCCTGAAGCTGGCCGTGCGCCGCGCCCGGCGCAGCGGTCGCGAGACGCTCGCGACGTTCTCGTTGGCGCTGCCGGGCGGGGTCGATCCCGCGGCGGTCGTCTGCGCTTCGCGCCGGGCGGGCGAGCGCTGGTTCGTCTTCGAGCAGCCCGATCGCGGACACGCGGCGCTGGCCGGACTCGGTGAGGCAGTCAGCCTGCAGGCATCCGGGGCCGAGCGCTTCACGGCCATCGCCGATCGATGGCGGGCCCTGGCCGCCGGCGCTGTGGCCGGAGCCGCCGAGGAGCTGCCGGGCGCCGGCCCGGTGGCGGTCGGCGGATTCGCGTTCGCCCCCCACGGGGGCGGGACGCCGCACTGGGGAGGCTTCGAGCCGGCGTCGCTGACCGTGCCCGAGGTCGCGCTGGTGCGCAGGGCGCGCGCGCCAGAGGAAAGGGGCGCCGCCAACGCGACCGTGCGCCTGACGCTGGCCGCGCTGGCCAATCCGGACGACATCCCCGAGCAACTGCTCGCCCGCCTCGAGCGCCGCCTGCAAGAGCTCCACGACGCTCCGCTCGCGCTGCTCGACCCCGCGCCGACCGGGCGCTTTCGGATCGCCGGCGCGATGCCCCCCGAGCACTACGAAGCGGCGGTCGCCCGCGCCGTCGAACTGATCCGCGCCGGCGAGCTCGAGAAGATCGTCCTCGCCCGCGAAGTGCAGGTTCACGCGCCACGCCGATACGACCCCGCGGCCGTGTTCGGGGTGCTGCGCCACGAGTTCCCCTCGTGCTTCGTGTTCTGCGTCGGCCGTGGCGAGCGCACGCTGATAGCCGCCAGCCCGGAGCTGCTGATTCGCCGCGAAGGCCACCGCGTGAGCACGCTCGCGCTGGCCGGCTCCACCCGCCGCAGCGCCGACCCGGCGGTCGACGCCCACCTCGGAGAGCAGCTGCTGCGCGATCAGTCCTATCGCGAGGAGCACGCGATCGTCGCGCGACGGATCGAGCGCACGCTGCGTCCGCACTCGGTCTGGGTGGCCTGTGCGCCCGAGCCGGAGCTGGTCAGGATCGCCAACATCCAGCACCTGGCGACGCCGATCCGCGCGCAGCTGGCGGCGCCGATCGAGGCGTTGGCCCTCGCCGGGCTGATGCACCCGACCCCCGCGGTCGGCGGCGAGCCGCTGGCGCGCGCCTCGCCGCTGATACCGGCGCTCGAGGGGCTGGACCGCGGCTGGTACTCCGGGCCGGTGGGCTGGACCGACGCAGCCGGCGACGGCGAGTTCTGCGTGGCGCTTCGCTGCGCGCTGCTCGAGGGCGGCCTCGCACGCTGCTATGCGGGCAACGGCGTCGTGCGCGACTCCGATCCCGCGAAGGAGCTGGCGGAGACCGAGGTCAAGCTGCAGGCGCTGCTGCCGCTGCTCACGGGCTGAGCGCGCCGGCGACGGCGCCCCACACCCGCCGGTGCAGCTCGACGTTCTGGGCGCGGCGACCGCGCACCTCGATGATCCTGGAGCGGCTGTCGGCGAGCGCCCGCTCGAGCGCCGCCCGGAACTCGCGCACGCTGTCAACGCGCTCGTGGGCGAGCCCGTAGAGGGCTCCAGCCGCGGCAAAATCCAGCCCCGTGGGCGTGGCCACGTGACGCGTATAGATGTCCGCGCCCGTGCCGTCCTGCGTGTCCTGCACGCCCGGACCGGCGGTGGCGGCGTGCGGATCGCGCGCCCGCGCGGCGCCCGCCCGCGAGACCGCCAGGAAATCGAAGATCCCGCCGCCGCCGTTGTCGAGCAGCACGATCGTCAGCTTGAGCGCCAGTCGCCGCGCGGCGAGCAGTCCGCCGATGTCGTGGGCGAGAGCCACATCCCCGATCAGCAGCACGACCGGGCCGCTCGCCGGCTCGCTCGCACCGGCCACCGGGGCGCCCTGCGCGGCCGCCACGCCGAAAGCGGCCGAGACGGTGCCGTCGATGCCGTTGGCGCCGCGGTTGCAGAGCACGCGGGGCGGGTCCGGGCGGACCGGCCAGAAGCTCTCAATGTCCCGCACGGGCATGGAGGAGGCCACAAACAGCGTGGCCTCCTCGGGCAGCAGCACCCCGAGCTCGGCCGCGACCCGCGGCTCGGAGAGATCGTCGTCGCCGAGGGCACCGAGGATCGCCTCGGCCGCTCGCTCATCGGCGCTGCGCCAGGCCGCCAGCCAGCTCTCCTCGGCGCCCCTTCGCCGGGGCGCGGGCCGGACCCCGGCCCTGGCCAGCTCGGAGAGCGCCTCCGTCGGATCGATCGTGAACGACTCCGCGAGCACCGCAGCCGGGTCCTGCCAGGCACCGTCCGCGTCGAGCGCCACCTGGGTCACGTCCTCGAGCCCGGCGAGCCATTCTCGCAGGGGCTTGGAGACAGGCAGGTCGCCGACCCGCAGGACGAGATCCGGCGCAACCGACGACCGAAACGCCTCGTCGCGCAGGAGCGCGTCGTAGTGGGCGATCGCCGCGCCACCGCGGCGGGCACCCGACAGCGGGTCGGCCAGCAGCGGCCACTCGACCGCGGTGGCGAACTCGGCGGCGGCCCGGCCCAGGGCGCTCCGTCGCTCGTGGCGTCCCGCGACCACCACGCCGCGCTGCGCGCGGCCGAGTGCCTCGCGCAACGCCGCCGCGTCCGCACCCGCGGCCGGCGCAGGGAGCCGCCGACGCACGAACGGGCGGGCGTGATCGCGGCCGCTCGGATCGCGCGGCAGCTCCTCGTCGCTGACCAGCGGCTCGCGCAGGGGGAAGTTCAGATGGACCACGCCGGGTCGACCTTCCAGCGTCGTCCAGAAGGCCCGGCACGCGAGCGTGCGCATCCAGCGCAGCTGCGGCGGCTGCGCGCGCTCGAGGCCCACCTCGAAGAACCACTTGGCTGCGCCACCGAACAGCTTGAGCTGATCGATCGCCTGCCCGGCGCCGTTCTCACGCAAGTCCGACGGGCGATCGGCGCTCAGCAGCAGCATCGGCACGCGCGCCTCGCGGGCCTCGATGGCGGCCGGCAGCAGCTCGGCGACGGCGGTTCCCGACGTGCACGCGACGGCCGCCGGCAGCCCGGAGGCCTTGGCCATCCCCAGCGCGAAGAAGCCTGCACAGCGCTCGTCCACGTGCGAGAAGCAGCGCAGGCGCTCGTCCCGGGCGAGCGACAGCACCAGCGGCGCGCAGCGCGACCCCGGCGAGGTGCACGCGGCGCGCATTCCGCACCGCGCCAGCTCGTCGACGAACGCTCGCAGCAGCGCGTATTGGTCGGTGGTGGTTGTCATCGCAAGCCTCTCGCCGCCCTAGGATGATGGCGTGCCCGAGAGCGTCGTCCTGTTGCACGGGTTCAGCGCCACCCGCCGCGCCTGGGATGGCGTGGCGGCGCAGCTCGACCCCGAACGCTACCGGCCGCTGGCGCTCGATCTGCCCGGGCATGGCCAAGCAGCCGACTGCGAGCGCCCGATCACGTTCCCGGGGTGCGTCGCCGCGGTGTTGGCGCGGGCACCCGCGCGGTTCGCGCTGTGCGGCTATTCGCTGGGCGGACGAGTCGCGCTGCACCTCGCGCTTGCCGCTCCCGAGCGGGTGCGTCGGCTCGTGCTCGTGTCCAGCACAGCGGGCATCGAGGATCCGGCCGAGCGCGCCCGGCGGCGGGCCGACGACCTCCGCCTCGCCGACCAGCTCGAAGTCGAGCCGTTCGAGCGCTTCATCGAGCGCTGGCGCTCACAGCCGCTGTTCGCCGCCGAGCCGCCCGACGTCGCGGAGCTCGCGCGCGCCGACCAGCGGCGCAACCGCCCGGACGCCCTGGCCGCGGTTCTGCGCGGCATCGGCACCGGGGAGATGCAGCCGCTGTGGAGCAGGCTCGCGGAGCTGGCGATGCCGGTGACGGTTCTCGTGGGCGAGCGCGACCGCAAGTTCGCCGCCCTCGGCGAGCGCATGGTCGAGCTGCTCCCGGCCGGCGAGCTGGCCACCGCCCCCGGTGGCCATGGGCTGCCCGTGGAGAACCCGCGGGCGCTTGCCGCGGCCATCTCCGGGTCGCTCAGCGCAGAGCATCGGATCGCGCGGCCGCGGCGGCGCTAGGCTAGGCCGGATCCACGCCGAGCCCGGCGCGCAAGGGCACCGCGATCGCTCCGTCGCTTGCCGGCAGCGGGTCCCGGAGGCCCTCGAACATCCCCAGGGTCGCCAATCCGCAGTGCGCCAGCGGACCGCGCGAGGCGAGCGCGGCGGCCGCGTGCACCGCGGCGGCCACGCCCAGCGGGCCGTCGAGCGTCGACGCCAGGTAGACCTCGGCGCCGGAGGCCCGCACCAGCGTCGCCGCGGCCAGCAAGCCCGCGATCCCGCCGCATCGAGAGATCTTCAGGCACACCGCGTCTGCCACGCCGGCGCCGAGCGCTCCGGGCTCGGCAGCGGTCTCGTCGATGGCCACCCTCACGGCGACCCGCTCGCGCACCTCGCGCACGGCCTGCAGGCCGTGCGCGGGCTCCTCGACCAGCTCCAGGCCGGCGGGGGACAGGGCATCGATCATCCTGACGGCCTCCTGCACTCCCCAGGCGCCGTTCGCGTCGAGGCGGAGGGCCACCCGGGGACCGGCGGCGGCGCGGGCGGCGGCCACGCGGCCGGCGTCGTCGCCGATCCCGACCTTCACCTTCAGACACTCGAATCCCTCCTGCACGGCGCGCGCAGCCTGCTCGGCCACGCCTGCGCGGTCGAGGGCCGAAAGGGTCGCGTTGACGGGCACCCGCGCGGCCGGGCGGTCGGACAGCAGGGCCGCCACGGGCTTGCCTGCGCGGCGCCCTGCGCGGTCCCACAGCGCCAGGTCGAGCGCCGCGATCGCGCTCGGCAGCTCATCCACGCCGCGGCAGGCGTCGATCAGCTGCGCGCCGTCCATCTCGTCGGCGCCCGCCAGCACCGGCTCGTAGCTCAGCAGCGCGCGCAGCACACGCTCGCTGCTGATGCCGTCGTAGGGCTCGAGCGGCGCCGCCTCGCCGTAGCCCGCAACGCCGTCCGCGTCGGTGATCGCGACCTCCAGCAGCTCGCGCTCGCTCACGCGGCCGTAGGCGCTCTGCAGGGGGCTCGCCAGCTTCAGGGTCCGCCGTCGGACCTCCAGCTTCACGGCGCCACGCCGCCGCTGGCGAGGATGCCGGCCGAGTAGAGCAGGCAGAACAGCAGCTGCAGGGCTCCGGTACCTGCAAGCGCGCCGTTCAACGCAGGCCCGTCCGTGCGAGCGCGCACGACGCGCACGAGCCTGACCGCGAGCGGGATCACGGCCCACGGGAGCAGCAGCCAGGCGCTCATCGACCCGAAGGCCCATGGCAGCGGCGCGCTGAGGAATGCGCCGGCGAGCATCGCCGTGTACAGCAGGCGCGTGCGCTCACGCCCAAGGCGCACCGCCAGGGTGCGCTTGCCCGCACGTCGATCGGTCTCCAGGTCGCGGACGTTGTTGACGACCAGGATCGCGCTTGCCAGCAGGCCGACGGGGACCGCGCAGACGAACGCCTGCCAGGGCAGCTCCTGCACCTGCACGAAGTACGACCCTGCCACGGCGACGATCCCGAAGAACAGGAAGACGAACAGCTCGCCCAGGCCCTCATAGCCGTACGGCCGCGGGCCGCCGGTGTAGAGCACGCCGGCCAGGATCGACGCGGCGCCCACCGCCAGCAGCTCCGGTCCGGCGACCGCAACCAGATACGCCCCGCAGGCGACCGCCAGACCGAACGTCACATAGGTCGCGAGCAGCACCTGCCGGGGTGGCACCAGCCCGCCGGCCGTCACCCGCACCGGCCCGAGGCGGTCCTCGGTGTCGGCGCCGCGCCGCGCATCGGAATAGTCGTTGGACAGGTTGGTGCCAACCTGGATGAACATCGCGCCGAGCAGGGCGGCCACGAACGTGAGGGGGTGGAAGTGCCCGGCGCCCAGCGCCAGCGAGGTTCCCACGAGCACCGGCGCGATCGCCGCCGGCAGCGTGCGCACGCGGGCCGCCATGACCCAGATGCGGACCGCGCTCAAGCTACGCCCGCTTGGGGAAGCGGGAGAAGTCAGGACTGCGCTTCTCCCGGTAGGCGTCGCGCCCCTCCTGTGCCTCCTCGCTTCCGTAGAACAGCAGGTTCGCGTCATGCGCGAGCTGCTGGATCCCCGTCAGCCCGTCCTCGGCCGCGTTGAAGCTGGCCTTCAACAGGCGCAGCGCAAAGGGCGAGAGGGCGAGCATCTCCCGGCACCAGCCGACTGTCTCCTGCTCGAGGCGCTCCAGCGGCACGACCGTGTTGACAAGGCCCATCTCGAGCGCCTCCGCCGCCGTGTACTGGCGGCAGAGAAACCAGATCTCCTTCGCCTTCTTGGGCCCCACGAGGTCCGCCAGCAGGCCGGCGCCGAAGCCGCCGTCGAACGAGCCCACCTTCGGGCCGACCTGGCCGAAGCGCGCGTTCTCTGCGGCGATCGTGAGATCGCAGACCAGGTGCAGCACGTGCCCGCCGCCGATCGCATAGCCGGCGACCATCGCCACGACGGGCT
>Ga0209040_10001352_pt1 | contig 19342 bp, 15 predicted proteins | sample BogFormECP12_OM3_FD_188240 | JGI IMG/M metagenome (GOLD analysis project Ga0209040, IMG submission 188240) | Bog forest soil microbial communities from Calvert Island, British Columbia, Canada - ECP12_OM3 (SPAdes) (version 2) | ecosystem: Environmental > Aquatic > Freshwater > Wetlands > Bog ...
GCGGGCAAACTAGGCCGCGCGGTGACGATGCGCTCCGCGAAGCGGAGGGCTGAGGAGGCGGGCAAACTAGGCCGCGCGGTGACGATGCGCTCCGCGAAGTGGAGGGCTGAGGAGGCGGGCAAACTAGGCTAGGCCGGTGTCTGACTTCGATGAGCTGATGACGGTGCTCGACCTGCATCGCATGGGCGACGACGTCTTCATCGGGTCCCACCCCACGAAGAACCCGCCCCGGACATTCGGCGGACTGATGATGGCGCAATCATTTGTGGCGGGCACCCGCACCCTGACCCGCGACTTGCCGCCCAACGCGCTGTCCGTGCACTTCATCAATGGCGGCGATACCGCCAAGGACATCGAATTCGAGGTGGTGCGACTGCGCGACGAGCGTCGCTTCGCAAATCGGCGCATCGAGGTGACCCAGGACGGCACCCTGCTCGCGACGGTGATGATCTCCTACTTGTCCGGCGGTCGCGGTCTTGAGCACAACGTCGAACCGCCCGAGGTCGCCGATCCCGAGACGTTACCTTCGATCAAGGAGCTGCTAGCCGGGTACGAGGACACCGTTCCGTTGTTCGTCAACGCGCTGCAGCCGATCGAATGGCGCTACACCAACGACCCGTCCTGGGTGATGCGCGACAAAGGGGAGCGGCTCGACTACAACCGAGTCTGGGTCAAAGCCGACGGTGTGATGCCCGACGACCCTGCGCTGCACACCGCCACGATGCTCTACTGCTCGGACACCACCGTGCTGGACTCGATCATCACCACGCACGGGCTCTCGTGGGGGTTCGACCGCATCTTCGCTGCGACCGTCAATCACTCGGTGTGGTTTCACCGCCAGGTGAGCTTCGACGACTGGGTGTTGTATTCCACATCCTCGCCGGTGGCCGCCGATTCACGCGGGCTTGGGACCGGATATTTCTTCGACCGCTCCGGTCGGCCGGTCGCCACCGTCGTGCAAGAAGGCGTGGTGAAGTATTTCCCGGGTTCGCGGCCATAGGGCGGCGAGCAACGATTCGGTTGCAGCCCGCCCGGCGTCACTGCAGTAACACCGGTTCCAAGCGTAACGTTTCAGGTGGGTGAGTAGTCGAGCACTAGCGACTACAACACCCGGAGGTGGGCATGCACGAGTCGTCGATCGGCATCGCGTCCGAGGGCCGCGCAAGCGAGCGGGTTGTTGTTGACGTCCACTCGCCGGTGGCCCGTTGGGTTGGTGCGCTGGCCCTGCTCAGCGCGGCGTGCTGGTTGATGAAAGTGATTGCCCGCGGCCCGATTGACCGGTTGGAATGGTCGTTGACGGTCTTGGCCGCGGTGGCGTTGATCGCCCGGGGTGTCTTTCTGGGTCGCCCGGTCACGGCCGGTCACGCAATAGGCGCAGTTTTCCTCCTACTGGCTGGGATCGGCGCGCATGTGCTGTCTTTGGATCTGCTCGGTGACCTGCTGATCGCCGGGTCCGGTCTGGCGCTGATGTCACCCACATCAGCGCGTCGGCATCCCGGCGACCTGTCTCGGGTGTGGTCCCTGATCGAGACAACCAGCGGCGACCCGCTGGCGCCGTTCGCCATGCAGGCGGGTAAGTGCTACCTGTTCAGCGCGGACGGGACGGCGGCGCTGGCGTACCGGACCCGGATCGGCTATGCGGTCGTCAGCGGGGACCCTGTCGGTGACGAGGCACGATTCCCGCAACTGGTCGCCGACTTCGCCGCCATGTGTCATACCCACGGTTGGCGAATCGTCGTACTGGCTTGCAGCGAGCGGCGGGTCCAGCTGTGGACCGACCCGAAGGTGCTGGGCCAGTCGCTGCATCCGGTGCCGATCGGCCGGGATGTCGTCATCGAGGTGTCCAGCTTCGAAATGGTTGGGCGCAAGTTCCGCAACTTGCGGCAGGCGGTCAGACGCACCCACAACTGTGGTATCACCACCGACATCGTCGCCGAGCAGAAACTGGACGGCCGACTGCGGGCCGAGTTGACCGAGGTGTTGCGCGCGTCGTCCAGTGGGGTGCACACCGATCGCGGATTCTGCATGAATTTGGACGGCGCGCTCCAGGGCCGGTATCCGGGGATACAGCTGATCATCGCGAGAGACAAATCCGGGCGGGTGCAGGGCTTCCACCGGTACGCCACCGCGGGCGGCGGTAGCGATGTCACCCTGGACGTGCCGTGGCGCCGCCCCGGGGCGCCCAACGGTATCGACGAACGGCTCAGCATCGACATGGTCAATGCTGCCAAAGATGCTGGCGCACAACGGGTATCGTTAGCATTCGCGGCGTTCCCGGAGATCTTCGACGAGCGGCAGCGCGGCCGGATGCAAGCGCTGTTTTACTGGCTGATCCATCTGCTGGATCCACTGATCGCGCTTGAATCGCTATATCGATACCTGCGCAAATTCCACGCGCCGGACGATCGGCGGTATGTGCTGTTGTCGTTGACTCAGATTGTGCCGCTGATCTGCGTGTTGCTGTCGCTGGAGTTCATGCCGCGTCGCCGAAGCGTTTAACGCTTTACGGCGCCGGTGTTGGCGTCAGCGTGACGCTCAACTTGTCTTGGACGTTTTGCCGGAACTGATCTGCGCAGCGCTGCTGCTCTGACTGGTCTGAGCCGGCTTTTTGCATGCAGTCGATGTAGTCGCCGCCGCCGACGTCCTTCCAGACCGTCGTCCAGAGAGCAATGAACGCCAATCCAACGATGATGGCGAGGGCGCCCAGCACGATGCCGGCGACCGCGACACCGCCATTGTTGGCGACGCCGCGCTTGACACGTGCGCGTGCGAAGAACCCGACAACCACCGCGACGAGTCCCAGCACCATGCTGACGATGTTGAGGACAGGCACCCAGGCACTGAGCAACCCGACAATCGCCAGCACCAGCGACGCGATAGCTAGTCCGTTTTTAAGCTCGACCGGCCGCGGCGGGTAACCCGGGTAACCGTACTGAGGCGGTGGTAAATAGCCACCCGGGTATGGGCCGGCCCGATGTTGGTAGGGGTACGGGTATGGAAATGTCGGCGCCGTTTGCGGTGTTCCCTCGGGGTTTTGGCGTCTGTTCGACGGCCTGTCCGGAGGTTCGGTCATGGCTCGCTTTCTAGATGGGCGTCTTGGAAGCCTTTTCGCCAGAGTACTCGCCGACGCCGATTCGTAGTTCGGGACAGCGAATGTCATTGGGCATGTGATGAGTAGCGACCACCACCGTCCGCTCGGCAGTGATCAGACCGCCGTCGGCGTTGAGCAGGCTGCGCAGAATGGGTTCGGCGTCGGCGGCGTCGAGGTGCTCGGTAGGTTCATCGAGTAGCACGATCCGCGCAGGTGAGATGAGCGCTCGGGCGAGCAGCAGCCTCCTGCGTTGGCCCGCCGACAACGCCTGCGCGCCGCCGGACAACACTGTGTCGAGACCATTCGGCAGACCGCCCAGCCAGGAGCCCAAGCCAACCCAGCGCAGCGCGTCGCCCAGCTGATCGTCCGAGCAATCGCCCCGCGCCACGAGTAGGTTGTCTCGAACGGTCGTCGCAAAAATATGCGCGTCCTCCGCAAAAAAGCCTATAGCACAGCGTATTTCGTCTTCGCTGAAGAGACGCAACGGTGTTCCACCCAGGGTCACGTTGCCGCGCAACGGCGCCAGCAAACCCGCCAGCGTCATCAGCAGTGTCGTCTTACCGGAGCCGCTGGGGCCGGTGACCGCCAGCCTGGCGCCCGGCGGCAGGTCGACCGTCACGGCGGCCGGCACCCGACCGCCCGGGTGTGCCGCAACCACGTCCTTGCTGCACAGCCGCCCGGTAGGCGAAGGATGTGGTCGGGTATTCGCGGCCGGCGCCGCGGTGTCAGCCGGGGTCAGTTCGAGCAGACGCCGTGCCGCCAATCGTGAACGTGTCAACTGAACGGCGGCGGCGGGCAGCGGAGTCGTCGCCTCGAATGCCGACAGCGGCAACAGCATCAAGACGGCCAGCGTGGTGGGGGCGACCGAGGCCGCCATACCGATGCCCGCCACCACGGCGCCCAGCACGCCGACGCCGACGGCTGCGGTGGGAATGGCTTCCGCGAACGCGGCCGGTCGGGCCGCGGCGTCGATGGCGTCGCCCCAATCGCGTTGCCGGCGTTGCGACTCCAGGACAACGTTGTGCAACTTACCAGCGACTCGCAGCTCGGGCGCATGCTCGAGCGCCAGCATCGCTGACACGTCACGAGCGGAATGGTGTTGCCGTGCAACCACTTCCTGTGCAGCAGCAGCCCTCGATGCCAGCCATGGCGCGACGATGCCGGCGATGATGAGGCAGATGGCCAAGACGGCCGCAGCCGACGGTGAGATAACCCCGACGACGGCTGTCGCCGCCACGGCGAGCACCGCCGCGACGCTGAACGGCAGCACGGTGCGGACCAGTACGTCGGCCAGCTGATCGACATCAGCCCCGACGCGCGAGACCAGCTCGCCGCTGTGCAATCGGGTGGCGATGTCAGCCGGACCGTGCGCTAGCCGGTAATAGATCTGCGCGCGGGCGGTGCCGGCGGCCCGCAACGCGGTGTCGTGGCTGGCCAACCGTTCGCAATAATGCAGAACGCCACGGGAAATCGCGAAGGTGCGAACCCCCACCACCGCGATCGACAGATCCAGCACCGGCGGCATTTGCCAGGCGCGGGTGATCAACCAGGCCGACAGTCCGGCCAGCGCCAGAGCGCTGCCCAGCGATAGCACACCAAGCGCTATTGCCATCAGCAGGCGGGGGATCCGCGGATGCAGCAGCCGCACGGCGGCCGGCAGGGGATCAAACGTGAGCATGTTGCACACCCGCCCCGGCCACCTCGATGACCTGATCGCCGATGTCGAGAACGCGGTCGCGGTGGCCGACGACCACGACGGTGGCGCCGGTGCGGGCCCGTTCGACAATGGCCCGCAGCACCCGGGCTTCGGTTGCCGCGTCCAGGTGCGCGGTGGGCTCGTCGAGCAGCAGCACCGGAGCCGGTGAGCCGAGCGCGCGGGCCAGGCCGAGACGCTGCCGCTGACCCAGCGACAGTCCCACGCCGCCGCTTCCGATCACGGTGTCCATTCCGTCGGGCAGCTCGGCCAATACTTGATGGAATCCAGATGCCATACAGGCGTTTTCAAGATCAGCGAGCGCGCCGAACAGGGCCACGTTGTCGGCGACGGTGCCCGGGATGAGCACAGGGCGCTGCGGCAGCCAGGACAGCTGGCCCCACCACGCGGTCGGTTCGAGGTCGGTAATCTCGACTCCGGCCACCGTCACACCACCATTGCTGGCCGCGGTGATCCCGGCGATGACCTGCAAAGTGGTGCTTTTTCCTGCGCCGTTCGCACCGGTGAGTACCGTTACCCGGCCCGGTTGGAGCACGGCGCTGAGGTTATGCGGGCAGAACCCGTCGCGACCCGCGACGCTGAGGTCGTCGAGAACAATCACGGCACCTGGCGCCGAGACCGTTTGGGTACCCGGGACCGGGGTGGCGGACCCTTCGATCAGCGCGAACGCTTTGTCGGCGGCGGCCCGACCGTCTTGGGCGGCATGGAATTCCACGCCGATGCGGCGCAGCGGCCAGTAGACGTCGGGCGCGAGCAACAGCACGGTCAAACCGGTGGTCAGGCTGATCTCACCGAACACCAGACGCAGGCCGATGCTGACGGCGACCATCGCGACGCCCAGGGTGGCGAGAAGTTCCAAGACCAGCGCGGAGAGGAACGCGATCCGCAGCGTCGCCATGGCTGAGTGCCGGTGGGCGGCGGCCAACTCGGAAATGCGGCGCTCGGGCCCGCTGGCGCGGCCGAGAGCCCGCAACGTGGGAATTCCAGCGATCAGGTCCAACAGCCGAGCCTGCAGAGTGGCCATGGCGGCCAGCGCAGCCGCGGACCGGTCAACGGTCGCCAGGCCGATCAGAACCATGAAGATCGGGATCAACGGCAGCGTGATCACCACAATCACAGCCGATTTCAGGTCGTAGAGCCCAACCACTGCCGCACTCACCGGGGTCAGGATCGCCGCGAGCAGCAACGCCGGCAGATACGCGGTGAAGTAAGGCCGCAGCGCGTCGAGCCCCCGGGTCACCACCGCGGCCGCGGCGTCGCGTTGGGCTGCCAACTGCCTGGGTTGCCGGGCGGTGACGGCCGTGAGCACTTGGCCGCTGAGCTCGGCGATGACCGCGCTGGCGCCACGTTGGCCCAGTCGGGCCTGCAGCCAGTGCGCCACGGCACGCACCGCCCACACCGCGAGCAGGATCGCCAACATCGGCGCCCATTGGCTTAGGCTGCGCGCGGCTGGGTCGGTGATGACCCGGGAAGCGATGTGCGCCAGCAGGATCGCCGAGCCGATCGCGCAACCGGAGATCACGACACCGCACACCGTCGTCGCGGCCAGGAAGCGGCGCAGCGCCGCAGATGCCCGCCACAGTCGCGGATCAACGGGCCCCCGGCTGCTCGCGCTCAGGACGGTCGCCTCGTCAGCCCGATCGACGGTGGTATGCGGTCAACCGAAATCCGTTGCCGGAAAATCCAATACGTCCAACCCTGGTATATCACCGTCAGCGGAGCCATGAGTGCCGTCACCCAAGTCATGATCTTGAGGGTGTACGGGGTCGACGATGCGTTGTAGATCGTCAGGCTCCATTGCTCGTTCAGCGTCGAAGGCACCAGGTTCGGATACAGCGCTCCGAACAAGAGGATCACTACCGCCGCCACCACCACAGCGGTGCACAGAAACGCCCAGCCGTCGGATGCGCGTCGCCACACCAACGCCACCGCCGCCAGCTGCGCGATCAGCGCGACCGCCAGCACCAGCCAGGTCCAATTCTTGCCGTGGGCCAGTTGCGTCCAAACCCCAAAGCCCCCAACCAGTCCGGTCACCGGGAGTGACAACCGCGCCGCGAAGCGGTGAGCGTCGTCGCGGATCGCGCCCGATGTCTTCAGGGACACGAATACCGCGCCGTAGAACAGAAACAGCCCCGCGGTGGCCAGACCGCCCAACAGCGTGTAGGCGTTGAGCACATCGGTGATCGACAAGTCGACGTGGCCACTGGCGTCCACCGGGAGCCCACGCACCAAGATGGCGAATGCCACGCCCCACAGCACGGCAGGCAACCACGACCCGGCCGCGATTCCGAAGTCGGCCCATGCCCGCCATTTTGAGTCGTCGACCTTGCCTCGCCATTCGATCGACACCGAACGCACGATCATGCCGAACAGGATCGCCAGCAGCGGCAGGTACAGGGTGGAGAAGACGGTGGCGTACCAGTCGGGAAATGCGGCGAACATCGCTGCGCCTGCGGTGATCAGCCACACCTCGTTGCCGTCCCAGACCGGCCCGATGGTGTTCAGCGCTGCGCGGCGGTGGGCTTCGGGTTCGCCGGCGCTGACGCGCGCGAACGGTTCCATCAACATGCCCACGCCGAAGTCGAAGCCCTCGAGGATGAAGAAACCGAGAAACAGCAGCCCGATGATGCCGAACCACAACTCTTGCAGTCCCACCGGTCAGCTCCTTTCCGTCAACAGGCCTTAATAGGCAAAAGACAGCGGCGCCACCTCGTCGTCGCTGGGTGACCGGGGCGCAGCCGGTTCCGCGTCGTGTTCCAGCGGCCCTTCGACGATGTAGCGCTTGAGCAGCCAGAACCAGATCACCGCCAGCACCGCGTAGAGCAGGGTGAAGGTGACCAGCGAGGTGACGACCATGCCGGCAGCGTGATGTGAGACGGCCTCGTGGACGGTGAATCGGACATGCTGGTCGCCGGTCGGATTGGGTACCACGATCCAGGGCTGGCGGCCCATTTCGGTGAACACCCAACCGGAGATATTGGCCAGGAAGGGCGCCGGAAGTGCCACCAGCGCAAGCCAGGAGAACCATCGTCGATCGGGGATCCGGCCACCGCGGGTGAGCCACAACGCGACCATCGCGAAAAGGACCGGAATCGCCAGCAACCCGATCATCATGCGAAACGACCAGTAGGTGACGAACAGGTTTGGCCGGTAATCGTTTGGGCCGAAGCGCATTTGGTAATCCTGCTGGATATCGCGCACGCCCTGCAAAGTGACGTCGTTGAATCTGCCCTTGGCGAGAAACGGCAGCACGTAGGGCACTTCGATCACCCGGGTGACGCTGTCGCAGTTGTTGTGGGTGCCGACGGTCAGGATGGAGAAGTCCGGATCGGTTTCGGTGTTGCATAACGACTCGGCCGAAGCCATCTTCATCGGCTGCTGAACGAACATCAGCTTGCCCTGGTAGTCGCCGGTGAAGAACAAGCCGACGGTGGCAATCAGCGCAACCCAGCATCCCAGGATGGCTGCCGGACGGAACATGGTGCGGGCATCTGACTCCGCGACGGGGCGGTCCGTTGCGCGTTTACCAGAACGGACCAGCCACCAGGCACTGACGGCGGCAACGAATGTCGCAGCAGTCAGCAGTGAACCGGCCACTGTATGCGAAAACGCCGCTCGCGCAGTGTTATTGCTGAGCAGCGCGCTGATGCTGTGCAACTCGGCACGCCGGGTCACGGGATTGTATCGAGCGCCGACCGGATGCTGCATGAAGGAGTTCGCCACGAGAATGAAGAACGCGGATACGTTGACGGCGATCGCGACGATCCAGATGCAGGCCAGGTGTACCAGGCGCGGCAGTCGGCTCCAGCCGAAGATCCACAAGCCGATGAAGGTCGATTCGAAGAAGAACGCGGCCAAACCTTCCATCGCCAGCGGAGCGCCGAACACGTCGCCGACGAACCGCGAGTACTCGCTCCAATTCATCCCGAACTGGAACTCCTGCACGATCCCCGTGGCCACCCCGATCGCGAAGTTGATCAGGAACAGCTTCCCGAAGAACTTGGTGAGCCGATACCACGCCACGTTGTCGGTGACCACCCATGCCGTCTGCATGATGGCGATCAGCGGTGCCAGGCCGATGGTGAGCGGCACGAAGATGAAGTGGTAGACGGTGGTGATACCGAACTGCCAACGGGACACGTCGACGACGTTCATGGTCATCTCCCTGACGACAGGGCCAAGCTACTACGACGCAGTGTAGTAGACAGGCGCGATCATCGCTACGAAATTTCTCGGTCGATCACGATCCGTGCGATGCACCCGTCAGCGCCTCGTTCACCCTCTTGGATGCGCTGCGGATACCGAACGACGACACGATCTCGAAGGTGCCGATGACGATCAGCCAGATGCCGACGACGAGTATCAGGATCGCCAGCGATTCGAATGGCGACGCGATCATCACAACTCCCGCCAGAAGGGTGATCAGACCAAGGAATATCTGCCAGCCGCGTCCGGGCAGCGTGGGATCGCTGATGGCCGAAATCGATGTCGCCACGCCGCGAAAGATGAAGCCGACGCCAATCCAGATTGCCAGCAGCAGAATCGCATACCCCTCGCCGAAGTGCCGGAAGCAGAGCACCGCCAGCACCAGCGAGGCTGCGCCGCTGATGAATAGCAGCACTCGCCCGCCGGCGGAGACGTGCAGGCTGAACGCGAAGACAACTTGTGCGACACCGGTGATCAGCAGGTAGATGCCGAAGAGGATGGCGGCGATGACGATCGAGTCTCCGGGCAGCAGCAGTACCAGGACGCCCAAGACGAGTGCCAGGAGCCCGGATACCAGTGTCGACTTCCACAGATGCGGCAACAACTTTGGAACAGCAGTGGTTTCCATTGCTGAATTTTCCCACAAACGGCGACCTTGATGGGGGGTTTGGCGTTACGTGTCAGAGCACTGCGGCTTGTGGCGCCTCGGCACGTACACGGCCGGAAGCGGTGTCCGGTTTGCGGCCAACGAGATACCAGGTGCGCATGACGCCCTTGCCCTTGACGGCGACCGCACCTCGCTCCTGCAGCACGAAGTTGTTTTTCAGCCGCTGGTAGACGTCCTCGGGCACCTGGATTCGTCCCACCGAATCGGTGGCTTCCATCCGCGATGCGACGTTGACCGCGTCGCCCCACACGTCGTAGAAGAACCGGCGAGAACCCACCACGCCCGCGACGACAGGGCCGGAGGCGAGCCCGATTCGCAACGGCAGCACGTCGCCGCGCGAATCTCTCAGTCCGGCCGCGGTTTCGGCCATGTCGAGCGCAAGGTCGGCGAGCGCCTCGGCGTGATCGGCCCGCGGATGGGGCACTCCACTGACCACCATGTAGGAGTCACCACTGACCTTGATCTTTTCCAGCGCGTGTTTATCCACCAGCGCATCGAAGGCGCCGTACAAGCGATCCAAGAATTTGATCAGCTTGTCCGGCACGATGTCGCTGGCCCGTTCGGTGAAACCCGCGATGTCGGCGAACAGTACTGAGGCGTCGTCGTATTTGTCGGCAATGATGTTGTGCCCCGGATCTTTCAACCGCTCCGCGACGCTGGCCGGCAAGATGTTGGCCAGCAGCGCCTCGGACCGTTCGTATTCCATTTCCATCGCTGTTTCGGCGCGGACGATCTCGCGTACCGAGTACCACACCGTCGTTACCACCATCACGCATCCCGAGATCGTCGTTACGACGAAGCTCAAAGACAAAGCCCACGCCGGCTGGACGCCGGTGTCTCGGGGGACCAGGAACTGCAGGGTGATCACCAGCGAGGCGGCGATGGCTGCTAGGCCCGCTGCCAAGACGATGCGGTCGACGCCCAGTTGCAGCACCACAAGGCAGGATGCGACCAGAAAATAGAACTGCAAGCCCGAACCGGTGCCCACGAACCAGCAGATGACGAAAATCGAGACGTAGGCGGTGCCGATGAAGGTCAGCGGTGCAACCAGCTCACCGAAGCGGTGCAGCCAGGGGACCATCGCATAGATCGCGGCGCCGACGATATTGATGACGCCGGTCCACCACAGGTGGGGCGCCGCGAAGACTTGGATGCTCCCAAAGCCAGCGCTGACGATCACCGCCATCGTCGTGGTGAGGTGCAGGATGCGGCGTCGCCGCGCGATGCGGTCGGCGTAGTGCTGACTGCGGACGCGCCGTTGCTCCCGCACTGCTGCTACGCAGTCCGGCGGTCGCCGCGAACCTGCTGGTTGTGTGGCACCACACCGCTTAGCCACCACAGCAAAAGCGTAATAGGTGGGCTCGAAATTCCGGAACAGCTCCGTTTACCTGGTGCCCTCGGTGAGACTCGAACTCTATTTCAGGGCGTGTTCACAGGTCCGGAACCCCGTCTACCAGCGAAAAGTCATCACTGTAGTTCATGGGAGTTATCTGTAACTGTGGGCAGATTGTGGGCACGGTGTGGGCGCGAAGCGGAGACATTCCGGACAACGCCATTGGTGACTTCGCCACGGCCCTGGATTACGCGGTGTTTGCAGCGGCGGGGCGAACTTGGACGTGGACCTCATCACCCTCGAAGCTGATCTTTTCTTCGGGGGGTACTGATTGACCATCGAATCGACGATCGCGCGGTCATCGCGGCGATAGACCTTGTCCGATGGGAACTCTCGCTCGGCACTTGAGTCACCGCACCCGCCCGACGGGAGTCCTCCAGTTTCCTAACTCGTCGTTGGTACAAAGGTAATTACTAGACGTCTCGCTGTGAGTTTGCTCTCGGGCGTTGCCACTGGCCAAACGGGACGTGCAACATGCTGACGCCCGGAATAATCGCGGCTCTACGTCGGACAGCCGCCGAGATGGGCGCGCCGGTCCCGCGCGTCGGCGTGGCCGATGAGCTGCTCGACGAGTGGATCATCGCTTGCCGTCCAACAACTTAGACGCGTGGGCTGCCCACTCTGGTGCCAACGCAGTGGCAGCGGTTTAATGAGCCATGAGTCAGACTGCGTGGCTCCGCGTTTCAGACACCGGAGAGGCTGAGACCTAGCGGACCGCGTCGAAACCCAGAAGCCAGATGAGGACTCACTAACTCTCACCCAACTGCTTCGGAAGATCGCCGCCGCGCTGGAGACCTGACCGAGGTGGTGAGTCAGCCGGCCCCAGCATCTTGGAGGAAAAAGGGCTGGGGAGCCCCTTGGAGGAAGGGCTGGGGCCGGTCACTTTTGGCGGGTACCGGGACGGGAGGCTGACCTTCCCGCGTTCCAGGGGAACACGGCAGCCGCCCGTCCCGGCCGCTGTCCTGCGCCGAGCGTGGAATCGTGACGAAACACGCTGTCGCGCAGGAAGTTTCGGGTGAGGCCGGGCGACGAGGGGCGAAATCGCCCGGCCCCGGCATTTGGGTGGGGTGGCCGGCGACCAAGCAAGGAGGAAGTCGCCGACCAACCCCGGCAGCGGCCTCGGAACCGCTGCCATTCCCCCGCGCGCCCAGGGCACTTCCCCGCCAAGAGAAACCCTGGGCAGCGGGGAAGGCGCTACCGGCTTTCGTGGTCGACGAGTTGGCCGCGACTTGCACAGGCAAGGATCGCGACGAGCTGATCTGGCCGGCCCAGGACGGTGGCTATCTCGCGCCGCCGACGAACAAATCATGGTTGGCCGGTGCCGTGGAACGGTGCCAGAAGGCCGACAAGACGTTTCCGCGCGTGACGGCCCATGACTTGCGTCACACCGCGGCGTCGTTGGCGATAGCGTCGGGCGCGAATCCGAAGGTGGTTCAGCGGATGCTCGGGCACGCTTCCGCGGCGATGACGCTCGATGTCTATGCGGATCTTTTCGACTCCGACTTCACGGCAGTTGCCGACAAGTTATCTGAAACTGTGGGCAAAATGTGGGCACGGGGCCAAAATGACGCCGTCTAGCAAACTCAAAAATGGCTTCTACCTGCGAGGATGCTCCCACAGTTTGAGTGCCCTCGGTGAGATTCGAACTCACACTGGACGGGTTTTGAATCCGTTTCCTCTGCCAGTTGGGATACGAGGGCTCGTAACTACGGCCTCCCACCATAGAGGATGGCGATTGTGACACGGACCTCACAACCCCGCGGTCGATGATCGCGGCGGACCACGACACAATGTCGTCATGACCGGCTCCACGACCGACGTCGATACCCAAGCCTCGCACCGGGTGCTGATCGCCGAGGATGAGGCGCTCATCCGGCTCGACTTGGCCGAAATGCTCCGCGAAGAGGGCTACGAAATCGTCGGCGAGGCCGGCGACGGGCAGGAGGCGGTCGAGCTGGCCGAGCAGCTCCGCCCCGACCTGGTGATCATGGACGTGAAGATGCCGCGCCGTGACGGCATCGACGCTGCGTCCGAGATCGCTCGCAAACGCATCGCACCGATTGTCGTGCTGACCGCGTTCAGTCAGCGCGACCTAGTCGAACGGGCCCGGGATGCCGGTGCGATGGCTTACCTGGTCAAACCGTTCACCATCTCCGACCTGATCCCTGCGGTTGAGCTGGCGCTGAGCCGGTTCAGCGAGATCAGGGCGCTGGAGCGCGAAGTCGAGACGCTGTCTGACCGGCTGGAAACCCGCAAGCTCGTCGAACGGGCGAAAGGCTTGTTGCAGGCCAACCAGGGGATGACCGAGCCGCAGGCGTTCAAGTGGATCCAGCGCGCCGCGATGGACCGGCGGACCACGATGAAGCATGTAGCCGAAGTCGTGCTGGAGACCCTCGATACTGCCAACGACGCGGAATCGTCGGGGTAGAGCAGGCCTCAACAATCACTTGGCTACCGGCAGCCCCCTCAGTACCAGCAGCTCCCCATGGCATTGGGCCGCAAAGCGATGCGCATGCGATATCGGGCGTCGAAAGGCCCGATATCGCATGCGCTATCGAGTTGAGAAAGGCACCGAACCCTCGCCCACCGACTGAAGTGGCTGCTGAGATCGCTGGGGTCTGGTCCGCCGCTCACCGGGCCACGATCACCGAGGAGCCGTGCCCGAACAGGCCTTGATTCGCCGTGATTCCGGCCTTCGCGCCCTCGACCTGACGGCCGGTGGCCTGGCCGCGCAGCTGCCAGTTGAGCTCGCAGACCTGCGCGATCGCCTGTGCCGGAATCGCCTCGCCGAAACAGGCCAGCCCACCCGACGCGTTGACCGGAACCTTGCCGCCGATGGTCGTCGCGCCGCTGCGCAACAACGCCTCGGCGTCACCCTTCGGGCAGAGCCCCAGGTGCTCATACCAATCGAGCTCCAGCGCGGTCGACAGGTCGTAAACCTCGGCCAGGCTGAGGTCTTCGGGCCCGATTCCGGCCTCGGCGTAGGCGGCGTCGATGATCTGGTCCTTGAACACCCGGTCGGGCGCGGCGACCACCGCAGTGGAATCCGTTGCGATATCAGGTAATTCGGGCAAATGCTGGGGGTAGCGCGGGGTAACCGTGCTGACCGCGCGCACCGACGGGACACCGTTCAGTGAGCCGAGGTGTTCGCGGGCGAACTCGGCACTGGCCACGATCAGCGCCGCGGCGCCGTCCGACGTGGCGCAGATGTCCAACAGCCGCAGCGGGTCGGCCACCACCGGACTGGCCAGCACGTCTTCGACCGACGTTTCTTTACGGAACCGGGCGTTGGGGTTCTGCAGGCCGTGGCGCGCGTTCTTGACTTTCACCTGCGCGAAATCCTCGAGGGTGGCGCCGTGCAGATCCATCCGGCGCCGCGCCAGCAGCGCGAAGTAGACCGGGTTAGTGGCCCCGATCAGATGAAACCGCTGCCAGTCCGGGTCGTTCTTGCGCTCGCCACCGACCGGAGCGAAAAAGCCTTTCGGCGTGGTGTCGGCGCCGATCACCAGCGCAACGTCGCAGAAACCGGCCAGGATCTGTGCGCGGGCGCTTTGCAAGGCTTGCGAACCGCTGGCGCAGGCCGCGTAGCTGGAGCTGACCGGCACACCGTTCCAACCCAGCTTCTGTGCGAACGTCGCCCCCGCGACGAAGCCCGGGTAGCCGTTGCGGATGGTGTCCGCGCCGGCCACCAACTGAATCTGCCGCCAGTCCAGGCCGGCCTCCGCCAAGGCGCCCCGCGCGGCAACCACCCCGTACTCGGTGAAGTCGTTACCCCATTTGCCCCAGGGATGCATCCCCGCGCCGAGGATGTAGACAGGCTCACTCATGACGCGTTCCTCCAGGCGTAGACGATGCGTTCGACGCCGTCGTCGTCGACAAACAGCGGCATGATGGTCAGCTCCATTTCCTGGCCGATCTTCAGGTCGGCGGCCAGGGTGCCCTCCACCACTTTGCCCAGCACGATCAGACCCTCGTCGGCCAACTCCACTGCGGCGACGGCGAACGGCTCGAACGGATCCGGCGAAGGGTAGGGCGGCGGCGGTGCATACCGGTTTTCGGTGTAGCTCCACAGCTTCCCGCGCCGCGACAGCGGCACCTGGTCGAGCTGGTCACCGTCGCAGCCGGGGTTGGGGCAGTTGTTGGCCCGCGGCGGGAAGACGTAGGTGCCGCATTGCGGACATTTTGCGCCGATCAGATACGGCGCACCGGAGTCGTCGGCTGCGAACCAGCCGTCGATCGCCGGTTCTTGACGGGTAGCTGCTGGCATTCGGCCAGCGTACCGACAACGCCGACAAAACTGAAACGTGTTGCAGTTTCGCGCTTCGAGAACCGCCGATGACTTTGGCGGGCGCCGGCGGTCAGTACGTCGGAGGTGCCATGCCAAACGAAGGAGTGTCCCGTGGTGATCGTCGCGGGCTACATCATGGTTGAGCCACTACAGCGGGACAGCTACCTGTCGGAATGTAGGGACGTCGTGCAGCAGGCCCGACAGACACCAGGTTGCCTGGACTACGCGATCAGCGCCGACCTGCTCGATCCGAGTCGCATCGACGTCTTCGAACGGTGTGAATCGCGGGAGGCCGTCGACGCGTTCCGCGGTAGTGGGCCGAGCGATGAGGAACAAGGCGCAATCATCTCCGCCTCGGTTTCCGAGTACGACGTGGGCGGACAGCGGCACTTGACCTAGATGTCCGGAGCGGTGCCTAGAGTTAGGGCCGTGAGCCCAGCGAGGACCGCAACCAAAAAGACGGAAGCCGCCCAGGCCGCTGACGACAAGCCGACGTTGATGCTGCTGGACGGCAATTCGCTGGCCTTTCGGGCCTTCTACGCGCTGCCCGCCGAGAATTTCAAGACTCAGGGCGGGTTGACCACCAACGCGGTGTACGGGTTCACCGCCATGCTGATCAACCTGTTGCGCGACGAGTCACCCACGCATGTGGCCGCGGCGTTCGACGTGTCGCGGCAGACCTTTCGCTCCGAGCGCTACCCGGAGTACAAGGCCAACCGGTCGTCCACCCCGGATGAGTTCCACGGCCAGATCGATGTCACCAAGGAAGTCCTTGCGGCACTGGGCATTACGGTGCTGGCGGAGCCGGGCTTCGAAGCCGACGACTTGATCGCGACGCTGGCGACGCAGGCCGAAAGGGAGGGCTACCGGGTGCTGGTGGTCACCGGTGACCGCGATTCGCTGCAGCTGGTGAGCGACGACGTGACGGTGCTCTATCCGCGCAAGGGCGTTAGCGAGCTGACCCGCTTCACCCCGGCGGCGGTGGTCGAGAAGTACGGGCTGACCCCCGAGCAATACCCCGATTTCGCTGCGCTGCGCGGCGATCCGAGCGACAACTTGCCCGGCATTCCCGGTGTCGGCGAGAAGACGGCGTCGAAGTGGATCAGCGAATACGGCTCGCTGCAAGCGTTGGTCGACAACGCCGACTCGGTGCGCGGCAAGGTGGGTGACGCGCTGCGGGCACATCTGGCCAGCGTGGTGCTCAACCGGGAGCTCACCGACCTGGTCAAGGACGTACCGTTGGCGCAGACGCCGGACACGCTGCGGATGCAGCCCTGGGACCGCGACCAGATTCATCAACTGTTCGACCAGCTGGAGTTCCGGGTGCTGCGCGACCGGCTGTTCGACACGCTGGCCGCCGTCGAACCCGAGGTCGACGAGGGATTCGTCGTGCGCGGGGGACTGCTGGAACCCGGCACGGTCGGGCAGTGGCTGGCCGAGCACGTCGCCGACGGGCGCCGAGCAGGGTTGGCGGTGGTGGGCACGCATCTGCCCTACGACGGCGACGCGACCGCGCTGGCCATCGCCGCCGCCGACGGCGACGGTGGCTACATCGACACCACCACGTTGACGCCCGATGACGACTCCGCGCTGGCGGCATGGCTGGCCGATCCGGAGAAGCCCAAAGCACTGCACGAGGCCAAGTTGGCCATCCACGACCTCGCCGGACGCGGTTGGAAGCTGAACGGAGTGAGCTCCGACACCGCGCTGGCTGCCTACTTGGTTCGCCCGGGTCAGCGCAGTTTCACCCTGGACGATCTGTCGCTGCGCTACCTGCGTCGTGAACTACGAGCGGAAACATCTGAGCAACAGCAACTTTCACTGCTCGACGACACCGACGGTGTTGACGATCAAGCCGTGCAAACCGCGGTCCTGCGCGCCCGCGCGGTGGTGGACCTGGCTGACGCCCTGGACGCCGAATTGGCCCGGATCGACTCCACCTCGCTGCTGGCTGAGATGGAACTGCCGGTCCAACGGGTGTTGGCGGGCATGGAGGCTGCGGGCATCGCCGTCGACCTAGACCAATTGAGCGAACTGCAAAGCCAATTCGGCGACCAGATCCGTGATGCCGCCGAAGCCGCCTACGCAGTGATCGGCAAGCAGATCAACCTCGGTTCGCCAAAACAGTTGCAGGTAGTGCTGTTTGACGAACTGGAGATGCCGAAGACCAAGCGCACGAAGACCGGATACACCACTGACGCGGATGCACTGCAGTCGCTGTTCGACAAGACCGGGCACCCGTTTCTTCAGCATCTGCTCGCGCACCGCGACGTGACCCGGCTGAAGGTGACCGTCGACGGATTGCTGAACTCGGTTGCCGGCGATGGCCGTATCCATACCACGTTCAACCAGACCATCGCGGCCACCGGCAGGCTGTCCTCGACCGAGCCGAATCTGCAAAACATTCCGATCCGCACCGACGCCGGCCGCCAGATCCGCGACGCTTTTGTTGTCGGTAACGGAGTCGGCGTAGGTTACGCGGAGCTGATGACCGCCGACTACAGCCAGATTGAAATGCGGATCATGGCCCACCTTTCCGGCGATGAGGGCCTCATCGAGGCGTTCAACACCGGAGAGGACTTGCACTCATTCGTCGCATCCCGGGCGTTCGGGGTGCCGATCGAAGAGGTGACCGGTGAGTTGCGGCGGCGGGTCAAGGCGATGTCCTACGGGTTGGCTTACGGGTTGAGCGCTTATGGCCTGGCGGCGCAGCTGAAGATCTCCACCGAAGACGCCAAAGTCCAGATGGATCAGTACTTCGCTCGCTTCGGCGGGGTGCGCGACTACCTGATGGACGTCGTCGAACAGGCCCGCAAGGATGGCTACACCTCGACGGTGTTGGGCCGCCGCCGTTATCTGCCCGAGCTGGACAGCACCAATCGCCAGGTGCGTGAGGCCGCCGAGCGGGCGGCGCTCAACGCGCCGATCCAGGGCAGTGCGGCCGACATCATCAAGGTGGCCATGATCGAGGTCGACAAGGCGCTCAAATCGGCCGGGCTGGCGTCGCGAATGTTGCTGCAGGTCCACGACGAACTCTTGTTCGAAGTGGCCGACGGTGAGCGAGAGCGGCTCGAGGAGTTGGTGCGCGAGAAAATGGGCGGCGCATACCCGCTGGACGTGCCCCTGGAGGTCTCGGTGGGCTATGGCCGCAGCTGGGACACCGCCGCCCATTAAGCGCCGAGCGTGCAGCTACGGCGAAATATCGGCGAATTTTCCGCCGTTAGTGCACGCCCGACGCAATGGGACGCAGTTTGGCCAGCGTGTACGCGGTCGAGTAACCTCGACAGGTAGCCCGGTGACGATGTAGAGCGCGCAGCGCGATGCGGAGGAATCGGGTAATCGAATAAGCCCGCTTTATCCCTACGACCCCAACCTGTCCGGAGCAACCCAACAATATGCCGAGTCCCACCGTCACCTCGCCGCAAGTAGCCGTCAACGACATTGGCTCGAGCGAGGATTTTCTCGCCGCCATCGACAAAACAATCAAGTACTTCAACGATGGCGACATCGTCGAAGGGACCATCGTCAAGGTTGACCGGGACGAGGTCCTGCTCGACATCGGCTACAAGACCGAGGGGGTCATCCCCTCCCGCGAACTGTCCATCAAGCACGACGTCGACCCCAATGAGGTCGTTTCCGTGGGTGATGAAGTCGAAGCCCTGGTCCTCACCAAGGAGGACAAAGAAGGCCGGCTGATCCTGTCCAAGAAGCGCGCGCAGTACGAGCGCGCCTGGGGCACCATCGAGGCGCTCAAGGAGAAGGACGAGGCCGTCAAGGGCACCGTCATCGAGGTCGTCAAGGGCGGCCTGATCCTCGACATCGGGCTGCGCGGCTTCCTGCCCGCCTCGCTGGTCGAGATGCGACGCGTCCGCGATCTGCAGCCGTACATCGGCAAGGAGATCGAAGCCAAGATCATCGAGCTGGACAAGAACCGCAACAACGTGGTGCTGTCCCGCCGCGCCTGGCTCGAGCAGACCCAGTCC
>Ga0209040_10001354_pt1 | contig 19339 bp, 21 predicted proteins | sample BogFormECP12_OM3_FD_188240 | JGI IMG/M metagenome (GOLD analysis project Ga0209040, IMG submission 188240) | Bog forest soil microbial communities from Calvert Island, British Columbia, Canada - ECP12_OM3 (SPAdes) (version 2) | ecosystem: Environmental > Aquatic > Freshwater > Wetlands > Bog ...
GATTCGAACCCCCGATACCCTTTCGGGTATGCCGGTTTTCAAGACCGGAGCCATCAACCACTCGGCCACCTCTCCGGAACTACTATTGTTTTACTACAGACTTCAAGGCAGTAAGAAGCGGCATCGTGCTTTTCGCGGATCTCTTTATCCGCAGCTTAAGACTTGTGTGGCTTCGGCGCGACCACCTTGTAATCTTCGGACTTACCCCGCGGAATGCTGAGCGTCTGCCATTTTGAAGAACGCAAGTGTTTGGCCAGGAAGACAATCTGGCCAATGTGCTGCGCATAGTGGGCGAGCGCGCGATTCAGCGCCTGCAGCACCGTATGCGGTTCCTGGCGGATGGTCACGGTGCGCTGCACGTCTTCCGGACGGAGCGCGTCCAGCGTAGAAAACACCCGAATCCACCCCTGCTCCCACCAGCGCATCACTTCCTCGCGGGTGGTGTTTGCCGAGATTTCAAATTCCTGGTCGCGAAACCGGTCCGGCTTCTCCCCGTCGCTGGTGAGGAAGTCAGTAAACCGGGAGCGCGCATTGCCAGCGATGTGCTTGACCAGGGCAGCGATGGAATTCGATTCCGGGTCGATGGCCACAAAGAAATCAGAGTCTTGAAGTTGAGCCAGGGCGCTTTCACCCATGCGTTTGTGGCCGCGAAGCTGCCGCTTGATTTCTTCGAGGTAGTGGGTCGCAAGGTCAAGGTCAAGGTCAGTCATTAAGGCTCCTGGAGCTGTCGCCCCTCATTATGCACTGCCGCACTACACTTGCGCTCCGCCATGGCAACATCCGCTTTGCTTCACGCTCAATTCGGTCAGCAATTTGACCGCAAGAAGCGGATAGATTGTGCGGATCGCTATCCGATAAGCTCAAACCGAAACGCCGGATACGGCACGCGAGGGTCGAATGGTTTCCAGCGAGTATGTGTTGGGTACACACGACGAGGAGATCGAGCGCCTGGGATTACAGCACCGCGTGTGGCGGCAACGTGCGCTGAACGCATGGCGCTCCGCGGGGATCGGTCCCGGACAGACCGTGCTCGATGTCGGTTGCGGCCCCGGATATGCATCGCTGGATCTTGCCGAACTGGTCGGCCCTTCCGGCCGCGTGGTGGCCATCGACAAGTCCGAACGTTTTCTGCACGCGCTCAGCGCGAAATCTCGCGACGGCCATATCGACAACATCACCGCACATCGAGCGGATCTCGATGCGGGCGAATTTCCGGATGTCATCGGCGATCGTGCCTGGTGTCGCTGGGTGTTCGCCTTTGTCAGGAATCCGCGCGCCCTGCTGGCGCGGATTGCCGCCGCTCTCGCGCCGGACGGTGTCGTCGTTCTGCATGAATACTTTGACTATTCCACCTGGCGCGCCGCGCCGCCGTGTTCTGAACTCGAGGAATTCGTAAGCGCCGTGATGGCCAGTTGGCGCGACAACGGCGGAGAGCCAGACATCGCGTTGTGGCTGCCGGGCTGGCTGGAGGAACTCGGCTTCGAGCTTCGCAGCGCTCGTCCTATCATCGACGTCGTGCAACCCACGCAATTGACTTGGAGCTGGCTGGCGACCTTTGTCGAAATCGGCCGCCGTCGCCTGATTGATTTGGGATACCTGTCCGCCGCTCGCTCGGAATCGATCTGGCAGGCATTTGTCGCCCTCCAAGCCACGCCGGGAGCCCGCATGATCAGCCCGGCGGTACTGGAGATCGTGGCCGTACGACGTCGGTAACTGCCGCTGCGGCGTCACAGGCGACGCGGAAGCCGTAGTCCGCATATTGGAACTCCGGAGGAATGCTGGAACGTGCGGCGCAGCGCGACATCTTGATCTGGTGACGCCACGATCCGCCCCGGGAAGCGCGCCGCTCACCTGTTTCAGGCCCTCGCGGATTGCGTTCGGGCGAGACCGCGTAGTAGTCGGGCGCGTACCAGTCGCTGCACCACTCGTGCACGTTGTCGCACATGTTGTGGAGACCATAAGCGTTGGCTTCGCCACGGCCAACCGGCTCCGGCCCCGTCTTCCAAGCATTGGTGCAACGATCCGCGTAACCGGGCAGCGACTGCGGAGCCCGATCTCCCCACGGGAATAGTGCCTGCTCGCGGCCTCCGCGCGCGGCTCGCTCCCATTCCGCCTCGGCCGGCAAGCGAAAGTTTCTTGCGGCGCTTGTGCTGAGCCACTGGCAGTAGCGAATTGCCTCGTGCCACGATACTCCGACGACCGGCTGCTCGGGATCGGCGAGGGCAGGATCGCTCCAGAAAGGCGGCGGGAGCGAGGCGGTCTCGCGCAGAAAGCGCCCGTAATCGGCATTCGTGACCTGGCAGGCAGCGAGCAGAAATTCGTCAACCCAAACCCGATGCACGGGCCGTTCGTTATCCTGCCCGGTATCGCAGCCCATGAGGAACCATCCGGCGGGAATGTGGACGAGCGCGGAAATGCATTCTATCTCTCGGGACGGCGGCGGCAGTTGCGGCATGGACGCCATGAGGTCAGAGTGCCCGCAGCGCGCGGACGACGTCTTCGATTTTATTCTCCTGGAAGAGGCGGATGCCGGCAATACCGGCGGCCCTGGCTTTCAGGCACGATGCGGCATTTTCGACGGTGATGCCACCAAGCGCGAACACCGGAATCTTCGCCTCGCAAGCGTCTCGCAATGCCACGAGGCCCGCGGGTTGCGTTCCAGGAGAACTACTTTTGCCGAATACCGGGGCGAAAACGACGAAGTCGGCGCCCTCAGACTCGGCCCGTTTCACGTCCTCATGGGAGTGACACGAGGCAGCCACCAGAAAGTGGCCGGTGGAGAGTGGCCGGTAGGCAATTTCCAGTACCCGGCGCACTTCCAATGGAGTGAGGTCGTCGGCGCGCAGATGAACGCCGTCCGCCCCCGCAGCGAGCGCGACGTCGGCGCGGGAGTTGATCAGGAGTCGAGTTCCAGGCTCAGCTCTCAGTTCAGATCGCAGTTCAGTTCTCAGTTCAGTTCTCAGCTCAGATCTCCGTTCTCTTTTCTCAGTTCTCAGTGGAGCGGAGTTCCGCATGACAACCAGGGCTTCTCTTGCCAGGGTTTCCAGATCTCTGGTACTCAGGTCCCTCTCGCGGAGTTGGATGTAGTCGACTTGGGCGCACGCGGCTTCAACGATTTTGGCGATCAGAGCGCGACGGCGCTCGCGGTCGTCGCCCGGAAAGTGGCTGCGGTCGGTAATGTAATAGAGCAGGCAGCGGTCAGCCATCAGCTCTCAGCCTACTACGAGAGATTGTGTCGCGCAGACCTGCCCGGAGACTGTGTGACTTTGTATTTCTGTCATCCTGAGCGAAGCCGAAGGGGCCTCGCCCGCGAACCTCTGCCGCACCACAAAGCCAAAGAACAAGGACAACGGAAACGCGGGCCTCCGCCCAATCGATATTATTGCGCCGGTGTGAACAACTTAAGATTCTCAGCCTTCCAGCGCATCGCATCGTAAATGCGATTTCGTCCGCTGGGGTGATCGAAAAAGATAAACTCCTCGACGGGTCCGGGACTCATCTTGCGGTATTCGCCAAGATGGATCGCAGCTTGCGCAAAGCCGTCAGGCTGGCGGCTGGCGTTCAACCCGTACATGTCGGCTTCATGTTCCTGCGTGCGGATGAACGTGTTGTCGATGGGAGTGGTGACGAAGCCAAAGATGGATACCAGCAGCACCACGAGCGGAAGAACCGCCGTATCGCCCACGCCCCGAATCTGCCACTTCTCGCCCCAGCGCTGGAGCGTCCAGTTGAGTCCCCAGTACAAATAGGCGAAGGCGACGACCGCCGAGATCAGCTGATACATGAGACTTTTGTAGATGTGGTTCATCACGTAGTGTCCCATCTCGTGACCCATGACCGCTTGAATCTCTTCTGGCGAGCCGCGGCGCAAAAGATTGTCGTTGAGGGTGATACGCATCGTTCTTCCTAAGCCGCTGACGTTGGCGCTCATCCGTGTCGTCTGCTTCGAAGCATCGATCTCGAACACATCTTTCGCATGGATTCCATTGGCCCGCGCCATGCTCAGAATGGGGTCGACAATCTTCGGATCGTCGAGGCGGGTGATTTTATTGAAGAGGGGAAAGATGTAAACCGGGGTGATCATCACGACCAATGCCTGGAACAGAATGGCCGCCACGGCTCCCCAGATCGGCCAGGTTCGCGGGAGGCGTCGGACAATGCCGAACAACAACATCACCAGAATGCCGCCCAGTATTAATCCCACCGCCAAATTTTTAAGCTGATCTCCCATCCATGGGCCAAAGGTTTGTGTGGCGAGCCCGTATTTATGTTCGCGGAAATAACCTTCGTAAACCCCCAGCGGGAACACCAGGATGGTAGTAAGCACGAGGTATTGCACCCAGTACACCAACGTGTGCACCGGCTTGAAGCGCGTAAACCGCTCGGAGAGATCGCGCATGCGGGCGGACCAGCGCAGGTTGAGCAGCAACAGAGCAATCACCACTCCATAAAGAAAATCCCACAGAATCAGCCAGTAGCCGCCTTCAAAATAGGCGTCAGAGCGGGCCGTCTTGTCGGCTGGAATCTGCGCGAGGTAGGCATTGGTGGCCGCAAGGGCATCGAAATGCGGTGAAGGTTGCGCCTCCGCTGGTACATGTATGACGGATGGCATCTCGTTGGCCTGCGGCGGTTGAGCGAGCGCGGGAGTGATGCAGCAAGTCAGGCAGAAGAAAATCAGGCACCCGAGCGGCGCCGCCAGGAAGGTTCGAGAGGGCATTGTGATTTGACTCCGGAGAATGATGATCGGTAGCAGTGTATACGCAGCCAAGCCTGCCGCGGTTCAACCTCAGCCGACGCCGAATGCACAAACACTCCAGCATGTCTGCCTGGCCACACGCGGGCGAGGGCGCCCGCGCCACACTGGTCTAGGGTCGCGTCCTGGCGATCTCCGGGGCCGGGGGTTCGCCCGTCCGTTTGGGTTGTTGCGGAGTGAGATGGTACTTGGTCAGCCCGTCCTTCAGGAATTGGAAACTCTCTTCCGGCGAATCCGACATCTTGAACAGATCGAGATCGGGAGCCGAGATTGTGCCGGCGTCGACCATGGCCTCAAAGTTGATGATCTTCTTCCAGTAAGCGCTGCCATAGATGACCACGACAATTTTCTTGGCGAGTTTCTCGGTCTGCGCCAGGGTGAGGATTTCAAAAAGCTCGTCGAGCGTGCCAAATCCGCCGGGAAAGATCACCAGCGCTTTGGCCAGGTACGCGAACCAGAACTTACGCATGAAGAAATAATGGAACTCGAAGTTCAGCGAAGGCGTGATATACGGATTCGGATTCTGCTCGAAGGGCAGGTTGATGTTGAGGCCGATGGTCTTCCCTCCGGCCTCGTGTGCGCCGAGATTGGCCGCTTCCATGATGCCCGGGCCGCCGCCGGTGGTGACCACAAAGCGGTGCCGCTTGGCGGGAATATGGGTGGACCATTCCGTCAACAAGCGGGCCAACCGGCGAGCGTCCTCGTAATAGCGAGCCATGTCGACAGCCGCTTCGGCCCGCTTCATGTCGCTGGTAGCCGCAATCTGCTCACCGTTGCCACGGACTTCAGTCAGACGGCTCGAGGCGTGGTCGTGGCTGGGAATGCGGGCGGAGCCGAAAAATACGACCGTGTCCTGGATCTGTTCGCGCCTGAAACGCGACAGCGGCTCGCTGTATTCGGACAACAGGCGCAGAATTCTGCCGTCCGGACTATTAAGGAATGGCTCGTTCTGATAAGCGAGCGGAGCAGGCTTGAGTTTGAGGTCCGTCATAAGTAAATCATGGGGTGTTGAACCCGTGCTGAAAATTTGTAATTTGTGATGTGTAATTGGTAATTTGAACTGTTCGGCAAGAGCCTTTCGGTTTCTAGATTACAAATTGCCAATTACAAATCACAAATTTCTTCATTCCTCTCGATATTGAATCGCCTCCCAAAATCCGATCCATACATTCAGCGCGCCCAATCCGGTCGAAAGGCCGCGCACGAACCCGCTGCTCACCACAGCGCGCAGCGCAGGATAGGAAAGGAGCAGAGGGTTGTCCGACCACTCCGGACGCCAAGGCAGGATCATGAGCATGACTCCAACCGTTGCGCACAAAAATACAAATAGAAGCACTCCGATGCGGCGGAGCCACAGGCGGGTCAACGAAGGTCGCGCGGCGGGTGCCGGTGCCGACTCTGGCGCCGCGGCCACCGGCACCAACGGTTTGACCGGAGATTTGTACTCCCCGACACCGGTTGTGTGGCTGGCAAAAGGTAGCTTGGGATCGGAAATCATTGCGCGCGTCGTCGTAAGTTAGGGCCTAGGTCAGGCCGTGGGGCAGAGCGACACCGGTCGCATCCCCGAGGCAGAGTCCGAACCCACTTTGTGCATTCTACGACTTCAGGGCCTGAATGCGCTCGGCTACGTCGCGATAATCGATATTGGCGCCGTATACGTTCGTGTAATACCGCAGAGCGGCGGGCTTGTCCTGGGCAGTTTCGCAGGCCGACCCCAGTTCGTAATTGATGGCGAGGCGCGTTTCGTCGTCGAGACCGTTCAGGTTGAGCGCCTTTTCATACCAGCGGATGGCTGCTTCCGGAACTCCCTTGTCGATAAAGCATTGCGCCAGCCAGGTGTAGGTTTGGACGGGCTGGGTAAAGGCCTGGCCCCGTTCGATTGCAGCGCAGACTTTTTGTAATTCGGCGATGGCTTCGTCGAGCAGACCCATTTCGCGGAAGGCAACTCCCAGGTTGTAATGCGTTTCTGGATCGTCGTCCCCGGCCATCACCTCTTCCTCGAGTTCCTGTTTCAGCTCGCCAAACATCTCGGAAAGATCGACGCCGCCGGCGGGATGCATGGTTTGGGCTCCGGCTCCCAGGGTTCGCATCGGGGAGGGGCCGTAACTCATGGCGGGAACGGTCGTGGCCGGAGGGGTTCCTGCCGGAGTGGCCAGAGCGGGAAACGACAGAGCCGGGGCGGCTGCGGTTCCAGCACTTCCCGATGCGGCTGCCATCGAGGGCATGGCGGTTGGCGCGGTTGGAATTTCAATTTCCGCTTCGGCGTTTTGTGGAACCGCGTTTTGCGGAACAGCGCTGTTCGAAGCCGTGTGTGCGGCGGCGGCGGCGGGAGCGACTGGCCAGCCTGGCAAAGGTGTCGCGGACCGGCGAACCGGAGGTGGGGCGGTGACGGGCGGAGGTTCGGGGAAAGAATCGCCGAGCGAAGCTTCGAGATCTGCGACAAAAGAGGTCAACTCGCTCGCCTCGGCAGTTGAGGACTCGGCGAGAGCAGGTTGGTGGTCAGATTCTTCGTGGTCAAGTTGTTCGTGATGAGATTCTGCCCAGACCGGCTCCGAAGCCTGAGTGGCGGGAACGTTCCCCCGGACTTCTTCGTGCGCCGCATGATCATGAGTCGCGTGATCAAGAGTCGCGTGATCAAGAGTCGGATGATCAAGATCCGCCATGCGAACGGGTGTGGTGGGTACCTCGGCCGTGTCCGGCGCCTCCAGCGCAACTTCGAAATCTCCCAGCTCGTCGGCATTGATCTCGGTGATTTCCGCCTCCGGCTCCTCCGCAGGCTGTCCGGCAGATGCGATCGCATCGCGTAACGGATCAAGAATGCGGGCGTCGCTGGTCAGGGAGGCAAGCTTTTCCATCCCGGCGCGAGCCTGGTCAGTCATGAAGTGCTCGAGATAAAAGCGTATTTCTTCCACTGTCTCGGCGATTTCAGGATTGTCCGGTCCATCGCTTCCGGTTTCGCCCACCACTTCGATTGTGACTGGCTGTTCCGCGTCCGTAGATTCCTGATCGCCGGAAAAGGAATGCTCCCATTCCTCGGCGGAAGTCTCCGAGGAGAGTTCGGAGGTGGAGTCGGAGGCCCCGTGCACCGTCATTTCCTCGACGGCGAATTCCGGATGCGCGGCCGCAGCAGCTTCTGGATGTGAATCCGTGGGCTCAGCCTTGGCCCATGGCATCGGCGGAGCCGCGGCAGTGCCGCGGGCGGGTCGAGCAGAGGCCGGATGTGGAACGGAGGTCGATGGTGCTGGTGTGGCACCAACCGGCGAAGGTTGCGGCGATGCAGATACCACCGGTGTCGACGTTACTCGCCCCGCTTGCGCGCTCTTCTCGTAGCGTGCCGCCAGTTCGCCGTAGCGCATGGCTTCATCGGGGTACCCGGCATCGTGGTACACACTCTCAAGGGTGCGGCAGCACACCGCGGCTTCGGTAAAACGCTGGAATCGCGTATGCAAACCAGCCAGGCGCTGGTTCAGGCGCACGTCGCGCGGCGCCTCCGGCAGAGCGCCGAGCAGGGGCACGATCGCCTTTTCGGGCAGATTATACGAAAGGAACAGGTCCGCGTCGGTCACGGCTGACCGTACTGCGATGGCCACGTCATCGGGATAGGACTGGTCGATGACCGGTGCCGTCGCTTCCAACTCTTCTACGATGACCGCCCCTTCTTCGGCGGTGATCCCGCTGACCGGCGATCCTCCCTCCATGCGCGCCACTACCTGCTGATAATTCTGCATGTGCACGAGGTTCTGGGGCTCGGTGGTGGCCAGCATCTGGTACAAGTCGCGAGCCCGGGCCAGGTTTCCGTCCTGGACCGAGGCGTGCGCCAGGAGTTCGGTGACTTCGTTGACGTGCGTGGTCTCGCCCGCTTTGCCCAGCAGTTGCAGCAGAGTGTCGAGCGCGCCCGAGTCGTCACGCACATGGCTGATCATGGAATGCAGGCTGGCCAGCAGTTTGGTCGAGTCGGTCGCCAGCAGACGATCGGCGTGGCGGCGATAAACCTCGAGCGCCTCGCGATTCTCACCCATGCGGGCGCATCCCTCCGCCAGCAGAAACAGGCCCTCGGGATCGTTATGCACGGCCAGCAATTTTTCTGCGATCGGACCGGCCTTGGGCAGCGCTCCAACTTGCAGGTACGCCTTGAGCAGATCGCGCAAACCTTCCGGTTGAGAATCCAGGTCGGCGGCTTTCTCCAGGTAAGAGATGGCAGTCTTCGGATCGTCGCTTTCCAGCGCCGACCGGCCGCGCAGCAACAGAACGTAACTGTTGCCCGGGTCGAGCACCAGCATGCGTTTCAGAACGTCCTCGGCGGCGGCCAGCGATCCCCGCGCCCGCAACGATTCCGCCGCGGCGCTGAAAATCTCCCAGGCCTGTTTCTTCTTATCCAGCCGGACATAAACCTCGGCGAGTTTAATGCGCATGGGGACATTTTCCGGGTCCATCTCGAGGACCTTCTGGAAAAGCCGCACCGCCTGGTCGAGGTCGCCATTCTTCATGAAATCTTCGGCGACTTGCAGATACTGGGCGCGGGCGTCGTTGAACAGCCCCTGCTGCGTGTACAGTTCCGCCAGTTTCAGAGATCCATCCACGCTCGGCTGGAGCTTGGTGATCTTCTTGTACATGGCGATGCCTTTGACCGTGAAACCCTGCGCGGCATAGGCATCCCCTACCGTCTTGAAGCATTCGATCGCCTTGGCGCTGTCCCCAAGACGCGCGTACAGATCGCCGATCGTGTTATTGACGGTAAGGTCCTTGTCGTCGTGCTTCAGGACCTTGTTGTACTCAGCGATGGCGTTCTGCAGTTTGCCCTGCTGGACAAACTTTTCCGCGGCGCTGAGGACCTTCTGTTTGTTAAAGCCGAAACTAAACGCCATAGGGGTGCGGACTCCAGCCCTTTTTCCCCGCCGAACGCTAGGGTAATTCCCCCCGCATTGCCGGACGGGTCCTTCTTTCGCCGGGAAATTCCCGGACGAAACACCGCAATCGCGCAATCGGAATCGCGGAGTAACCTGATTGTAAGGCCGGGCATGGTCAGAGGGATGGTTACCGACGATTACCGGGATCACCGAAAGGGAGTGTACGTCTGGGGCGGAAAGCCACTCCCGCTATCAGATCTAAGAGCAGACCACCCGGCAACCCGCAACCCGGTTGAATGCTGTATCCTTTTCTTCCCGCATTCTCGGAACGCATTGTCAGAATGATCGAGGTGACAGATGGCCTCACCCAAAGAGACCGGAATCTCGGCTACGCCAGTCGATCTTTACGAAAAGCTCATCGCAACCCATCCTGAGATCGAACGCAAGGGTGCGGCAAACCCTTACACGTCCCTGAATGGTCACATGTTTACCCTGCTGCACGACTCTCGCCGCTTGGCTATCCGTCTGCCCGAGGATGAGCGCGCAGAATTTCTGAAGAAGCACAAGGCCACGCTCTTCGAAGCCTACGGTGCCGTCATGAAGGAATATGTAGCCGTTCCGGATGCCTTGATGAAAAATACAAAAGAACTACAGAAGTATCTGGAACTGAGCTACCAATATGTCAAAACCTTGAAGCCCAAAGCCACCCGGAGGAAAGCCTGACTTGCCGCCACATCGAGTTGATTCATCTGGCCTCCTCTTCGGAAGCCTTCTGGGCCCATCGTTCCCGCACCCCAGCCACAAACTTTTCTTTGTCCGCGCGCATTTGCCCGACCAGCGCCTGATTGCCGGTATCTTCGTGGGCCGCGGCCCAGAGCACCATCTCGGTGAGCACGGGCGCCAGATCGATTCCCTTGGCGGTCAGCGAGTAAACCAGCTTTCGCCCGTCGGAGGGATCGGGCCTCGCAGCGATGATCCCATATGCGGTCAGCTTGCGCAGGCGGTCGGCCAGGATGTTGGTGGCAATTCCTTCGTAGCATTCCATGAATTCCTTGTAGGTGCTGAACCCGCGCAGCATCATGTCACGGATGATCAGCAGCGACCAGCGATCGCCCAACATCTCCACCGAAGCATTCAGGGGGCATTGCGACCTGCGCCGGCCAGTGCGCCTACTGGGCATGTTTTAAAATAACATTATCACTTGCAATTCACAAGTAATCTGTTCCATAATTTGGCGCGCTGGGAATTTCTAATCACAAATGCTCTCCTCGGTGGAGAAGCGGAATGACAAAGGAAGCAAACAACTCTGCATCAAAAAAGGAAAAGGAGACAGCCATGGACGCAAAACCAACGCACGAACAAGCACAACTCCACTTGCAAATCTACGACATGCGCCGCGAAGCCCGTCTGCGCGAGGCGCGCGACTGGTTCTTCAAGAATTTCTTCGTGGAGAATCTCGATGACTGGATGCGACTCGCAGGGCCGGGGACGGAAAAAGGCGGGCTGGCGATGATGGTGCTCTCGTATTGGGATCAAGCCTGTGCCCTGCTCAACTACGGCCTGTTGCACGAGGATCTGTTCTTTGAGACTGGTGGCGAGTTCTTTGGGGTTTGGGATCGGGTAAGACCAGCCGTGCCTCAGGCTCGGGAGAAGTTTATGAATAAGCAATTCCTCGGAAACCTGGAAAAAGCCGCGCAGCGCTACGAAACCTGGATGGAAGGTCGCAATCCCGGCCATATCGAGGGCATGCGGCAGTGGATGAAACAGATGCGCTCGCAGCCGACGGCCAAGGTTGCTTAAAAGTGAAGTAAGACGGAGAAAAGTACTGGGCGGGCCTGTGGCGCAGACGGAATCGACTTCCACGCCATAGGCTCGCAATCAATTCAGAATCAGATTCATTTTGAAAGAGGAAACCAATGCAGAAAATCACTCCATTTTTGTGGTTTGACCACCAGGCTGAAGAGGCGGCAAACTTCTATGTTTCCATTTTCAAAAACTCGAAAATCCTGAACGTCGCCCGTTACGGAGATGCAGGTCCCGGACCAAAGGGATCTGTCATGCTGGTCAACTTCCAGCTCGAGGGTCAGGACTTTATGGCGCTGAATGGCGGCCCACACTACACACTCTCGCCTGCGTTCTCGTTATTTGTAAGCTGCGAAACGCAGGCAGAGGTAGACGGGATATGGGACAAGCTCACTGCCGGAGGCTCCGAGGTGCAATGCGGTTGGCTGAAAGACAAATTCGGCCTCTCGTGGCAAATTATCCCGAAGGCTTTGATGGAACTGATGCAGGATAAGGACCCGGTGAAGTCCCAAAGAGTATTCAAAGCCATGCTGCAGATGACCAAGATCGATATCGAAGGCCTGAAGCGCGCTTATCGCGGCGAATAAATCAGGAGGAATCCATGACACGAGAGACCGTCAGGAAGACTGCGGTAAGAGGGTTTGCGCTAGTTGCCTTTCTGAGCGCGGCATGGCAAGCGCAGGCACAAGACACCAAAACGCCATACCCGAGTATGGCTCCGGTTGACCAATACCTGATGGATCGAAATGCTGAGATTGCTCTGGCGCGAAGCGCGGCCCCGGAGGCCATCTCACGCGATGCCGACGTCCTCGTCCTTGGAAAGCATGGCTACGAAACCGCAGTCAAAGGCAAGAATGGTTTCGTATGCGCCGTGGAGCGAGGATGGATGGGCCCAATCAATGGTGAGGATGCCGCTAATTTTTGGAACCCTAAAATTCGAGGTCCGATCTGCTTCAATCCGCCGGCTGCCCGCTCCATCCTGCCGCTGACGTATAAAAGAACGGAGATGATATTGGCCGGCCAATCCAAAGCTCAGATCATCGAGGGCATCAAGACATTCATGAAGCAAGAATTGCCGCCCCTGGAGCCTGGAGCCATGAGCTACATGATGTCGAAGGAACAGTACCTCAACGATGGCGGCCACCACAACTGGATGGCGCACCTCATGTTCTACACGCCACTCATGGACGGCGCCGTTTGGGGTGCAGATCTTTCCAACTCTCCCGTCATGCTGAATCCACAGTTCGATGGCGCTCCGGAACCAATCGACGTATTCATGGTTCCCGCAGGCAGATGGTCGGATGGAACGGCGGCCCCAGTCAGGTAAGGACGTTCGATCTCGGCGAGTTAGCTTTGAACAAATCCATTTGAACAGATCAAAGACTAAGGACTAAGGGGCACATTATGAGCCAGGTACGAGTTCTGGTGGGCACGCGCAAAGGCGCATTCATTCTTACGGCGGATGGCAAGCGCGACAAATGGGAGGTCAGCGGGCCGCATTTCGCCGGCTGGGAGATGTATCACCTGAAGGGATCGCCTGCCGATCCCAATCGTATTTATGCCTCGCAGACGAGCGGATGGTTCGGTCAGATCATCCAGCGCTCTGACGATGGGGGCAAAACCTGGCATCAGCCGGGAACACCTGCCGGACAACCGGTTGCGCCGGGTCCACCCAAGAGCGCAAGCAACAAGTTTGCCTACGACGCGGCGGCGGCGCCGCTCACCACGCATCAATTTTATGACGGCAGCCAAAAGCCCTGGGTGTTCAAGCGCGTGTGGCACCTGGAGCCGTCGCTCACCGATCGGGATACGGTTTACGCCGGCGTGGAAGATGCCGCGCTGTTTCGCTCGACCGATGGCGGTGAAAACTGGAGCGAACTCCCTGGCCTGCGCGGCCACGGCACCGGGCCCATGTGGCAGCCGGGCGCGGGCGGCATGTGCCTGCACACGATTATTCTCGATCCCAGCTCTCGTTCTGGAGAACCGCAGCGGATGTACATCGCCATTTCTGCAGCAGGCGCTTTCCGTACCGACGACGGTGGCGCCAGCTGGAAGCCGATCAATCGCGGACTGTATTCCCAATACATTCCCGACCCGCGCGCCGAGGTCGGACACTGCGTGCACCACATTGCCATGAATCCAAAACGTCCGGGAGTGCTCTTTATGCAGAAGCACTGGGACGTGATGCGCTCCGACGATGCGGGCGACAACTGGAAAGAGATCAGCGGCAACCTGCCCACCGACTTCGGCTTCGTGATCGACGTGCACGCGCACGAACCGGAGACGATTTACGTAGTCCCTATCAAGAGCGATTCCGAGCATTTCGTTCCGGACGGGAAGCTGCGCGTCTTCCGCAGCCGCACCGGAGGCAACGAGTGGGAAGCGCTCACCCAAGGCCTGCCACAAAGCAACTGCTACGTCAACGTTCTGCGCGACGCCATGGCCGTCGATTCGCTGGATAAATGCGGCGTCTATTTCGGGACCAGCGGGGGCCAGGTCTATGCGTCCGCCGATGCGGGAGAGAGCTGGAATCCGATTGTCCGCGATCTCCCGGGCGTGCTGAGCGTGGAGGTGCAGACGCTGGGGTGAGTTCGTCCTCCAAATCGAGTTTTGTTGTCTTCCCGCGGCGAGAAGATATACAATAAGAATGTAGATTAATCCAATGTAGATCAATCCGTGATCGGGGGCATCATGCAGGTCTCGAAATGGGGCAACAGTCTCGCGGTGCGGCTGCCGTCCCAAGTTGTGGAAGCTCTCAAGTTAAAAGAGGGGGACCAGATCGAAATCAGGATCGCCGACACTCGGCAATTTGAAGTGCGTCGCGACCCTGGACGGCAGCGGGCCCTTGACCGATTACGCCGGCTGCGTCGTCCTTTGCCAGCTGGGTTTGTATTCGACCGGACCGACGCGAATGCCCGCTAAGGACTTTCTGGATACCAACGTGTTGATCTACGCGGTGGCGAAGAACGATCCCCGCGCGTCCAAAGCCGAGGCCCTGCTCGCGAGTGGCGGGATGGTGAGTGTTCAATCACTGAACGAGTTTGTCTCGGTGGCGCGCCGCAAGCTGGGGATGTCCTGGAAAGAAGTAAAAGAGTTCCTGGCTCTGATTTGCATTCTGTGCCCTAAGCCAGTTTCAATCTCGCTCGATACGCACAGGGTAGCTTTGGCCATAGCTGAAAAGTACGGGTATAGCATTTACGATGCGCTCGTTGCTTCGGCTGCCCTGGAGGCTGGCTGCAAAACGCTTTATTCCGAGGATTTGCAGGACGGACAGATCATCAATCGGCAACTGACGATTCGGAATCCGTTTCGGTGACTCAGGCATGAGCTTGCGACAGCCACAGCCAAAGATTCTGTAGATTTCTTTCGCGACTGAAGTCCGTGGAGCCGACTGAATTAAGAAAAAAGGCACGGATATAAGACCGTGCCCTTTGCTGGTTACCGCTGGTAGTGTTTACGTCGTACGCCGTCGTAATGCCCTGTTGACATGCAGCACTTCTTGAAATTTGCGGCCGGAGCCGCATGGACAGAGATCATTTCTGCCCAGTTTCTCGAAGAACTCCTTGTCGCTATGAACGACGCGGAAACCCGCGTTTTACGTTGGTCTCGGACGGGAACCCTTTGCGACGTTTGCTGCTTGGCTCGAAGAAGAATTCGCTATCCACGGCAGTATCTCCTTTCAGATGGATTGCCCGTCACATCCGAAGGGGAAGCCGTTGGCTTATTCTAGCTGAAGCGCGTGGCGCGTGAACCCAATATGATTCGAGTAATTCTCCCGCACCATCTGCGAACCCTGGCGCACGCCGGCGGCGAGGTCACGCTCGACGTCGAGGGCGCGGTCACGCAGCGCTCGGTCCTCGACGCGCTCGAGGCGCGCTACCCTATGCTGCGCGGCGCCATCCGTGAACATGACACGCTACAGCGGCGGGCATTTCTGCGCTTTTTTGCCTGCGAAGAAGACCTTTCTCACAAGTCGCCGGACGCGCCTTTGCCGGACGCGGTCGCGTCCGGGAAAGAACCCTTCATCGTCATCGGAGCGATTGCGGGCGGATAAAAATATGTCTGCGGTCAATTGGAATCATCGGGTTAGCGAAAAATTCCTGCCAAATCTTTCAGTCTAAAAGCCTTGCTGGAAAAATATTCAGGAATAAGGAGTTATGGTACTGGTGCCGTTTCATATCCACAGTGATTGTTTACTTTTTACTGGGTGTGGCCGGAGCGATTAACGGTTTTGGTTGCGTATATACCTCAATCGCAATTTCATCGTCTCCTAAAGTTGGGTCTGAATCGGTAGGAGCTCCAAATGGAGGCCCATTGGTGCCTTGCATTACGGCATCCACCAAAGCCTCACATGCTGTTTTTGGCGTCCTGAGCCAATCGTCACTATTGGGCAATGTTCGGCAACGGATATATATTCCAGTAACAAATATCGGTCGTAACGGTGACGGAGGTTTCTCTTCCACGTGTTTTATCTGCGCCGTCCAACCGGGAGAACGGTTCACGGTGTGCCAGATTTGCCATGCATATTGGTGTGGTTCACCTCCATCAACTTTCACCCAAAGCACTACATTGCCCGTCGGCCTTCCTTTCAGGATGTGGAGAAACATAAACGGGTCTATTGTGCGGTTTCCGGTTTGTTGGAAGGATTGGTACAGTGAGCGTTTTAGATCTAATTGTGATTCGAAGGCCTCTTCCTCCGCCTTCTCTATGTTGGAACGCAATTGCCTAACCTCACGACGAGCGCTGCGCGTAAGGGAGAGAGAATTTGACGCTTCGGTTTTAGCTTCATTCGAATCTTTCTTTGCAGCAGCAGCTTCGTCGTGGGCGGTTTTGGCAGATTGTGCTGCATCGCCAGCCAGCTTGGAAAGTAGCGAAGCACGTTGGTCATTGGCTTCTCTGATGGATGTTTCTTTCGCGCCGATCTTCGCGCCGATGTACAACTCTCCGGTTACGCCAATCGCTACCAGCCCTGCTCCGAGTAATCCAAAAATCAGCAATGCAACGCTCGGCTTTTCGGGAGGGTGTACGATTCCTCGCCGCCAGTCATGTAATTCATCTCGATATTCCCAAATTACGAACACAACTTCCAGTACAACTCCGACGACGACAAACAGCGTAAAAACAAACAGCCATGAGTCGAGCGTTGCGCGAGACCTCTCAAGGTTGGAGATCAGCACTTTAAGTGTCGATTCATCCATCAGACAACTCCGAACCAACCAAGTCCTAAAATCAAACGGCACCACTACCGGAGTTATGGGCAGGTTGCGGCGTTAGGTCTCGGTAGCATGGGTATTAGGAAGCATATTCCAGCGGCGAGACCGTCGTTCAATCTCCTCGGGATCGAAGGGTGGTTCGAAATAGGGTGGAAGAGGAGGGTCGGATCCCTGGCTGCAGTTGGGGCCGGCTGGCGAAGGGAGATGGGTTTTTGAGGGCAGGCTTTTCTGGGGCGGGTTTTTCGTGGCCTCGGTCTCTATGACGTCGTAATCGCGGCCTTCGGTGGTGGACCATGCGGTGACGCCGAGGGGACGATTTTCCACGGATTTGGGATCGATGACGATGTGGGTGGGCTGGGGCTCGAAGGAAGTGAACCTGACGTTGGCGGCGGCGGTGCGCAGGGCGCGGAGGAGCAGAGAAGCGGTGCGGTGATCGATCTGGCTGGTGACGAGCATGCGCATGACCTCGGCGAGGCCGAGCTGGATAGAGTTGGCGTCCTCGAGGGTGGGGAGCTGGATGATGCCGTGCTCGGTAAATTTCATGTTAATGTGCCGGCTCATGAGGCGGCATTGCTCGTGGAAGAAGCAATGCATTTCACCACGCTTGGCGGGCGATCCGCACTGGATGCCATTGACTTTGATGTGCTGGCAGCGGCGGATGGTCAGGGGATAGCATTCTGTGCTCCTTGATTGCTGGGATTGCTGGCCTCAAAAGGAAAAGGGTGCGGAGTTATCCCGCACCCGTATTCGCTAGAATTTGTACTCTATAACTCTATTATATCAACTTCAAGCTGCTGTACCGCCAAGTTCTCCGCCTTTTTATTCCTCGCTTATTCATCTACTTACCGGGAAAATCGTCGAAACAGGGGCTTGACAAGATTTCCTAGAATCCCGCGATACTTGCGGTACATCCTGGGCTTGCGCTCGGGTTGGACACCGCTGTGCCACCCAAGACCAAGTGCAACATCCCACCCAACTCCAGATCCCTCACTTCGTTCGGGATGACAAACTAGGATGTAGCGCTGGCGCTCCGCCCAGGTTAGCGCCCAAAAGACGGGCGCGAACCTGGGGCACCGGGCCCGCTTCCCGATTATTTCAGGCGCTTCTCGATCGGCACAAACTCCCGCGTATCGTGCCCAATCCAGATCTGGCGCGGACGTGCGATCTTTTGCTCCGGATCGGTCAGCATTTCCACCCACTGCGACAGCCAGCCGATGGTGCGCGGAATCGCGAAGAGGACGGTAAACATCTCGGGCTTGAAGCCCATCGCCTGGTAGATAATGCCGGAGTAGAAGTCCACGTTGGGATAAAGCTTGCGCTGCACAAAATACTCGTCTTCCAGCGCGATGCGCTCCAGTTCCAGAGCGATATCAAGCTTGGCATTCGGTCCGGTGACCTCGAACACGCTATCCGCAGTTCGCTTGATGATCTTGGCCCGCGGATCGTAGTTCTTATAGACGCGATGTCCGAAGCCCATCAAACGGCCTTTGCCTTCTTTGATCTTTTTGATATACGCGGGGACCTTGTCTTTCGAGCCGATCTCGTCCAGCATGCGCAGCACTTCTTCGTTGGCGCCGCCGTGTAGAGGGCCGGAAAGCGCCGCTGCAGCCGCGGCCGTGGCCAGATAGGGATCGCTGTGCGAGCTGCCCACGGCTCGCATGGCGTTCGTGCTGCAGTTCTGCTCGTGGTCGGCGTGCAGAATAAAAAGAATGTCGAGCGCCCGGGCCAGCACGGGATTCGCCAGATATTTCGGCTCGACCATCTTCCACAGCATGTTCATGAAGTTCTCGGTATAGCTGAGGTCGTTGTCCGGATAGATGTAGGGGAATCCGTAAATGTGGCGATAGGACATGGCAGCAATCGAAGGCATTTTGCCGAGCAGGCGCTTGATCTGCAGCAAGCGGATCGCTGGATCCTGGATGTTCTTCGATTCCGGGTACACGCTCGACAGCGCCGCCACGCTGCTCACCAGCATCGCCATCGGATGCGCGTTGTCGCGGAAACCCTCCATGAATTTCTTGGTGGTTTCATGGAGCATGGTGTGGTGCGTGATGTCATGCACCCAACTCTTCAGTTCGTTGGCCTTAGGCAATTCTCCGTACAGAAGCAGGTATGCGACTTCGAGATAAGTACAGTGTTCGGCAAGAACTTCGATGGGATAGCCACGGTAGCGGAGGATTCCCTTATCACCGTCGATGTAGGTGATCGCGCTCCGGCAGGAGGCGGTGTTCATGAACGCGGGATCATAAGTCATGAGGCCGAAATCTTCGGGGCCAGTCTTAATCTTGCGCAGATCCATCGCGCGGATGGTTCCGTTTTCGACCGGAAGAGTGTAGCTCTGCCCGGTTCGGTTATCGGTAATGGTTAAGGTGTCTTGCGGCATCCGAGCTCTCCTGGGAACAGTGACAGACTGGGTATTTTACGCGTTCTGCCGGGAATCAACCAATGCTACCAGCACACTCCGGCGATTGCGCACTGGTTCGCCCTTGGAGCCAGCGCGAAGAACGTTGAACGGGGACGTTGTTACAATGAAACAGGCAGTATTCCCTCCGGGTTACGGGTCCTGAAAAGCGCACATGCAGCGGTTTGACGAACATTTCGAGGTAGTCGTAGTGGGCGCAGGTCACGCCGGATGCGAAGCGGCGGTAGCGGCAGCTCGCATGGGGTTGAAGACCGCGCTCTTTACCTTGAACGTCGATCTGATCGCGCAGATGTCGTGCAAC
>Ga0209040_10001357_pt1 | contig 19325 bp, 15 predicted proteins | sample BogFormECP12_OM3_FD_188240 | JGI IMG/M metagenome (GOLD analysis project Ga0209040, IMG submission 188240) | Bog forest soil microbial communities from Calvert Island, British Columbia, Canada - ECP12_OM3 (SPAdes) (version 2) | ecosystem: Environmental > Aquatic > Freshwater > Wetlands > Bog ...
AGCGGTATTTTCGACCCCGCTCATGGTGGCATGGGCGGAATTTGGAGGAGATGCCCCGCCCCGCGTTCGCTCCTACAGATTGTTGCTGACCGCGGCCGCAATGGTCTTGATGGGCACGCTGGTGTTCCTGAAGCAGCATTGGATGGACCGCGAATTGCTCCATTTGCTGCGTTTGTCGCACAACAATCTTGATGAGATGTGCAAGCTGAAAGACGAGTTAGAGAGTAAAGAACAATCTCTCCGCTGGCACAGTCTGGAGCTGCAACGCAAGAACCTTGAACTGCAAGAGATTTCCTATACCGATCCGTTAACCGGAGTTTGGAACCGGCGATATCTGGAAGAAATTTTGACGGCAGAAGCGGGCCAGGTTTTGCGAAACTACGAGCGGGCCCGTGGCAGCGACATTCGAAAACTGGATCATCGCGACCTTGTATTTCTCATGGTCGACATGGACTTCTTCAAGGAAGTCAACGATCTGCATGGCCATCCCGCGGGCGATCGCCTGCTGCAGTTGGTGGCCGAGCGTCTGGGAAAGGTCGTGCGCAAATCCGATGTATTGGTGCGTTGGGGAGGAGAAGAATTCCTGATCATGTCGCGGTCCGCGGATCCTTCCGGGATTCCGGCGTTCTGTGATCGTATTCTGGAGGTCGTGGCCTCGGAGGCTTTTGATCTGGGGCACGGAGTTCAGGTACGAAAGACTTGTTCGGTTGGATGGGCTCCTTTCCCGTGGAGCCGGCGCGCCTACGAGGCCATTTGCGCCGAAGAGACGATCGAGCTGGCAGACGCCGCGTTGTACCGAGCTAAGGCCGCGGGACGAAATCAGGGCATAGGAATTTTGCCTACTGAAGGAGCTCTGGCCGCGCCAGAGAAGATCACCCTTCAGGCTCTGCAAAATGACGCCGGTGTTCTGACGCTTACTGTGGCAGTCCAAAACCCGGGCTGCAACGGTATTCATCATGCCCCTGCCGAAGGCATGACTCCGGCGGAGCCAACGACCCACTAAGCAGCCCTCCTTGCAGAGATGCCGGCTTGCCACTAAAGTGGTTAGTTCATTTGTTCGCAACCATTAAACCTGCGAGGCACCTCCACCATGAACGTGAAAACTTCTCCGCGCAAGACCGGGCTACGGCAAAAAGCACAACTAATGTCAGCCTCGGAAATTGAACGCACGCTGGTGCGTCTCGCTTACGAAATTGTTGAAAAGAACGACGGCATCAAAGGCCTGGGATTAATCGGCATTCGCCGCCGCGGCGTCCCGCTCGCGCAGCGTCTGGGCAAAATTATCGCCCGCATCGATAACGCCGAGGTTCCCGTGGGCACTTTGGATATCACTTTCTATCGCGACGATCTTTCTACGCTTGGCCCGAAACCGGTGGTCCAGGAAGGAAAGCTGGAGTTTTCGATTGAGGACAAGAATATTGTTCTGGTGGACGATGTGCTGTTCACAGGACGGACGGTGCGCGCCGCCATGGATGCGCTGTTCTCCCACGGCAGGCCGCGTCGGGTGCAGCTATGCGTGTTGATTGACCGCGGACACCGAGAACTGCCGGTTGAAGCCAGCTTCGTGGGACGTAACGTTCAGACCACGATGAACGAAGTGATCGAGGTCAAGCTGACTGAGATCGACGATGCGGAAAAAGTGCTCTTGATGGAGAAGTAGATAACCATAGAATTTCGTGCGGAAAAAAGTTTAGGACGGCGGAGATCCGCCGTCCTAGTTTTTTTTCGCGAGGACTCAAGCGATTTTCGAGCAAATCGCTTTGGTCTGAGTGTACAGACTAAGCGCGTCGTGCCCCATCTCGCGGCCCCATCCGGATTGCTTGTAGCCGCCGAACGGCAATGCCGCATCGAAAATGTTGTAGCAATTGATCCACACCGTACCTGCGCGTAGATATTCGGCAGTGCGGTGAGCCTTGGCGACATCCCTCGTCCAGACGGCAGCAGCCAGGCCATATTCGCTATCGTTGGCACGGGGCAAAATTTCTTCGGGATCATTGAACGGCATCGCAGCAACCACCGGCCCGAAGATTTCTTCCCGCACCACCTTCATATCTTCACGGGCGTTTATGAGGACGGTAGGCTCCACAAAATAACCTTTGTCCCCCTTCTTGTGGCCACCAACCAAAGCGGTTGCGCCTTCGGAGAATCCAGCCGCCAGATAACCACAGACCCGACTTAACTGTTCATCGGAAACGAGCGGACCCATCTGAGTGTCGGGATCGAGACCGGATCCCACATTTATTTTCTTGGCATAGTCGGCCACGCCCTCCACGACTCGGTCGAAAATTGGCTTCTCGACATAGAGACGGGACCCGGCGCAGCAGCACTGGCCGTGATTGAAGAAGATAGCACTCGCCGCGCCGGGGATCGCCGATTCGAGATCTGCGTCCTTGAACACGACATTGGGAGACTTGCCGCCGAGTTCCAGCGAAACTTTCTTCAAGTTCCCGGCTGCGGCGTGCACGATCAACTTGCCAACTTCGGTAGAACCGGTGAACGCGATTTTGTCCACATCGGGATGAGCAGCCAGGGCCGCGCCCGCAGTCTCGCCATATCCCGGGACGATGTTGACAACGCCCTCGGGGAAACCAGCTTCCATCACGAGTTCGCCCAGACGGAGCGCCGAAAGCGGCGTTTGTTCCGCGGGCTTCAGCACCACCGTACATCCACAAGCGAGTGCCGGACCAAGCTTCCACGCTGCCATCAGCAGCGGAAAGTTCCAGGGAATAATCTGTCCCGCGACTCCGACTGGCTCCCGCAACGTGTAGGCGAGATACTTGGCACCGGGCGTGTACGGAACGGAAATGGGAATGGTGTTGCCTTCAATTTTTGTCGCCCATCCAGCCATATAACGAAACAAATCCACTGCCAAGGGAACATCGGCTGCCTTGGCAATGGCGAGGGGCTTACCGTTGTCAAGACTTTCGAGATAGCCGAACTCTTCCGTATGCGCTTCAAGTAAATCCGCAAGCTTCCAGATCAGGCGTCCCCGCTCGGACGCCGTCATTCGCCGCCAAGGGCCGTGATCGAGGGCCTTGCGCGCGGCCTTCACTGCCTCATCAATATCCTGACGATCGCCTTCTGCGACCTGCGCAAGGATTTCGCCAGTGGCCGGATTGTAAGTTGGAAAAGTTTTGCCGGAAATGGAGCTCACCCATTTGCCGTTAATCAACATTTTGCGAGGTTTATCGATGAAATCTGCGACCTGCGGGTGAATCTGCGGCGACACTGCGATGCCCATAACATCCTCCTTAGATCAAGAACGAAAGTTTGACCAAGTACTTGCACGATGTGAAGCTGATGCTAAAGATGCCGGGCGGAGAAAAAGACCGGGGGATATGCTAGCTCCGACCGGGAACAAAAGCAATCCGCCAAGAAAAAGCGCTGGACGGCGAGGGCAGGGTTTACAATGGCCGTCGATTTCCTCTGAGCCGCGAGACGTTCTCCGTTATGAACAAGACGACCATGCCTGCCACTGTGCCGGCAAAACTGCTGCGGTCTGCCAAGAAAGCGATGAAGAACGCGTATGCGCCCTATTCAAAATTTCGGGTCGGCGCGGCCGTTCTGCTTTCGAACGGGAAGACATTCTGCGGTTGTAATGTGGAAAACGCTTCGTATGGAATGACGAACTGCGCCGAGCGCACCGCGATTTTTGCTGCCGTCGCGGAACTCGGTCCCAAAATCGAGATCCGCGCAGTCTCCGTCGTTAACGACCAAGGCGTGCCCTGCTCGCCGTGCGGTGCATGCCGTCAGGTCATCTACGAATTCGGCCCCAACGCAACGATTTTTTTCCAGGGCAGCACGGGTCCGAAGCGGGCTCATATTACCGAACTTCTTCCGGAAGGATTCCGCCTGCAGTGAATCCGACCTCTGCTTCAGCGCAGACTTTTCGTGCCATTGATGTGATCCGTAAAAAGCGGGATGGCGGCGAGTTGTCTCGGGGAGAGATCGACTACCTCGTAAACTCCTACACAGTCGGCGATATCCCTGACTACCAGGTTTCGGCTTGGCTGATGGCAGTTGTCTGGCGCGGGATGACTCGTGCTGAGACTGCGGCGCTGACCGATGCCATGCTGCACTCAGGCGAAATCCTAGATCTGTCCGCACTTGCGGGGAAAAAAGTTGACAAGCACTCAACGGGCGGCGTGGGCGACAAGACCTCACTGGTGCTGGCGCCGCTTGCGGCTGCGGCAGGTGTGGCGGTTCCGATGATCAGCGGTCGCGGCCTGGGGCACACCGGAGGCACGCTGGATAAGCTTGAAGCGATCCCGGGATTCAACGTGAATCTGCCTGTCGCTGAATTTCGCCGCGTACTGGAAAGCTGTGGTTGCGCGATGATTGGACAGACGGCTGAAATCGCTCCGGCGGATCGCAAACTCTACGCATTGCGCGACGTGACGGGAACGGTGGAAAGCCCTTACCTCATCTGTGCCTCGATCATGAGCAAGAAACTTGCGGAAGGTATCGATGCGCTGGTTCTCGATGTAAAAACCGGGTCCGGGGCCTTCATGAAAAATGAAAAGGATGCCGCCTTCCTAGCTGAGTTGATGGTGGAAACCGGCGAGCGAATGGGCAAACAAGTGGTTGCGCTGATCACGGATATGGATCAGCCATTGGGATGCATGATTGGCAATGCGCTTGAGGTGGTCGAAGTCGTGGAGGTGCTGCGCGGCGAAGGACCGCAAGATTTGCGTGAACTGTGCCTCGAACTTTCGGGTTGGATGCTGCATCTGGGCGGGGTGGCCGGCACCGTCGCGGACGGGAAGAAGGAGAGTGAGAAATTGCTTGCGTCCGGCAAGGCGCTCGACCGATTTCGGAAGATGGTGGAGCTGCAGGGCGGAGATCCGCGGACGATCGACGACCCCAAGAAACTTCCGCAGGCGCGTAACACGACGATCGTTTCCAGCCCGAGGGGCGGGTATCTGGCATCTTTGCAGTGTGAGCAGATAGGAACGGCATGTGTAATTCTTGGCGGCGGCCGCGAACGCAAGGAAGATTCAGTCGACCCCGCGGTGGGAATCGTACTCCACAGGAAAGTTGGTGACGCCGTATCCGCGGGCGAGCCGCTGGCGACGATTCACTACAATTCGGAATCGCGAGCGGATCGTGCCAAACAGTTGCTCACGGAAAGCTATCGGATATCTGATGCGCCCGCAGGCGAAAAAAGGCCGTTGATCCATAAAGTGATCGGAAAACCGGGAGAGAAAGACTGAATGGGACGCTTCACTGGAATCCTTGGCCTCGTGACCATGCTCGGATTGGCCTACGCCTTTTCCACCAATCGCCGAGCCATCCGTTTGAAAACCGTGGCGTGGGGCTTGGGCCTGCAGTTCGCTTTTGCGGTCTGCGTGTTGAGGATCGATGCCGGGCGGCGAATTTTTCAGAAAGCCGGGGACGTTGTCAGCCGCCTTCTGAGCTACTCTTACGTCGGCTCACAGTTTGTCTTCGGCGATCTCGGCAAACAAGGCTCCCATTTCGGTTTTTATTTCGCCTTTCAGGTGTTGCCAACAATAATTTTCATCTGCGCGTTTTTCGCCGTGCTCTATCACTTCGGCGTGATGCAGTTCATCATTAAGATTGCGGCCTGGGTCATGACGCGGGTGATGGGTGCGAGCGGCGCGGAGTCGCTCAACATCGCGGCCAGCATTTTCATGGGGCAAACAGAGGCGCCGGTGACCATCCGTCCGTTTCTGCCGGATCTGACACGCTCGGAACTAATGACCGTGATGACGAGCGGCATGGCGCACGTCTCCGGCGGAATCATGGCAGCCTATATCGCATTTGGCATTGAACCTAAACACTTGTTGAGTGCGGTGATCATGACCGCGCCCGGCACGCTGCTCATGGCGAAGATGCTCGTGCCGGAAACCGAGGAGCCCAAGACCGCCGGACGAGTTGTCATGCCAGAGAGCGAAGAGGAAGCGGAGAAAGAAGAGAATCTGCTCGGCGCGGTCGCCCGGGGAACGACTGACGGTCTGCATATGGCTTTGAACATTGCGGCCATGCTGATTGCATTCCTGGCGCTGATCGCGCTGGCGGATGGCATTCTTGGTGGGGTTCACCATTGGATTGCCTGGTTCCCGGAAAGTCTGGAGAAGATATTCGGAGCCGTCTTCGCTCCAGTTGCGTGGGTGATCGGCGTTCCGTGGCACGACTGCGGGGTGATCGGAACCTTGCTTGGCACGCGCATGGTACTGAACGAACTGGTAGCGTTTTCCATGCTTGGACCGATGAAGGCGGCGCTCGATCCCCGCTCATTCACGATTGCCACGTTCGCGCTTTGCGGCTTCGCGAATCTTAGTTCCATCGGAATCCAGATCGGCGGCATCGGCGCACTCGCGCCGAACAAGAAAAGCGAACTGGCTCGGCTCGGAATTCGCGCGATGCTGGCGGGAACGATGGCAAATCTGATGTCGGCATCGATCGCGGGTATGCTGTTATAAATCAAACCAATCCTAGTTTCACATTCAGAAAGGACCTTTTCCTGTGAGGCAAGTTCGGGCTACGTCGCTCCTGGTTTTGTTCGCATTTCTAATTCTTCTGACAAATGCGTTTGCGCAGAGCTCGCCCAAGCGAGTGATCATCGACACCGACCCCGGGACCGACGATGCCATGGCGATCATCCTGGCTTTGAATTCTCCCGAACTCAAGGTGGAAGCGCTGACGGTTGTGCCCGGCAACGTGGACGGGCGGCAGGGATTGGAGAATGCGCTAAAGATCGTTTCACTGGCGGGACGCTGCGACGTTATCGTCGCAGGCGGAGCGCAACATCCACTGAATCAGAAATTGATTACGGCGCAGTTCTGGCATGGAAAGAACGGCCTGGCAAATGTTGAATTGCCGGCTTCGAAGTGCAAAGCGGATCCAAGGTTTGGTCCGGATCTCATCATTGAAATGATCCACAGATATCCGCATGAAATCACTTTGATCCCCGTTGGGCCGCTGACCAACATCGCGCTTGCGGTCTCGAAGGATCCGTCGATTGCTTCGCTCGTAAAAGACGTCGTTATCATGGGGGGCTCAATCACGGGCGGAAACGTCAACGGAGCCGCGGAAGCGAATATCTATAACGATCCTGAGGCAGCCGCCATTGTCTTCAATGCGGGATGGATGGTGACGATGGTCGGCTCAGATGTGGGCGAGCGAACGCTGATTACGCGAAACTATCTTGCGGAGCTTCAGTCGTCGCACGGACCCGAAAGCGATTTCATAGCCAAGATTGCCGACTTCTATCTGAACCGCAGCGAGAAAAGCGGGTACAGCGGTGCCGCGATGTATGACCCGCTGGCAGTGGGAATTGCTCTGGATCCGACTTTGGGCACACTGAAAGAAATGCACGTCGACGTGGAAACCAAAGGCGAGTTCACCCGCGGAGAAACCGTGGCAAACCGCATGGGCTCGGACGAGAACAACGTCCTGCACGGAGACCACTACGAAATCGAAGGCGTCATCGAACTGAAGCCGAATGCACGAGTGTGTCTGGCGTCCGATGCCGACCGATTCTTACAGTTGTTCGTGAGCCGCATCCGGGGAAAATAGGCGCTCCTAGCCATTCGCTCGAGCGACCAGGAAAATCGCCAGGCCATAAAACACGAACATTAGTCCAAGATAGGCTTTCGCTCTGGGTCCTGAATTCGCAAATTCTTTCCACACAAGAATTCCCCAGAGCGCTGCCACCATGGGAGCGCTCTGACCAATGGCGTAGGAAATTGCAACTCCGGTGAAGCTCGCCGCCACAAGATTGAAGACCGTACCCACGCCCCAGATGCATCCGCCAAGAAGACCGAGCAGATGGCCTGAGGCGGGGCCGTTGAAGAAGCCACTAAAGCTCACAGGCTCCCCTACCAACGGGTGTTTCATAAAATAAATGTTCCAGATAAAGCATGAGAGCAATGCGCCGAGCGTGAGGAACACGGCGGCACTGTAAGGGCCGAGAGGATTACCCCGCGTCATCGCGTGCGTCATGAACGGCGCCCATAGACCCATCAGAACGCCAGACACGATGCATGTGATCACGCTTTTCTTTGACACGGACCGGCCGGCAGCCGCGAGACTTCCGTAAGCTTTGCCATCAAGAAGTACCGCGAGAAATGCGCACGCTACTCCAAACGCCAAGAAAGCAGGGTTCCCTCTTGGCTGCAGCACATAACTCAAAACCGTTCCCACCACGAGCGCAATTCCAATTGAAATGGGAAAGGCGACGGCGAGTCCAGCCATGTCGATCGCGGCCACAAGCAGGAGGTTGGCGAGATTGAACAGCGCGCCACCGATGAGCGCGTTGATAATGTTCGAAGAGTCAGCCGCATGAACGTTGTTCAGAAAACTGGAAGCATCGTGACCTGTGCTTCCCATCGTGAGAGCGATCAGGAGCGAAACGAGGAAAATGCCAACCGCATAGTCCCAGTAGAAGAGTTCGAAACGATAGCCCTTGACGCCTTTATAGGTATTGGCCCACGATCCCCAGCAAACAGCGCTCGTAATCATCATCAACAGCGCAATGCTCAGACTTGATGGTGTGAACAATGGGTTCTCCTTTGGGCGTTGCAGGGGTCGGAAACATGTAACTGCACACTAGCTATTTACTTGCGAATAGGTTGAGCGTCTTAGGAATTCTCCTTGTCCGGCACGGCCGAGAAACTTTTCTCCGTTCACCACGACGCGCCCTCGCGAGAGCACAATGTCTGGCATGCCGGTGACTTCGATGCCCTCGAACATCGAATAGTCGACGCGCATGTGGTGAGTCTTGGCGCTGATCTTGTGTTTACGGCGGGGATCGAAGATCACGAGATCGGCATCACTGCCGACCGCGATGGTACCTTTGCGCGGATATAGACCAAAAAGCTTTGCCGGAGTTGTCGATACCAGTTCGACAAATCGGTTCACGCTGAAGCGGCCTTGGGCGACTCCCCCGGAGTAAATCAGACTCATGCGATGTTCAACACCAGGCCCGCCGTTCGGAATCTTGGTGAAATCGCCGCGTCCGAGTTCCTTCTGCTCCTTGAAGCAGAACGGACAATGATCGGTGGAAACAACCTGCAGATGATCACGCTTGAGGCCGTTCCAGAGTTTTTCCTGATGCCACTTCTCGCGAAGGGGCGGAGTAAAAACGTATTTCGCACCTTCGAAATCGGGCACGTCGAAGTTTTCAATGGAGAGATACAAATATTGCGGGCAGGTTTCGGCGTAGACGGGAAGGCCACGGTCACGGGCTTCGCGAACTTTTTCTAAGGCTTCATTGCAGCTCAAATGGACGATGTAGATGGGCGCTCCGGCCATCTCGGATAACGCGATGGCGCGAGAAACGGCTTCAGCCTCCGCCGTGGTGGGCCGAGTAAGTGCGTGATACTTCGGCGCTGTTTTCCCTTCGGCCAGGGCCTGCTGCACGATCACGTCGATCGCGCTGCCGTTTTCGGCATGCATGCAGATGAGGCCGCCATTCTTTGCTGTGGTCTGCAGCGCGCGGAAGATGCTGGCGTCATCGAGCATGAACACGCCGGGATAAGCCATGAAAAGCTTGAAACTAGTGACACCTTCACTCACCAGGCCGTTCATCTCCTGCAATTGACCGTTGCTGATATCAGTAACAATGCAGTGAAAGGCATAGTCGCAAACTGCTTTCTTCGCCGCTTTGTCCATCCATGTGTCGAAGGCCTTCCGCAGAGGTTGGCCTTTGTACTGGATGGCGAAATCGATCAGGGTGGTCGTTCCGCCGAAGGCTGCGGCGCGAGTTCCAGTTTCAAAATCATCGGCGCTGGTAGTGCCGCCGAAGGGCATATCCAGATGCGTGTGGACATCAATGCCGCCAGGGAAGACATATTTCCCTGACGCGTCGAGCACCTTCGCGGCATTCTCTCGAGGAAAATCTTTGCCGATGGCGGCGATCCTGCCATCCGTGATTGCCACATCGGCAACGTAGGTATCCGTTGCTGTTACCACCGATCCGTTGCCGATGATCGTGTCGAACCCCATCGATACCTCCGCTCCGGCTGAGATGAAAAAGGAATTCTATGCTAAACTGCCGGACTTCACTTCCTCATAATCTCGTGAGGTGATAAAAAGGGGCGGCCATGCAGTTTGGCATCACTTTGAAGCCAGACATTTCGGTTGAGCGGATTCTCGGTTTGACGCGACAGGCGGAGGCCGGCGGGTTTGAGTATGGATGGCTTTTCGATTCCCATGTTTTGTGGATGGATCCTTACCCGCTGCTTACGCTCATGGCGGCGAACACGCAGCGGATGAGGCTGGGAACGCTGGTCACGAATCCGGCGGTTCGCGATCTGACGGTCACGTCCAGCCTGTTTGCCACCCTGAATCTGATTTCCGGTGGCAGGATGGAACTGGGCATTGGCCGGGGGGACAGTTCCAGACGCGTTCTGGGAAAGAAGCCGGTGAGCTGGTCGCAGTTGGAAACTGCGGTAAAGATTTTCCGCGACCTCACGAGTAGCAAGGAAATTGAGTATGAAGGTCAGCCCACGCGACTTACTTGGGCGAAGATTCCTCCGCGAGTGTGGATTGCTGGCTATGGACCTAAAGTGCTGCACATGGCGGGCAGAGTTGCGGATGGAATCATTTTGCAGTTTGCCGATCCGGATTTAATTTCCTGGTGCATGGGGTTTGTAAAAGAGGGCGCGCGCGCCGCGGGCCGCGACTCTGGACAAATCGAAGTGATGGCGGCGGCGCCGGTTTGGGTCTCTGATGACTTGGCGGCTGCTCGCGAACGCGTGCGCTGGTTCCCGGCGCTGGTTTCCAACCATGTGATGGACCTTATACGGCAGTATAAGCCGGAGGATTTGCCTCCGGCGCTGACGTCATACGTGCATGACCGTGGCGGCTACGACTACCTTCATCACTGCGTGGTTGAAAGTGATAATGCCAATTTTGTTTCTGATGAAGTGGTCGATCGCTTCTGCGTTGTGGGGCCAGCGAAGGCTCATCATGAAAGGCTGCGCAAGCTCGCCAGCGTTGGTGTCACGCAGTTTAATTTGTATCTGATGTGTGGAGACGAAGAAGAATCGCTCGATACTTATCAGCGGGAAGTTTTGCTGGGATTTCAGAAGACGCAGCGCTAAAGTCAGGAAGCCGCCATCGGTGAGAAGACAGCCCGGCGCTGAAGCTTCATCATCGCGTAATAGACGGCAAAGGAAACGGCGAAGCCGACGAACCACGAGTAGTCATAAAGAACACGCATCGACGGCACCGCTAGTCCCACCAGCGCACTACCCGCTCCAAGCGCAAGGGCGATGACCGCGCGCCAGTTGATTCCTCTGGAATATTCATAGATTCCGCCGCGAAGATAGAGATCATCTACTTGGAGAACACATCTTCGCACCAGGAAATAGTCGCAAATCATGATGCCCGCGACCGGTCCCAGAAATGCGGCATATCCACCGAGCCAGCCCAGAATGAATGTGTTGTAGTCCGCGAGCAATTTCCAAGGCATCAGCGCGATACCCATCAAGCAGGTGATCACTCCGCCGGTTCGGAAGCTGATTTTCCGCGGCCACAGATTGGAGAAGTCGTTGGCTGGCGAAACAACGTTCGCTCCAATGTTGACGTTCAGCGTGGCCAGCAGAATCGCGATCAGCGAGATCACGACGGCGACGGGAGAATGAAAACGGCTGAGCAGTTGGACAGGATCGGAGATAGGAGTGCCATAAATCACGACAGTGGCCGAGGTGACGGCGATGCCAATGAATGCGTAGAGAGTCATGGTCGTCGGCAGCGACAGAGCCTGGCCAATAATCTGTTCGCGCTGATTCCGCGCGAATCGCGTGAAGTCAGGAATATTCAGCGAGACTGTGGCCCAGAAACCTACGGTGCCATTCAAGGCGGGGATCAGAAATTTCAGGAAGTCGGCAAAGTTGGTGAAGCGCGAAGGCGCGGCCAGCATGGGACCGAAGCCACCTGCACGGTAATAGGCCCAAGCCAACAGCAGCAGGCCAACTCCCAGCAGTACGGGGGCGCTAATCCCCTGCAGAATCCGGATAGATTCGATGCCCATCAGAATGACGGCGAGGTTGATGAGCCAGAACAGAAAAAAGCAAACGGCCGTGGCGTAGGGGAAATTCTTCCATCCTGGCGCGACCGTTCCCAGCAGCGTGCTGATTGCTTCACCACCGATCCAGGTCTGGATGCCGAACCATCCACACGCGACCAGCGCCCGGAGAACGGCAGCCACGTTGGCTCCCAGCACGCCAAACGATGCACGAGCCAACACTGGAAATGGAACTCCGTACTTGGCGCCTGGGTGTGAATTCAGCAACATTGGCACCAGCACGATCACGTTGCCGATAAAAATCGTCATGACCGCCTGTTTCCAGTTCATTCCACCCTGGATCAAACTTGCGGCCAGCATGTAGGTGAGGATGTTGACGGACATCGAAATCCATAGCGCTGCGAAGTTATACGTTCCCCAATGCCGACGTTCAGCGCGGGCGGGCGCGAGGTCCGGATTGTAAAGAGGGCTGGATTCGATGCGGGATTGAGGATGAGACGGATCGGGCGTCGTCATGAGCTTCAGTTCAGGGAATGGCTCAAATATTCAACTAAGGAAAACGGAGCAGCAGTTTCGCTTAGTCAGCCTGCTGCTGCCTCTCCGGTCTGCGCTGTAATCGGACCGTAGCTTTCCGGGCGGCGATCGCGGAAGAACTGCCAGACTTTACGGACTTCCGCGATCATGTCCAAATCGAGGTCCGCGACCAGGACTTCATCCTTGTCGCGGCTGGCCTGGGCAATAATCTTTCCGCGCGGATTGCAGAAGTAGCTCTTGCCGTAGAACTCTCCAATATTCCATGGCTTCTCAACGCCCACGCGATTGATGGCCCCCACAAAATAACCGTTAGCTACAGCGTGCGCGGGCTGCTCGAGTTCCCATAGATATTCTGAGAGACCCGCAACCGTTGCTGAAGGATTGAAAACGATCTCGGCGCCGTTCAATCCAAGAATGCGGGCGCCCTCGGGGAAATGACGGTCGTAGCAAATGTATACGCCGACCCGCGCATACTTTGTCTCGAAGACTGGATATCCCAGATCTCCGGGAGTGAAATAAAACTTCTCCCAGAATCCCGGATGGCAGTGCGGAATGTGATGCTTGCGATACTTGCCGAGATAACTGCCATCGGCGTCGATCACGGCAGCAGTGTTGAAGTAAACGCCGGGCATCTGCTCCTCGTAAACGGGAACGACAATCGCCATGCGATGTTTCGCGGCGAGTTTTTGCATCATGCGCACCGTGGGACCATCGGGCACGCGCTCCGTCAATTCATACCAACGCGCATTCTGCTCTGCGCAGAAGTAAGGGCCATAGAAAAGTTCCTGGAGGCATAGGATTTGCGTTTTTTTTAGCGCCGCCTGCTCGATCAGCTTAAGGTGTTTGTCGATCATCGCTTTTCTGATCTGGGCGAGGGGGCGATCGGGGCTGAGCGCATTGCTGGTTTGAATCAAGGCACAGCGCACATTTCTAGGCATGAGACGGGACCTCCGAGGAACGAAACTATAGCAGAAAACTGCGGCAGGCTGACCTTCTGCCGTACAATGCAAGAGCGGTGTCAGAAGAACGCAAGAACCGTCACGGGATTGCAGACCGCCCGAATCACGGGTCGCCGGACAAACTCGCGCCCGATTCGGAAACCCCCATCGCCACGCTCTATGGACGCCCACTGCTATCCAATCGCCGCATCCCTCTAAATCTTGATTGGGTAAAACAAGTTCGCGTGAACACCAGCGCGGTGGAACGCAGAGCGCAAACGCACGTCGCACGGCGAACGGTGAAAAAAGAATGGCAGGCCGCTTGGCTTCTGCGGGCGATCTCCTGCATGGACCTGACGACGCTTTCCGGAGATGACACGGATGACCGCGTGCGACGCTTGTGCGCCAAGGCGCGACAACCGATTCAGAGTAAACTTCTAAAGCGTCTTCAGATCGAAGACCTCAAAATCAAAGTGGCGGCGGCTTGCGTGTACCACCGCTTCGTTGAAACTGCGGTTCGAGCGCTCGAGGGCAGCGGGGTTCGCGTGGCTGCGGTTTCCACGGGGTTTCCCGCCGGGCTGTCGCCCATGCGAGAGCGGGTTGAAGAAATTCGCCGCTCGGTGGAAGCGGGAGCGGACGAGATCGACATTGTAATTACGCGAGCGCATGTGTTCGGTGGCAAGTGGCAAGAACTTTACGATGAGGTAGCCGAGTTCAAGCAGGCCGCGGGACACTGCCATATGAAGGCGATCCTGGGGACGGGCGACCTGGTCACGTTGCGTAATGTGGCGCGTGCAAGTCTTGTGGCGATGATGGCGGGCGCGGACTTCATCAAAACTTCCACCGGCAAAGAATCGATCAACGCCACTCTTCCAGTTGGATTCGTAATGACGCGAGCCATTCGCGAATATGCCCAGGAAACAGGCATGGCTGTTGGCTTTAAGGCTGCGGGAGGAATTCGTACGGCAAAGCAATCCACGGAGTGGTTGGCGTTGATGAAAGAAGAGTTGGGAACGCAGTGGATGAAAGCGGAACTGTTTCGCTTCGGAGCCAGCGGACTTTTGAATGACATCGAACGGCAGTTGGAGCACTACGCTACAGGCCGGTACTCAGCCGATTACCGGCATCCGATTGCATAGTCAGCATGTGCAGACAAAGATCGAAGAAGAAAGCGGAAAGCGCGCATGAGCATTGCTGAAAAATTCCTTAGCATGGAGTATGGCCCCGCGCCCGAAGATCCGAAAGATGCGCTGGTCTGGCTCGACCGGCATCAACGACGTTTCGGCCACTTTATTGATGGGGACTGGCGCCAACCGGTCGAAGGCGCGTTTTTCGACTCGACCGACCCTGCTACCGGAGAGGAAATTGCGACGGTCGCGCAGGGATCCGCTGCAGATATCGATGCCGCAGTCCAGGCGGCGCGAAATGCTTTTCCGAAGTGGCAGTCTCTTACGGGGCACGCGCGGGCTCGATACTTGTATGCCTTGGCCCGGGCGATTCAGAGACATTCGCGCCGGCTTGCGGTGCTTGAGACTATCGACAACGGCAAGCCGATTCGTGAGAGCCGCGACATCGATATCCCACTCGTGGTCCGACACTTTTATCATCACGCGGGATGGGCACAACTGTTGAAGAGCGAATTTCCGGACTACACCGCTTGCGGCGTCGTAGGCCAGATCATTCCGTGGAATTTTCCCTTGCTCATGCTGGCATGGAAGATTGCTCCCGCTCTCGCCACGGGAAACACAGTGGTGTTGAAGCCAGCGGAATTCACGCCGATTACGGCGCTCGCCTTTGCCGAGATTTGCCAGGAGGTTGGCCTGCCATCAGGAGTTGTAAACATCGTTACCGGCGATGGTTCCACGGGCGAGGCGTTGGTAAAACATCCCGGCGTGGACAAAATTGCGTTCACTGGGTCGACTGAGGTTGGCCGTGCAATTCGCGGTGCGACCGCAAAGAGCCACAAGCGACTTTCGCTGGAACTGGGTGGTAAATCCCCCTTTGTCGTATTCGAGGATGCCGATCTGGACAGCGCGGTGGAAGGTTTGGTTGACGGAATCTGGCTGAACCAAGGGCAGGTTTGCTGCGCTGGCTCGCGGCTGCTGATGCAGGAGAGTATTTCCGAAGCCTTGCTAGAAAAGATTCGCGAACGCATGAGCAAGCTTCGCGTGGGTCCGCCGCTTGATAAAGCCATCGATATTGGGGCGATCGTCGCTCCCGTGCAACTCGAACGCATTCGCCGCCTGGTAGACCAGGGAATTGCCGATGGGGCAAACTGCTGGCAACCGCAAATCGAGATGCCGTCGCGGGGACTGTTCTTTCCTCCAACTCTTTTGAGCAATGTGCATCCGGCATCGATTGTCGCGCAGCAGGAAATCTTTGGGCCAGTGCTGGCTGCGATGACATTTCGCACTCCGGCCGAAGCGGCAGAACTCGCCAACAACACGGTGTACGGCCTGGCGGCTTGCGTATGGAGTGAGAGCATCAACGTATCTTTACAGGTAGCGGCGCAAATCAAGGCGGGCGTGGTGTGGGTGAATTGCACCAACATGTTCGACGCGGCGTGCGGGTTCGGCGGTTATCGTGAGAGTGGTTATGGCCGCGAGGGGGGACGGGAGGGCCTGCTGGAATATCTCGAGCCCGCCTGGTTCAAACACGCTCCTGCTCTTCGCGCATTAGAGCCCAAACCGAACGACTCTTCGGCGCAACAACGAGAAGGAGACGCAGCGATCGACCGCACGGTGAAGCTTTACATCGGAGGCAAGCAGGCCAGGCCCGATTCCGGATACAGCTTCGAAGTCCGTGGCAAGCGGGGTGAATTGCTTGGCGAAGCACCGCTGGGCAATCGAAAAGATATCCGGAACGCCGTCGAAGCCGCTCGCAAAGCGGCAAGTTGGGCAAAGAATACGGCTCATAATCGCGCCCAGGTGCTCTACTACATGGCGGAAAATCTTTCGCTGCGGCAAGAGGAGATTGCTCGCAGATTGGCGGCGGCGGTTGGCGAAGCGGAGGCCAACAAAGAAGTCGCAGCCAGCATCGAGCGAATATTTTCGTACGCAGCATGGGCCGATAAGTTTGACGGCGCGGTGCACAATCCTCCGTCGCGGACGATTGCAATCGCGATGAACGAGCCGATCGGGACTGTCGGAATTATTTGTCCCAACGATGCACCGCTCTTGGGTTTGCTTTCTGTTGTGTTACCGGTTCTGGCTACCGGCAATACTGCCATCGTGATCCCTTCGGAAACCTACCCACTCGTCATCGGAGATCTATACCAGATTTTTGACACAAGTGATTTGCCGGATGGCGCCGTCAATATCGTCACAGGTCACACTTCTGAACTGCTCAAGACTCTGGCCGAACACGACGACGTCGACGCAATCTGGTGTTTCTCGGACGAGTCCAGTGCAGCGGCGGCGAAATCGTTTTCTGTAGGCAATCTGAAACAGGTATTCACTAACGAAGGCCGGGTTATCGACTGGTTTGATACGAGGCAAGGCGAGGGCCGATGGTTCCTGCGACACGCAACTCAAGTGAAGAACATTTGGGTTCCTTACGGTGAGTAATGCCGAGCACGCTGAGGTTGGTCGCGCGCGTCTCTTTACTTGCATCGCTATTCTTCTTTGCGTCGTAATTCCGTTGACACAAGCAGGAGCGCCAAATAGACTCGGCGATCGCGGAATTCTCTGAATCCATGTCTCGAAGATCTCGAGTTGCTGTTGTGGGCAGTGCCAACATCGACCTTACTACATTTGCGGACCGGTTTCCTAAGCCGGGGGAGACCATCTTCGGGCAGAGATTCGATCTGGGATTCGGTGGAAAGGGCGCGAACCAGGCGGTCGCCGCCCGCCTCTGCGGTGCGGATGTTTTCATGGTGGCGCAAGTTGGCAGCGATCTTTTCGGACCGGCCACCATTGAAAACTTCAAGAAGCTTGGCATCGACACAACCCACGTCAAACAGGTGGATGGATTGTCCAGTGGAGTTGCGCCGATTTTCGTCGAGCCTAACGGGCAGAACCGCATACTCGTGGTGAAGGGAGCGAATGACGCGGTGGGACCGGGTGACGTCGATGCCGCTGCCGAAATGTTGAAAAGCACGGACTGCATCGTGCTGCAGTTTGAGATTCCACTGGAAACGGTCTACTACACCGTAGCGTTCGCTCGAAGGCACGGTATCCGCTGCATTGTGAACCCGGCGCCCGGCCAGCCGGTAGACATGGGCGCACTCAATGGTCTCGATTATTTCGTTCCGAACGAGAGCGAGGCCGAGAGCATCACGGGGATTCCGGTGCGGACCATCGACGACGCAAAAAAATGCGCGAGCAAGCTTATAAGCGATGGCATTCGCCGCGTCATTATAACGCTAGGAGCAAAAGGATCTCTTCTTGCAGGTGGTGAGGGCAGCCAGCATGTGCCTGCGTTCGCCGTAAAAAGCATCGACAGCACGGGAGCAGGTGATGCGTTCATTGGCAGCTTTGCAGTCTTTCTGGCCGACGGAGTTGCGGAAACAGAGGCCGTGCAACGCGCCAATCTGTACGCGGGGCTGTCGACAACGGGCGTGGGAACTCAAAAATCTTTTTATGATCGCGTACGCTTCGACTCGGAATGGGCCGCTCGTTCTAAAGAGTTGAGCGCGACGAAACGGTGAGAGAGGTCGTTGCGGATATTCTTCTGTGCCGGTTCGGAATTTTGCCTGAGAGTTGGACGTCCTCGTACCGAAAAGTCTTGACTTCGGAAGTACCTGCCATTTATAAGGCCGTTCTACGGTCCGAGACCTCCAACTCTTTCACCTACGTAACGGAGATTTGATTCGTCATTCGGTGTGGGGCCGCCGAAAGGGGTGGTATGAATAAAAGGGCGCTGCTCGGTGTTGTTTTCTGTTCTGTCGTGTTCGCGTTCTGTCCGGAAATGTATGGACAAGCGACTGGAAGTTTCACAGGAACCGTTTCCGACAAGGCCGGAGCGGTAATCTCGGGGGCAACGGTAACGCTCACCTCCCAGGATACGGGTCTCTCACGCGAGGCGAAGACGGACGACTCCGGGCATTATCTGATTCCGTTGCTGCCGGTAGGACAGTTCACAATTCGAGTGGTATCCCAAGGTTTCCAGACCACGGAACAGAGGGATCTCCGGTTGCAGGTTGATGAGCATCGCGAACTGGATTTTTCGCTCGCGCCTGCATCGGTGAGCACACAGGTTGAGGTTAGCGGTACGGCAGTGGCGGTGGAGACCACGAATCCAACGCTGGGCCAGGTCATCACCTCCGAGCAAGTCGCGGACCTCCCATTGAACGGTCGCAACTTCACTCAGCTGGCAACTTTGACGCCGGGCACGACTTCTTCCACCAGCCCCGTGAGCTTCTTCACGAGCGCGGCCAGCAGCGAAGCGGCTACTCGCGGGTCTTTCTCGCTTTCTTCCGGCGGTTCGCGCGAACAGGAGACCGACTGGCTGCTCGATGGCAACGACAATAATCAATTGGATGAAGGCGGAATTGCGATTTTCTCCTCGATCGACGACATCCAGGAGTTCAAGGTTCTGACCTACAACTACTCCGCCGAATACGGAGAACGCGCGGGTCCCACGGTATTGGTTACCACGAAATCAGGATCGAACAAGTTTCACGGATCGCTGTTTGAATTTTTCCGCAACACGGATCTCGATGCACGCAGTTACTTTGCTACCAAGGTAGAGAAATTCAATCTGAACCAGTTTGGCGGTTCGCTGGGCGGCCCGATACAGAAGGATAAGACTTTCTTCTTTCTTGATTATCAGGCCAAGATGCAGCGGAAAGGGGTGCCATTTACCGGTTTCGTTCCCAGTACCGCGATGACGACACCCGACGCCAATGGCGATTATGA
>Ga0209040_10001358_pt1 | contig 19324 bp, 13 predicted proteins | sample BogFormECP12_OM3_FD_188240 | JGI IMG/M metagenome (GOLD analysis project Ga0209040, IMG submission 188240) | Bog forest soil microbial communities from Calvert Island, British Columbia, Canada - ECP12_OM3 (SPAdes) (version 2) | ecosystem: Environmental > Aquatic > Freshwater > Wetlands > Bog ...
TGTGCGCCGGGGGCGGAGGGCGGCACCGATGCTGGCCGCGGCGGTCGCCGTCCTCGTCTTCCCGTTCATCGCCGCCGCCTTCCCGACGTCGTCGTATTGGATCGACGGCCGCTACGGCCTCCTCCTGCCGCCCCTGGTCGTGATCCTCCTGGCGCTGGCGCTCGCCGGGCCCCCCCTCGACCCTGCGGTGGCGGCCGAGATCCTCGGCACCGAGGCCCGCCGCTTCTGGTCGAAAGGGTCGATGGTCCGGGCCGAACGTGGGCCACGCCGTCTCGCCCCGGTGGGACCGGTGGCCCTCCTGGTCGCCTCGCTGGTCGTGGTCCTGGCCGCCAGCGCCACCATGGCCGCCGCCCACGAGGGCGGTGGCGTCCCCGTCGCTCCGGCCCGCTTCTTCTCGGGGTGGAGCGATCCCAACGCCCCGGCCCGCGAGGTCATCGACCGGATGGAGGCCGACCACCTCACGACCGCCTACGGCGACTACTGGACGGCGTACGTGCTCGACTTCCTCGCCCCCGGCCGGGTGCAGGTGAGCCCGTCGCCCCTGGACTACGACCGGTGGCCGGCCATGGCCGCCCGGGTGGCGGCGTCGCGCGACCCGGCGTGGCTGTTCTTCGATCCCGGGCGGACCGCGGCCGCCGCCCAGGCCTTCAGCAACCCCGAGGTCGGTCCGGGCTCGTTCACCGAGGCCAGTTTCGAGGCCCTGCTCGACGCCCAGCACGTGCCGTACCGGGTGGTGCAACTCGGCGTGCTCGACGCGGTGGTGCCGGCCCATCGCGTCACCCTGCCCGCACCGACGCAGGGCTGAGGGCCAGGGCCCCCCGCCGTCCCCCACCCGGACGCGGCCGGGCGCTACAGTCGAACGCGTGTTCGTCTTGGGGATCGACCCGGGCCTGTCGCGCTGCGGCTACGGGCTGGTGGGCCGTGACCCGGGCGCGGGCAACCGGATGCGGGCCGGCGCGGCCGGGGTGATCGAGACCGACCACCGTGCGCCGCTGCCCGAGCGGCTCTGGACGGTCCAGCAGGAGCTCCGGGTCCTGATGGCCGAGCACCGGCCGGAGGCCGTCGCCGTCGAGCGGGTCTTCTTCCAGGTGAACGCCCGCACCGCCATGTCGGTCGGCCAGGCGAGCGGCCTGGCCCTGGCCGCCGCGGCCGAGCTCGGCTGCGAGGTGGCCCAGTACACGGCGAACGAGGTGAAACAGGCCCTGGTGGGCTACGGCGGGGCCACCAAGGACCAGATGCAGCAGATGGTGACCCGGGTACTCGGACTGGGCGACGTGCCCCGCCCGCCCGACATGGCCGACGCGCTGGCCCTGGCCGTGTGCCACCTGACGAGCCTTCCCCTCCGGCGTGCCGTCGAGGCGGCCTCGGACGGGGCCGCGGGCCCCGCGGAGCCCGGCGCCGCCCTGGCCGCGGCGATCGGCCGGGCCGCTGGCGAAAGGGCGCGATGATCGGCTCGCTGCGTGGCACGGTGACCGCCCGCACCGGCGAGGCCGAGTTCGTGGTGGAGGTCGGCGGTGTCGGGTACCGGGTCGCGGTCACCACCGGGACGGTGGCGACCCTCGGCCCCATGGGCGCCGACGTGTTCTTCCACGTGCACACCCACGTCCGGGAGGACGCCATCGTCCTCTATGGCTTCGCGCACGACGACGAGCGCCGCTGCTTCGAGGCGCTGCTCGGGGCCCACGGGGTCGGGCCGGCCCTGGCCCTGGCCGTGCTCTCGACCCTCTCGCCCGCCGCGCTCTCCACCGCGGTGCTCGAGGACGACGTCGACACGCTGTGTGCGGTGCCCGGGGTCGGTCGCAAGACGGCGGCCCGGCTCCTGATCGACCTCAAGTCCCGCCTGGACCTGCCCGACCTGTCGGCAACCGGGCCGACGTCGGGCGACGCCGGCCGCTCGGCCCGGTCCGAGGCACGCGCCGCTCTGGTCGAGCTGGGCTACGGCCCCGAGGAGATCCGCCGGGCCGTCGAGGGGCTCAGCGACGACCTCGGGGTCGAAGAGATGCTCCGGTTGGCCCTGCGCGAGCTGGCGGCCCGGTGACCCCGCGGGCGCGGCGCGAGGTGCTCGGCGCGCCGACGCCGGCGACCACGACGGGCCCGGAGCGCCCCGGTGACGACCTGGACCCGGTCGCCGGGCCGGTCGAGGAGGTGGAGGAGGCCGGGCTCCGGCCCCGCACCCTCGAGGAATTCGTCGGCCAGTCCCAGCTGGTCGAGCACCTCGAGATCGTGTTGCAGGCGGCCCGTCGCCGGCGCCAGGCGGTCGACCACCTCCTCTTCGCCGGCCCGCCGGGCCTGGGCAAGACCTCGCTGGCCGGCATCGTGGCGGTCGAGATGGGGGTCGGGTTCCGGGTGACCTCGGGGCCGGTCCTGGCCCGGGCCGGCGACCTCGCCGCCCTTCTGACGGACCTCCAGGAGGGCGACGTCCTGTTCGTCGACGAGATCCACCGGCTGCACCACTCGGTCGAAGAGGTCCTCTATCCGGCCATGGAGGACGCCAAGCTCGACATCGTGATCGGCAAGGGGCCGACCGCCCGGTCGATCCGGCTGGACCTGCCGCGCTTCACCCTGATCGGGGCCACGACCCGCACCGGCCTGGTGGCCGGCCCGCTGCGGGACCGGTTCGGGTTCGTCGGCCGACTCGACCTCTACGAGCCCCCCGAGCTCCGCGCCATCGTGGAGCGCTCGGCCCGGATCCTCGGGGTGACCGTGGACGCCGAGGGCGCCACCCGCATCGCCGAGCGCTCCCGGGGGACGCCCCGGGTGGCCAACCGGCTGCTGCGGCGGGTGCGCGACTTCGTGGAAGTGCGCGGGGACGGGGCCATCACCGGCCCGACGGCGGCGGAAGGGCTGGCCCTCTTCGGCGTCGACGAGCTCGGCCTGGACAAGGTCGACCGGGCGATCCTCGACGCGCTGTGCCGTCGGTTCGGGGGCAAGCCGGTCGGCCTCACCACCCTCAGCCAGTGCATCGGCGAGGAGCCCGACACGATCGAGGACGCCTACGAGCCATTCCTGCTCCAGCAGGGTCTGATCCAGCGCACCCCCCGGGGCCGGGTGGCCACCCAGCGGGCCTTCGCCCACCTGGGCGAGGTCCCCGACGAGTCACCGTTGTTCTGAGCGACCCTCAGCGCAGCGTGCGGGCCGGGACCTCGGGGCCGTCCTGGGCGAGGCGGGACTCGGGAGCCGGCAACGTCGGGGCGGTCGCCGGGCGCTCGGCCAGGGGGAGGTGGACCCGGAAGGTGGTCGACCAGCCCGGGGTGTCGACGATCTCGATGGTGCCCTCGTGGGCTTCGACGACCGACTTGGCGATGGCCAGGCCGAGCCCGGTCCCCGGGATCCCCTGGCTGGTCGAGCTGGCCAGGCGGTAGAAGCGCTCGAAGAGCTGTTCGCGCTCGGCGACCGGGATGCCCGGTCCGTCATCGAGCACCTCCAACCGGGCGAAGCGCTCGAGCCCGGTCACCCGGACCTCCACCCGACCGCCCGGCGGGGAGAACTTGAGCGCGTTCGCCAGCAGGTTGGCGAACAACTGGTGGAGGCGGGAGGCATCCCCGAGGATGATGACCGGGCGGTCGGCGACGACCCGCAGGTTGATCCGGCGACTTGCCGCGGTGGCGGCCATGGTGTCGAGCGCGTCCCGGGCCAGTGCCGACAGGTTGGTGGGCTCGAACTTCACCCGCAGACCCTGGCCCCCCCCGGGGTCGGCCAATAGGTCCTCGGCCACCTGGAGCAGCTGGCGTGAGCTGCGGTCGATCGTGTTGAGCATCCGGATCTGTTCCTCGTCGAACTGCTCGGGCTTCCCGTCCAACAGGAGCTCGACGAACCCGACGATCGATGTGAGCGGGGTGCGCAGCTCGTGCGAGACGGTGGCCACGACGTCGTCCTTCATCTGGGTCAGCTCGCGCAGCCGGAGGTTCTGCTCGACGAGCACCTGGGTCACCTCGCGCTGGACCGCCAGCAGCCGCTCGCGCTCGACGCCGAGCTGCTCGCGTTCGGTGACGTCGTGGGCGACGATCACGTACCCGCGGTGGCCGCTCGTCGTCCGTTGCGAGGTGATGGCGACCGAGCAGCGGCGCTTCACTCGGTCCTTGCGGACGTAGGTCCAGACCGGCTCCTCGGCCGGCGTCGTCTGTGCGTGGGCCTTCCGCACCAGGGCGTCGAGCTCCTCCTTTCGCTGGAATAGCTCCTTTCGGTCGATCACCACGGTGCCCACGACCTCGTCGGCGGTGTGGCCAAACATTCGTTCGGCGCCGGCCGAGAAGAAGCTGACGAACCCGTTCTCGTCGACCCCGATAACCGCCGTCCCTGTGGCCGCCCGGAGCAGGGAGGCGAGTTGCTCGCGAGCCTCGAGGGCCTGGCGGGCGCTCTCGCGGGCGAGCAGTGACTGTTCGGCCATGTCGGCGACGTAGGCGCGGTCCCGGGTCACCATGGTCAAGAACGAGAACGAGACCAGGGCGAGCACGATCGTGGTCACCACGACCAGGCGCCACTCCGAGGTCGGGTACTCCGGTGGCCCCACCCAGAGGATCGGCACGACCATGGCCAGGCAGACGGCGGCCAGCCCGACGATCAGCTGCTCGCGCCGGCCGTAGAAGGCGAGCCAGACGATCGGCAGGAAGTACAGGGCTTCGAGGCCCGAGACCGTCCCGCCCTGGGCGTCGCGCAGCAGGGCGATGACGGCGATGTAGCCGATGGGGATGACTGGCCAGAACCACTGGGGCAACCTGCGCCACGGCAGCACCACCGCCATGGCCGTCAGGAGGAAGAAGAGGGCGCCGGCGACCAGGATCTCTCCCGTCCGCTGGTGGGGGAAGGGGATCAGGGCGACCAGGACCGACAGGGCGCCGACGGCGGCGAAGATCGGGAGGCGCTGGCGGATCGTCCCGTAGAAGCCGGGCGGGTAGCCGGGTCCGCGCAGGTGCTCGAGCGCGACGGCCGGGTCGAGCTCCGGCCCCACGGTGTCCCCGTTGTCGGTCACCGCAGGCTCATGCCCGCATGGGGCGATAGCGGTACCCGAAGCCCCGGACCGTCTCGAGCGGGGACTCGTCGGGATCGTCCCAGTCGAGCTTGCGCCGCAAGCGCAGGACGGCGTACTTGACCCGGGCCGGGGCGAGGCCCGAAGGGTCGTCCCAGGCCAGCTCGATGAGCTGGTCGGCCGAGAGGATCTGCCCGGCGTGGCGAACCAGGGCCGACAGCAGCCGGTACTCGGTCGGGGTGAGCACGATCACCTCGGACCCCATCGTCACCTGCTGGTGGGCGAAGTCGAGCCGCACCCTCCCGTCGTCGAAGACGGCACGGGGGGTCGAGTTGGCAACCTGGCGCCGCCGGATGGCCTGGAGGCGGGCCAGGAGCTCGACCCGGCTGAAGGGCTTGGTCAGGTAGTCGTCGGCGCCGGCGTTGAGGCCCCGCACCTTGTCACGCTCGGACGAGCGGGCGGTGAGCACCAGGACCGGCGCGTCGCTCATGTCCCGGATGCGCTCGAGGACCTGCCAGCCGTCCAGGTCGGGCAGCCCCAGGTCGAGAATGACCAGGTCGGGCCGGGCCTGGTGGAAGGCCCGGAGCCCGTCGCGGCCGCTGGCGGCCTCGGTGACGGTGTAGCCCTCCCGGTCGAGCAGGGCGCGCAGCAATTGCCGGATGTCGGCATCGTCTTCGATCGCGAGAACCGATGTGACGCCATCACGCACGTGCTCCATCCCCTAGCGGCGAGACCCTGGCCGGGAGGGATCCCGGTCGATCACAGCACCGGCGCCGCAACCAAATCCTATCCGGGTCGTCGCGGGTAGCGAGGGACTTGCTGGTCCGGGGCCTCGGGGGACGAAAAATCGGCCCGGAGGGCCCGCGACGACGGCGAAGAAGAAGGGGAGAGGGGGGTCCGGCTCACCACCCCCGGGTCTGCCCGGTGCACCCGGACCCCGGGGGTGGTGCCGTTCCCAGCCGGCCCCCCTTCCCCTTATCCCCCCTCCGTCCGGTCCCCGCCAGAGCCTGCCGGCCCGAAACCCCCCCTCCGGTCCTGCTTGTTTCGGGCCCCGGTCTCGGTTGTGGCTTGGACCGTCCTTGGTCCCGAGTATCACCCCAATTTGGTGCAACCCCGGGGTAACCGGGTTGCGATCGGGTTGTACGTTGCACGTCAGTGCAATCGGATGGCCCGGTGGCGCCCACGCCCGGGGCCAGGCAGGGTCCCGAAGAACCGGGAGGGTCCCCAGGTTGTAGGGTGGCGCTCCTGTGCGGGCACTGAACGAGCGTCGACGCGCCCCGGGGAAGCTGGCACGATGACCCTGCACCTGGCCCTGTTCCACCTCCTGGCGGCCTCCTCGTCGTCGACGACCAAGAAGTCCAGCTCGGCGACCTTCCTCGTCTTCCTGGTCGTCATCGCCGCCGCCGGCTACTTCCTCCTGCTGCGTCCCCAGCAGCAAAAGGCCCGCAAGGCCCGTGAGACGATGTCCCAGGTCGGCGTGGGCGACGAGGTCCTGACCGCCGGGGGCATCGTGGGTCGGATCCTCGAGATGGACGACGACCGCTTCACCATCCTGACCGGGGAGCACAACGAAGAGGGGACCATCGAGGGGACCCCCACCCGCATCGTGATGGTGCGCAGCGCCATCCTGCGCAAGATCGAGCCCCCGGCGGCTGCCGCCGACGAGGACCACGACCTGGCCGAGGCCGAGCTGGACCACGGCGACGAGGACGAGCACGAGACCCCCGACGACGAGGACGAGAACGGCGGGAGGGCCACCGGGGGCAAGGGTTCATGAGCCCCCCCTCGTCGCGCGCCCAGGCGCGCCGGCAGCAGTCCCTCGTCATCAGCCTGCTCATCGTGGTCGTCGTGGCCTTCGGCTCCCTGGCCGCGACCCTGGCGGCCGGCTGGTCGCCCAAGCTCGGCCTGGACCTCGCCGGTGGCCTCTCGGTCGTCTACACGCCGGTCCACAAGACCTCGCAGGCCAACCTTGACGAGGCGGTCACCATCCTCAACAACCGGGTCAACGGCCTCGGGGTCTCGGGGGCCGAGGTGAGCACCCAGGGCGGCAACATCGCCGTGTCGGTGCCCGGAGTGAAGAACGGCCAGGCACTTCTCCAGGCGATCGGCCAGACCGCCCAGCTCTACTTCCGGCCGGTCTGGTGCTACGTCCCCGAGTACCAGGCGCCCAAGAAGCACTCCAAGGTGGCGCCGACGCCGCTGCCGACCTCGGGTACCTCGTGTGGGCAGTACGAGCTGTCGGCGTCCAACCTGGGCGTGAAGCCCAACTCCAACGCCACCAACGGCTACACCTCCAACAACATCGGCGCCGACGCCTCCTACCTCGAGACGCCCACGACCACCCAGGACGCCGACGACCCGTCCAAGGTGGTCATCCTGCCGGGATTGGCCAATTCGGGGTTCAACGGGCGCTACCTGCTCGGGCCCTCCCAGCTGAGCGGCCACGCGGTGAAGTCGGCGGTGGCCCAGCAGGACCAGACCGGGGCCTGGGTGGTCAACTACACCCTGACCGGCCCGGGCTCGAGCGAGTGGGACAAGGTCGCCTCGGACAACTTCCACCAACTGGTGGCCATCGAGCTCGACGGCATCGTCCAGTCGGCTCCGATCATCCAACCGAGCCAGCCCGCGTTCACCTCGTTCGGGGGCACCGGACAGATCTCGGGCGGCAACATGACCGAGGCCCAGGCCAAGAGCCTCGCTCTGGCCATGCAGTTCGGTGCCCTCCCGGTCCGGCTCCACCAGCTCACCGTCCAGACCGTCTCGCCGACTCTCGGGAAGTCCTCGCTCAAGGCCGGGCTGCTCGCCGGCCTGGCCGGGCTGGCCCTGGTGCTGATCTACGTGATCGTCTACTACCGCCTCCTGGGGCTGGTCGTGGTCTCCGGGCTGGCGGTGACGGCCGCCCTGTTGTGGGCGATCATCTCGGGCCTCGGCCATACCGCCATCGCGCCCAGCTTCAACCTGGCCGGCGTCACCGGCATCATCGTGTCGATCGGTATCACCGTCGACTCCTACATCGTCTACTTCGAGCGGCTGAAGGACGAGACGAGATCGGGCCGGACCGTCCGCACCTCGGTCGACCGCGGCTTCAAGAGCGCCTGGCGCACCGTCCTGGCCGCCGACCTGGTCTCGCTGGCCGCCGCCGTGGTGCTCTACCTCGTCGCCATCGGTGACGTCCGGGGCTTCGCCTTCTTCCTCGGCCTCTCCACCCTGCTCGACATCTTCGTCACGTACTTCTACACACGACCGCTCGTCATCCTCCTCGGCCGCAACGAGCGGCTGACCGAGGGCAAGACCATGGGCATCTCGCGCGGCCTGGCCGTGCGGACCGCGGGAGCCGAAGCGTGAGCCCGGTCGAGCGCCACGACCCCAAGCTGCGGGACCTCGAGCTCGACGACTCGGGCGGCGAGCCGCCCGACGACGGCGAAGGCATCGTCGAGCGGGTGGAGGACGAGCTGGAGGCCGGTGTCGAACCGGACGAGGACGAGCTGGAGGAGGCCTTCGAGGAGGAGGAGTACGAAGAGTTCGAGGAGATGGAGGAGCACGCCGCCGAGCTGAAGGCGGCCAAGGTGGCTCACGAGCGCCACCCCGGCCCGATCTCGCGGCTCTACAACGGCGAGACCTCCTTCGACTTCGTGGGCCGGAGGAAGTGGTGGTTCCTGATCTCGGGCATCATCATCGTGGTCGGCATGCTGTCGCTCGGGTTCCGGGGGCTCAACCTGGGCATCGACTTCAAGGGCGGCCAGGCCTGGATCGTCCCCGCACCCGGGGTGACCCAGACCCAGGCCCAGAACGCGGTGGAGGCGGCCGGGTTGACCCAGCCCACCGTCGAACTGCTCGGCACCGGCACCCACCAGTCCGTCGAGGTCCAGGCCGACCTCAACAGCCTCCCGGCGGCCCAGCAGGCCACGATCAGCGCCGATGTCCAGTCCGCCCTGGCCAAGCTGGCCCACGTCCCGGACAACCAGGTGTCGGTCACCTCGGTCGGGCCTACGTGGGGCGGCCAGGTGACCCAGCGCGCCCTTTTGGCCCTGGTCGTCTTCTTCATCGTCGTGGCCATCTACATCAGCTTCCGGTTCGAGCCGAAGATGGCTGTCGCCGCCTTCGTGGCCATGGTCCACGATCTGCTGATCACGATCGGGGTCTATTCGCTGGCGGGCTTCCAGGTCACTCCGGACACCGTCATCGCCATCCTCACCATCCTGGGCTACTCACTCTACGACACGGTCGTGGTCTTCGACCGGGTCCGGGACAACACCAAGGGATTCGGCGCGTCGGGCCGGATGACGTACTCCGAGATGATCAACCTCTCGATGAACCAGACCCTGGCCCGGTCGATCAACACCTCCCTGGTGGCGATCCTGCCGGTGCTGGCCGTGCTCGTCGTCGGGGCCGAGATCCTCGGGGCGACCACCCTGCAGGACTACGGCCTGGCCCTGACCGTCGGCCTGATCAGCGGGGCCTACTCGTCGATCTTCATCGCCGCCCCCGTGCTGGCCGTGCTCAAGGAGCGCGAGCCGCGCTACGCCACCATCCGCCAGCGTCTCGAGGCCCGGGGGGAGCGGGCCGGCCTGCTGACCCCGTCGGCCGCCGCCGCGCTCACCGGGGCCGCGTCGTCGGCCCGGCCGACTTCGGCCAAGACGGTGAAGCCGGGGAAGGGCACCCGCAGCGGCGCCATCCGGCCCGGGGCGGCGGCGACGGCGACCCGGGCCAAGGTGGGGGCGGCGACCGGGCAGTCCGGTGGCGCCACCCGCTCCGGCGGGAGCGTCAGCTCCGGCGCCTCCACCCCGGCGGGCGGATCGGTCGGGGCCACCACCAAGGCCTCGGGCTCGGCCGGTACCCGCCGTCCGCCGCCCCGGCCCCGCAAGGGGTCCAAGGGCAAGGGCAAGAAGCGGCGCTGACGGCCCCGGGCGGGCGCGTCCGAGCCGGCGCCGACGGACCCGGGCGGCGCACCCCGACCACGGTCGGGGCCCTGCCTGCCTGCTGGGAGAATGCGCACGTCGGGTAGCCTGGATCAATGGTGACCCTGGCACGGGTTTCTCCCGAGGACGAGGCCGGTTCCGGCGCGCTCGCGGACCTCCTCAAGCCGGCCCTCAGGGAATTCACCGCCCGCCACCCCAGGGAGGACCCGGACCTGATCGTGCGGGCCGGCGCGGCTGCGGCGCGGGCCCACGCCGACCAGTTCCGCCGCTCGGGCGAGCCCTACGTCACCCACCCGGTCGCCGTGGCGGCCATCGTGGCCGAGCTCGGCCTGGACGCCCAGACCGTGGCCGCCGCGCTGTTGCACGACGCGGTGGAGGACACCGGCCTCACCCTCGAGGCCATCGCCACCGAGTTCGGCCCGGCCGTGGCCAGCGTGGTGGACGGCGTCACCAAGCTGGACCGCCTCCAGTTCGACTCCAAGGAACAGCAGCAGGCCGCCACGATCCGCAAGATGCTGCTGGCCATGGCCAGCGACTGGCGGGTCCTGCTGATCAAGCTGGCCGACCGCCTGCACAACATGCGGACCCTGGCGGTCATGCCCGAATGGAAGCAGCGCCGGACGGCCCAGGAGACCTTCGACGTCTACGCCCCGCTGGCCCATCGACTGGGGGTCCAGCAGGTGCGCTGGCAGCTCGAGGACCTGGCCTTCGCCACCTTGCACCCGAAGCGCTACGCCGAGATCGAGCAGATGGTCGCGGCTCGGGCCCCTCAACGCGAGGAGTACCTGGCCCAGGTGCTGGTGGCCGTGCGGGACCGGCTGGCGGGGGCGGGCATCGAGGCCGAGGTTACCGGCCGTCCGAAGCACCTCTGGAGCATCTACGAGAAGATGGTGGTCCGGGGCAAGGAGTTCGACGATATCCACGACCTGGTCGGCATCCGGGTGGTCACGGCCTCGGAGAAGGACTGCTGGGCCGCACTCGGCGCCATCCACGCCATCTGGCCCCCGGTGCAGGGACGGTTCAAGGACTACATCAACACGCCCAAGTTCAACCTGTACCAGTCGCTGCACACCACGGTGATCGGCCTCGACGGCAAGCCGATCGAGGTGCAGGTGCGCACGAACGAGATGCACCGGCGGGCCGAGTACGGCATCGCCGCCCACTGGGGCTACAAGGAGAAGGAGGACTCCTCCTCCGAGATGGCCTGGATGCAGCGGATCGCCGACGTCGACCGCGAGACCGCCGACCCGATCGAGTTCCTCGAGGCGCTCAAGCTCGACCTCGGCCAGGACGAGGTCTACGTCTTCACCCCCAAGGGCCGGGTCATCGCCCTTCCGGCCCGTTCGACCCCGGTCGACTTCGCCTACGCCATCCACACCGAGGTCGGGCACCGCTGCATCGGTGCCCGGGTGAACGGGCGCCTGGTCCCGCTGGACACGGTGCTGAACTCGGCCGATACCGTCGAGATCTTCACCTCCAAGTCGGCCACCGCCGGCCCGTCGCGCGACTGGCTCCAGCTCGTGGCCTCACCGCGCGCCCGCAACAAGATCCGCCAGTGGTTCAGCCGGGAGCGGCGCGAGGACGCCATCGAGACCGGGCGCGAGGACCTGGCCAAGGCCCTGCGGCGCGAGGGGATGCCGCTGCAGAAGGTGCTGGGCTCAAGCGCCCTGCAGCAGGTGGCGGCGTCGATGAACCTGGCCGACACCGACGCCCTGTACGCCAGCATCGGCGAGCACCAGGTGTCGGCCCAGTCGATCGTCCAGCGTCTCTCGCGCGAGCTGCGCGGCGGCGAGCCCGAGCAGCTCCCGACGACGGCGACGACCGGCGTCCGGGCCCCCCGCCCCGGCCGGCGATCGACCGCCGGGGTGTACGTCGAGGGACTCGACGACGTGATGGTCCACCTGGCCCGCTGTTGCACCCCGGTGCCCGGTGACCAGATCGTGGGCTTCGTCACCCAGGGCCGCGGGGTGTCGGTGCACCGGGCCGACTGTTCGAACGCCGCCGCCCTCTCCCGGCGCTCGCAGGAACGCCTGATCGAGGTCGAGTGGGACCGGGGTGGCGAGGGGGTGTTCCTGGCCACGGTGGAGGTGCGGGCCTTCGACCGGTCCCGGCTGTTGGCCGACGTGAGCCGGGTGGTCTCCGAGCACCACCTCAACATCGTGGCCGCCCGGACGGCCACCGCCCCGGACCGGGTGAGCCGCATGGCCTTCGACGTCGAGCTGGCCGACCCCACCCATCTGGAGTCCCTGATCGCGTCGCTCAAGCACCTCGACGGGGTGTTTGACGCATACCGCCAGCTCCCGGGCAAGAAGGCCTAGGTCCGCGGTGGCCGACGAGGCGGTCGGGGCGCGCGCCCCGCAAGAGGCCGAGCGCGGGCAGACCCGCGCCCCCCGGGGCACCCATGACATCCTGTGGCCCGAGTCGACCCGCTGGGAGACCTTCGTCGCCATCTTCGCCGGCGAGGTCGAGCGGGCCGGCTACGGGCTGACCCACACACCGATGTTCGAGGAGGCGGCGGTGTTCCGCCGGGGGATCGGGGCCGAGAGCGACGTCGTGCACAAGGAGATGTACGAGTTCACCGACCGGGGCGGCCGGCTGCTCGCCCTGCGGCCCGAAGGGACGGCGCCCATCGTGCGGGCCTTCATCCAGCACCACCCGGCCCTGCCCTGGAAGGCGTGGTACGTCACGCCCTCGTTCCGCTACGAGCGCCCGGCGGCCGGCCGCTACCGCCAGCACCACCAGGTGGGGGTGGAGGCCCTCGGGCCCTCGGACCCGGACCTCGACGTGGAGGTCGTGGCCCTCGCCGACGCGTTCTACCGGGCGCTGGGGCTGTCGGACTACGCCCTGCGCATCAACTCGATGGGCGACGGGCGCTGCCGCCCGGCCTACCTGGCGCTCCTGGCCGACCATCTGCGCGAGCGGCGTGACGAGCTCTGCCCCGAGCATGCCGAGCGGTTCGAGGCGAACCCCCTGCGGGTCCTCGACTGCAAGCGCCCGTCGTGCCGGGCGGCCACCGCCGACGCGCCCCACTTCATCGACCACCTCTGCGAGGAGTGCCGACCCCACTTCGAGCGGGTGCTGGCCGGTCTCGACGCGCTGGGGGTGGCGGCGACCATCGACCACCGGCTGGTGCGGGGCTTCGACTACTACACCCGCACCACCTTCGAGTTCGCCTCCGGGGCGCTGGAGACGGCCGAGAACGCCATCGGGGGCGGCGGCCGTTACGACGGCCTGGTCGAGATGCTGGGTGGGTCGCCCACCCCGGGCATCGGCTTCGGGATCGGCATCGAGCGGGTGCTCCTGGCCTGCGACGCCGAGCGGGTGTTCGAGGTGGACCCGCCGCCGCTCGATGCGTTCGTGGTCGACGTGGCCGGCGGGGAGATGGCGCGCGATCTCACCGCGGCGCTGCGCCGGGCCGGCCTTCGGGCCGACCGGGCCTTCGACGGCCGCTCGATGAAGTCCCAGCTCAAGTCGGCCGACCGCTCCGGAGCCCGGGTAGCGGTGATCGTGGGCCCCGAGGAGCTGGCGGCCGGCACGGTGACCGTCCGCCCCCTGCGCGGTGACGCCCCGCAGCGGACGGTGCCCGTGGCCGACGTGGTGGCGGCCGTCGTCCGCTGGGCCCCCGAGGAGCGGGGCGGCGGGTCCCCGGCCGCCGGGGTCGTCGAGGTGGAGGTGGTGGCGGACGTGGAGGTCGTGGCGGTCGAGGGCGGCGCCGGGGACCGATGAGCACGAGTGAAGGGGCGGTGGGGGGCGCCGTGGGCGCCACGTCGATGCGATCGCACCTGTGCGGGCGCATCGACGACGCCGACGTGGGCGCCGCGGTCCGGCTGTGCGGCTGGGTGGCCCGGCGCCGTGAGCACGGCGAGCACCTGGCCTTCGTCGACCTGCGCGACTTCAGCGGAATCGTCCAGTGCGTGGTCGACGGGACGGTCGACGTGCGCAGCGAGTACGTGGTGGCGGTGACCGGCACCGTCCGTCGCCGTCCCGAGGGCATGGAGAACCCGGCCCTGCCCACCGGCCGGCTCGAGATCGGCGACTGCACGGTGGAGGTCCTCGCCGCGGCCGAGCCACCGCCCTTCTCGGTGGAGGACCGGGTGGAGGTGGACGAGGCGGTGCGCCTCCGCTACCGCTACGTGGACCTGCGCCGGCCCCGCATGCAGGTGAACCTGCGCCTGCGAGCCGTGGTGAACGCGGCCATCCGGGGGGCCATGGACCGCCAGGGCTTCTGCGAGGTGGAGACCCCGCTCCTGTGGGCGCCCACCCCCGAGGGCGCCCGGGAGTTCGCCGTGCCCAGCCGCCTCCACCGGGGCTCTTTCTACGTCCTGCCGCAGAGCCCGCAGCTGGCCAAGCAGCTGCTGATGGTGTCGGGCCTGGACCGCTACTACCAGATCGCCCGCTGCCTGCGCGACGAGGACCTGCGGGCCGACCGTCAGTTCGAGTTCACCCAGCTCGACATGGAGGCGTCGTTCGTCACCCAGGACGACGTGCTCGGGTTCGTGTCCGAGGCCGTTCTCGACGCCGCCGAGGCGGCCACCGGGGTGCGGCCCGGACCGATCGAGCGGCTCACCTGGGCCGAGGCGATGGACCGCTTCGGCTCGGACAAGCCCGACCTGCGCTTCGGCATGGAGCTGGTCGACCTGTCGGCGGTCTTCGCCGGCACCGAGGTCCGGGCCTTCGCCCCGGCCGAGGGGACCCGCCGCCACGCGGTGAAGGCCCTCTGCGTCCCCGAGGGGGCGTCGATGACCCGCTCGCGGCTCGACGGGCTGGTCGACGGGGCCAAGGCCCTGGGCTCCCAGGGCCTGGCCTGGTTCAAGGTGACGGCCGGCGAGGGCGCTGGCCCGGGCCTCGACTCGCCCCTCGACCGGTTCTTGGGCGACGACGAGCGGGCGGGGATCCTGGCGGCCACCGGGGCGGGCCCCGGCGACCTGGTGCTGGTCGTCTCGGGCGAGTACCGGCTGGCCTGCACCGTGCTCGGCCACCTGCGGCTCACGCTCGGGGGCCAGCCGGTCAGCGAGGGCCCCTACCGCTACGCCTGGGTGGTCGAGTTCCCGATGTTCGACGGCGTGGACTCCGCCGGCAACCCGGTGCCGGCCCACCATCCCTTCACCACGCCCCACCCCGACGACCTGGGCCTGCTCTCGAGCGACCCCGCCTCGGTCCGCTCCCAGGCCTACGACCTCGTGCTGAACGGCTGGGAGCTCGGCTCGGGCAGCGTGCGGATCCACCGGGCCGACATCCAGCGGGCGGTGTTCGACGCGCTCGGGATCGGCGAGGCCGAGGCCGAGGCGCGTTTCGGCTTCCTGCTCGGGGCCTTCCGCTACGGCGCCCCGCCCCACGCCGGCTTCGCCTTCGGGATCGACCGGCTGGTCGCCATCTTCGCCGGCGAGGACAACATCCGCGAGGTGATCGCCTTCCCCAAGACCCAGTCCGGGGCGGATCCGTTGACCGGGGCCCCCAAGTCCCTGGCCCCGGTCGCCCTGGCCGAGCTCGGGATCCGGGTGCCCCCGCCCGCCCCGGGTCAAGGATGACCCCCGAGGGCGACCTGTTCGATGCTGCGGCCGAGCGTCGGCTCGCCTCCCAGGCACCCCTGGCCGCCCGGCTGCGGCCCCGCACCCTCGACGACGTGGTGGGCCAGCGCCACCTGGTGGCCCCCGGGGCCCCGCTCCGGGTGCTGGTCGAGAGCGACCGGCTGGGCTCGGCGATCCTGTGGGGGCCGCCGGGGACGGGCAAGACGACGCTCGCCCGCCTGCTGGCCGACGCCACCGCCAAGGCCTTCGTACCGCTCTCGGCGGTGGCCTCGGGGGTCAAGGACGTGCGCGAGGCGCTCGAGGCGGCCCGGCGGCGGCTGGGCGAGCACGGTCGGGGCACCATCCTGTTCGTCGACGAGGTGCATCGCTTCAACAAGGCCCAGCAGGACGTGCTCCTTCCTGCGGTGGAAGAGGGGGTGGTGGTCCTGGTCGGGGCCACGACCGAGAACCCGTACTTCGAGGTCAACCCGCCGCTCATGAGCCGGGCCACCCTCTGGCGGCTCGAGCCCCTCTCGACCGACGAGCTCGGCGTGGTGGTGGAGCGGGGCCTGGCGGCCGAAGCGGCCGGTGCCGACGCCGAGGCGCTGGCCGCCCTGGTGGCCGTGGCCGACGGTGACGCCCGGGCCGCCCTCGGCACCCTCGAACTGGCGGTCGCCCTGGCCGCCGAGCGGGCCGGGGCCGAGACGGGCAGCGGGACCGGGGGACCCGGTGCGCAACCCCGGGTGACCCTCGACGACGTCTCTCGGGCGCGGGACGGCCGCCTCTACCACCAGGGGGCCGACGACCACTACGATCAGGCCAGCGCCCTGATCAAGAGCATCCGGGGCTCGGACCCCGATGCCGGGCTCTACTGGCTGGCCCGCATGCTCGACGCCGGTGAAGACGCCCGGTTCATCGCCCGGCGCCTGGTCATCCTGGCCAGCGAGGACGTGGGCATGGCCGACCCGGAGGCCCTGGTGGTGGCCGACGCCGCCGCCCGGGCCGTCGAGCTGGTCGGGCTGCCCGAGGCGTCGCTCAACCTGGCCCAGGCCGTCGTCCACCTGGCGACGGCGCCCAAGTCGAACCGGGTCACCGTGGGGCTCTCCCGGGCACGGGACGCCGTCCGGGCCGCCGCCCGCAGCGATGTGCCGGCCCACCTGCGCGACGCCCACTACCGGGGGGCGGCCGACCTCGGCCACGGGGAGGGCTACCGCTACCCTCATGACGACCCCGCCGGGTGGGTGCCCCAGCGCTACCGGCCCGACGAGGCCGAGGGGCACGTCTACTACGAGCCGTCGACCCACGGGGCCGAGCGTGAGATCGGCGAGCGGTTGCGCCGTCTCCGGGCAGCGGGCCAGGGCCGTCGCGGGGACGCCGGGCGGGGGTCCGGCGAACAGAAAGAGGGGTCGTGAGGGCACACCGCATCGGGCCGGTGCTCCGGCTGGCCATGCTGGGTGGGGCGGCGGTGCTGGCCGCCGGGCCCCTCGTCGCCGCCGGCCCGGTGAGCGCGCAGGCCGCCGCGCCCGCCCGGGCCACGATCCAGGCGCCGCCCGCCCTCCCAGCCGGAGCCCGGGTCACCGGGCCGCTCCCGGCCACCCGGTCGGTCACCGTCGACGTCGTGCTGCGCCTGCCCGACCCGGCGGCCCTGAACGCCTTCGTCCAGGCCGTGTCGACCCCCGGCTCGCCCGAGTTCCACCGGTTCCTCGGCCCCGGCCAATTCGCCGCGCGTTTCGGTCCCGACCCGGCCACCGTCGCCGCCGTGCGGGCGTGGCTGGCCACCACCGGCCTGTCGGTCGGCCCCACCACGCCCGACGGGCTGGTGGTGCCGGTGAGCGGACCGGCCCCGCTCGTCGGCCAGGCCTTCGGGACCACAATCGGTGCCGTCACCTTGTCGACCGGCCGGTCGGCCTACGCCGAGACCGCCGCCCCCACCATCCCGGCCGCCCTGGCCGGGCACGTCCAGACCCTGATCGGGCTGGACGACCTCACCCGGTGGCACGACAACCTGGCTCCGCCCCCGTCCGCCGCCCGCCACCGGGCGGTCAGCGGCCCCGGGAGCGGGACCGGCCCCCAGACCCAGGGGCCCGAGTCCCGATCGCCGCAGTCGACGGCCCACCTGGCGGCGCCGACCGCCTGCCCGGCGGCGGCCAGCCTGGCCCACCCCGGGGGCTCGCTGACCCAGAACGAGATCGCCGGGATCTACGGCCTGTCACCGCTCTACGCCCAGGGCCGGGGTGGAGGTGGCGTCACCATCGCCCTCTACGAGCTCGAGCCCCATCTGGCCAGCGACATCAGCACCTTCGACCAGTGCTACGGCCTCGACAACGCGGTCTCGACGATCCAGGTCGACCTCGGGGCCGGCCTCGGGGCGGGGACCGGCGAGGCCGCCCTCGACATCGAGGACGCCTCCTCGCTGGCCCCCCAGGCCAAGATCCTCGTCTACGAGGGCCCGAACAACCCAAGCAACCTCCCCGGGCAAGGCCCCTTCGACACCCTGCAGCGCATCGCCACCGACGACGCCGCCCAGGTGGTGAGCACCAGCTGGGGCCAGTGCGAGGCGTCGAACACCCCGGTGGGGACCGGGCCCGGGACGGCGGCCGGGGCCGAGGCCGTGGTCTTCGCCGAGATGGCGGCCCAGGGCCAGACCGTGGTCGCCGCCTCGGGGGACTCGGGCTCCGAGGGCTGCTGGAACCTCCCGGACCAACCGCCCCTACCCTTACCGACCGACCTGGCCGTCGGTGACCCCGCCTCCCAGCCCGACGTGACCGGGGTGGGGGGCACCGCGCTGCCGACCGGCTCGACCGTGGGCGAGGAGGTGTGGAACGACTGCCAGGGCGTGGCCTCCCTGACTTGTGCCCAAGACGGCGGGGGCGCCGGCGGCGGGGGGATCTCGGCCAACTGGGCCATGCCGGGCTGGCAGGAGGGCGCCGGCCACGGCACGGTCAACGCGTTCTCGTCGGGCGTCCCGTGCACCAACGGCGGCGGGTACTGCCGCGAGGTGCCCGACGTCTCGGCGGCCGCCGACCCCTCCACCAGCTACATCTACTACTTCGACGGCCAGTGGGGGGAGGTGGGCGGGACCAGCGGCGGGGCGCCCCTGTGGGGTGCGCTGTTCGCGATGACCGACGGCGGGTGCGCATCGCCGGTCGGGCTGGCCAACCCGTTCCTCTACGCCCTCGGGGCCGAGGGCTCGTCGGCCTTCCACGACGTCACCGCGCCCGGCGACAACGACCTCACCGGCTCGCACCTCGGCCATTATCCGACCACGGTCGGTTACGACATGGCGACGGGCTGGGGCACCCCGGACGGCGCCGTCCTGACCAGCGCTTTCCAGCCGGCCGGCGGATGCCCGGCGGTGATCGCGCTGAGTGCGGGCAACGGCCCGGTCACCGGGGGAGGAACCCTCACCATCTTCGGGTCATCGTTGCAGGACGCCAGCGCGGTGCACTTCGGGGACGGCCTGAGCGCCCCGATCCTGTCGGACTCGCCGGGCGCGGTCACCGTGGCCGTCCCGGGCGCCCCGGGCCCGCTTGCCGTCGACGTCACGGTGACGACGGCCAGCGGGACCTCGGCCGCCGTCCCCCAGGACCGCTTCATCTTCGGGACGCCCCGGACCGGCCTCGGCTACTGGTTGGGCGCGTCGGACGGCGGCATCTTCGCCTTCGGCAACGCCCAGTTCCACGGCTCGATGGGCGGCCGGCCGCTCAACAAGCCGATCGTCGGCCTGGCGGCCACGCCCGACGACGGGGGCTACTGGGAGGTGGCCTCCGACGGCGGCATCTTCGCCTTCGGCGACGCCCAGTTCTACGGCTCGATGGGGGGGCGGGCGCTCAACAAGCCGATCGTCGGCATCGCCGGGACCCCCGACGGCGGCGGTTACTGGGAGGTGGCCTCCGACGGCGGCCTCTTCAGCTTCGGCGACGCCCAGTTCT
>Ga0209040_10001359_pt1 | contig 19324 bp, 15 predicted proteins | sample BogFormECP12_OM3_FD_188240 | JGI IMG/M metagenome (GOLD analysis project Ga0209040, IMG submission 188240) | Bog forest soil microbial communities from Calvert Island, British Columbia, Canada - ECP12_OM3 (SPAdes) (version 2) | ecosystem: Environmental > Aquatic > Freshwater > Wetlands > Bog ...
GTCACGTTGGCCAATCGGGTAATCGCCTGCTCGGCCGCGGCCAGGGCGGCGGGGGTGCGGCGTGACCTGCGCCGACGTGAATCACAGGCCCGCTGTCCGCAGTTGCACGTCGTCACCGCCGATCCCGGCCGCGACGCCCGCTTCTTCGAAACCGTTACCGCCGCGGTGGACGACATGGTGCCGCGCGCCGAGGTGCTGCGCCCCGGCCTGCTGGTGCTGCCCGTCCGCGGGGCCGTCCGCTACTTCGGCTCGGAGGCCGCAGCCGCCGAGCGGCTGGTCGACGCGGTGTCGGCGGCGGGCGTCGAATGCCAGGCCGGCATCGCCGACCAGCTGCCCACGGCTGTGTTCGCCGCCCGCGCGGGCCGCATCGTCGACACCGGTGGCGATGCCGCGTTTTTGGCTACGCTGTCGATCCGGGAGCTGGCCACCGAGCCGAGCCTGTCCGGGGAAGGACGGGCCGATCTGGCCGACCTGCTGTGGCGCCTGGGCATCCGCACCGTCGGGCAGTTCGCCTCGCTGTCCCGCACCGACGTGGCGTCCCGGTTTGGCGCCGACGCGGTGACCGCCCACCGGTTCGCCCGGGGGGAGCCCGAACGCGGCCCGTCGGGCCGGGAGCTGCCGCCGGAGCTCGACGTCGAGATGCGCTGTGACCCTCCGATCGACCGGGTTGATGCGGCCGCATTCGCCGGCCGCTCGCTGGCCAGCCGGTTGCACCAGACGCTGATGGCGTCGGGCGTCGGCTGCACCCGACTGGCCATCCACGCCGTCACCGCCAACGATGAACAGCTGCAACGGGTTTGGCGATGCGCCGAGCCGCTGACCGAGGATGCCACCGCCGACCGGGTGCGCTGGCAGCTGGACGGCTGGCTGACAAAGAGAACATCACAAGACCGGCCCACCGCACCGGTGACGCTGCTGCGGCTGCAACCGGTGGAGGTGGTGTCGGCCGAGGCGCTGCAGCTGCCGCTGTGGGGCGGCATCGGCGAGGAAGACCGCCTTCGCGCACGGCGCGCGCTGGTCCGCGTGCAGGGGCTGCTCGGGCCCGAGGCGGTGCAGGTCGCCGTCCTCAGCGGCGGCCGTGGGCCGGCCGAACGGATCACCCTCGCCCCGCTCGGCGACGAACTGGTGCCCCGTGCCGATCCGCGCAGGCCCTGGCCCGGTCAACTTCCCGAGCCATCGCCGACGGTACTGTTCGATGATCCAGTGGAACTCCTTGACGCTCAGGGTAATCCGGTCCGAGTGACCAAGAGGGGCGTGTTCTCCACCGACCCGGCACGGCTGGTCGCCGCCGACCGCGACGGTCCGCTGAGATGGTGGGCCGGGCCGTGGCCGGTCGACGAAAGGTGGTGGGACCCCGAGCAGGCCAAGGCGGGGCGCACCGCAAGGGCCCAGGTGCTCATCGATGGTCACGACGGCCCTGGACAGGCACTGCTGCTGTGTTACCGCCAGCGGCGGTGGTACCTGGAAGGCAGCTACGAGTAGCCCCTTGACAGTGACTCGCAACACATGGTTACAATCCGGTAAGAAGAGTAAATCTGGTAAGACTTACCAAGTTAACCCGGAAGGTACCACGGGATGACAGTACAGCCCGCGCCGCCGCGCTACGGGCTCAGCCACCTGCGCTCTTTGGAGGCCGAGGCCATCCACATCATCCGCGAGGTCGCGGCGGAGTTCGAGCGCCCGGTGTTGTTGTTTTCCGGCGGCAAGGACTCCATCGTCATGCTGCACCTGGCGCTTAAGGCGTTTCATCCCGCCCGGCCGCCGTTCCCGGTCATGCATGTCGACACCGGTCACAACTTCGACGAAGTGATCGCGGCCCGCGACCTACTCGTGGCCGAAACCGGCATCCGGTTGGTGGTGGCCTCGGTTCAGGACGACATCGACGCCGGCCGTGTCGTCGACAACGGCCCGTCGCGCAACCCCCTTCAGACGGTCACGCTGTTGCGTGCCATCCGGGAGAACAAGTTCGACGCGGCCTTCGGCGGTGCGCGGCGCGACGAGGAGAAGGCCCGCGCCAAGGAACGGGTGTTCAGCTTCCGCGACGAGTTCGGGCAGTGGGAACCGAAAGCGCAACGCCCCGAGCTGTGGAACCTCTACAACGGCCGCCATCGCAAGGGTGAGCACATCCGGGTTTTCCCGCTGTCCAACTGGACCGAATACGACATCTGGTCCTACATCGGCGCCGAGAACATCGGCCTGCCCGCGATCTACTACGCCCACCGCAGGCAAGTATTCGAGCGCGACGGCATGCTGCTGGCGGTCCACCCGTTCATGCCGCCGAGGCCCGGCGAGGAAGTCTTCGAGACCAGCGTGCGGTTCCGCACGGTCGGCGACGTCACCTGTACGGGTTGCGTCGAATCCAGCGCGGCGACAGTCGACGAGATCATCGCCGAGACCGCGGTTTCGCGGCTCACCGAACGTGGCGCCACCCGTGCCGACGACCGCATCTCCGAAGCCGGAATGGAAGACCGCAAGCGGGAGGGCTACTTCTGATGACCACGCTGTTGCGGATCGCCACCGCCGGTTCCGTCGACGACGGCAAGTCGACGCTGATCGGCCGACTCCTCTACGACTCCAAGGCGGTGATGGAAGACCAGCTGGCGGCCGTCGAGCGAACATCAAAGGAGCGCGGCAACGACTACACCGACCTGGCGCTGGTCACCGACGGGCTGCGCTCGGAGCGCGAGCAGGGCATCACCATCGACGTCGCCTACCGCTACTTCGCCACTCCCAAGCGGAAATTCATCATCGCCGACACTCCCGGCCACATCCAGTACACCCGCAACATGGTGACCGGCACCTCCACGGCCCAGCTGGCGATCGTGCTGGTCGACGCTCGACACGGTCTGCTCGAACAGTCCCGGCGGCACGCATTCCTCGCGTCGCTGCTCGGCGTGGCGCACATCGTGCTAGCGGTCAACAAGATGGACCTGATCGACTGGGAGCAAGAGCGATTCGACAACATCCGCGACGAGTTCCATGCGTTCGCCGCACGGCTGGGTGTGCACGACGTGACGACGATCCCGATGTCGGCGCTGCACGGCGACAACGTCGTGGCCAAGTCGGGCAAGGCGCCGTGGTACGGGGGACCCGCGCTGCTTTCCCATCTGGAAGAGGTTTACATCGCAGGTGACCGCAACCTGGTCGACGTTCGCTTTCCGGTCCAGTACGTCATCCGTCCGCAGACGCACGAGCATCTGGATCATCGAAGCTACGCCGGCACCGTCGCCAGCGGGGTCATGCGTCCGGGCGACGAAGTCGTCGTGCTGCCCAGCGGCAAGACGAGCCGGATCACCGCGATCGAGGGAACGAATGGCCCTGTAGCAGAGGCATTTCCGCCCATGGCGGTGTCGATCAGTCTCGACGACGACATCGACATATCTCGCGGCGATCTAATCGCGCGGATCAACAACCAGCCGCGCGTGACCCAGGAGTTCGACGCGACAGTGTGTTGGATGGCCGATGATTCGGCCCTGGAGCCGGGCCGCGACTACGTCATCAAGCAGACCACCAGGACGACGCGCGCGCGGGTCACGGCGCTGGACTACCGACTCGACGTCAACACACTGCACCGCGACCAGAATGCAACAGCGTTGAAGCTCAACGAACTCGGCCGCATCACGCTGCGCACCCAGGTCCCGCTGATGCTCGACGAATACACCCGCAACTCCAGCACCGGCTCGTTCATTCTCATTGATCCCGCCACCAACGGCACGGTCGCGGCCGGCATGGTGTTGCGCGACATGTCCGAACGGGCCGCCGCCGCCCGGGCGTCAAGCCCCAACACCGTCAAACACCGCTCTCTCGTCACGGCCGAGGAGAGGCTGTCGAGGGGATGCACGGTCTGGTTCACCGGGCTGTCCGGCTCGGGCAAGTCGTCGGTGGCCATGCTCGCCGAACGCAAGTTGCTCGGATCTGGAAGGCCGGCCTATGTGCTCGACGGTGACAACCTGCGGCACGGCCTCAACGCCGATCTCGGGTTCAGCATGGACGACCGCGCTGAGAACCTGCGCCGGCTGGCGCACGTCGCGAAGCTGCTCGCGGACTCCGGGCAGATCGTGCTGGTGCCGGCCATCAGCCCGCTGGCAGAACATCGCGAGCTGGCGCGGCGCCTGCACGAGGAGGCGGGGCTGCCCTTTTACGAGGTATTCTGCGACACGCCTATCGAGGACTGCGAAAAGCGCGACCCCAAGGGGCTTTACGCCAAGGCTCGGGCAGGGGAGATCAAGGATTTCACCGGCATCGACAGCCGGTACGAAGCGCCGGAGCACCCGGACCTACGGCTGGTGCCCGGCCGCAATCCCGATGAGCTCGCCGACCAGGTGCTCGGCCTGCTGGACGATGGGCGCCGATGACCGACCACGAGGTGGCCGAGCGGCTGGCCACGGCAGCCGGGCGGCTGCTGCTGGAGGTGCGCGACGAGCTCGCCGACGCCACCGAGGGTGAGCGGAAAGCCGCGGGTGACAAGCGGTCACACGACTTCCTGATGGCGGCTCTGGCGGCGGAACGACCAGACGACGCGGTGCTTTCGGAAGAGGGCATCGACAATCCGGGCCGGCTGTCGGCCGACCGGGTGTGGATCGTCGACCCGTTGGACGGCACCCGGGAGTTCTCTGAACCGGGACGCGACGACTGGGCCGTCCACGTCGCGCTCTGGCAGTCCGGTGAGCTGGTGGCCGGCGCGGTCGCTCTCCCGGCGCAAGGAGTTACGTTCGCCACCCCGGACGTCGCGACGCCGCCGATTTCGCAAGAGCCGCCTCGCATCGTGGTGTCCCGCACCAGGGCGCCCGCGATCGCGTTACGGGTTCGCGACCGCCTCGGCGGCACGCTGGTCGAAATGGGCTCGGCCGGCGCCAAAGTCGGGTCGATCGTGCAGGGAAATGCCGATGTCTACGTGCACGCGGGCGGCCAGTACGAGTGGGACAACGCCGCACCCGTCGCGGTGGCGCGGGCCGCGGGTCTGCACGCCTCCCGCATCGACGGCTCCGCGCTGCAGTACAACCGACCGGATCCGCGACTGCCCGATCTGGTGATCTGCCGTGCCGAGCTGGCCGAGGCCGTCCTCTCCGCGACGAACTGATCGATCTTGGCTTCGGCGACGGTGGGAAAACCAGACCTGCCGATCTGGATCAGGCAGTAACCGCCGCCGGCCGGAGAATCGCGCACTGATGGCAGAATTCGCACCATGCGGATGTCGGCCAAGGCGGAGTATGCCGTCAGGGCCATGGTTCAGTTGGCCTCGGTCGGCGAAGGCGTCCTGGTGAAAACCGACGATCTGGCGCAGGCGCAGGGCATCCCGCCGCAGTTCCTTGTCGACATCCTGTCCGACCTTCGCACCGACAGACTCGTGCGCAGTCACCGTGGCCGCGAGGGTGGCTATGAATTGGCCCGGCCCGCAGCCGACATCAGCATCGCCGACGTGCTCCGGTCCATCGACGGACCGCTCGCCAGTGTGCGCGATATCGGACTCGGCGAACTGCAGTATTCCGGGCCCACCACCGCGCTGACCGATGTGTGGCGGGCACTGCGGGCCAGCATGCGCTCGGTTCTCGAAGAGACCAGCGTTGCCGATGTCGCGGCCGGGAGGTTGCCTCGCCACGTCGGCGACCTCGCCGATGATTACCGTGACCAGGAACGGCGCCGCGGTCACCGGAGCCGCGACTGAGCGACGTCGCCGGTGACGCTCAGGCCAGCCCACGCGCGAACGGTCCGATGCGCTCCGTGAACCGGTCGAAGAACACCGCCGGGTCGACGCCCACGCCGACGTGCGCATTGGGTGTCCGGCCCCAGCGCCCGGTCCAGTCGGCGATGGTCATGCCTCTGGTGAGGGTGCCGGTCAGTTCGACGTCGACGGTCGCGGTCCGGGTCTGCACCAGGTCGGGATCGAGCGCCACCGCGGCCGCCAGCGGGTCGTGCAGATGGGCCAAATACCCTTCGCCCTGGTCGAAATGGAATTCGAAGTAGAACCGCATGGCGTCCTCGAGCACCCGGATCAGCGGGTTCGACGCCACCGAGCGGGTGCCCCGCGCGTCGGTTGCGCTCATCGGCAGCGTCGATGAGCCGGCCGCCTCGGCCAGCCGTGTCAAGATCGCAGGCGTCATCGCGATGTGCTCGGTCAGGTTGAGCCCCAGCACGATCGGGAGGTGGCCGGCGGAGAACTCCCATGCCCGGAACACTTCGGCCGCCGCCTCGGGGTCTACGCTGACGTTCCATTCGGCCACCACATCGGTGTTTCCGCGATACTCGAACGAGCCTGCCATGATCACGAGCCGGTGCAGCATCGTCGGCAACGTCGGCTCGGCGCGCAACGCCAGCGCAAGGTTGGTCAACGGTCCTGTCACCAGGCCGACCAGCCGGCCGGGGTGCGTCTGGGCGGCACGCACCCACGCACGTGCAGAGTCGTCGGCGGCGAGCTTGCGATCGTTCGGCGGTAGCTGCGCGTACCCAAGGCCCCGTGGGCCGTGGGTGTCCTCCGCGGTCCGCAACGGACTGCTGAGTGGCCTGGCGGCGCCTTCCGACACCGGCACACCGCTGACGCGGCACAGCTCGAGCAGCCCAAGATTGTTTTCGGAGACCTGCTGCACCGCAACGTTTCCGCCCGTCGATGCGATACCGACCAGTTCGGCGTCGGGGCTGGCCAACAGGTAGACCAACGCCATCGCGTCGTCGACACCGGTGTCGACGTCGGCGAAGATCGGCAACGGCGCCGTCTTGTCGGTCTTGTCCGTCTTGTCCGTCAAGGCGTTCGGCATCGCTGATGGGCGGCAGACACTACCAGTGCACGCCGGGCACGATCCGGACGGCGCGTCTGACCGGCCGGGTGACGGGCCGCAGCACCCGCATCCCGGTGACCGGCCTGGCCGGGCGCCGTGGCCGGCGGCGCGACGGACGCTGGGACGGCGACGGCTCGGCAGGCTCGATCCCGCGCGCCGCGGCCGAATCGGGATACCCCAGGTAGAGCTGGTGCAGAATCCGGCGCGACAGTTTGGGCGTGAAGTAGTTGCCGATCCCGGCCAGCGTGCCGAGCGGGGTGTCGATGCGGGCCGGCTTCTCGATCAACGCGCGGACCACCATCGCCGCGGCATGCTCGGCGCTGATCGCCGGGGCCGGGTTGAGCCGCCGCGACGGTGCGATCATCGGGGTCTTCACCAGGGGCATGTGGATGTTGGTGAACGTGATGTGGTCGGACAGCGTCTCGGTCGACACGACATCGGCGAACGTGTCCAACGCGGCCTTCGTCGGCAGGTACGAGCTGTACTTCGGGTTGCGGGCCTGCACACCGGCGCTGGAGACGTTGACGACGTGGCCGAAGCGACGCTCCCGCCAATGCGGCAGCAGCGCCAGCACCATCCGCACCGCGCCGAAGTAGTTGACCGCCATCACCCGCTCGTAGTCGTGCAACCGGTCCGTCGAGTTCACCACCGAGCGGCGAATCGATCGACCCGCGTTGTTCACCAGGTAGTCGACGTGGCCGAACCGGCCGAGGATGTCCTTGACGGTGTGCTCCACCGACGCCGTGTCGGTCACATCGCAGGCGAACGCGTGAGCCTGGCCGCCGGCCTCGCGGATCTGGGTGACGAGCTCGTCGAGCGCGTCGCCGTTGCGGGCCAGTGCGAAAACCGTGGCGCCCCGCTCCGCGACGGCGATCGCCGACGCCCGCCCGATGCCGCTGGACGCCCCCGTGATGATCACGTGCCGACCGACAAGAGGGCCCGCCCGGTTGTCGCGCCGCGCCCGGTTGGGATCCAGGTGCCGCACCCAGTACCTCCACAGCTTCGGCGCGTACGACGAAAACTCCGGCACCTCGATGGCGCTGCCGCGCAACGCTTCGCGCGTGTCGTCGGAGACGAAGGTGGGTGCCAGATCGACGACGTCGAGCACCTCCGCGGGGATGCCGAGCTGGGTGACCGCCATGTTGCGGACGAGCTTGGCCCGGCCCCTTGCCTTCAGGAAGGGCGTTGCCACCGACCGCGGCAGCACACCGCGCAGCGGCGGCAGCCCGGCGGCGCCGGCGACCCCGCGATAGATGCCGCGCAGCCCGATGCTGGTCGGCGACGTCAGGTGGAACGTCTGCGCGTCACGGCCGGGGGCGTGCATCAGCTCGACCAACGCGTCGACCACGTAGTCGACGGGCACGATGTTGGTGCGCCCGCTGTCGGGCAGCGCAATCGGGGTGAACGACGGCAGCTTGGCCATCGCGGCCAGCACGCCGAAGAAGTAGTACGGCCCATCGACCTTGTCCATCTCGCCCGTGCGTGAGTCGCCGACCACGACCGCGGGCCGGTAGATGCGGTAGCACAACCCCGGGTCGCTGCGCACCAGCAGCTCGGCTTCGAACTTCGTCCGGTGGTATGGCGTCGGCAGGTCCTGGCCGACGTCGAAGTCGGCCTCGGTGTAGTCGCCGCGGAACGTCCCGGCCACCGCGATCGACGACACGTGATGCAGCGTCGCGCCGAGGCGACACGCCAGGCCGATCACCGACCGGGTGCCCTCGACGTTGGCCGCCCGCTGATCGGGCTCGGGAGCGGTGATGTCGTAGATCGCCGCGCAGTGCACGACGTGCTCGACACCGGCGAGCTCCGCGACGGTCTCGGCGCACAGCCCGAGATCGGCGGTTGTCAGATCGCCGACCAGCGGTTTCACGCGATCGCCCCAGTCGATCGCCAGCCGCTCGAAGCGTGCGAGCGACTGACGGCGCACCAGCACGCCGACCTCGTCGTCGGGAAACTTCTCGAGTAGGCGGGCACCACGCGGCGGCCGATAAACCCGGTACCGCCGGTAACGACATAGCGCATGGCTGTCATCGTGGTCGGCACACTTCGCGGCGTCAATGACCTATGTCACAGCGTGGCCGATAAGGTGACCGATCGCAAACGTGATCGCCATGGCGAGCGCGCCGCCGATCGTCACCCGCAAGGCCGCCCGTTGGGGTCGGGCGCCACCGAGCCGTGCGCTGACCCAGCCGGTGATCGCCAGGGCGACCAGAACGGACGCCACCGTTACCGGGATCCGGGCAGGCGCGGGCGGTAAGAGGATCGCCAGCAGCGGCAACAGCGCCCCGACTGTGAACGACACCGCTGAAGACAATGCGGCCTGCCACGGGTTGGTCAGCTCTTGCGGGTCGATACCCAGCTCCGCGTCGACGTGCGCGGCGAACGCGTCGTGCTCGGTGAGTTCCTTGGCGACCTGCTCGGCGGTCTGCGGTGAGAGCCCCTTGGCCTGATAGATCCGGGCAAGCTCGTCGAGCTCGTCGCGCGGCTCTTCGACCAGTTCGGCCCTCTCCTTGTCGAGTGCCGCTTGTTCCGAATCGCGCTGCGTGCTCACCGACACGAACTCGCCGACAGCCATCGACAGGGCACCTGCGGCCAGCCCGGCGATTCCGGCCGTGAAGATCGGCCCGCGGGTGGCACTGGCCGCCGCGACACCCACCACGATGCCGGCGACCGACACGATGCCGTCGTCGGCGCCGAGCACCCCGGCGCGAAGCCAGTTGAGCCGGTTGGCGAACGAGCCGGTGTGCGGCTCGGAGGGATGCCCGGCGTCGTCACTCCTCGTCACACAAGGAAGGTTAGCGCCCGCGCCCGCTATCGAATGTTTGTTCGATACACTGGGCCGGTGAGCTGGTTCACGGGGCCGCCGAGCTGGGGAGAGCTGGAGCGGGTGCTCAACGGCAAGCCCCGCCGGGCGGGCATGCCGTTGGCAGACCCGCCGATCGACGGGGGCGACAGCCCGGCATTCTCGCGCAAGCGTGGGGCATACCTGCCGCCTGACGTCCAGCGGGCGGGTTCGGACGTCCCCTACGCCGAACTGCATGCCCATTCGGGTTACAGCTTCCTCGACGGGGCCAGCACCCCGGAGGAGCTGGTCGAGGAGGCCGTGCGCCTGGACCTGCGCGCAGTCGCGCTGACCGACCACGACGGCCTATACGGGGTGGTCCGCTTCGCCGAGGCGGCCAAGGAGCTGCACATGCGCACGGTGTTCGGTGCCGAGCTGTCACTGGGCGGCTGGAGTCGCGCAGGCGGCTGGAGTCGCACCGACGAGCCCGACCCGCCCGGCCCGCACCTGCTGGTGCTGGCCCGCGGGGCCGAGGGCTACCGGCGGCTGTCGCGCCAGCTGGCCGCCGCGCACCTGGCCGGCGGCGAGAAAGGCAAGCCCCGCTATGACTACGACGCGCTGACCGAGGCCGCGGGCGGCCACTGGCACATCCTAACCGGATGCCGCAAAGGTCATGTGCGCCAGGCGCTCTCGGATGGCGGCCCAGAGGCGGCCGCCAAGGCGCTTGCCGATCTGGTGGACCGGTTCGGCCGTAACCGGGTCAGCATCGAGCTGACTCACCACGGCCATCCGCTCGACGGCGAACGCAACGCCGCGCTGGCCGACCTCGCGGCACGCTTCGGCATCGGGGTCGTCGCCACCACGGCGGCGCACTTCGCCGAACCGTCGCGCGGACGGCTCGCCATGGCGCTGGGCGCGATACGGGCCCGGCACTCGCTCGACGAAGCGGCCGGGTGGCTGGCGCCGCTGGGCGGGTCGCACCTGCGCTCGGGAGCGGAGATGACACGGCTGTTCTCGCACTGCCCGGAGGTCGTGACGGCCGCGGCCGAGCTGGGCGAGCAGTGCGCGTTCGGCCTGGAACTCATCGCGCCGCAGCTGCCGCCGTTCGACGTCCCAGACGGGCACACCGAGGACAGTTGGCTGCGGCATCTGGCCATGACGGGCGCGCGCGAGCGATACGGTCTGCCTGAAAGAGCTCCGCGGGCGTATGCCCAGATCGAGCATGAGCTGGAAGTCATTGCCCGGCTGCAGTTTCCGGGATACTTCCTGGTGGTTCACGACATCACCAGGTTCTGCCGGGAGAATGGCATCCTGTGCCAGGGCCGCGGATCGGCTGCCAACTCGGCGGTCTGCTACGCACTTGGTGTCACCGCGGTGGACCCGGTGGCCAACGAGCTGCTGTTCGAGCGGTTCCTGTCGCCCGAACGCGACGGACCGCCCGACATCGACATCGACATCGAATCCGACCTGCGCGAGAACGTCATCCAGTACGTCTACGACCGCTACGGCCGCGACTACGCCGCCCAGGTGGCCAACGTCATCACGTACCGCGGTCGCAGCGCGGTTCGCGACATGGCACGGGCGCTGGGATTCTCTCAGGGCCAGCAGGACGCCTGGAGCAAGCAGATCAGCCGGTGGAACGGCCTGGCCGACTCTCCCGATGTCGAGGACATCCCCGAGCAGGTGATCGACCTGGCGCTGCAGGTCAGCAACATGCCGCGGCACATGGGCATCCACTCCGGCGGCATGGTGATCTGCGACCGCCCGATCGCCGACGTGTGCCCGGTGGAATGGGCGCGGATGGAAAACCGCAGCGTTCTGCAGTGGGACAAAGACGACTGCGCCGCGATCGGTCTGGTCAAGTTCGACCTGCTCGGCCTCGGCATGTTGTCGGCGCTGCACTACGCCATCGACCTGATTGCCGAACACAAGGGCATCGAGGTGGACCTGGCCAAACTCGACCTCTCGGAGCCCGCGGTGTACGAGATGCTGCAGCGGGCCGACTCCGTCGGGGTGTTCCAGGTGGAGTCGCGCGCGCAGATGGCCACGCTGCCGCGCCTGCGACCGCGGATCTTCTACGACCTGGTGGTGGAGGTGGCGTTGATCCGGCCCGGCCCCATCCAGGGCGGCTCGGTGCACCCGTACATCCGGCGGCGCAACGGCCTGGACCCGGTGACATACGAGCACCCGTCGATGGAGCCGGCGCTGCGAAAGACATTAGGGGTACCCCTGTTTCAGGAACAGCTCATGCAGCTGGCGGTCGACTGCGCAGGCTTCACCGCCGCCGAGGCCGACCAGTTGCGCCGCGCGATGGGATCCAAGCGGTCCACACAGCGGATGCGACGGCTGCGGGGCCGGTTCTACGACGGCATGCGCGAGCGCCACGGCATCACCGGCGAGGTGGCCGACCGGATCTACGAGAAGCTGGAGGCGTTCGCCAACTTCGGCTTCCCGGAAAGCCACGCGCTGAGTTTCGCGTCGCTGGTGTTCTATTCGTCGTGGTTCAAGCTGCACCACCCGGCGGCGTTCTGCGCGGCGCTGCTGCGGGCGCAGCCGATGGGTTTCTACTCACCGCAATCGCTGGTGGCCGACGCGCGCCGCCACGGCGTCACCGTGCACGGCCCAGACGTCAACGCCAGCCTGGCCTACGCCACGCTGGAGAACGCGGGCCTCGAGGTGCGGCTCGGTCTTGGCAGTGTCCGCCACATCGGCGACGAGCTGGCCCGGCGGATGGTCGACGAACGAAATGCCAACGGCCCGTATGCTTTTCTGCTCGACCTGACGTCCCGGCTGCAACTGTCCGTGCCCCAGACAGAGGCGCTGGCCACCGCCGGTGCGCTGGGCTGCTTTTCGATCAGCCGCCGCGAGGCGCTATGGGCCGCAGGTGCGGCCGCCACACAGCGGCCCGACCGGTTGCCGGGTGTGGGCTCGTCGTCGCACATCCCCGCGCTGCCGGGGATGTCGGAGCCGGAGCTGGCCGCGGCCGACGTGTGGGCCACCGGCATCTCACCGGACAGCTATCCCACGCAGTTCCTGCGCGGGGACCTCGACGCGTTGGGCGTGATCCCTGCGGACAAGCTCCTCGATGTCCCCGACGGAACCCGCGTGCTGATCGCGGGCGCGGTCACCCACCGGCAGCGGCCGGGGACGGCCGGCGGGGTGACCTTCTTGAATCTCGAGGACGAGACCGGGATGGTCAACGTGTTGTGTACGCCAGGGGTGTGGGCACGCCACCGGAGGGTGGCGCAGACGGCACCGGCGATGCTGATCCGCGGTCAGCTGCAGAACGCCACCGGGGCTGTCACCGTGGTGGCCGAGCGCATCGGCCGCATTCGGCTGGCGGCGGGCTCCCGCTCTCGCGACTTCAGGTAGTCACACGCAACAGCTATCCCCCCGCCGGGGTGGTCCACACCCGGTCGATGCTGATCTTCAACCGGGTGTTGAATGCGCCGAGGAACTCCTTGCTCATTCCCATGCTGACGGCGTAGTCGGCGTACTTGGCCTGATACTGCCGGTCCGCGATCGGATCAGCATCGACCGCATCCACCCTCGCATCGCCGCCGACGACGACGACCCCTGCGCCATTGCCGTCGGAATCCAGATTCAGGCTCACCCGTGGGTGGGCCTTGATGTGCGCGACCTTGGCGGCGTTCGGCATCGAATACACCGTCACCTCGTTGCCGTCGAAATAGAACCACACCAGCCGGGGTACCGGTTGGCCCGACTTCGCCACAGTGGTCAGCCACCCGTAGCGGCCGGATTCGAGCCTTCTGGAAACCTCTTGCGTCAGTTCGACAGTCATGGTGCGAATGTAGTCTCCCGACATGAACTTGAACCTGACCGTCGACGAAGTACTCACCACCACGCGCTCGGTGCGCAAACGCCTCGACCTGGACAAGCCGGTGTCGCGGGAGGTGCTCAAGGACTGTCTGGAGCTGGCGATTCAGGCGCCGACAGGTTCCAACGCCCAGGGCTGGCAGTGGGTGTTCATCGACGACCCGGACACGAAGTCGGCACTCGCCGACGTCTACCGTGCCAACGCCATGCCTTACCTGAATCTGCCGAAGCCCGACTACGGCGACGGGGATGTCCGCAACGAGCGGATGGGCCTGGTCAGCGAATCCGCCAGGTACCTGGCGGAGCATCTGCACGAGGTGCCCGTCATGCTCATCCCGTGTCTGCAGGGGCGGGTCGAGAACGCGCAGCTGGGGTTGGGCGCGTCGTTCTGGGCGTCCCTGTTACCGGCGGCCTGGAGCTTCATGCTGGCGCTACGGTCGCGCGGGCTGGGCTCGACGTGGACGACGCTGCATCTCGTCGGCGACGGCGAACGCAAGGCCGCTGAGATCCTCGGCATCCCGTTCGAGGAGTACAGCCAGGGGGGCCTGTTCCCGATCGCGTACACCAAGGGCACCGACTTCCGCCCGGCCAAGCGGCTGCCGGTCGACCAGATCACCCACTGGAACCACTGGTAGGCGCTAGACGGCCCCGGCGAAACCGTGCTGGCGCCACGCCTCGTACACCGCGACGGCGGCGGCGTTGGACAGGTTCAGCGAGCGGCGCCCCGCCAGCATCGGGATCCTCACCCGCGCGGTGATGTGGGGGTCGCCAAGCGTCGCGGTGTCCAGCCCGGTGGGCTCGGGCCCGAACAACAGCACGTCACCCGCGCGGTAGTCGACGTCGGCGAACGAGGACTTCGCGCGCGCGGTGAACGCCAGGACGCGCGCGGGCCCGAGCGCCTGCCAGGCGGCCCACAGCGAATCATGAACGGTGACCGAAGCGAGGTCGTGATAGTCCAGGCCCGCGCGGCGCAACTTCGGTTCCGACAGGTCGAAGCCGAGCGGCTCAACGAGATGCAATTCGCAGCCTGTCGCGGCGACCATGCGGATCGCGTTGCCGGTGTTGGGCGCGATGCGCGGGGAGTAAAACATCACCCGGAACATTCTCCAAATCATGGCAGCTGAGCCGCCGGGAATTTGCTCGGCTACTCTTCACGGCGAGCCGCCCGAACCCCGCGAAGTCTGTCTGTTCAGTAAGAATTGTTGGTGCCCCCGGGCAATCACTGTCATACTCGTCGAGTTGCCAGGCGTTTACCGCCCGCCCAAACTTGGGTCGATTGCAGGAAAGTTTATGAACGACGCGCTAATTCAACAATTCGCATCACCGGTCGGTAGCGCGGCCGCGGTCCGATGACCATGTTTGCGCAGCCCAAGCTGCTCGAGGAGCCGGCCGAGGCCGGGGACCCGAAGGCCGCGCCGGCCAAGCGCCCGTCGAGATGGTCCCCGTCCAACTGGTCGGTCCGCTGGAAGGTGTTTGCGATCGTGCTGATACCGACCGCGCTGGCGGTCGCGTTCGGCGGCATGCGCATCTACAACAGCGTGAATCAGGCGTCTGACCTGAGGCTTGCCGCCGACCGCGCCGAGATGGTCCAACCGATCGAAAGGTACATGTCGGGGCTGAACGACGCCCTGCTGGCCAACTCCACCGGCACCGACGTGTCGTCCGCGCGCAGCACGTTCGACCAGGGCATGTCGGCCCTTCAGCGGCAGACGGCCAGCACCAACGTGGCGCCCGACATCCGCTCGGGTATCACAACCCTGCTCAACGCGGGCCCCGGGCTCCTGGACAAGGTGCAGTCCGACAGCATCCCGCTGCGCGACGAGGTCACCACCTACGCACCGATCCTGATGACCGCCCAGGAGGCGATCGACGGATCGGTCCGGATCGACGACCAGAAGATCCGCGCCGAGGCTCAGGGCCTGAGCCGCGCGGTCGGCGCCCGCGGCCAGATGCTGATGCAGCAGTTGCTGGTGAACAAGGGCGGTGACCTGCCCGAGCCCGAGCTGCGGACGTCGATGATCACGCTGGCCGGCACCGAGCCGTCGACGCTGTTCGGCATGAGCCAGGTGCTGGGCGTCGGCTCGCCCGATGTCCAGAAACTTCAGCAGGAGATGGTCGGCCGGATGGCGACCATGTCGGACCCATCGGCTGTGCTGGCCGGCAACCCCCAGCTGCTGCAGTCGCTGCAGAGCACCGATCAGATCGCTTCCCGGATCATCAACGACACCACTGCGTCGGTCACCAAGGCCGTGGATGACCGGGCCAACTCGGCGCGCACGGCCGCGATCCGGGATGCGGCGATCGTCGCCGCGGCGATCATCGTGGGCCTGGTGCTGGTGCTGTTGGTGGCCCGGTCGCTGGTGCGGCCGCTGCGGCGGCTGCGCGCCGGCGCCCTGAAGGCGGCCCACGAGGACCTGCCCGCCGAAATCGAGCAGGTGCGGGCCGGCCAGGAGCTGCCGTCCGTGGAGCCGATCCCGGTGCACACCAGCGAGGAGGTCGGCCAGGTCGCCCATGCCGTCGACGAGCTGCACGAACAGGCCCTCATGATGGCCGGCGAGCAGGCGCGGCTGCAGATGCAGGTCAGCGACATGTTCGAGACGCTGTCGCGGCGCAGCCGTTCGCTGGTCGACCAGCAGTTGTCACTGATCGACAGCCTCGAGCGCGACGAGGACGACCCACAGCGGCTCGACAGCCTTTTCAAGCTCGATCACCTCGCCGCGCGGATGCGGCGCAACGGCACCAACCTGCTGGTGCTGGCCGGCGCAAAGCTGCGGCGGGAGCAGGCCGAGCCGGTGCCCGTCGCCTCGGTGATCAACGCGGCCGCCTCCCAGGTGGAGGACTATCGGCGCGTCGTCACCGCCACGGTCCCGCACAGCTCGCTGGTCGGTTCGGCCGCCGGCGACGTCGTGCACCTACTGGCCGAGCTGATCGACAACGCACTGCGCTACTCGCCGCCGAGCTCCCCCGTGCGCATCAGCGCGGTCCACACCGGCAATCGCGGGCTGGTGATCGAGGTGAGCGACATGGGCCTCGGGATGACCGAGGGCGATCTGCGCATGGCCAACATGCGCCTGGAATCCGGCGGTGAGGTCACGCCGTACACCGCCCGGCACATGGGCCTGTTCGTGGTCGGCAGGCTGGCTGCGCAACACGGGCTTGTCGTGCGGCTGCGCAGCTCGGTCGTCGGCGAACCCCGCTCCGGGACGACAGCGGGGATCTTCGTGCCCGCCGAGCTGATCTCGGAGACTGCGGGACCCAGCTGGCCGGACCGCGAGGACCTGGGCGAGGACTCGACGCCGGAAGCCCGGTCGGGCGCGGCGACGGCACGCGCGCTCGACGACCTGCCCGGCGTGGCCGCGACGATGCACAGCGACGCCGGCCTGTTCGGTGAGCCCTATCGCAATGGGTCGTCGCAGGAAGACGCATCGCTCTCGTCCCTGCCGCGGCGCGATCCGGGGGCGAGCGGAATCCTCGGCACCCCGGAGCCGGCCGTCGGCGAGCACGAGGCGCAACAGCCGGAGGAGGCCGCCGAGACGCGCGCCCCCGCCGACACGTCCGCGTTCTTCACCGCCCGGTCACAGCCGGCCAACGGCGCGCCGCCGGCGGAGGCCGGAAGCGCCGATGACACAGACGTGATCTTCCAGCGCCTGGTGTCGGAGTGGCTCATCGATCCCGAAACGCTGATGGAGCCGCTGCAGTCGTGGGAGTCGGTCTGGGACAGCGGCTGGGCCGCAGCCGAGCACGCCGAGCAGGCGCCGGTCAACGCGCACACCGACCAGGGGCTGCCGATGCGGGAGCCAGGTGCGCGGCTGGTACCGGGCCGTCCGAACGGCGCCGCGCACCGCAAGCCGGACGATGACAACGGGGTAGCATCGGCCGCCGGTGAGTCGGTTCGACGCGACCCCGACGCGGTACGCGCGTCGTTGTCCAACCACTGGGGCGGTGTTCGCGCCGCACGATCCCACGCCCGAGAAAACGGCCCGGAGATGGATAGCCAATGACCTACCCGTCACGTCCTCCGCACGACAAGTCGCTGGACTGGCTGCTCTCGAATTTCGCCCGCGAGGTGCCCGGTGTGACGCATGCCGTGCTGGTGTCGGCCGACGGCCTGCTGGTCGCCGCCAGCGAGCACCTTCCGGCGGAGCGCGGCGACCAGCTCGCCGCGGTGAGCTCGGGCCTGGCCAGCCTGTCGACCGGTGCGGCGCAGCTCTTCGACGGCGGGCAGGTGTTGCAGTCGGTGGTCGAGATGGAAAACGGCTACCTGCTCCTGATGCGGGTGGGCGACGGCTCGCACCTGGCGACGTTGGCCGCCACGTCGTGCGACATCGGGCAAGTCGGCTACGAAATGGCCATCCTCGTCGAGCGGGTGGGCGGCGTGGTGAAATCGTCGCGACGAGCTCCTCAGCCCTCGTGAGCCGCGATGGACACGCCCGACACGCCGGCGCAGGCGAATGAGCCCAAACTCGTGCGGCCGTACACTCTGACGGCCGGCCGGACCAGCTCGAGTGTTGTCCTTCCGCTAGAGGCGTCGATCGAGGCGCTGGAGTCGGCGCGTCACCACCAGTGGCTGCCCAATGACGTCAGAGGGGAGATCGTGGAACTGTGTATCACCCGGCCGTCGGTCGCCGAGATCGCTGCCCGGCTCAGTCTGCCGCTCGGGGTGGCGCGTGTTCTGGTGGGTGATTTGGTGACACAAGGCTATCTGCGGGTGCTCCACACCCTTGACGACCACTCGACACTCGAGGAACGCCGCGAATTGATAGGAAGGACGCTGCGTGGTCTACGCGCACTCTGAGATGAACGCAGCCGCGTCGACCAAGATTGTCATCGCCGGCGGATTCGGTGTCGGCAAAACGACGTTCGTCGGCGCCGTCTCGGAAATCCTGCCGCTGCGCACCGAGGCGATCCTGACCGACGTGTCGGCCGCGGTGGACACGCTCGAGGACACGCCGGACAAGAGGACAACCACCGTCGCGATGGATTTCGGACGGATCACCCTCGCGGACGACGACCTGGTGCTCTATCTGTTCGGGACGCCCGGGCAGCGGCGTTTCTGGTTCATGTGGGACGACCTGGTACACGGGGCAATCGGCGTAATCATCCTGGTCGACTGTCGGCGGCTGCAGGACAGCTTCGCCGCGGTCGACTTCTTCGAGGCCAGGGGACTGCCGTTCTTGATCGCGATCAACGAGTTCGACGGCGGGCCGCGCTATCCGACAGACGAAGTGCGCAGAGCGCTTTCGCTGACGACCGGTGTCCCCGTGATCACGGTCGACGCGCGTGAACGCGATTCGGCGAAGGAGGCGTTGATCGCGATCGCCGAGTACGCGCTGGCGAAGCTCACGCCGCTACACCGCTGATTTCTGCCCCGCGGCGGCCTAGCCCCCCTTGAGCCGGATCTTCCACCGGACGAAGGTGGCGTAGCCAAGGCTCAGCACGCCGAGCATCGCCATGTCGAAGAGCCAGGCTTTCGACGTGTGCTGCCAGTGCGAGTCCTTCGGCGTCAGCGGTCCCGGGACAAGCTTGGTCAGGTCGACCGTCGAGGCCGAGGCCGCGAAACCCCAACGCGCCGGGGTGAACCAGGACAGCTGGTCGAGCAGCAACCGGTCGGTCACCGGGATCATCCCGCCGGAGAACACCAGCTGCGACATGATCGACACCACCAGCAGCGGCATGATCTGGTCGTTGGTCCTGGCCAGCGCCGAGAGTGCCAACCCGAGAATGGCCGACGCCACACAGGTGGCCGCCACATCGACGAACAACTCCAGGCCGGGATGGCCCAGCATCACCGCGCCCTGGGTCGGCTGGCCCTTGCCGTAGATCACGATCGCGCTCAGGATCGCCGACTGGATGACCGCGGCGGTGCAGTACACGCAGATCTTGGCCAAGAGGTACGCGCTCGTCGACAGGCCGACGGCCTGTTCGCGGCGGA
>Ga0209040_10001363_pt1 | contig 19268 bp, 16 predicted proteins | sample BogFormECP12_OM3_FD_188240 | JGI IMG/M metagenome (GOLD analysis project Ga0209040, IMG submission 188240) | Bog forest soil microbial communities from Calvert Island, British Columbia, Canada - ECP12_OM3 (SPAdes) (version 2) | ecosystem: Environmental > Aquatic > Freshwater > Wetlands > Bog ...
CCTGATAGAGGTGCACATGGTTGAAGCGCTCGGCCGGGTGGTCGCCGGCATATTCGACCAATGCGTCGTCGGGACCCTTCATGTAGGCGAACCCGCCGCCGCCGGCCGGCTTGAGGCCCTTCTGCTTCGCCTCGGCAATCTGCGCTTTGGTCAGACCAAGCACGCCGCCCTGGCCCGGCCAGGTGTCGCTGCTGATCAGCACCGCGCCGCCTTCCTCGCTCGTATAGAGCGGCAGCAGCTCGACCTCGCGCCGCGTCTCGTACGTTTCGAGGCAGTGGCGCGAGTCGGTGACATGCCAGCCGAAATGCCAGATCGCGCTCTGCGGCTCGCTCGTCGGCGGCGTGTCGACCTTGGTAAACAGAAGCAGCACATCGTTGGGCGACTTTAGTGCCGGAATACCGCCCCAATTTTGGTTCGCGGTGCTTGGAAACTGTTGCGTGTAGAAGTTGATCGCGGCATCGGGATCGGTCGAGTTCAGATGCAGATGATGAAATTTCGGGGTCGGCAGCATAACGGTGCATCCTTGCAGCGAATCGGGCTACTATGCGCCGAATACCTCTGAAAGCAATGAGGCTTGGGAGACATCATAATCGCCGGCAAGGCTATTTCCGCAACGGTACTAGTATTCAGATGCTATCGGACGATTCACCGGGCGACAGTGGACCAATTCGAAAATCGCCCCACAAATCACGTCACAGCGGCGAAGCCTGCCCTCGGCAGGGAACAGTGGGCCGTTGCCCATGTCGCGGCATAGATCCCGGCCTGCGCCGGGAAGACGAGGAGAGGGGATGCCGGTGTCGAGCGTGAGATGCATGGCATGCATGGCATCAGTTTTGTCGCACGCGTCTCCTCGTCTTCGGGACTCATCTGAATGCATCTGAGCACTAGCCTTGGCGATGCTTGCTGCTGGGGCACGTGCTCAGCAGAACCCTGCGCCGGCGGTCGAAATCGACGACGACGATCTCGGCGGCGGGCCCGAAGCCGGGATTTGGGCCATCGCGCAGACCACCGAACTCGGCACGCGCTTCGCGAAGATCGCCGTCGCCGACGAACGCGGGCGTTACGTCGTGCCGGACCTGAGTGGGGTTCGGAATTGCTGGACGCTCCCGGTCTTCCCGGCGGAAGCCGGGACCCATTCCGCCCATGAGCACCGGCCCCTGTTCCCTGCCAGGGGCAGGCTTCGCCGGTGTGACGAAACAGTGCGTGATTTCCCCTTTTTCGTCATTCCCGCGGGAAATGGCTCCCTCAAGCCAACTTGTAGCCCTGGCGGGCCAAACGCTTCCAGTTTCCGCCTTGCTTTTGCCAGACCTCAAGGGTGCCGATCCTGACGTTGTTGGGCTTGCCGTCGGTTTCGGATTCGGATTCGTAGATGTGACGCGCGATCGCCGCGTCGCCGGCCACTGCAATCTTGAGGTCGGGGAAGGTGATCGACTTGACGGTTGCCTTCCTAGTCATAACGCCGTCGACGAACTCGGCCTTGGTCTGGACCCTGCCGTCCGAATGGCCGTAGCTCAGCTGATCGGCGCTCAGCCGCTCCAATTGGGCGTTATCCGCCTTCAGCAACGCCTCTCGCAGCGCCTCGACGGACTGCTTGACCGCCGCTTCGTCGCCGGTTTCGGCGAGCGCAGGAGAGTTGGCCAACAGGCTCGGGACGCTGAGTGCGAGCGCCCCCGCGACGGCCAAGTCACGACGGGTTACATGCATGAGTTCCTCCTCGACTTCACGGGTCTGCATCAACTCTCGGTTTCGCGGCAGCGTAACCCTGCCTGACCGCGGTGTCGAAGGGAAATCTTCGCCGACGCCGTCCCGAAAATTGCCGGAATCACATGATACTGGTCGCACCGAGGGGGATAGGCGAGCGCTCCATGGCTAAGCATGCCGGGCGGACCGAAACAGCGAATAACAGCGAAAAATTCGCTGTTATCGCTCGCTGTTCCTGGCTGTTATTTCGCCGCCGCCATTGCCAAGAACCGAGCGTTTCCGCGACCCAAGTCAACTCCCCGGCTGTTATTTTTGCGTAGTATCAGCGATGTCGACGGTCCCGGCGCGAGTGCGTCGAGGCGCCATGTTGCAGTCTGGGCCGAGCCGGGCGACGCAGCTATGTTGCCGCGATCCTGTCCGACACAGCCCGGGGGATGGGCGCCCTGGCGTCGAGAGCGCTGCTGATCTCCTCGATCGAGCGGCCCTTGGTTTCGATGCCGAGGAACGCGAAGACGAGGCCTGCCTGGCCGTACCAGAAGGCGAGAAACAATAAGGCTGGGAAGATCGCGTCGAGCGTCACCTGCGGCTTGACATAATTAGACGAGCCGACGATCAGGGCGAGGCCGAGCGGACCGATGATCTTGCCGAGATTGCCGATGCCATAGCTGAACCCCATGCCGCTGGCGCGCAGCCGGTTCGGCCACACCTCTGCGATGTAAGGCCCGATGATCGCGTAGCTCGCGTCGCCAAAGAAGCGCTGGACCATGATCAGGATGAAAAACACCGACACGGTGCCGAGGTAGGCATCGTGGAAATACCCGGCGGCCGCCATGGAGACCGCACCGCCCATGCCGATCAGGAAGCCCGATGCGCGGCGCCCGAATGCATCCGACATCCAGGAAGCGACAAGGCGCCCGATGATGCCGAGGATACCGACATAAATCATCAGATAGGAGGCTTCGGCCGGCGTGATCTTCAGCACCATCACGAAAAGGGTGGTGATCCACATCAGGATGCCGACGCCGCCGGTCTGGCTCAGCGCCACCAGGCAAGCCGCCGTCATGCTGCGCGGGTATTTGAACAATTCGCGCCACGAGGTCTTCTCGACCTCCGGAAGAGTGGTCGGCAACTCGATCTCGTTGGGATCGCACTTCAGTGCCCAGGCGAGCGATTTGCGGGCCTCCTCGTGCCGTCCCATCCGCATCAGGAAGCGTGGCGACTCTGGCACCCAGTAGCGGATCATCAGGACCAACAGCGCCGGGACGAGCCCGACCAGAAACAGGCCTCGCCAGCCGATGACTGGCGCGAGAAACGCCCCGGATACCGCGCCCAAAATGTTGCCTGCCGGAAGCAAGGTGGTGGTCAGTCCGCTGACCCAGCCGCGCTTGTACGCAGGCACGAATTCCTGCACCAGCGGGATATCGACGGCAATCAGACCGGCATTGCCGAAGCCGACAAAGAAGCGAAAGAACGTCAGGAAGATCCAACCGGCGATCCACCCTCCCTGCTCGGGTGTGAAATACATGATGCCGGTGGCCAGCGCGACATTGAGCGCGGTCAGCATGAACACCCGGCGTCGGCCGATGCGGTCGCCCATCCAACCCCAGAAAAAGGCACCCGGAACCGCACCGAGACCGGCGGAGACCAAGATCGTTGCCGACTGCCCGAAGGTCAGCTGCCAGTCCTTCAGAATGAAGGCCAAAACATAACTGATCAGGAAAAAGTCAAAAAAGTCGAGCATATCGCCGACATTCGCCGTGGCGATAATCTTCCACTGATTGGTCGTCAGTTTTTTCTGATTCTCCAAGCGCTCCAACATGACGTTCCCTCCGCTGGGTCGAGCCGGCGCTTATGAGCAAACACAGACGAGGACCAGACCTCAGAGGATCTGGCATTATGGTTTATTGAAAGACGATTTGTTTCTCTTGTGACGCCTCGCTGTATCAGCGGCTCATTCGCCGCGCGACTTAGCTCTTCTGTTCCTACTCGGGAAGCAGTTGTCTGCCTCCGGTTCCATTCGGCCCGTCGCCGAGCCGCCTATCTTTGTAATCGGGTCAGGCGAATCTGTCAAAGTTATATCACGGGAGGGTAGCATCGGGGTGGATCGGCCGAAGGCCTTGCGCGAACGGGGCGGAACATGCCACACGGCCGGCCGGGAGAAATGGAGGGAGGCGCGCGATGGCGGAAGTGCATTTGTCGGCCACCGAGGCCGCATTGGAGAACCAACGGATCGGCGGCTTGCAGATCCGCGTCGCGGCGCTGTGCGCCCTGGTGCAGATCTGCGACGGCTACGACATCAACTCGATCGGCGTCACGGTGCCGTCGCTGACGCACGCCTGGAACCTTCCCGGGCCAGCCTTTACCCAGGCTTTCCTGTGGTCGAGCATCGGTATCATGGTGGGCGCGCTCTCCGCGGGGCCGATCGGCGACCGCATCGGCAGGAAGCCGCTACTGCTCGCCAGCCTCACGATCTTCGGCCTCGCCTCGCTGCTGAGCGCGTTTGCCGGCTCGCTGCTAGTGCTGAGCATCCTACGCTTCTTCACCGGCATGGGGATCGGCGGCGCGTTTCCGGGAGCAGCCACATTGAGCGGCGACTACGCGCCGAAACGATTTCGCGCGACAATGATCATGGCGACCTTCACCGGCGCGCCGATCGGCGGGTTTTTGTGCGGCCAGCTCGCCGCGGTGCTGCTGCCCACTTTCGGCTGGCCAAGCGTCTTCCTCGTGGGCGGCATCATTCCCCTGTTGCTGGTGATCGTGCTCGCATTGTGGTTGCCCGAGTCGCCTCGCTTTCTCGCCGCGAAGGGCAGCCTGTCGCCGCGCGAGGCCGCGTTGCTGCACCGCCTCGACATCATGCCGGGGCAGGCGGCTGCGGAGGGCCTCGACCTCGCCCAAGGCAACCCGATCAACATGCTGTTCGGCAAGGGCTATGCGCTGCAGACCGTGCTCTTGTGGGTGATCTTCTTCTGCAGCCTGATGAACCTGTTCCTTTTCGTCTACTGGCTGCCCGAGGTATTGCACCTCGGCGGAATGACGCCAGCCGAAGCGGCCCGGACCACGAGCTTTCGCGAATTAGGCGCGATATTCGCTGTGCTCTATCTGGGCCTGTTGATCGACCGCTTCGGAGCCGAGCGTGCGTTGGCGTGGCACTATGCCGCCGGCATCGTGTTCATCGGCGCGATTGCGCTCGTCGCGCTGCCGTATCTGCTGTTGGCGATCGTGATCTTTTTCTGCGGCATGACGATCATCGGTAGCCAGACCGGCGCCAACGGGGCTTGCGGTAAGCTCTATCCGGCGCGCATGCGTACGAGCGGCCTCGGCTGGGCGCTCGGCATCGGCCGCTTGGGCGGCATCGCCGCCCCTGTGCTGGGCGGTTACCTGCTGTCGCTCGGCATGCATCCGCCGCAGATCTTTTTGAGCGCCTGCGGTTTCGCGCTGATAGCGGCCGTGGCGACGGCACTACTCGGGCTGCGCGGCAGCGCCGAGCGACGCCTTTCCGCAACTCGCCTCACGTCATCAGATTGGGCCGGATGAGATTGGGCTGGCAGCTGCGGCTGGACCGCCGTGCTGTGGACGCTTTGGGGGATAATGTCGCTATTTTGGGGGTAAGCCTGTGGGCAACGATTTGGGCCGTTGCGCCTCCAAATGCGAGCGCTAATCTCTCTCGTGTGGTCGACACGGTGCCCTCGAGGCCGTGGCCGATTGGTCGGCGGGACATTTAGGGGGAAAATGGGAGCCCTCGGACCACGCCAGGGGCGGTCCAGTCGGACCGCCCCTTCTCGTTTGCGGGTAGCTGGGCGGCTCAGGCTCGGATTTCCTGGCGCTGGAAGACGACGTAGGCGATTGCAAAGATCACGATCATCGCCGCGACGAGCCCGGTCAATTGCGGCCACACCAGGATGAAGCTCTGCGCTGCCGGCAATGGCGCCCCGAGCAAGGCCCCTTGCACCTGGCTGTACAGAACCGGGCCGAGGGCGCGGGTCGCGGGCTGCAGCAATGCCAGCGCTATTTCGGCGTAGAGCGTATTCGGTGAGATTCGGTCGAGGACCTGCGCGGTGTCGAGATAGGCGATGTTCGGGCCAAAGATCCCTTCCGGCGGACCGGCGATCAACGTCGCAACCAGCGGGGTTACGACCGACCAGAAGAGCGAGAACAAGAGCCACACGCCAAGCGCGGCAAGCGCCGCGGTGGCGGGGGCGCGGAACACCACCGAAAAGAGCAAGGCCACCGCCAGCCAGACGCCGCCATAGGCAATCGTCGCGACGAGAAACCCCAGCATGCGCACCATTTCTTCGGTATTGGGCGGCAAGCCGAGGAGCAGGAGGCCGAGACCGATCGTCAAGAGCCACAGCGAGAACAGACCAATCGCGAGCGCCACCAGCCCGGCGAGGAATTTCCCCAACAGCAGCGCATCGCGGTAGATCGGCTGAGCCAGCACTCGGCTCAAGGTGCGCCGGGTGAACTCCCCGTTGATCGCGTCGAAGCCGATCGCGATCGCGATCAGCGGGATCAGGAATCCCAGCAGCGCAATAAAAGACGGCAGTGGATCCTGCGCCATCGTCAGCAGTCGCAGGAAGAGGAACGGGCTCTCGCCGATATTGGCGCGGATCGACAGGATCGCGGCATAGGCGGCGGCGATTGCGGTGAGAAACACCAGGGCCTCGAGCACCCACATCCGGGCGCCCGAAAGGTAATCCGCCGTCTCCTTGGCGAGGACGACCCCGACCCCGGTAAAGGGGGAGCCTCTACGCCGCATCGCGAACCTCGTCGAAATAGCGGGTATAGACCTCGTTGAGGCTCGGCTCGGCAAACCGGATGCCAAGCAGGTCGAATGACGGGGCGAGCCGCCGCGCGATCTCGGCGCGCAGATCGCGCTCGCAATCGACGCGGTAGAGTTCGGGGGCCAGCACTTGCACCCGGACCACACCCGGCACAGCGGCGAGCTGATTGCGGACCGCGTCGCCGCGAGCCTCGACATCGATCACATGCCCGCCGCCCAGCACCCGCTGCGCCAGTTCGGTCACGCTGCCCGACAGCGCGATGCGTCCGCGATTGAACAGCGCGACCCGGTCGCACACGCTCTGCACCTGATCGAGATGGTGCGAGGATAGGAGAACTGCGGTGCCGTCGGCCTTGAGCCCACGGATCATCCCGAGGAATTCCTGCGTCGAGTGCGGGTCCAGGGTCGCCGTCGGCTCGTCGAGGATGGCGATGCTCGGGCGCTTCATCAACACTTCGGCGAGACCGAGACGCTGGCGCATCCCGCGCGAGAATGTCGCCACCCGGTCCCGCCCGACATCGGGCAAGCCGACCCGCGCCAATGCCTCGGTAAACCTCTGGTCGATCTCGCGCCGCGACAAACCGGCCAGCCGCCCGGTGTAGGCGAGGTTGTCGCGGGCCGACAGCCCGTCATAGAAGCCGACCGAATCAGGGAGATAGCCGACCCGGCGCTTCACTTCGAGCGGGTCGCGCAAGGGGTCGAAACCGGCAACTTCGGCGCGCCCCTCGGTCGGCTCGGTCAGCCCGAGCAGCATCAAGATCGTCGTCGTTTTTCCCGACCCGTTGGGCCCCAGGATGCCAACGATCTCGCCGGCCCGGACATCGAGATCGATGTGATCGACAGCGACCGTTGCGCCGTAACGCTTGGTCAGCCCTTGAGCACTGATGACAACTTCTTCAGTCATCCCAGCCTGCTTCCCCGTTTCGTCACACCGGCGAAGGCCGGTGCCCATCTCGAAATGGGTCCCGGCCTCCGCCGGGATGACGAGAAACAAACACTACAATCACTACCGCCGGCCGAAGCGGGCGACCGCGAAAACGACGACCAGCAACGAGATCGCGATGACCCCGATGCCGACGGCACCCCACAGGGTCGAGGTGAGGACCGTGATGCGGAAGTTCGCCGATTCGGACTGACCGCCGGTCGCATTGGCGCGGATCGTCGTCTGATAATCGCCGGCGATCGCGCGGGGCGACGGGGTCAAACTGACCTTTATCGGTTGTGACTTCCCCGCCGCCAGCTCGGGCAGCTGCTTGGGGTCGAAGCTGGTTTTCCAGCCCTCCGGCGCCGTCGCGCTGAATTCGACGTCGCGCGCCGTCTCGCTGCCGTCGTTGCGGACGACGACGGTCAATTGGCCGTCTTGTCCGGCATAGGCCTCGCCGCTGAGGCGCCCGCCCTCGCCCGCCAACGCCAGCCGCGCCTGGCCGAGGACCGTGATCGCGAGATCGAGGTCGGCCGAAGCGGCCTCGCTCTTCGCATGCAGCGCAAGCTTGTAGTCGCCGGCCGGCGTGTCGCGCGGCAACGCCACCGAAGCTTCGATGTCCTTTGACTTGCCGGCCTCGATCGGAATGCTGGTGAGCTGCTGGCTGCCATAGGCTTCGGTGAAGGTGACCTGGAAGTTCTTCGGCGCGTCGGCGCTGAAGTTGATCGTCGCGTCGCGTCCGCTGTCATTCGCGACGGTCACTCGGAACTTGAACGACGTCGTCGCGGTGCCGCGCAGCGAGGGAAAATTGGTGGTGAGTTTGAGCTTGGCCGGAAGCTCCTGCCCAATTGTGACGATGATCGGCAGTTTGAGATCGCTTCCCTCGCCCTTGGCCGCGACCTGAAAGCGGTATTCTCCGGGCCCGGTACCGGCCGGCGGCTCGAGCCGCAGCTGTAATTTCTCTTCGCTGTCCGGCGCGACGATCGCCGATTCGACCGGCTGTCCGCCGCCGAGGACCGTTGCCTTCCAGCCCTGGGCAACCTCCGGCACCGAAAGGGCCAGCTGCTGCGGCGGATGATTGAAGTTGCGCAACGACAAGTCGATCGTCGTGGTCTCGCCGGCGCGCACGGTCAGCGCTGGATAGCGTGTGGTCAAATAGACGCCGGTAATGCCGTCCGACGGCTTGTCTGCGGCTTGCGCTACTGCCGCTATCAATACAACGAAACATAGTGCGACAAGCCGCGGCAGCATCCTTGACACCTCTGACGAAATCACCATCCCGGCATCCCACCGCGGGCGTCTGCCTGCGCGGTGAGCCGGGACCTTTGTGGCGCGCTGAAATACGTCAGCCCGCAGCCGGGGCGAAATTAACAATTTTTCATGTTATCGGAGGAGATCGAGGCCGCTGCAAGCGGGTCAGAAGGCGCTCCCGATGTTACGGGCGAACCAGCTCTTGCCCGGCGTGCCGGGAGTGCCGGAAGTGACGAGGGAATACGCATCGACGTACCACTCGCTGCCCGGATAATTGTGACCGAGCACCGCGGCATTGGCTTTGGCCTCCTCGGTTAGGCCGAGGGCCAAATCGCACTCGACGAGGCGCTCCAGCGCTTCCGGGACATGCGTCGTCGTCTGAAAATTGTCGATGACCCGTTTGAAGCGGTTCATCGCCGCCAGATACTGTCCCCGGCTCAGGTAATAGCGGCCGATCTCCATCTCCTTGCCGGCGAGATGATCCCGAGTGAAATCCAGCTTTAGCTTGGCGTCCCGTGCGTATTTGCTGTCGGGAAAACGGCGGACGACGTCGTCGAGCGCCTTCAGGGCAAGCTCGGTTGTCTTCTGGTCGCGGCCGATATCGACAATCTGGACGTAATAGGAGATTGCTTTCAAATAGTAAGCGTAGGCTATGTCGCGATGGCCCGGATGAAGTTGAATAAAGCGATCCGCCGCGATGATGGCCTCACCGTAATTTCCTGCTTCGTAGAGAGCATAGGCCGACATCAGCTGGCTTTTCGTGGCCCAGACGGAATACGGGTGCTGGCTTTCCACTTCCTCGAATGTTTTGGCCGCCGTCGTATAGCGCTCCTCGACCAGCTCATCCATCGCCTTGTTGTAGAGATCGTCGACCGGCTTCTCGACATAGGCCTCCTTCTTCGCACCGCCGCAGGCGGTCAGCGCGGCGATCAACGCGGCCACGCCGAACCAGCGAAGGAAGGGCAACAAACGCATCGACCTACTCGGGAGAGGAATGCAGTACACCAATTATAGCACAATTCCGCGGTACACCAGCAAGCTGGGCGCGCCCGTCAATCGCCGGCGAGCTGCAGCCCGTCCCGCCATTCCCGAGCACTACGATGGGCTGCTTGGCTGACGGTGGTGTAGCACCAAGCCTCCCGGTCGACGAACAGCGCCGCCAGCAGGCGCCGGGTATGGGCATGCCCCGAGCGCACGCCGCGGAACGATCCGAGGAGCGGCCCCCCGGCGAGATAGAGATCGCCGAACGCGTCGAGGAGCTTGTGCCGCACGAACTCGTCGCTATAGCGCAAGCCGCCGGTGTTCAAGACATGATCGCGACTGACCACCACGGCATTATCGAGGGATCCGCCGCGCGCGAAACCCGCCGCCCGCAGCCGGTCCACCTCGTCGAGAAGGCCGAAAGTGCGGGCGCGGCTGAGCTCCGTCTTAAACGTCTCCGCATCGAACAGCAGACAAATCTCCTGCCGGCGAATCAGCGGGTTGTCGAAGTCTATCTCGAAGCTCATCGAGAAGTCGTGATCGGGCAGCAGCGCCGCCGTAGCGCCGTCTTCGGTGACGCTGACTTCTTTCAGCACTTTGATGGCGCGCCGTGCGGCATCCTGTTCGACAACCCCGGCGCACTCGATCAGGAACAAGAACGGCGCGGAACTCCCATCCATGATCGGCACTTCGCGGCCATCGACCTCGATAACCGCATTGTCGATGGCGGCACCGGCCAACGCGGCCATCAGATGCTCGACCGTGCCCACCGTGTTTCCTTCGCCGTTGGACAGCACGGTACAGAACGGCGACTCGATCGTGTTGGCCCAGTTTGCAAGAATCTCGACCGCCGAACCGGCTCGACGGAACACGATCCCCGTGTCCGGGGGAGCGGGATGCAATGTCATTGCGACCCTCTCGCCCGAATGAAGTCCAATTCCTCGGCAACCGATAGCTGTTTTCAGCGTCTGCTGAGACGCCGTCGCGATATCCCCCAACATGCGACAGACTTCTGTAAAGTGGTCCCCTGGCGAGCCCGAACCTACTTTCGCCCTGACTTCACCTCAAATCACTCTTTGTTGCCGATTGTTGCATCGCCGCGGATACTTCAGCCGCAATCCTGTCGAATTGATGGTACGTCGATCTCCATCCCTCTCCGGAGCGACTGATTCAGTTGGCCTGGCGGCGCAGGAAGGCGGGGATGTCGAGCAGATCGTCTTCCTTGCTCAGATTCGGCCGGTCGTCAGGCTCCAACGGCGCCAGCCTGGGCTGGGTGCTCGGTTGGGCAGCGGGCTTTGCCGGCTGGGCGGCCGGGCGCAGCTCCGGCGGGGTTGCGCGAGCACGGCCCACCCCGGTTACCCGCTCGATCAGGCTAGGGACGCGCCCTTTCGGCTTGGGCGCAGTCTCTTTGGCGGCGGGAGGAACGGCGGGCTGGGTCAGCGGAACCGGTCGCCCGGCCCCGGCATCGACCGGTTTCGGCGCAATGAAGGCGCCGTTGCGCATTGCTGCGCTCTCGGCCGCCTCGGCCGCCTGCGGCAGCGGTTCGCTGTCCATCTCGGGACGCGGCCTCGTCGGCTGCGAAGCATTCTGCGTCAGCACGGGTTGCGTATAACCGCCCGTGGTGGCCTCCCGCAGCGGAGGCATCGAATCCCGGTTGCTGACCAGGCTGATCGCCGGGCGCGGCTGTGAGACCGCTTCGGCGTCGATGCCGGTGGCGACGACAGAGATCCGCATCTTTCCTTCGAGCCTCTCGTCGAAGGTCGAGCCGAAAATGATGTTGGCCTCGGGATCGACCTCCTCGCGGATGCGATTGGCCGCCTCGTCGACTTCGAACAATGTCATATCGAGACCGCCGGTGATGTTGATCAGGACGCCTCTGGCGCCCTTCATCGACACGTCTTCGAGCAACGGGTTGGAGATCGCGGCTTCGGCGGCATCGGTAGCCCGCTTCTCGCCTTCCGCCTCCCCGGTCCCCATCATCGCCTTGCCCATCTCGCCCATCACCGTGCGGATATCGGCGAAATCGAGATTGATGAGGCCAGGCATGACCATCAGGTCGGTGACGCCGCGCACTCCAGAATGGAGCACGTCGTCGGCCATCTTGAACGCATCGGCAAAGGTCGTGCGCTCATTGGCGACGCGGAACAGGTTCTGGTTGGGAATGATGATCAGCGTATCGACGAATTTCTGCAGCTCCTCGAGCCCGGCTTCGGCCATGCGCATGCGATGGCTGCCTTCGAAATGAAACGGCTTGGTCACCACGCCGACGGTCAGGATCCCCGATTCGCGCGCGATCCGTGCGATCACCGGAGCGCCCCCGGTGCCGGTCCCGCCGCCCATGCCGGCGGTGATGAACACCATGTTGGAGCCGCCCATTGCCTCGAGGATTTCGTCGAGCGCCTCCTCGGCCGCCGCCCGCCCGACATCGGGCCGCGAGCCGGCGCCGAGCCCGCGGGTGACGCCGATCCCCAGCTGGATCTTGCGCGGCGCGCTCGATTGCTGCAGCGCCTGCGCGTCGGTGTTGCAGACCACGAACTCACACCCGATCAAATTCGAGCGGATCATGTTGTTGACGGCGTTTCCCCCGGCGCCGCCGACCCCGACCACCGTGATGCGGGGTTTCATCTCGTGCTCGTCCATCGGGATGCTCAGATTGATCATGCGGTCGTCCTCCACTGCTGCGTCTAACGATACCCGGTCCGGTCCGGGCTCCCCCCTCGCTGGCTCACGCGTGGCCGGGCGAGCAACAAAAGTCGAATCTGCCTCAAAAATTGTCCTTCAGCCAACCCCCCAATCGGCCAAGAACACCCCGTCGGTGGCCCTCCGGGCGGTGCCTTACACCCGCGACTTCGGCGCGCTCGGATAGGGCGAAATGCAGCAGCCCCGCGGTCGTTGCAAAGGCCGGACCGCCGGTCGCCTCGGCAAGGCCCGCGACGCGCTGCGGCCGCCCCATCCGCACCTGTTTATCCAGGATCAGTCCGGCGAACTCGCGCGCCCCGTGCAACTGGCAAGCCCCGCCGGTCAGCACGACACGCCGGCCCGCGACCTTGTCGAAGCCGCTCGCCTCCAGCCGATTGCGCACCAGCTCGAAGGTCTCCTCGATGCGCGGCGCGATGATGCCGACGAGCAGGGATTTCGGCACATGGTTGACGTGCCCCTCGTCCTCCTCGCCGATTTGCGGAACGGCGATCATCTCGCGCTCGTCGGTGCTCGCTGAAATCGCGGTTCCGAACAAGGTTTTCATGCGTTCGGCATGGGCGACCCCGGTCGAGAGGCCGCGAGCGATGTCGTTGGTGACGTGTATGCCGCCGACCGGGACGTAATCGGCAAAAATCAAATTTCCGTCGAAGAACACGCCGATCGTCGTCGTTCCGCCGCCCATGTCGATAACAGTGACGCCGAGACCGATCTCGTCCTCCACGAGGCAGGAAAGCCCCGAGGCGTAGGGGCTGACGACGAGAGCCTCGACCTCGAGATGCGAGCGTCCAACGGCGGCAGTGTGGTTGCGCACGCTGGCTGCGCTCCCCGTCACCACATGCATGTTGACCCCGAGCCGCTCGCCGAGCATGCCGCGCGGATCGCGGATGCCGCGGCTGTCGTCGACCGAAAATCCCACTGGGACGGAATGGATGATCTGGCGATCGCCCGGCTCGCGCATCAGATAGCCGTGCTCGAGCACCCGCCGCATGTCAGAATCGGTGATCTCGCGCCCGGTGACACCGATCTCCGCCTTGATGATCCGTGAGGCGGAGAAGCCGCCCGACAGGTTTGCCACCACCCGCTGGATGGTTTCACCAGCCATCTCCTCGGCGGCATGCACCGCATTCAGCACGGAGGCGCCGGTCGCTTCCAGGTCGACAATACCCCCGTTGCGCATGCCGCGCGAGATCTGATGGCCGATGCCAAGGACGCGCGGCCTGTCGTCCTCGACCCGCGCGATAAAGCAACAGATCTTTGTGGTGCCGATATCGAGGGCGGTGATAAGGCTGCCGCGTGGCCGGAGCGCCGGTCTGCGCGGTTTCGCCTGGCCATCGGCTCCGGTCTTTGCCGCTTCTTTGGCGCGCTTGGCGCGGGGCGGCACTTCGTCCACTGTCGTCATGTGTTCTTCGCCGATGGGCGTCCCTTCTTGGATGTCGGCGCTTCTTTTGGCGCCTCCGGATTGACCCGCAAAACGAGCCGGTCCGGCAGGCGCACATCGACGGTTTGCACGTCGCGTTTCAGGATGGCGCTCGACCGCTCGAGGCGAGCGAGCTGGGCCCACGCGACGGCAGCCGCGTCGGCCGGGAGGAGAACGTCGATTGCGTTGTCGATACGCAGATTCCAACGGCGGTCGCCAACGCGGACCGCAGCACTGACACGGGAAGCGAGATCGGGCTCCTTCGCCAGCATGTCGAGCAGTTCCGCGCCATGGCTCGCGGCGCCTTCGCCGACGACCAGCGGCAGCTTTGCAAAGCGGTCGAGGCGGGTCACCGGAATGACGCCGCCCTCGCGATCGATCAGCTCCAGCTTGCCGCCGTGCTGCCAAAGGGCAAGCGGTTTGCGCTCGACGAGGCGGACGTAGAGTGTGTCCGGAAGGCGTCGCTCGACCACCGCGGAGCGGACCCAGGGCAATGTCTCGAGTTGTTCCTTGGCCCGCCTCGGGCTCATGGCCAGGATCGGCGTGCCGGGCCCCGCGCCGAGCGCGGTCAGGATCGTCTCGCGATCCGTCGTCTCGCGTCCTTCGACTTTGATGTCGGTTACGACGAGCCCCAGCCGTGCGGTGCCGTCGAGCATCCGGTCGGCGGCATATTGCGGCGCCGATTGCCCCAGCGGCGAGCGGCTGACCTGAAAGGCACCGTAGAGTCCCGCCGCCAGCAAAACCGGGATGCCGACCCACAGCCCCAAACGTCGAACCATAGCGGAGATGCCGCTGCGTCGTGGGCGTCGCGGTGCCGGCCCCTTCATCCGTCGCACGATGCGTTCTCCACCATCCAGGCGACCAGCTCATCGAAGCCGATGCCGACATGTCGGGCAATGTCCGGCACCAGTGAAGTCGGCGTCATCCCGGGTTGCGTGTTCACCTCCAGCAGGTAGAGACGGCCGCAGCCCACCGGCGTATCGTCATAGCGCAGATCGGCGCGGCTCACGCCGCGGCAGCCGAGCGCTCGATGCGCGCGCAGGGCGATGTCGAGCGCCTCTTCGTAAATGGCCGCGGGAACCGGCGCCGGCGTCAGGTGATCCGACCCGCCCGCCGCGTATTTCGCGGTGTAGTCGTAAAAGGTGCCGCGCGGGACGATTTCACAGGCGCCGAGCGCCTGGTCGCCCATCACCGCCACGGTGAGCTCTCGACCGGGAACAAAGCGCTCCACCAACAGCTCGGCGCCGTAGCACCAGTCCAGCACCTCCTCACGCCAGGAATTGTCGTTGATCCGCACGATCCGAACGCCGACGCTCGATCCCTGATTGGTCGGCTTGACGACGAAGGGGGCCGGCATCGGGTCGCTCTCGACGAGCATTTCGGCGGTGGCGACCATGCCCGCCGCAACCGGCAGGCCGGCATCGCGGAAGATGGCCTTCGCGGTCGGCTTGTGCATCGCCATGGCCGAGGCGAGGACCCCGGAATGAGTGTAGGGAACCCCCAGCATCTCGAACACGGCTTGTACGGTGCCATCTTCCCCGCCGACACCGTGCAATGCGTTGAAAATGATGTCGGGTTGCGGGTCCAGCGCGCGCATCAGCGCCGGCAGATCGCGTCCGACATCGATGACCCGCACCTTATAGCCACGGTCCACCAGCGCCTTGGCGCACTCGCGCCCGCTCGATAACGAAACCTCGCGCTCGGGCGACCACCCGCCCATCACCACCGCTACGGTCTTGGTCACCGCCCCCCCTCACTTTGTACTACCGTCACCCCCGCGAAAGCGGGGGCCCAGGGGCCATCCGCCGAGACGGAGGGGCCACTGGATTCCCGCTTTCGCGGGAAGGACGAATTCGTCTCCTCCCTTCCGAAAACCGGCCGGCCGATGCGCTCGATTTCCCACTCCAGCAGAATCCCGGAGGTGTCATAGACGCGTCGCCGGACCTCGTCGCCGAGGCCCTCGAGATCCGCCGCCGTGGCAGTGCCGGTGTTGATCAGGAAATTGGTGTGCTGCCGCGACACCATCGCGCCGCCGCGGACGAGACCGCGACAGCCGGCGGCGTCGATCAGGCGCCACGCACTGTCGCCGGACGGGTTTTTGAACGTCGATCCGCCGGTACGGGCGCGCACCGGCTGGGTCGCTTCCCGCGCGGCGCGGATTTCGTTCAGCCGGCGGCCAATCGCGGCGCGATCACCGGGCATACCGCGCAGCCGGGCTTCAATAAACACCCATCCCGGGTCGACATCGCTGTGGCGGTAGGAGAGCCCCATCGCCCGGCTGTCGATGGTGTGGGCTTCGCCGGTGCGGTCGAGTGCGATCGCCGAAACGAGCCCATCCTTGATTTCCCGGCTATAGGCTCCCGCATTCATTCGCACACTGCCGCCGATCGACCCAGGGATACCCGACAGGAACTCGAACCCACCCAACCCTGCATCGGCAGCAGCGAAGGCGACAATGCGGTCGAGAGCCGCCGCGCCGGCGCGCACTTCATCGCATTCGACCTCGACCGCCGCGAACCCTCGCCCGAGGCGGATCACGACGCCGGGAATGCCGCCGTCGCGCACCAGCAGGTTCGAGCCGATTCCGATTACGGTCACCGGAACCTCCACCGGAAGGGCCGACAGAAAAACGATGAGGTCACCAGTATCGGCGGGGCGGAACAACACCTCCGCCGGGCCACCCACGCCGAACCAAGTCTGTTTGCCGATCGGCGCGTTCGCCGTCAGCCGCCCGCGCAGCGCGGGCAATTGCGCGAGCAACGCCGCCGCGGGGGTCTCGCGCTCAGCGATCATGCGACGCGGCTCGGCGACTTCAGCGCCGTAAGGTCGGCCGGCAAACTGTTGGCCCAACCGGTGATCGAACCCGCGCCCAAACAGACTACCATGTCGCCTGGGCACGCCAGCTCCCGGATTAGCGCGGCGAGTTCGCTCGGGTCAGACAGAGGCCGGACACTGCGGTGGCCGTGCTCGATCAACCCGGCGACGAGAGCGTCGCGGCTGATGCCCTCGATCGGCGCCTCGCCGGCCGCGTAGATGTCCGCGACCAGAACCACATCGGCATCGTTGAAACACGTGCAGAACCCGTCGAAGAGGTGGGACACGCGCGTGAAGCGATGCGGCTGGACGACGGCGATCAGCTTGCCCGCGACAATCGCGCGCGCCGCGTTCAGCACCGCCGCGATCTCGACCGGGTGGTGGCCGTAATCATCGATGACGGTCACGCCATTCCACTCGCCGGTGCGGGTAAAGCGGCGCTTCACGCCCTTGAAATTGTGGAGCGCGGCCCGCAAGGCGTCGTCACCGAGCGCCATCGCTTCGCCGACCGCCGCCGCAGCAAGCGAGTTTTGCACGTTGTGACGGCCGAACATTGGCAGGAATAGGTCCGGGATCGTGCGCCCCCGATCCGCCAGCGCATCGGATATGACTATGTCGTATCGCGCGCCTTCCGGTCCGAGCCGGACATCGACGGCGCGGATATCGGCCTGCGGGCTGAACCCGTAGGTCAGAACGCGCCGGTCGGATAGTTTGGGGATCATCTGCTGCACGACCGGATGATCGATGCAGAGCGCGGCAAAGCCGTAAAACGGGATGTTGCCGACAAAATCCTCGAAGGCTTGGCGCAATGCGTCGAAGCTTTGATAAAAATCGAGATGCTCGCGGTCGATATTGGTGACAACCGCAATCGTCGCCGGTAGCCGTGTGAATGTGCCGTCGCTCTCGTCGGCCTCGACGACCATCCAATCGCCCGCCCCCAACCGCGTGTTGGTGCCGTAGGCGTTGATGATGCCGCCATTGATCACGGTCGGGTCGAGCTGCGCCGTCTCCAGCAGCGCGCCGATCATCGATGTCGTCGTCGTCTTGCCGTGGGTTCCGGCAATCGCCAACGACCATTTGAGCCGCATCAGCTCGCCCAGCATTTCGGCGCGGCGCACCACCGGGATGCGGCGTACCCGGGCGGCCATAACCTCGGGGTTGTCCGACTTGACGGCGGAGGAGATCACGACGACCTCGGCGGCGCCGAGGTTCGCGGCCCCGTGGCCGACAGCCACTGGGATCCCGAGATCGATGAGCCGCCGAACATTGGCGCTGTCGGCCAGGTCGCTGCCCTGCACTCGATAGCCGAGGTTGTGCAATACCTCGGCGATGCCGCTCATTCCGATCCCGCCGATGCCGACGAAATGGAGCGGCCCGATCGAGCGCGGCAGGGCTCTCATGCCGCCCGCCCTTGCGGCCGCGAGCCCAGAGCGAGCTCAATGGCGAGCTGCGCGAGATTGCGCGCCGCGTCCGGCCGGCCGAACTCGCCGGCTCGCTGGGCAGCGTCAGTCAATGCCGTTTGGTCCCCCAACAGATTTTCGAGGTGAAGAGCCAAGGTGTCCGGGCGTAGCTCCGGTTGCGGAATGACCCATCCGGCTCCGGCCTCCGCAAACGCTCGGGCGTTCGCGGCCTGGTGATCGTCGGTCGCATACGGGTAGGGGATCAGCACAGCCGGCCGGCCGATCGCGGCGAGCTCGGCCACGGTCGAGGCGCCGGCGCGGCATATGGCCAGCTGCGCTCGTGCCAGCCTTTCCGGGACGTCGACAAAAAAGCTCTGCAGCTCCGCCTGAATGCGATTTTTGCGATAGATCGCCTCGGCAGAGGGGAGATCCTCCGGACGCGCCTGGTGGCTGACTCGCAGCATCTCGCGCAGCCGCGTCGGTAGGGCGGCCAGCGCCGGCGGCACGACCTCGCTCATGATCCGCGCCCCCTGGCTGCCGCCCAGGATCAGAAGCTCGATCGCGCCGCCCCGTTGCGGCGCCTTGTACCTGGTCCGAGCGAGGGCGAGCACCGCGGGCAGTACCGGGCTGCCGGTGTGGACGGTGCGGGCGCGGTCGGCCGGGCGCAGACCTGCCGTCGACGGAAAGCCGGTGGCGATCCGCCGCACGCACGGCGCGAGGAGCCGATTGGCGCGACCGAGTAGGGCATTTTGCTCGTGGATCACCGTCGGTAGGCCGAGATAGACCGCCGCGAGCATCGTCGGGACCGAAGCATAGCCACCGAAGCCGATGACGCAGGCTGGAGACAGCCGTCGCAGCAAACGGCGCGCCTGCAGCGTCCCAACCGCCAGCTCACCGAGCGCATGGGCCGCGTGCGCCGCCCCGCCCCCGAGCTGCGCAGCACGCACATGATGGGTCTCGATCCCGGCAATCCGCCCGGCGAAAGCCTCGACTCGCGCGTCGCTGAGGAGATGCACCTTGCCCTGGTCGAGGAGCTCGACGGCCAGCGCCTCGGCCGGGAACAGATGGCCGCCGGTACCGCCGGCCGCGAGCACGAAAGTCCCGCTCACAGCTCGCCTCCCCCGAGTCGGCGCCGCGTCAGCGCGAGCACCATCCCCATTCCGAGCCCGAGCGCCAGCATCGAGGACCCGCCGTAGGACAGAAACGGCAACGTCATGCCCTTGGTCGGGATCAAATGCAGGCTGGACGCCATATTGATCGCCGCCTGCAGCCCGAACTGGACCAGCAACCCGGTCGCGGCGA
>Ga0209040_10001364_pt1 | contig 19256 bp, 17 predicted proteins | sample BogFormECP12_OM3_FD_188240 | JGI IMG/M metagenome (GOLD analysis project Ga0209040, IMG submission 188240) | Bog forest soil microbial communities from Calvert Island, British Columbia, Canada - ECP12_OM3 (SPAdes) (version 2) | ecosystem: Environmental > Aquatic > Freshwater > Wetlands > Bog ...
GCCGCGCACGCCCGCTTCGTGGCGGCCGCCGCGAAAATCAACAGCCTGCTGGATATCGCTCAGGCCAACATCGGCGATGCCGCCGGTACCTACGTGGCCGCCGATGCGGCTGCGGCCGGCAGCTACCCGGGCTTCTGACGAAAGGACTTGTGATGTCGCAGATTATGTACAACTACCCGGCGATGCTGGCTCACTCCGCCGATATGGCCGGGTATGCGGGCACGTTGCAGGGTTTGGGTGCGGATATCGCCAGTGAGCAGGCGGCGTTGTCGGCGGGTTGGCAAGGCGATACCGGGATGAGCTATCAGGCTTGGCAGGCCCAGTGGAACCAGGCCATGGAGCAGTTGGTGTTGGCCTACCGTGCGATGGCCGGCACCCACGAAAACAACACCACCTCGATGCTGGCCCGCGACGCGGCCGAAGGCGCCAAATGGGGCGGCTAGCTCGATCGAAGGCAAGGTTGGATGGCTGCCGCGCCTAACGCCGTCGAGCTCACCGTCGACCAGGCATGGTTTATCGCCGAAACCGTTGGGGCGGGGACGTTCCCGTGGGTCTTGGCGATTACCACGCCCTACACCGACGCCGGTGAGCGCGGCGCGTTCATCGATCGTCAGGCCGCCGAGCTGACTCGGCTGGGGATGATGTCCGCCAGCGGTGATGTCAACCCGGCGGTGGCCGACTGGATCCGGCAGGTGTGCTTCCCGGACCGCTGGCTGGATCTGCGTTACGTGGGATCCGGCCAGACCTCCGGTGCCGACGAGCTGCTGCGCGGGATCATCGCGCGGCGCGGCGGTCAAACCCAAAAAACCATTGTTGCGCTGCGTAACGCGCAGCTGGTGACGTTCACGGCGATGGACATCCACGATGCGCGGGCGCTGGTGCCGGTGCTGGGTGTCGGATTGGCGCAGCGTCCGCCGGCGCGCTTCGATGAATTCAACCTGCCCGCGCGGGTGGGCGCGCGGGCCGACGAGCGGCTGCGCAACGGTGGCTCGCTCGCCGAAGTCCTTGACTACCTGGGCATCCCGCAGTCAGCACGTCCGGTGGTGGAGTCGGTGTTCAGCGGGCCACGCAGCTACGTTGAGATCGTCGCGGGCTGCCGCCACGACGGACAGCACGCCAGCACCGAGGTTGGCATGAGCATCGTCGACACCGCCGCGGGCAGAGTGCTGGTCACCCCGTCACGCGCCTTCGACGGCGAATGGATTTCGACATTTCGGCCCGGAACCCTGTTTGCGATCGCCCTCGCCGTCGAGCAGCTCACCGCGCAGTTGCCGGATGCCGAGTGGTTCTCGGGTAATCGACTGTCTCGAGATTTCAGTATGCAGTCCAACCAACCGGCCGTCTGAGCCTTCCAAGAACAACCACTGTTCACCAAGAGAAAGAGAACGAATGTCCCCCCAAAGCCTGAGGAGCCGGTGATGTCCAGCGCTGTGATGCCCATCGTGCGGGTCGCCATCCTCTCTGACAGTCGGCTGACCGAGATGGCGCTGCCCGCGGAGCTGCCGCTGCGCGAAATCCTGCCGGCGGTAGAACGTTTGGTGGTCCCCGCGGTCGGAGACGGCGAGGCGGATGGGGCCGACGACGGCGGCGCCGCTACCGGTTCGGTCACCCCCGCTCGGCTCAGCCTTGCCCCGATCGGCGGAGCGCCGTTCAGCCTCGACGCCAGTCTGGACACCGTCGGCGTCGTTGATGGTGATCTGCTGGCCTTGCAACCGGTCCCCGCCGGGACGGCCGCGCCGGGCATCGTCGAGGACATCGCCGACGCGGCGGTGATCTTCTCGGCATCCCGATTGAAGCCCTGGGGCATCGCCCACATTCAGCGCGGCGCGTTGGCCGCGGTCGTTGGATTGGTCTGGGCGGCAACGGGCCTGGCCGCTACCCACCGAGTGCTCACCGGCGCGCCGGCCGGGCTGTTCGCCGTCGGGGCGATCGCGGTGCTCGCTGCGCTGGCCGGCTTTGCATGCCGTTCACCTCGTGCCGGCGCGGTCCTCTCGGTCGCTGCGCTAGTGCCCATCGCCGCGGCGTTGACTTTGGTCGTACCGGGAAGCTTTGGCGCCGCGCAAGTGACGCTGGCCGCCGCCGGGGTAGCCGCATGGTCGGTGATCAACCTCGTCCTTCCTCGCCGCGAAGGTGGAAGCGCGATAGCGGTTTTCACTGCTACGGCGGTGCTCGGCGTGGGTGCGCTGTTGGCTGCAGGCGCGGCGTCGCTCTGGCAGCTGTCGCTGGTGACCCTCGGCTCCCTGCTGATCGTGGTCGCACTGCTGGTCACTGTCGAGGCCGCTCAACTATCCGCGCTGTGGGCGCGATTCCCGCTGCCGGTCATCCCCGCCCCCGGGGATCCCACCCCGTCAGCACCGTCGTTGCGGGTACTGCAGGACCTGCCGCGACGGGTACGGATCAGCGACGCGCACCAAATCGGTTTCATCGCGGGGGCTGTGCTACTCAGCGCGATCGGGTCGGTCGCGATCGCATTGCGTCCGGAAACATTGGCCGCCTGGGGCTGGTACGTGGTAGCCGCGACCTCTGCGGCGGCGGCGTTGCGGGCCCGGGTATGGGACTCGGCCGCATGCAAGGCCTGGCTGCTGGCTCAGCCCTACTTGGTGAGCGTGGCCTTGGTGGTGTTCTACACCGCGACCGCCCGTTACCTGGCTGCGCTCATCGCTGTAATAGTGCTTGCGGCATTGGTGTTGGCGTGGGTGGTGGTCGCGCTGAACCCGCCGATTGCTTCCCCGGACAGCTACTCGCTGCCGGTGCGCCGACTGCTGGGTTTCGTCGCGTCGGGAATCGACGCCTCGCTGATCCCGGTTATCGCGTACCTGGTCGGACTGTTCAGCTTGGTGCTCAATCGATGATCTCTGCCCGCGCCCTGCGGCGATGCGGTTGCTTCGCAGCAGTTTTGGCTGCTGTGTTGTGGACCTGTCCACCGGCTCTGGCGATCAGTCAGCCCAAGGTCGACCCCGGTGCTGCTCTGCCGAAGGGTGCCCCGGGTCCGGTGCAGCCGATGCAGAAGAGCGGCGATTGCACGAGCTCCGGTGTCATCCCCGGCAGCGATGCCGGGGTGGCGACGGCCGACCAGCGGATGATGGATCCGTCTGCGGCGTGGCGGTTTTCCCACGGCGAAGGGCAGCTGGTGGCGGTACTGGACACCGGGGTGCGGCCGGGGCCGCGGCTGCCCGGTGTGCAGCCGGGTGGCGACTATGTGGAATCGACCGACGGCCTCACCGACTGTGACGGGCACGGCACGCTGGTAGCCGGGCTGATCGCCGGCCAGCCCGGCGGCGACGGTTTCGCCGGAATCGCGCCTGCGGCCCGGCTGGTGTCTTTGCGCGTGACGTCCGCGAGGTTCTCGCCGCGGACTCCGGGCGGCGATCCGACGCTGGCACGTGCGGCCGTCGACGTGGCCGCGCTGAGCCGGGCGATCGTCCATGCGGCCGACCTCGGCGCCCGGGTGATCGACGTCTCCGCGATCACCTGCCTGCCTGCCGATCGCAACGTCGACCAGGCCCAACTCGGTGCGGCGATCCGATACGCGGCGGTGGACAAGGACGCGGTCATTGTGGCTGCTGCCGGCGACAGTGGTTCCGCCGGTTGGGGTTCCGGCGCAGCATCGTGTGAATCGAACCCGCTGACCGACTTGGGACGTCCCGAAGATCCGCGCAACTGGGCTGCTGTGACGTCGGTGTCGGTGCCGTCATGGTGGCAGCCCTACGTGCTGTCGGTGGCCTCGCTGACGCCCGACGCCCAGCCGTCGAAATTCACGATGGCCGGCCCGTGGGTGGGTATCGCGGCGCCCGGCGAGAACATCGCTTCGGTGAGTAACCGCGACGACGGCGGACTCGCCAACGGGCTGCCCAACCAACGCCAGCAGTTGGTCCCGCTCAACGGCACCGATTACGCGGCCGGCTACGTATCCGGTGCCGCGGCGCTGGTTCGCAGCAAGTACCCGGAACTCAACGCGACCCAGGTGATACAGCGCATCACCGCAACGGCGCACAACGGTGCCCGTGCGCCGTCCAACGTCGTCGGCGCCGGCACCCTGGATCCCGTTGCGGCCCTTACCTGGCAGCTGCCAGCCAGCACCAATCCCGGTGCGCCGGTGAAACAGCTTGCGCCGCCGCCGGAACCGGCACCGAAGAGCCCCACGCCGCGGATCGTCGCGTTTGCCGGCACCGCTGCCCTGACTTTGGCCGTCGTGGCCGCCGCCGCGATCGCCGCGCGCCGACGAAAGGAGCCCACGCCGTGAGCCCGCATCAATCCCTGACGCCGCCCACTGGACGAATCACGTTGGTGGCATTGGCTGTCGTGGCCGCTGCCATGGACTTCCCGTGGCAGTCGACGCGCGAGCGTTGGGTGCTCGGAATCGCGGTCATCGTGGTAATCACGCTGCTGGTCCGGTGGCGCGGACTGCCGGTGACGACGATTCTGGGCCGTCGGTTGGCGATGCGGCGTCACACCCGCGGTGCGCGCCTGGCTGACGAATCCGGCACCGACGCGCGGACTACCGCGTTGCTGCGTGTCACACCGCCGGAGTCGAGTCCCGATGTGCTGCCGTTGCCACTGATCGCCGGCTACGCCGACCGCTACGGCCTGCACGCGGACGCCATCCGCGTTACCAGTCGCGACTCAATGTCCGATACCGTTGTGCGCGAACGGGAGACCTGGATTGGACTGACATTTTCGGCCGCCGACAATCTCGCGGCGCTGCAGGCCCGATCGCCGCAAATTCCGCTGCATAAGACCGCCGAGGTCGCAGCGCGCCGACTCGCCGATCACCTCCGTGAGAGCGGGTGGACGGCTACCATCGCCGAACCCGACGATGTTCCAGGGCTCTGCGCTCGGTCGGCCCACGAAACCTGGCACGGTGTCCAACACGGGAGCGCGGATTATGTTGCGGCGTACCAGGTTAAGGCCGACACCGCGTTGGCGAACACTCTCGCGGCGATCTGGTCATACCCGGTCCGCGAAGCGTGGACGGCGTTGGAGCTCACCGGTGCAGGCGACGAACAGACGCTGGCCGTCGCCTGTGCATTCCATACCGATGCCCCTCCAGCTGCGGGCGGACCATTGCCCGGGCTGATTTCGCAGGCCGGTAATCAACGGCCGGCGCTGACGGCGTTGCACCCATTGTCGACTCAACAGCTTGACGGTCATGTCGATCTACCCGAAGCCCTGCTACTGGCGCGGCTGCGCTGGCCCAGCGCCGTCGCACAGCAGCCGGTGGCTAGCGGACGGCGCCGGCCGGATAGAACAGGTCGGCAGCGTTCTGATAGAACACCTTCCGCAGCCACTCATCATCGGCACCGGGCAGATTAGTGATTGACCGCATTGCTTCGACGTAGCCGTACGGGATGTTGGGGAAGTCGCTACCGAACAGGATGCGATCGCCGACCTGCTGCAGTCGGGGTAGCTGAGACGACGGGAACGGCATCACTTCGTCGACGAACGGGGTGAAAGCCATTGTGGTGTCTAGCCGGACGTCGGCTGAACTCTCGCAGATGTCGAGAAACTCGACATACTCCGGCATTCCCAGGTGTGCGACGATCAGCCGCAGCCGCGGATAGCGGCGCAGCAGACGACGTATCGGCTCAGGCCCGGTGTGATCGCCCGGTACCGGCCCAGAGCCGCAGTGAATGACCACCGGTACCCGGGCGTCCTCGATGACTCCCCAAACATGTTCGAGGAGTGGGTCGTTCGGCTCGTACCGACCTACCTGGAGATGTGCTTTGAAGACTTGGGCGCCGTCGCGGACCGCCGCCTCAACGTAGTCTACGGCATCTGGCTCGGGATAAAACGTGGCAGTGGCAAGGCAATCCGGCGTCGACCTGGCGAACTGGGCCGCCCATTGGTTCAGCCACGCCGCCATCTGCGGCTTGTGTGGATAGACCAGTGCGGTGAAATTGCGCACGCCGAACCGCCGGAGCAGCTGTACTCGTCGGGATTCCGCCGCCCGATAGCTGATCGGCCATTCGCGACCCACCAGTGGGTCGGCGGAATCGAAGTAGTGCCACACCTTGTCCAGGACCGATTTCGGCATGAAGTGGGTGTGCACGTCGATCACGCCGGGCAGGTCCAGTGCAGACCAGATCCGCCGGACCTGCGCGACCTCGTCTTCGTCGGTCATCGGCCATCCTCGACTCGTCCGGCAAGCTGCGGGTAATACGGTTTGTCTATCAGGCGCTGCGCGGAGTGTTGATCAGGAGGACCAATATGTGGGAACCAGACGTCTACCTGGCCTTCGCCGATCAGCGCGCCCGGCCGTTCTACGACCTGCTGTCTCGGGTGGGTGCGCAGCAGCCACGCCGGGTGGTCGACCTGGGCTGCGGCCCGGGCAACCTGACCCTGCAGCTGGCTCGGCGCTGGCCGGACGCGGTGGTCGAGGCGCTGGACAGCTCGCCGGAGATGGTCGCCGCCGCCCGCGAGCGCGGCGTGGATGCCGCCGTGGGAGATCTGAGAACCTGGACGCCGCAGCCCGATACCGACGTAATACTCAGCAATGCCGCCCTGCATTGGGTGCCCGAACACGGCGAGCTGATCGTCCGATGGGCCGGCCAGCTGGCCGCGGGAGCGTGGATCGCTGTTCAGATGCCCGGCAACTTCGAGACCCCATCGCATTCTGCGGTGCGCGCGGTGGCCCGTCGCGAGCCATACGCAAAGACCCTGCGTGACACCCCGTTTCGGGTGGGGACCGTCGTCGACACGCCGGCGCACTATGCCGAGCTACTGATCGACGCCGGCTGCACCGTCGACGCCTGGGAAACCACCTACGTCCATCAGCTGACCGGCGAGCATCCAGTCCTTGACTGGATCAGCGGCACCGCGCTGTTGCCGGCGCGTGAACGGCTCAACGAGCATGAGTACGAACAGTTTCGCGAGGAGCTCATCCCACTGTTCGCTGAGGCCTATCCGCCCCGGCATGACGGCACGACGTTCTTCCCGTTCCGGCGAGTGTTCATCGTCGCCCGGGTAGGCGGCTAACTGGCTACTGCGGTAGTCCCAATCGCTGCGCATCGTCGCGGTAGCGATCGACCCATTCGTCGGAGCGCTGATTGGCCTGACGTTCCAACACCGGCTCCGGAGCCAACCGTGGATCTTGGCCGACGGCCCCCAAAATCGTGGCGACGATCGAGGTCAGATTGCGCCACAGCACCGGATAGGCCACATCAATTGGGTCGATCTGCTCTTCGGCGAACCAGTTACGCCAGCCCTCCTCCTGATCCCGCAGACCCCTGACGATATGGGCGATGGCACCGGCGTGGTAGGTGGCCCGTGAATCGCGCTCAGGATCTGGGCGGCCCCGCCACACCCGAGTCTGTACCGCGCGCCAGAACGACACCGCCTGCGAAACCACATCTGGCCGGTATACGTGCACGTAGACGGGTTCGCTTCCAATTACGTCCCGAATCGCTGCCCGCAGACTGTCTCCGGACCGATCGGGTAATCCCGCCGCCCGCTGCCGCAGCAGCGGCGCCTGGTTCCACATCAACTTGCCGCCCCAGATACCGTTGGGTGTCCGGCCGGAGCTGCGGATGTGCTCGCGCCAGGCAGCGGATGACGCGGTATCCGGTGTGCCCGGCTCCAGCGGATCGAGAAGCCGCAGGATCGTCTCGTCCTCGACTCCGGCGAACCACTGTCGCGGCTGGGGCGCCATGCCGGTAGTCGGTAGGTACTGGAAGCACTCCTGCGGCTCGCCGGCGCTGCCCGTCGCGCGTAGCGATTCGACCAGCAGCGTGCTGCCGCAGCGCTGCGAGGCGAGTACGAGATAGGCCGTCGGATGCGCGGGCATCTGGTGAGCCTAGCTGCACTTCGTGGTGTGGTGTCCACGCGTATTACGTTCACGCTGAACGCAACTATTGCTCGACGCGCTGAACCCCGTCTTCGATTCCGCGGTCGACGGCGATCGCCGATCGACTGGTCGGCGTCATTTCGTGGATCTGCAAATACGTCTCGGTATAGCGAGCCGCGATGCGGCTACCGGCGAAGTCGGATGGTATGACGTCGCCGGTCTGCTGACGCCAATCATGCAGCCGCACAGCGAGATCAGCGGCGATCGCGTCGGCTCCGTCGAGTCCGTCGTCGAGAAGCAAGTTGTTGGTCTCGGTGGGATCCGCACGGAGATCGTAGAGTTCGCGTTCCGGGCGTGGGGCGGTGACCAACGGCGCGACAGCCTGGCCGGATGGGCTTTCCTCGATATCCCACGGCAGATCCAGCAACGGCCGGCGTGCGTAATTCTCGATGTAGCTGAAGTCTTTCGTCCTGATCGCGCGGATCGGATCAAACGAGTCGTGATAGGTCTTGGTGGTGTACACGTGATCGCGCACCGCCGTAGTGCTGTCCGGCGCAAGCAGCGCCTGCGCGTGCGAGATGCCCTCGATGTCACTCGGCTCGACTATGCCGAGGAGGCCGAGCAGCGTCGGGACCAAATCCACGCCGCTGAACAGATCGTCGTAAACCTTTGGGGCGATTGACATTCTGGTAGGCGGGCGGATGATCATCGCGATACCGGTTCCGGCCTCGTAGAGCGTGGATTTCGCGCGCGGGAAGGCCGGACCATGGTCGGTGACGAAGACCACCCACGTGCTGGCGTCAAGCCCGGTGGCGGCAAGCGTGTCCAAGATCTGGCCGACTGCCGCGTCGGCGGTCGCGATGGCTCCGTAGAAGTCGGCCAGATCTTGGCGCACCGCAACGGTATCGGGCAGATAGTCGGGCGGATCGACAGCAGCGGCGTCGGCCGGTTGGTAGCGCTCCCGTGGATAGGGTCGGTGCGTCTCGAAAAAGCCGGCCGTCAACAGGAACGGCCGGCTGGGGTCATGGTCTCGCAGCCATTGCTGAGCCCGTTCGACCACGTATTCGCAGTAAGAGTTCGACACGTCGAACTCGTCGAAACCCAGTCTCGACGGGTAGGAGGTCTCGTGCTGCATACCGAAAAGAGCTGAGTACCAGCCATATTCGGACAGGATTTGGGGCAGCGTGCGAACCCCCGAGCGGTATTCCCAACCATGGTGGGCCAGGCCGACCAGGCCGTTGCTCTGCGGGTAGCGGCCGGTGAACAGTGATCCGCGCGACGGCGAGCACAACGGCGCCGTGGCATGTGCTCTGGTGAACAAGATGCCATCGCCGGCCAGCTGATCGAGTCGCGGACTCGAAACGTCGGTATGACCGTAGACACCGAGATACCGGCCCAGATCGTGCCAGTGCACGAGTAGCACATTGTCGCGCCGCTGACCGGTCGCCTCCTGGTCGACGATTACCGTCACCTCCTCAGCTTGCCGGGTCCCGTCGACGTTATCGGCAGCGGTGTTTCGGTGGTTACGGCGGGGGCGTGTCGCCCGGACTTAGACGCCTGCGACTCACCAGTGCTGCGGGGGATAGCCGCCCGGACCGGGCGGGCCTTGCTGTTGCGGTGGCGGCTGGCCATACGGCCATGGCACACCGCCTGGGAATCCGCCGGGTGCAGGGCCGCCGAGCAACCTCGGCGACAGGCCCAGGGTCATCCGGAATGCGGGGATGAACATGAGGCCACCAACAGCGGCGATGACAAATCCCGCGATCAGGTCATAGGTGAGTCGGCCGGTAGCGCCGTAGCGAGCTTCGCAGCCGATCGCCAGCATCAGCATCACGATGCCACCGCCGAGGATCAGAAGTTGCCCCATCTGCTGTTTGAGGAAGAGCATTACGGCGCCGCCGGTAGCCGCGAGGCCGGCCCCGATGATGAGGAACAGGCAGATCACCAGGGTCGCTGGAATGCTGGGCACGGTATGTCTGATGTGCTCCCGGCAAAGCGTGGAGAACTCACCGCCGAACCGGTTACACACGTCCGAAGCGCGGCTGACCGCACTGCTCATGTTGATCCACAGCGTCAGCGTGAGGATCGCGCCAAGCAGCCCGAGCAACCCGACGACGGCAAAGGTGATCCAGCTGATGGCCTGCTGCGAAGTTGGGGCAATAGCGGGCGCACCGTAGCCGGCCCACGCGGGCTGCTGACCGTAACCGGCCGGCGGGTAGCCAGGTCCGGGGGCAGGCGGCGCGCCGTAGTCAGGGTAGGGCGGTTGCTGGCCGTGGTTGGAAGCAGCCGGCTGACGGTAGCCTCCGGGGGCCGACTGGTCACCGTAGCCAGGCTCGATGTGCTCGCGAGGATCGTCTGACGAACTGCCCCATTGCGGAGGAAAGCCTGGCGGAGGAGGTTGCACCCCGGCATCGTAACCGCCGCGGGCCACGGCGATTGCCAGGCTATGCGCCGGGCAGAACAAGTCAACGCGGAGTCCCAGCGTCCCGGTCGGCTCGGGGATCACCACCCCTGCCCTATTGGCTGTTCGGAGCTTTACTCACAGGCTGAGCTTGTTGCGGCTCTTTGCCCCAGCCGTTCTCCGAAACGAATTCGGACAGCGGCCTGCCGAACGCCCAGCCATCCAATTCCAGCGAGGGTCGATCCGGAAATTCGGGTACCGGGCCAAGACACAATATTGCCACCGGCTCGGCATCTTCGGGCATGGACAACAACGCCGCCAGTCTGAGCGGATCGAACAGCGACACCCATCCCATGCCCAGGCCTTCGGATCGCGCCGCCAGCCAAAGGTTTTGGATCGCGCATGACACCGACGCGAGATCCATCTGCGGCATCGTTCGGCGGCCGAAGACATAGCTGTCTCTGCCGTCGCACAGCGCCACCACCAGCAGTTCAGCGCAATCGAGGATGCCCTCGACCTTCAGCGCCAGAAACTCCTGTTCTCGTCGGCCCAGTGCGTGAGCGGTCAGCAGACGTTCCTCGTCGACCAATGCGTGGATGCGTCGTCGTAGCGACTCGTCGGTGATCCGGATGAACCGCCACGGCTGCATGAGACCCACATTGGGTGCGGCATGCGCCGCCTGTAGCACCCGCGCCATGACTTCCTCCGGCACGGTGCTGCCAGGCACGAACCGGCGCATGTCTCGTCGCTCGGAGATGACGCGATACACCGCCTGCCGCTCCTGCGGACTAAACGCGTGATCGCCCACATAGCCATCGTAGGAACCATCGTGTGCGGAGCGGCGAACGGAGCCCAACGTGTCTGCCAGACTGGCTTCGAGCGCTGCCGTTTGTCAGAACCGGCGAAAAGGATCGGTCCTATGAAAATTCCGGAATCACTCGACGAATTGCCCACCAATGGCACTCGTGGACGCGTGTATGGCGAGCCCTATCGGACGGCGGACGGCGGCACGGTGGTCACCGTTGCCAAGGTCCGCGCCGGCACCGCAACGCCGGTCGGTGTGTTCGTCGTCCACGGCGGCACGGCGCGCTGGGTGCCGGCGATCGACGCGAATCGGATCGCGCTGATCGGGGTGATCACCGGCCTGATATCGGCGGTGCTCGCCAGTCTGGCTGTGCTGCGTCGCCCGCCATGGCCGGACTTGTCGGCGACGTCGTCGGCCTGGCTGCGCCGCTGACCGTCACGGCCGGTAGGTGACGCCGACCGCGCGGAAAACGTATTCCGGCGGCATGTCGAAGCTCAGCGATCGGCGCGGTAACCCAGCGAGGACGTCGCCGGGAACGGCGACTTTGTAGTGCAGTGACAGGTGGCCCGTGAACGATTCGTTCACCCTGCTGACGTCGATATCAATCTGCAGGCCCGTCGAGGCGATCTGCGCCGTCGCCGCGCCGGATTGCGGTGCGTCCCAACGCACGTCGACCGTGGGGCCGGCCAGTTTCGGCAGCGACGACAGGGTTGCCAGCACTCGTTGCGAGGTGAGGGCCACCGACCCGACGTAGCTGGCGACGCTGTGCGCCGAACGCAGACCCGGGATGGCGCCGCTGAACCGCCGGGTGACTGCGACGTAGTCGGCGAGGTAGATGAGGCCCTCGGCCTCGACCTCGGCGCGCACGTCGGCGGGCAGCTTGCCGATGCCGAAAAGCCTTCGGACGAAGACCCCCATCAGCCCAGTATGACCACGGCCTCGATAGTGGCTGCTACAGGCCGCGGCGGCCCTCAGCGCCGCCGTCTTCGTCGTCGTCGGGTTTCTGATCGGGTGCGAGAATTCGCCGCGCCGCGACCGGCTTGCCCGCCACGCGCTTCACCACCTCCGGTGCAGTCGACGGACTGGCGATGCGTCCCTGCACCGGGGCGCCGTTCTTGACCGAGGGCGGCACAACGCGTTTGGTGTCGGTCTTGCCGTCGCCCCCCGCGCCGCCGGCGCCGGCCATCGCACCGGGAGGCATCATCGGCATGCCGGCCATTCCACCTCTTGGCACCCCTCCCGAATCCGATGGAGCCGCCGGTACCGGTGGCATGGTGGCCGACGACGCCGGGACAGTACCGGCTGAGGGAATCGGCGGCGGCCCGAGCTGTGAGGCCGGAGCCGTGGCGGCCAGACCGCCGCCCGCACCACCTGCGGCGCCGGCCACCTCGGCAGCGTCACCGCCGAGTCCGCCGGCCGCACCGGCCACCTCGCCGGGTATCGCCTCGGCGGCCGCCGCGCCGCTTCCCGCGCCATGCTGGAACGCGCCCATCGCCGCCTGCATGGCCTGCATACCTTGCTGCGGGATCTGTTGCCCGATTTGGGTAAGCGGTTGCAGGAGACCGTTGAGGGTGCCGGTCAGACCCTGGCCGATCCCCGTTGCTGCCTGCGTAAACTGGGTCAACTCTGACATCGAGTCCTTGCCGCCGACACCGGCGAGGTTCCCGGACGAACTTTCCTCATTGGCGGGGAATTGCGTCGTGGCGGCGTTGAGTCCAGCTTCGCGTTTGGCTTGCCCCGCCTGAGCTTGGGTGTTGTCCGCGGGATCATCGGCGTTGACGCTCATGCCCAACATTGCCAGCAGTTGCTCGACCCCCGACGGGCCGGAGGCGACCATATCGGACACGATCTGATGCGGCGGCAGATTCAATCCATGTGTGCGCGCGTAATTTTCAATTATCGCTACCAGCTTTGGATCCATGGCATTGTTCCTTGCGGTGTCGGCTGTCTGTGCTTAATCCAGCGGGACGGTATCGGTCATGGCGCAACGCTTTCCGGCACGGCGGTATTGCAGGCCAAAAACCAGGCCAGGTGATAATTGGCGGCGCCTTTATCCTTGGCGACCAACGCCTCGATGGCGGCCAGCAGCTGCCAATTGCCGACCTGGTCTGCGTCGACGGCATCGGGGTAGCGGTCCAGCACGCGGTCGGCGAGCGTGGTAAGTGCCTCGTGCAGCTGCTCGGCTTCGGACTCGAGTACCCCGGTGCCTCGAGAGGCAGCTCTGGCCAGGGTGTGCGCGAGCCTCGGTAGCCCATCGCGCCAGTGGGTGGCTTGGCTCAGCTGCCAGCTGAGTTCCTCCACTTCGGGTGCGTGCCGTGGCCGCGCCGACGATGGCACCGGCTCGTCGGCGTCGGGGTCAGGACGGTAGTCGCCGGGTACGTAGCCGGCGGCTAGCTTGACCTCGCCCAGCAGCGCTTCGATATCGCCGCGTCGGCGCGCTGGCTCGAGAAGTGTTACGGCGGCTGGGATTTCGATACCCGGCGGAATCCAGCCGCGGGCCAGATCGGTCACCAACACGGTGGTCTCGTCTGAGCGATCGCCAATCGCCCACGCCAGCCGGGGTTCTTGACGGGCCACCGCCGCTAGCAGGCGCTGCAACCGGGTTCGCTCCGTCGCATCGGCAGAGATCGCCCCGGCCAGCGCGCCGCCGGCGGTGGCTATGACGCCTTGGGTCCCGACGCCGGATGGCGTCTGCGCCGGAGTCGGCACGCCATTGGGCTGACGCGCCACCGCCGTGGGCTGACCGACACCGGCCCCTCCGGCCGAGGGGTGTACCGGCGCCGAACCCGGCGTGGCTGACAGTGATTGGCTGATCGGCGCCGACGGGGCCGAAGGCACGATTGGCGGAGCCGCAGGCGACGCCACGATCGGTGGACGCAGGTCGGAGCCGTAGGCGGGCAACGGACCCGCCGGCTCGGGTGGAACCGCGTACGGAGCGGGAGCGGGTCCGCTCATCATCGTTGAAAGCGGCTCAGAGGTATAGGCCGTCGACGAGGGCACGGCGGATGTGGCGGGTGCCTGCGGCGTAGGCGGAGCGGTGTCCCCCACGGTGACCGGTGTGCCCGCCGTCGCCGGGATGGTCGGTGCGGTCGGCGCAGTTGGCGGCACCTGTGGTGCTACTGCTTGCACCGGCCCCCCGGTCAGGCCAGGCGCCCCCGGTGCGCTAGGAGCGGCTGTCGGCGCCCCAGGGTTCAAACCTGGTGGCACGTTCGGCGCGTTTGCCGACCAGGCTGGCGGCATGGCTCCCATCGGCGCGGCGGACATCGGCGGCGGCCCCGGCGCGGACAGGCCTGCGGGAGCCGTCGGGACGCCCCCCGCTCCTCCAACCCAAGCGGGTGCTAGGGGTGCCGGCGGTGCGGCGCGAGGTGCGTCTGCCATTGGGCTAACAGGAGCCGAGGCGGGTGCTGGGGGTGCCGGCGGTGCGGCGCGAGGTGCGTCTGCCATTGGGCCGGCGGCAGCCGGGGCTGGTGCTGGGGGTGCCGGCGGTGCGGCGCGAGGTGCGTCTGCCATTGGGTCTGCTGGTGTTCCCGGTGCAGTCGGCGGCTTGGCGCCCGCGAGGCTTTGTGTGGACGGCTGGCTGAGCTTGCCTCGGACCTGGTCCTGAATAGCCTTGAGGTCGGGCTGTTGGTTGGTGTCGATGCCCGCATCGCGGGACAACCCGAAAAACGACTGTCCGGTGCCCTGCGCGTCGAGCACACCTTGGCCCGCGCCAATGATGCTGAACGCGCAATCTGCGGCGGCTTGGTTGGCTTGCCGTTGACAGTCGGCGATGATTTTGGCGATCTTAGCGACTTTGATCTCTAAGTCGTCTTCCGATTGAAGTTCGTCGTTTATCTGTTTATTGCCATCGTTGGCAATGTCGGTAAGTTTGTGGCGAAGTTGTTGCGTGCTGTCAAGGGCGTCTTGTAGCGCTTTTTTGTAGGCACCGTTTTTTTCCGCTATCTTCGCAGCCTGGTCGGCGCCCTGACGAAAAGCATCCCGGATGGCGTCGGCGGTAATTCCCTCTTGCCCGACGAGGGTAGTAGTGATGGCGTTCTGCAGCGTATCGTGAAGTTGGGAAAAGTTCGTCTGGATCGTTCCGCGATTAGCAATAGCATTAGTAAGGGCAGTCACCGATGTGATACTTACCCACTGCGCGCCAACGAGCATCGCCGAGTATGCACCGGGCGGGTAATCTGGGACAGTCATTTGCACAACTGCCGGATCGTCTTGGCCGCCTCAGTGTTGGCGTCGACCAACGGCCGCATCTCTGGGTCAGAATTATTAAGGCCATCCAGATAACCAACCACTCCTTCTTGTAACGAACTCGCTTCCTTGCGAACAGCAGTTGCCAGATTAGGCGGGGTTGCCGGTTCTTGAGCGAGCTTCGCCAAGAGATACCGGCTGAATACATCGAATACTTGCCGAGTGCTTGTGGCCGTAGCGAGTTGCTCGTTCGCATCGGTGCCGTTAGGTACTGCGTTAACCACATTTACCGCGCGCTCCAACTTCCCGAAGGCGCTGCACACGTTCGCTTTCGCAGTGGCGATCTGCTGGTCTGTGTAGCTGGCCTTGGGCGGGGGTTGATTGTTGTGCGGCTCGGAGCGAAACCACCCGACGAGGCTGACGGCTAGGGCGATGAGCGCAACCGCAAGCGCGGCAAACGCGGGCCAACGTGGCGGCCGATGGAACGCCATCGGCGGTGTGGGCGGCGGTGGAGCTGATGGGGTCGGCGGGGAAGGGCGCCAGTGTTGGCCCTGATCGGGGGGAAATGCTCCGGGCGGCATATCCGACGACATGTAGCGATGGTATCGCTCATTGCCCATCTCTGTATTCATCGTTGTTGGGCCCCGGACTGGCCCGCTGGCCAGCCGGGAGTGGCCGTAATGACCTCCTGTACCTTGTCGTGAAGGTGAGCAAAACTCGATTCGATCACTCCGTGATTGGCAAGAGTATTCGCAAGAATGATTGTTCGGGTCTATCAGCGGTGGCGACCATGCACCGCGGGGTAATTGAGCGCAATTATTTACACAATCGCTGTATCGCCCATATTTCTCAACACAATTCGCTCCGAAAAGATGGCACCCGGGGCCGCGACACCACGCTTAACTGCGCGCCCGTAACCGGAGTCGGAATCGGACAATGCCGGTGAAAACAACGGCCAGCAGCACAAGCATGCCCATGTCGAACAGCCACGAACCCCGCACATGACGCCACAACCGGTCGGCGGGCAAGCCCGCCTCGACGTTGTTCAGATCCACGGTCGACGCCGCAGCCGAGAAACCCCAGCGAGCGGGCACCAGCCATGACGTCTGGTCCAGCAGCAGCCGTCCGGTTACCGGGATCAGACCGCCGGCCAACACCATCGACACCATGATGGCCACCACGAGCATCGGCAGCACCTGCTCGGTGGAGCGGGCCAGCGACGACAGCGCCAGCCCCACCATCGCCGAGGCGATCGCCGTCGCGGCCAACGTCAAATACAGCTCGACGACACCGGCCGCAACACCGCGACCCAACAGCACCCCACCGTGCGACGGCGCGCCTTTCCCGATCGTCATGATGGCGACCATGACCGCGGTCTCGATCAGCGCCGCGGCACTGAAGACAATGACTTTGGCCATCAGATAAGCCGACGCCGATAGGCCCACTGCCCGCTCGCGCTGGAAAATCATCCGCTCGCCGACCAGGTCACGCACGGTCAGTGCGGTCCCCATGAACACCTCGCCGATGTTCAGCAGGATCAGGATGTCGATGGGCTCTTCGGGCGCGGTCGGATTGGCAGACCCGAGCCCGGTGCTGCCGGGCACCGCCAGCGACAGCACACCGAGCACGAACGGCAGCAGCGCCAAGAACGCGAAGTAGCCGCGGTCGGCGGTGATGAGCCGGGTTTGACGGCGGGCCAGCGTTCCGACCTGACGCCATCGGCTGGTCTGTGGCGGTCGGCCCAGCCGTGCCGCGCCGGCGGTCGGCGACGGCCGTCGCGGCGCAGCGGGGTGGCGCGCCAGAAACGCCCGGTGCGCACCGTCGGGATCGGTGCTGACCCGGGCGAAGATGTCGGCCCAGTCGGTGCTGCCCATCGCCGCGCCGATCTGGGCGGGCGGGTCGGCGAAGGCGGTCTTGCCGCCGGGTGCCAGCAGCAGCAGCTGGTCGCACATGCTCACGTAGGTCAGCGAATGCGTGACCACGATGACCACCCGGCCGGCGTCGGCGAGCCGACGCAGCATCGTCATCACCTGCCGGTCCAAGGCCGGGTCGAGCCCCGAGGTGGGTTCGTCGAGGATCAGCAGCGACGGGCCGGTCAGGAGCTCCATGGCCACTGATGCGCGTTTGCGCTGCCCGCCGGACAGCTTGTCGACGCGAGTCTTCTTGTGCGCAGTCAACTCCAGTTCGTCGAGCACCCGCTTGACCACCTGCCGGCGATCGTCGATCGAGGTGTCGGGTGGCAGTCGCAGCTCGGCGGCGTAACTGAGCGCCTGCTCGACGGTCAGCTGGCGGTGCACGACGTCGTCTTGCGGCACCATCCCGATCCGCGAGCGCATCGAGGCGTACTCGGCATGCACGTCGTGCCCGTCGAAGGCGACCACACCGGCGCTGCGCGGCAGCGCACCGCCAATCAGCTTGACCAGCGTGGATTTTCCGGCGCCGGACGGCCCGATCACCGCGGTCAGTGTCCCCGGCTTTGCGGTGAAGGACACATCTTCCAGCAGCCGGCGGCCGTCAACGGTCAGCGCCAACCCATGGGCGATGAGCCCGCTGGTGCGCGATGCCGCGGGCTGCGGCACCAGGGTGTGGCCCGTCGCGAGCAGGTCGGTGTTGCCGATGGTGACGACGTCGCCGTCGCGCAGCATCGCGCGCGTGATCAGTGTGCCGTTGACGAAAGTGCCGTTGCTGCTGTTGTTGTCGCGGATCTCGAGACCGGCCGGGCTGGATACCAGCACCGCGTGCACGCGGGATGCCAGGGCGTCGTTGACGACGACGGTGTTGGTCTTCGCGCGGCCGACCGTCGCCGTACCCCGTGAACCCCCGGTCCGCGGCGGGGTTTGCACCCGCCTACTGTCACTCGCCGGTCGAGCGACATCCGGTCGGCTCGGACGGGACGGCGGCCCGGACGGACGGACGGGCGGCCGGCTCTGCGATCGCGTCGAGGGCGGCGGGACCACCGGCCGGAACACGGTCGTGTTCGGGGTGGCGCCCGCAGGCTCATTGGGTCCGTGCTCCAGCGTCCGCGGATTGCGGGGTCCTGATGACGTCGCCGATGCGGCGACCCGGAATGTCAGCTCTGCGCCGCGTGGGCTGCCTAGCGTGATGCTCAGGCGGTCGCGGATGGGCACCAAACTGGCGCGGGAGCCTGCGACGTAAACGCCGTTTTGGCTTTTGTCGACAATGACCCACTGCGAGCCGTCGTACCGCAGGATCGCATGCACCCGCGATATCAGCGTGAGGTCGTCGGGGTTGATGTCTTGGAAGCAGATGTCGCAGCCGCGGTCGCGACCGACGATGACGTCCCGGTCGACCGGAAACGTATACATCGCCGATCCGAGCCATACCGTCAGTGGCGGCACGCCGACGCCGCTCGCCACGGCGAGCTTTGTCGTGTTGCCGCCATCCGACGGTGGGCGGCCGCGATCTGTCGGTGCCATTCACTGCTTTCTATACCCCGGGATGCTGTGGGTGACGCATACAAACAATATCGGCGCAGCCAGCAACGACGTGTGACCAGCGCTCAGTCGCGGCCTCGCGGTGATCTGATCGACGCTAAACCTTGACTTGACGTCGGGATTGCTCGGCGTTGACCATGAAAGGGTGCGCCGACTGCTGGGCTCGCTGTGCGCTACGGTATGCGCTGCTTTCGTCACCCTGGCGGCAGCTCCAACGGGTGGTGCAGTCGGCGCACCTTGGTTTGCGCCCTCTGTCGGCAACGCGACCCAGGTGGTTTCCGTTGTCGGAGTTGGCGGTTCGAACGCAAAACTCGACGTCTACCAACGTAGCGCCGCGGGCTGGGAGCCGGTAGCGGCCGGCATACCGGCGCATGTCGGATCGGCAGGCCTTGCGCCGCAAGCCAAAAGCGGCTATCCGGCTACCCCGATGGGGGTCTACTCGTTGCCGTTCGCATTCGGGACTGCACCCAATCCCGGTAGCGGCCTGCAGTACGTCCAGGTCGGGTCCAACCACTGGTGGAATGGCGATGACAACAGCCCGACCTTCAACACGATGCAGGTCTGCCAGAAAGCTCAGTGCCCGTTCGACACCGGAGCGAGTGAGAACCTCGAGATCCCGCAGTACAA
>Ga0209040_10001365_pt1 | contig 19254 bp, 20 predicted proteins | sample BogFormECP12_OM3_FD_188240 | JGI IMG/M metagenome (GOLD analysis project Ga0209040, IMG submission 188240) | Bog forest soil microbial communities from Calvert Island, British Columbia, Canada - ECP12_OM3 (SPAdes) (version 2) | ecosystem: Environmental > Aquatic > Freshwater > Wetlands > Bog ...
AGCGAAAAGACTAAGAATTCCCGTTAAGTTTGCGTCTCGTGTTGGACATGGCTGATGCCGTTTCGTAACCTATCTGAGACCTAAGTGCGCGACGGCCCAGTCCACGGCAGTTTAAGGATTCTGCGTCTTGAAACTCGACCGGCTGAAGTGGATGAATCGTTTTCTTCGACGACCCCTCGTCGGTGCGATGGCGGCCCTGGCGATCTCGGGTTCCGTCGTGGCGGCCGGTGTGCACGCCGACCCTGCCGATGACGCGCTTGCCAAACTCAATGAGCTGTCCCGGCAGGCCGAGCAGACCACCGAGGCCATGCACTCCGCCCGGCTGGATCTTTCCAAGAAGCTTGCCGCCCTGAAGGCCGCCGACGACAAGCACAGCGCCGACGAGGCCGCCCTCGAGGCGGCAAGGGCGCAGCTCACCGTCTACCAGGGGTCCGTGGACAAGCTCGCGTCCGCGATGTACATGGGCGGCCGCACCGACGGCCTGAGCGCGATCATGACCGCCGACTCCCCGCAGCACCTGATCGACCAGATGTCGGTGCAGAAGGTTGTGGCCGGCGAGATGGCCGCGCAGATGACCGCCTACCGCACCCTGACCACCCAGGCGGCCGCGGCCGAACAGGTGTCGGCCGAGTCGGCCGCCGACGCGCGCACCGCCGCCGAGCAGGCCGCCGCCGTGCGGGCCGACGTGCAGGCCAAGCAGAGCAAGCTGCAGGTGCAGATCGCGGTCGTCAAGTCGCAGTACCTGGCGCTGACGCCCGGGCAGCGCACCGCCCTGGCCGCTCCGGACCCGGTACCCGCGGCTCTTCCCCCGGGGGATGGCGCGCCCGACGCGCTGCCGCCGGACGGCGGTACCGCGGTGCAGGCGATGCCGGATGCGATGGTCCCGCCGGGCGACATCTCCTCGCCGCCGGGCGGTGCCGTGCTGGCCCCCGGCAATGCCGGCAGCGAAGGCGCGATCGCGGTGCAAGCCGCGCTCACCCGTGTCGGCTCGCCCTACGTGTGGGGCGCCGCGGGGCCGAACGCGTTCGACTGCTCGGGGCTGGTGATGTGGTCCTTCCAGCAGGCCGGCATCTCGCTGCCGCACTCCAGCCAGGCGTTGGCCGCCGGCGGCCAGCCCGTCTCGCTGTCGGACCTGCAGCCCGGCGACGTCGTGACCTACTACTCCGATGCTTCCCACACCGGTATCTATGTCGGCGACGGCATGGTCGTGCACTCCTCTACCTATGGTCAGCCGGTCCGGGTGGTGCCGATCGGCGCGGCCGGACCGGTCAACAACGCCCGCCGCTACTGACCGCCGCCCTCGGCGGCGCCGGACTTTCTCGCTGGGCCTGGCGCTGATCGCTGAAGTCGTCGCCGCGGCGGCGATCCTCCTGGCCGCGCGACCCGTGCACGTGCTTCCGGCGGTTCCCCCCGCTGCTTCGCCGCCTGTCGCCTCGTCCGCCGCGTCCACCCTGCACCTGCCCGACGCGCGGACCGTCTATCTGGTGGGCACCGCGCCGGTGCTGACCCGCATCGCCGCCGAGGTCCCCGGTGCCCTCGACGCGGTGGTCGGGTTCTGGGGCGACGACTGGAACCGCGAGATCGTCATCATTGCCACCGACAGCGACGCGCAGTTCGCCGCCGAGGCCCGCACCGGCACGCAGGAAATCGACCTCGCGGCCGCGACGGTGGCCGACCGGTTCGACCCGGCTCGCCGGTTTGTGGCCGGTGAGCGCATCGTGTTCGCCCCCGGGGCGAACACGATGCGCCCGGGTTCGCTGCGAATCGTGTTGCGCCACGAGCTTTTTCACTACGCCGCCCGTGCCGACACCGCTGCCGACGCGCCGCGTTGGCTCACCGAGGGCGTCGCCGACTATGTCGGGCGCCCACAGACACCGGTCCGCGGGCAGGCGGCGCTGGGCACCCGGCTGCCGTCCGACGCCGACTTCGATGCGGCGGGTCCGCGGCTCTCGGCGGCCTACGACCGGGCGTGGTTGTTCGCGCGGTTCGTCGCCGACAGCTACGGGCCGCCCACATTGCGGCGGCTGTATCTGCTGGCCTGCGGGCCCGGCCATCCTGACCCGGCCGCCGCGGTGACCGTGACGCTGGGAACGCCTCTGCCTGACGTGCTGTCCGGCTGGCAGCGCTGGCTGGCAGGTTAGATTAGGCAGCCGTGACGCGGGTCCTGTTGGTCACCAACGACTTCCCACCACGCCCGGGCGGCATCCAGGCCTACCTGCAGGAGCTGGTCTCGCAGCTGGCCGGCAGCGGCTCGGACACGCTGATGGTGTACGCGCCGCGATGGATTGGTGCCGAACGCTTCGACCGTGACGCGCCGTACGAGGTGGTGCGCCATCCCGGCACATTGATGCTGCCGGTCCCGACGGTCGCATCCACGATGCGCCGGCTCGTCCAAGACCGCGGCATCGACACGGTGTGGTTCGGCGCGGCCGCGCCGTTGGCGTTGCTGGCCCCATCCGCTCGGCGCGCCGGCGCAGCGCGGGTGCTGGCCAGCACGCACGGCCACGAAGTCGGTTGGTCCATGCTGCCGGTGGCGCGCACGGCGCTGCGTCGCATCGGGGAGACGACCGACGTGGCGACGTTCGTCAGCCGTTACACCCGCGGACGCATCGCCTCGGCGTTCGGCCCGCAGGCCGCGCTCGAGCACCTGCCGCCCGGTGTCGACACCGGGCGGTTTCGGCCCGACGCCGCGGCCCGCGCCGAGCTGCGGGCCCGCTACCGCCTGGGGCAACGCCCCCTCGTCGTGTGCCTGTCGCGACTGGTGCCGCGCAAGGGCCAGGACATGCTGATCCGCGCGCTGCCGGCCATCCGGGACGAGGTTCGCGGCGCGGCGCTGGCGATCGTCGGCGGCGGCCCGTACCTGGCGGCGCTGCGACGGCTCGCGCAGCGCGCCGGGGTGGCCGACCACGTGGTGTTCACCGGCGGGGTGCCGTGGGCGGAGCTGCCGGCACACCACGCGATGGCCGACGTCTTCGCGATGCCGTGCCGCACCCGCGGCGCCGGCCTCGACGTCGAAGGGCTCGGCATCGTGTTCCTGGAGGCCTCCGCGACCGGGGTGCCGGTGGTGGCGGGCCGGTCCGGCGGTGCGCCGGAGACGGTGCGCGAGGGCGAGACCGGTTATGTGGTCGACGGGCGCTCGGTCGCCCGGATCGCCGCGGCGGTCACCCGGCTCCTGCAAGACCCGGACCTGGCCGTGCGGATGGGCGCGGCGGGCCGCCGCTGGGTCGGCGAAAACTGGTGCTGGCAGACCCACGCCGCGCGGCTGGCGACGCTGCTGACCCCCTAGGCCTCAGTCCGTGCTGTAGAGGGCCTCGATGTTGCTGGCGAACTTCTCGGCAACCACCTTGCGCTTGACCTTCAACGTCGGTGTCAGCTCACCGGTGTCCTCGGTGAAGTCCACGGGCAGCACCCGGAACTTGCGGATCGACTCGGCGTGGGAGACGGCTCGGTTGGCCTCCTTGACGGCAAGGTCGATCTCGGCCAGCAGGTCCGGGTCGGTGGCCAGGTCGCCGACGGTCGCGTTGGGGTCTTTGCCGTTGCGTTCCTTCCAGCCGACGAAGGCTTCTGGGTCGACCGTGATCAGCGCGGCGATGAACGGTTTGGCGTCGCCGACCGCCATCGCCTGGCTGATCAACGGGTGGGCGCGCAACTGGTCCTCCAGGATCGCCGGAGCGACGTTCTTGCCGCCTGCGGTGATGATGATCTCCTTCTTGCGGCCGATGATCGTCAGGAACCCGTCGTCATCGATCGCGCCCAGGTCTCCGGTGTGGAACCAGCCGTCGACGATCGCGGCCTTCGTGTCTTCCTCGCTGTTCCAGTAGCCCTTGAACACCACACCCCCGCGAACCAACAGCTCGTTGTCGTCTTCGATGCGCATGCCGTTGCCGGGCAACAGCTTTCCGACCGTGCCGATCTTGATGTCGCCGACCCGGTTCACGGTGATCGCCGCGCTCGTCTCGGTCAGTCCGTAGCCCTCGTAGATGGTCAGCCCGACGCCTCGGTAGAAGTGGCCCAGCCGAGCGCCCAACGGTGCACCGCCGGAGATCGAGGCCCGGCAGTTGCCGCCCAGCGCGGCACGCAGCTTGCCGTAGACCAGCCGGTCGAACAGCGCGTGTTTGGTCCGCAGCACAAGCCCGGGCCCGCCGCGCTCCAGCGACTTGCTCCACTCGATCGCGGTGTTCGCGGCGATCTCGAAGATCCTGCCCTTGCCGTCGTTGCGGGCGTTCTGCTCTGCGGTGTTGTACACCTTCTCGAACACCCGGGGGACCGACACCACCAGCGTCGGCTTGAACACCGCGAACATCGGCACCAGATTCTTGATGTCGCTGGTGAACCCGACGGTGACCTTGTTCTGGAACGCCGCCATCGTGATCGCCCGGGCCAGCACGTGGGCCAGCGGCAGGAACACCAGCAGCCGTTCCTTCTTGTCCAGCAGGTTGGGGAACGCGGACTTCGCCCCCCGGGTCTCGTGCACCAGGTTGGAGTGCGTCAGCTGGCAGCCCTTGGGCCGGCCCGTGGTGCCGGACGTGTAGATCAGCGTGGCCAGGTCCTCGGCCCGCACCTGCGAGAGCCGCTTTTCGACCTCGCTGGGATCGACCGGGGATCCCGCGTCGGTCAGCGCGTCGAGCGCCTTCGGGCCGCTGCCCGCGATCCGGTAGACCTTGCGCAGCGCCGGCAACTGGCCGGCGAGTTGCTCGATCTTGTCGGCGTGCGCGTCGGTCTCGGCGAATGCCAGCACTGCGCCGGAATCGCTCAGCACGTAGCGCACCTGCTCGGCCGAGGACGTCTCGTAGATCGGCACGGTCATCGCGCCGATCGAGAGGATGGCGTAGTCCAGGATCGTCCATTCGTAGCGGGTGGCCGACAGGATCGCCACCCGATCGCCGGGATTCACCCCTTTGGCGATCAAACCCTGTGCCGCCGATCGGATCTGGGCGGCGGCCTGCGCACAGGTCACGTCCCGCCACATCCCGTCGACGAGACGCTGGAAGATCGGGTGGTCGGGGTCGTTGCGTTCGTGGGCGAACACGGCGTTGACGATGTTGTCGTGTTCGCCAACGGTGAACGATGCCGGAGCATTTAACTCGCGCACTGTGGGGAGCCTCCCGACGCTGATAGCGGCCTTTCCGCCATCCACCCTAATCGCGGGCCGTGACGTGCTTCGCAAGCCTGTGGAAAGCTGAGAAGCCGTGAACAGCATCCAGGTCGCAGACCAGACCTTCGTCGCCGCCGATCCCGCGGAGGTGGGCAGGGCCGTCGCGGACCCCGCGAGCTGGCGGCGGTGGTGGCCCGACCTGCGGTGCAACGTCGTCGAGGACCGCGGCGCCAAGGGCGTGCGGTGGACGGTCACCGGCGCGCTGACCGGAACCATGGAGGTCTGGCTCGAGCCGGTGCTCGACGGGGTGGTGCTGAACTACTTCCTGCATGCCGAGCCGGCCGGCGCCGCGGCCTGGCAGCTGGCGCGGATGAACCTGGCCAGGATGAACCACCAGCGCCGCGTCGCCGGCAAGAAGATGGCGTTCGAGGTGAAGACCAGGCTGGAGCAGTCACGACCGGTGGGGGTGTCACCCGTGGCCGCGACTGGTCGGCGGGCACCGGGCGCGGCAGGGTAATTTTTCAGCTGAGGGCGATGAGCCGAGTGACAGGCAAGCGAGCAAGGAATACAACACGTGGCGGACAACACGTCGCAGACGATCTACATCGACGCCGACCCGGGGACGGTGATGCAGGTCATCGCCGACATCGCCTCCTACCCGCAATGGGTGTCGGAGTACAAGGAGACCGAGGTGCTCGAGGCCGACGCCGAGGGCTACCCCAAGACCGCTCGGCTGGTGCTCGACGCAGCCGTGCTCAAGGACACGATGGTGCTGGCCTACGTCTGGCCACCCGACCACAAATCGGTCCGCTGGAGCCTCGTCTCCAGCTCGCTGCTTCGGGCGCTGGACGGTGCATACCACCTGGCGCCCAAGGGATCCGGCACCGACGTGACCTACGAACTGTCGGTCGACCTCGTCATCCCGATGATCGGGCTGCTCAAACGCAAGGCTGAACGCAGGCTGACCGACACCGCGCTGAAGGACCTCAAGAAACGAGTCGAGGCTGAGTGAGTCCGCACCACCCGCCGGCACCCGGATCAGCCTGTTCGTGGGCAAGGGCGGGGTAGGCAAGTCGACACTGGCCGCGGCCACCGCGGTCGCGGACGCGGCCGCGGGCCAGCGGGTGCTGGCGGTCTCCACTGACCAGGCGCACTCGCTCGGCGACGTCTTCGGGACACCTGTTCCGCCGACGGGCCTGCGGGAGTTCACCCGGGTGCTCGAGGACGACGCCGGCGCCGGGGGAGGGGTCGTCGACGCGCTGGCGCTCGACACGTTGGCGCTGCTCGAGGCCCGCTGGCGTGAGGTGGGCGCAACGCTTGCCGGGCGGTTCCCCGACTCGGAGCTGGGCGACGTTGCACCAGAAGAACTTTCAGCAGTTCCCGGTGTTCAGGAGGTGCTCGGCCTGCACGAGGTCGGGCAGCTGTCGGCGTCGGGGAGATGGGACCACATCGTCGTGGATTGCGCGTCGACAGCCGATGCGCTGCGCATGCTGACCCTGCCGGCGACGTTCGGGCTGTACGTGGAGCGCGCCTGGCCGCGCCACCGGCGCCTGGCCACCGCGGCCGACCATGCCGGTACCGCCGCGGTGGTCGGGCTGCTGGAGCGGATCAGCGCCGGGATGGAGCAGCTCGGCGCGCTGCTGACCGACGGCGACCGGGTCTGCGCGCACCTGGTTCTCACCGCTGAGCGGGTGGTCGCCGCCGAGGCCACCCGCACGCTGGGTTCGTTGTCGCTGATGGGAGTGCGCGTCGACGAGCTGATCGTGAATCAGATCCTGGTGCAGGACGATTCCTACGAGTATTGCAACCTGCCCGCGCATCCCGCCTTCGACTGGTACGCCGAACGCATCTCGGAGCAGCAGGCGGTGCTCGCTGAGTTGGCGTCGGCGAGCGGCGACGTCGAGCTGGTGCTGGTGCCGCATCTGGCCAGCGAGCCGATCGGCCCGAAGGCGCTGGCCGAGCTGCTCCGGACCGTTCGCCGGCGTGACGGGTCGCCGCCGCCCGGACCGCTGCGGCCGATCGTGGACCGCGAGTCCGGGTCGGGGCTCGAGGCGGTTTACCGGATGCGGCTACAGTTACCGCAGCTCGATCCCGGCGCGCTGACGTTGGGCCGGGTCGACGACGACTTGATCATCGGCGCGGCGGGAATGCGGCGCCGGGTGCGGCTGGCATCCGTGTTGCGACGGTGCATCGTGACGGATGCGCAGCTGCGGGGCAGTGAACTGACGGTGCGTTTCCGACCGGATCGAGAGGTGTGGCCGGCGTGAGTGGCGCTCACTCCGACATTGGTCCCGAGCTGCGGCAGATCGCTCAGCTGATCCTGGACCGGGTCGACCCTGCGGTGCGCGCGGCCGCGGCGCTTGCCGCCGACCGCGGCGAAGGGCCCGGCAAATGCCAGCAGACGTGGTGCCCGGTGTGCGCGCTGGCGGCCCTGGCAACCGGTGAACAGCACCCGATGCTGACGGTCATCGCGGAGCACAGCATCGCGCTGCTGACCGTGATCCGGGCAATGCTCGAGGGCGCCGAGCGCCAACCGCCGCCCGGCGGCGGTGACGGCCCGGGGACCGACGGCTCCGATCGGCCACCGCCCGGCAGATACCAGCACATCCCGATCACGGTCGAGGAGTGAGCAAGCCGGCGCGAACCCCCGAACTGTGGTCCGTCTCATCGGGCGTGGGTACAGTTGGCGCAAAGCTTGGTCGACAGCGCCCCGAGCCGGGAGGGTCCATGTGGTATTGGCTGTTCAAGTACATCTTCATCGGACCGCTGCTGTCATTGCTGGGCCGACCCAAAGTTGAAGGTCTTGAACATATTCCGGATTCCGGACCGGCCATTTTGGCCAGCAACCACCTGGCCGTTGCCGATAGTTTCTACCTGCCGCTCGTGGTGCGTCGCCGCATCACGTTCCTGGCGAAGTCGGAGTACTTCACCGGCAGCGGGCTGCAGGGCCGGCTCACCCGCTGGTTCTACACCGTCGCGGGTCAGGTCCCGATCGACCGCAGCAGCGCCGACGCCGCGCAGGCAGCGCTCGACACCGCCAAGCGGCTGCTCGACGCCGGGAAGCTGATGGGCATGTATCCCGAGGGCACCCGCTCACCCGACGGGAGGCTGTACAAGGGCAAGACCGGCCTGGCCAGGTTGGCGCTGGAGACCGGCGTGCCGGTCATCCCGGTCGCGATGATCGGCACGGACGAGGTGAACCCGCCCGGCAGCAAGGTGTGGCGGTTCGGGCAGGTCACCGTGCGCATCGGCAGGCCGCTGGACTTTACCCGGTTCGACGGGCTGGCCGGCAACCGCTTCATCGAGCGTGCGGTCATCGACGAGGTCATGTACGAGCTGATGCGGCTGTCCGGCCGGGAGTACGTCGACCTCTACGCCGCTGACGTCAAGCAGGGCGCCGATCCCGACTGCCCGGCTCCCGGGCAGACCACCGCCGCCTAACGCGCCGCGGGCACGGCCTCGTCCAGCCGCGGCTCCTGCTGCTCGGCGGTCCTGGTGGCAACGGTGAAACCGCTGATCAGGATCACCGCCAGCGCCCACCACACATACGACGCACCGACCAACTGGCGCCACCACGACGCGGCCGCTTCCCGGTGCTGGGGCAGCAGCTCGATCGGCGTCCATACCATCAACGCCACCCCGACGGCAGTCACCGCCGCCAACACAGGGTTTCGGCGGCGATACGCGAGCACGCCGGTGGTCAGCACGGTGGGCAGCACCCACACCCAGTGATGCGACCACGACACCGGCGACACCACGAGCCCGAACAACGCGATGCACATCAGCGCCGCCACCGGCTCACCGGCGCGCAGCACCCGCCGGGCCGCCCACACCGTCAGCGCGAGCACGGCCAGGCAGCCCGCCGTCCACACCACGAACTGCTGCGAGGCGGTCAGCGGTAGTCGGGCCAGCGCGCCGGCGATGTTCTGGTTGGTGTTCAGCGAAGCGTCGCCGATCCGCTCGGTGTGCCGGACGGTGACGCTCCAGTACTCCAGGGAGTCCCGCCATGCCAGAACGAAGCCGGCCAGCGACGCGATCGCGAACGACGCGGTCGCGGTCAGCGCGGCCCTGGCCTCCCGGCGCAATGCGAAGTAGAGCAGAAACACCGCGGGCGTCAGCTTCAGCGCGATCGCCAGTCCGAGCAGCACGCCGCGCGGCAACGGCGTTCGGCGCGGCAGGCAGTCGGCGATGACCAGCGTCATCAGGATCACGTTGATCTGCCCGAACGCCAGGTTCGACTCGACCGGCTCCAGGTGGATCACCGCCAGACCGACGATCAGGGCGGCCAGCCACCACCGCGCCGGTGCCGACCAGACGTCCAACCGGGACAACACGATCACGGTGGAGACCACCAGCAGCACCAGCGTGATCAGCGTCATCGTCGTGCTGGCCACCGGAAACGGCACCCAGGCGATGGGGCAGAATGCGATGGCGGCCAGCGGGGGATAGGTGAACGGCAGGTCGAGCCCTACCGAGGTGTGAAACATCGTCCCGTTGCTGTAGAGCGGGCGCCCGTCCAGCCACGCCCGCGCGCCCATCCGGTACACCTCGACGTCGATCCGGTAGGGGGTGTGGCCCAACGCCCGCCACGCGGCGAAGGCGAACGTAGCGGCGGCGACGAGTGCAAACAGCCGCCAGGCCCACCACTGCGCCGGGCGGCTGTCGAACATTTGCACAGCGCGCCCCTGCTGCCTGCCCGCGTCGGGCGATCGCCAACTTCTCATTAACCGGAAAGCCTATCGGTGCACTCCGGCACGCCGGGCCGGTATGTCGACCCTGCGCGTCGTCGCGGGGCGTAAGTTTTGCCCGTGTTCGCTTCGTTCTGGCGGGACGTCATCGACCGCGGACGACTCCCGTTGCTCTGCTGTCTGGTTGCCTTCATCCTGACGTTCTTCGTGACGCGCACCATCGTGCGCTACATCCGGCATGTGTCTGCCCGCGACGCGCCGCGCAAATGGTGGCAGCCGCGCAATATCGGGCACGGCTCGCTGCACATCCACCATGTGGTCTTCGGGGTGATCCTGGTGATGGTTTCCGGGGTCACGATGGTCACGCTCGCCGTCAATGGCAAAGCGCTCCAGTTCACGGCTGCCGCGGTGGTCTTCGGCATCGGGGCCGCTCTGGTGCTCGACGAGTTCGCGCTGATCCTGCACCTCAGCGACGTGTACTGGTCCGAGGACGGCCGCACCTCGGTGGACGCGGTTTTCGCCGCCGTCGCGGTCGCGGGCCTTTTGATCGTGGGTTTCAACCCGCTGTCGTTTTTCGACGTCGGCATCTGGCGGACTGAGCACACGGTCGGGGCGCGAGCCGGCGTCGTCGTCGGGGCTGCGATGACCCTGGCGTTGGCGGTGGTGGTGGTCCTCAAGGGCAAGGTGTGGACCGGGCTGGTGGGCATGTTCATCCCGCCGCTGCTGGTCATCGGCGCGATGCGGCTGTCGCGTCCGCACGCGCCGTGGGCGCGTTGGCGCTACACGAACAAGCCCCGCAAGATGCACCGGGCCGTGGCGCGGGAGCGGTCGCTTCGCCGGCCCGTGGTGCAGGCGAAACTGTGGGTGCAGGACGCTGTCTCGGGCCTGCCGCGGTTCCCGGATGACCGACAGGTTGACGAGCAGCTCGACCGGGAGATCCACGCCGCGCCGCCCCCACCCCGGCGTCGGCCCGTAGCGCGCCGGACAGCGGCGTAGGGAGCATGCCGTGCGCTACTTCTACGACACCGAATTCATCGACAACGGCCGAGTCATCGACTTGATCTCGATCGGGGTGGCGGCCGAGGACGGCCGCGAATATTACGCCGTGTCAACCGAATTCAACCCCGAGCTCGCCGGCCGCTGGGTACGCACCCACGTGCTGCCCAAGCTGCCGCCGCCATCGTCTCGGCTGTGGCGCCCGCGGTCGAGGATCCGCCACGACCTCGAGGACTTCCTCGGTGTGGACGGTGACGAGCCGATCGAGCTGTGGGCCTGGGTCGGCGCGTACGACCACGTCGCGTTGTGCCAGCTGTGGGGTCCGATGACGGCACTGCCGCCGCCGATCCCGCGGTTCACCCGCGAGCTGCGCCAGTTCTGGGAGGACCACGGCTGCCCGCGAATGCCGCCGCGGCCCCGCAACGCGCACGACGCGCTGGTGGACGCCCGCCACAACCTGCACCGCTTCCGCGTGATCACCGGCGAGCAAGCCGCCGCTGAGGCTTGAGCGCGGCCGGTCGCGGTGATTTGTCCTGGTTACCATGGATGGGTGAACTGGACCGTTGACGTACCGATCGACCAGCTGCCGCCGCTGCCGCCGCTGCCTGCGGACCTGCGTGAGCGGTTGGACGCCGCGTTGGCCAAGCCGGCGGCCCAGCAGCCCAGCTGGTCGGGCGAGCAGGCCAAGGCGATGCGGACGGTCCTGGAGAGCGTGCCCCCCGTCACGGTGCCGTCGGAGATTCAGCGGCTGCAGGGGCTGCTCGCCGACGTTGCGCGGGGTGAGGCGTTCCTGCTGCAGGGCGGCGACTGCGCGGAGACCTTCGTCGACAACACCGAACCCCACATCCGCGCCAACATCCGGACGCTGCTGCAGATGGCGGTGGTGCTGACCTACGGCGCCAGCACGCCGGTGATCAAGCTCGCGCGCATCGCGGGCCAGTACGCCAAGCCGCGGTCCTCGGAGATCGACGCGCTGGGGCTCAAGGCCTACCGCGGCGACATGGTCAACGGGTTCGCCCCCGACCCGGCGGTGCGCGAGCACGACCCGTCGCGGCTGGTGCGCGCGTACGCCAACGCGAGCGCGGCGATGAACCTGGTTCGCGCGCTGACGTCGTCGGGCCTGGCGTCGCTGCACCTGGTGCACGACTGGAACCGCGAGTTCGTCCGGACATCGCCGGCCGGTGCCCGCTACGAGGCGCTTGCCAGCGAGATCGACCGCGGCCTGCGCTTCATGAGCGCGTGCGGCGTCAACGACCGCAACCTGCAGACCGCCGAGATCTACGCCAGCCATGAGGCTTTGGTGCTCGACTACGAGCGGGCGATGCTGCGGCTGGCCGACAACGAGAACGGCGAGCCGGCGCTCTATGACCTGTCCGCGCATTACGTGTGGGTGGGCGAGCGCACCCGCCAGCTGGACGGTGCCCATATCGGGCTGGCCGAGGTGATCGCGAACCCGATCGGTGTGAAGATCGGTCCGACGATGACCCCGGAAGTGGCTGTCGAGTACGTCGAGCGCCTCGACCCGCACAACAAACCCGGCCGGTTGACGCTGGTGAGCCGGCTGGGCAACAACAAGGTCCGCGACCTGCTGCCGCCGATCATCGAGAAGGTCCAGGCCACCGGCCATCAGGTGATCTGGCAGTGCGACCCGATGCACGGCAACACCCACGAGTCGTCGACCGGCTACAAGACGCGCCACTTCGACCGGATCGTCGACGAGGTGCAGGGCTTCTTCGAGGTGCACCGGGCGCTGGGCACCCACCCCGGCGGGATTCACGTCGAGATCACCGGCGAGAACGTCACCGAATGCCTCGGTGGCGCGCAGGACATCTCCGAATCCGACCTGGCCGGACGGTACGAGACCGCCTGCGATCCGCGCTTGAACACCCAGCAGTCGTTGGAGTTGGCATTCCTCGTCGCCGAGATGCTCCGCGACTAGAGGGCTAGATCAGCCCGGTGATGTTGCTGCCCAGGGTGTAGGCGGCCGCGGCGACCATCCCGGTGACGATCATCACCGCCGCCACCCAGAACAGGACCATGCGCCTGGCGCGATGACGCTCCCAGGCGAACTCGTTGATGTCGATACCGGCGAACTGCCCTGTCACGCATCGCCTTTCGTTGGGCTGATGCCAGTCCTCGGGTCCGCGGGTCAACTGCCGGGTGTGATGGCGCTGCGCGGGCGGCCGCGCCGCAACGGCCGGGGCGGCCGGTCGCGTCTGCGACCGGTCGCGATAGAGCGCGGCCGATGCGTGCTCGGCCGAATTCAGCGGGGCCGGCACCCGGAAATCCGGCAGTCCGAGTTCGTCTGCGACCGCATCGAGTTCGTGGCCCATCTCCTGGGCGTCTGCGTACCTGTCTGCCGGGTTGCGCTCGGTGGCGCGCAGCACCAGCTCGTCGAATTGGGCCGGCACACCGGCGATCACAGTGCTCGGTGCCGCCACGTCGTTATCCAGCCGTTGATATGCGACGGCCAGCACGGTGTCGCCGCGAAACGGCGTGACACCGGTCAGCAACTCGTAGATCAGGACGCCCGCTGCGTAGACGTCGCTGCGTGGACCGGCGTTTCCGCTGCTGACCTGTTCGGGCGACAGGTAGTCGGCTGTGCCCAAGATCACGCTGTCCGAGGTGATTTTGGCTTCGGCGACGGCGCGCACCAGCCCGAAATCGGCGATCTTGACGTCTCCGTCGTCGGAGATCAGCACATTCTCCGGCTTGACGTCACGGTGGACCAGACCGTTGCGGTGCGCGACCGCCAACCCGGATAACACCGGACGCATCACCGCGGCGACCGCGTGCGGTGGCATCGGCCCCCGCTCGCGCAGCAACTCGCGCAGAGTGCCGCCCTCGACGAGTTCCATCACCAGAAACGGCCGATGCCCGTCGAGGCCCTGGTCGTAAACCGCCACCAGGCCAGGGTCTTTCAACCGCGCGACGGCCCGGGCCTCGCGCTGGAAGCGCACCAGGAACTGCTGGTCGCCGGCGTACCGCGACTCCATCACCTTGATCGCCACGGGGCGGTCCAGCCGGACGTCGATCCCGCGGTACACCGCGGACATGCCGCCGGTGGCGATCATTGCCTCGACCCGGTAGCGGTCGTCGAGAACCGCGCCGATCAGCGGGTCGGCGGTCACCTGTTGGGCTTCCATCGAGTTCATGGTAGCCACGGCGCGTCACGTCTTAGACTCGACGCGGTGAGCAACGTTCCGGCCGGTGACGACGTTCTGGATCCCGGCGAACCGGTGTACGGCCTGTCCCGGGTCGCCGAGTTGCTGGGCGTGCCGGTGACCAAGGTGCATCAGCATTTGCGCGACGGGCACCTCGTCGCGATCCGCCGTGGGGGCGCGGTCGTGGTGCCCAAGGCCTTCTTCACCGAGGGCGGTCAGGTGGTCAGGAGCCTGCCCGGGCTGTTGGCGGTGCTGCGCGACGGCGGCTACCCCGACACCGACATCCTGCGCTGGTTGTTCACCGCCGACGAGTCGCTGACGCTGACCCGGGACGGAAGTCGCGAGTCGGTGGCTAACGCTCGGCCGGTCGACGCACTGCACTGTCATCAGGCCCGTGAGGTGGTGCGGCGGGCGCAGGCGATGGCGTACTGACGCCGCGCGAGAGCGCATACGCGGCGGCGATCGCGCAGGCCGTCGCCAGCAGGACGTGCAGCCACGAGTACATGCCGTGCGAGCCGTCGGGTTTGAAGATCACCATGATCCATGTCGAGAAGCCGGCAATCGCCGCGATCGCCCGCTGCGACTGGGCCAGTGCCGACATCACCGCCAACGGCCAGGTGTAGTACCACGGCAAGGCGGCAGGCACGAACAGCACCACGACGATCATCACCCAGGTGATGCCGATCAGCGCCTCGCGGTCGTCGTGGCGGAAACGCCACCACAGCAGCGGCAGCGAGACCGCGATGATCACGATGCCGACGATCCGCGTCACCTCGAGCACTGCGTAGAAGTTGACCCCGCCGAACAGCCCCCCGAACACGTTGATCAGGTTGGCCGCGGCCGTCGGCACGGTGAGCCAGTTGATGATCTTCACCGAGCCCGCCAGCGCGGTGAGCCAGCCCAGCCCCACCCCGGCCAGCGCCGAGAGCACCGCGAACACCGCTACGAAGATCAGCACCGACGCGGCGGCCGCCGTCGCGAATGCGCGAACGGGCCCGAACCGGTGACGCTGTCGTAGTTGCCGCATCCAGACCCACACCATAAACGGCAGCGCCAGCCCGGCGGTGGCCTTGACCGCGACGCCGATGGCCACCAGGGTGGTGCCGCCGACCGGGTGGCGCTCCAGGGTCAGCGCGATGCCGGCCATCATCAGGCCGACCATCAGCATCTCGTTGTGCACTCCACCCATCAGATGGATGATGACCAGCGGGTTGAGTACGCAGATCCACAGTGCCGCCGCGCCGCTGGCGCCGATGTGCCGGGCCACCCGGGGCGCGGCCCAGATCAGCAACGCCAGGCCGGGCAGCATGCACAGCCGCAGCAGCATGGTCCCGGTGACCACGTGGTTTCCGACCAGCATCGTGACGAACTTCGCGACCAGGATGAACGCCGGGCCGTACGGCGCGGTGGTGATGGTCCAAATCGGGCTGACGTTGTCCAGCAGCGGATTCGGATTTTCCACCGGGGCGACGAGATAGGGGTCGAACCCGTCTCGCAGCAAGGCGCCCTGCGCCAGGTACGAATAGGTGTCGCGGCTGAACACCGGCACCGACAACAGCAGCGGCGCCAGCCAGAACCCGGTCGTGGCGATCATCTGGAACTCGGTGGCCCGGCCGTCGATCACCCAGCGCCCCAACCAGATCCACGCGATCAACATCATGGCCACCCCGGCCCACAATGTCACTGAAGACAACACGAGTCCGTGGCCGAACCGCAGCCACGACAGATGCAGCGACTCCAGCAGCGGGTCGTGCAGCCGGGTGCTGCCCGCGCCGAGCCCGCCCGCGGTGATCAGCAGCGCGCCGAGGCAACCCAGTAATGCGGGGCGACCGTCGCGGGAATGGATGAACGTCCGCAGGCGCGAGATCCGGGTGGGCTGGGACATGCTGCCGACATGCTCCTCAGGCCGACCGGTTGGCGGCCAATCTGGCGAGCTCCGCCAGGCCGATCTTGGCCTGCTCGGCGATGGAGGCGGCGTTGAGGATGTCGATCGCCCGCCGCGTGAGGGTGTCGATCCTGGTCTCGACCGCGGCCAGCGCGCCGACGGCGGCGATCACGTCGCACAGTTCGCGTACCTGTTGGTCGGACAGCTCGGTGCCGATCGAGGTGCGCAGCAGTTTGGCCGCGGCCGGGTCGGCGTGCTCGGCACGCTCGATGGCTTCGGCCAGCAGAACCGTCCGCTTCCCGGAGCGCAGGTCGTCGCCCGACGGCTTGCCCGTCACGGCAGGGTCGCCGTACACGCCGAGAACGTCATCGCGCAGCTGGAATGCCACACCGAGGTCAGTGCCCAGCTCATGGAACGCGGCCAGCACGTCGGGCCGGTCCGCCGCGGCGGCGGCCCCCAGCTGCAGCGGCCGCGACACCGTATACGACGCGGTCTTGTAGGTGTTGACCGCCATCGCCGAGCCGATCGATTCGGCACCGCTGGCCTCGGCGACGATGTCGAGGTACTGGCCGCCGAGCACCTCGGTGCGGATGTCGGCCCATACCCGGTGCACGCGCCTGCGCGCATCGAACGGCAGGTCGGCGGTCGCGACGATGTCGTCGGCCCACACCAGCGCCAGATCGCCGAGGAGGATCGCGGCCGAAATCCCGAACCGGCTGCCCGACCCGCGCCAGCCGCTTCGGCGGTGCACGCCGGCGAATTGCTCGTGCACGGTCGGCCGCCCACGCCGGGTGGCGGAGTCATCGATCACGTCGTCGTGCACCAGCGCGCAGGCGTGCAGGAGTTCCAGCGCCGCGAACAGCCGCAGGACCTGCGGGTTTTCGGTGTCGGGGTGTTGGGCGACCGCGCGCCAGCCCCAGTACGCGAACGCCGGCCGCAGCCGCTTGCCGCCACGCAGCACGAACTCTTCGAGCGCCGCGGTCAGCGCGGAGTACTCCGCGCCGATGTAGGCGGCATCGGTGCGCCGCTCCTCCAGGTACTCGCGAAGCTGGTCGGTGACGGCGCCGGCCAGCTCGAGGGCCGACGGTGCGGCTGTTGCGGCGCTTTTCAGGCTCAGCGCGCCACTCCCTTCCTGTCTGCATGCCTTCGGGCGGTCCCCCCGAGTGCATTCAGGGTAAAGCGAGATGGCAAATCCGCGCAGTTGGGCCGCCGAGCTTGGTTTGGCAGGCTCAGTTTCTGCGACCTTATGCTGGCGTCGTGACGGTACCTGCTTTGCCTGCCAACCACACGCCCTCGGTGGTGAGCCGTCTCGCCGACGTCGGCAGGGACCGGGTGCCGTTTTCCGTGGAGTTCTACCCGCCCCGTGACGAGGCCGCCGAGGCGCGGCTGTGGCGGGCCGCCCGGATTTTCGAGCGACTGCAGCCCGTCTTCGTCTCGTGCACCTACGGTGCCGGCGGCTCCACCCGTGACCGCACGGTGCGCGTTGTTCGCCGGCTGGCCGGCGACACCACGCTGCTGCCGGTCGCGCACATGACCGCGGTCGGCCACAGCGTCGCCGAGTTACGAGCCCTGGTGGGCGCCTTCGCCGACTGCGGGATCACGAACATGCTCGCGCTGCGCGGTGACCCGCAGGGCGGCGTACACACCGAGTGGATCAGGCATCCCGAGGGGTTGGAGTACGCCGTCGAGTTGGTCCGGCTGATCCGCAGCCTCGGCGACTTCCACGTGGGCGTGGCGTCGTTCCCCGAGGGGCATCCCCGGGCAGCAGACCTCGAGCACGACACCGCGAACCTGGTCGCCAAGCTCCGGGCGGGGGCCGAGTACTCGATCACGCAGATGTTCTTCGACGTCGACGACTACCTGAGGTTGCGCGACAGGGTGCGCAAGGCCGATCCCGAGGTGGGGTCGCGGCCGATCATTCCGGGCATCATGCCGATCACGTCGCTGCGCACGGTGCGCCGACAGGTCGAGCTGTCCGGTTCACAGATCCCGGCGCCGCTGCTCGAGCGGCTCGTCGGGGCCGCCGGGACCGGGCCGGAGGAGAACCGCGACGAGGTGCGCAAGATAGGCATCGAGCTGGCCACCGAGATGAGCGCACGGCTGCTCGCCGAGGGCGTGCCGTGCCTGCACTTCTGCACACTGAATTTCGCCAGGGCCACCACCGAGGTGCTGACGAACCTCGGCATCAGCGTTGCTGCGTGACGCCTTGGTGGTCGTGCGGTTCGGCGAACCGCGGGGAGCGATCGCGGCTGTGCCAGGCCAGCGCGGCGATCAGCCCGGCCACCGCGAACGCCGCCAGGCCGAGCCAGGTCGCGGCGCCGGTGAATGAGCGCTGGCTCGGGTCGGTGTAGCGGGCCTGCGCCGTCATCGTGCTCACCACGCCGGGCTTGAGCTTCCACTCGACAACCGAGCTGTCGATCTGGCTGCCGTTGGTCGAGGTGACCTCGCCGGGAAACGAAACCGACAGCGACACGTCGGCGCTGGGATCAGTCAGCGAGGTCAGGTCTGCACGGCCCTCCAGGATCACCTGGTTGCCGGTCCGGCGCAGCGACAGGTCGACGCCGGCCGCGTCGTGGTTCATGTTGGCGAGCTGCGGCAACTCCGCGAATGTCAGGTCGGAGAACACCGCCGACGACCCGACGTATCCGTCCCTGGTGTAGTCCGAGATCGCGACCTTCTGGCTGAACGGCAGGTTGCCGCTGTTGAACTGCGGGCCCTTGTCGTCGGGATTGCGGGGCTTGGCCGCGGCGGTGATCTGCCCGGACACCTTGTCGTCGGGCGAGATCGTGATCGAGGCACGGATCCGCACGCAACCCACCGCCAGCGGCGTGAGCAGGATCAGCATGAGCAGCACAAGCGCTTTGCGTGCCCGGGGCGTGCGCACGGGGTCATCGTGCCAGACGCGCCGCGCTGCCGGGATCCCAGCGTGCTACAGCGGCAGCGGGCGTCCCAGGATCGCGAATGCGCGGGGATCACCGGCGAAGTGGTGGCCGCGGATGATGTCGGTGAAGCCCAGGCGCCGGTACAGCCGCCACGCGCGGTTGTCTTCGCCGCGGATCTCGGGCGTCGACAGCAGCACGTTGCGCTCACCGCGGCCCGCCAGCAGCCGGCGCGCCAGTCCCTCGCCGAGGCCCCTGCCCTGCGCCCGCGGATGGATGTGCAACTCGGTCAGTTCGAAGTAGTTCGCCATCAGCGAGCCGATCTGGGTCGGCGGCAATCCCGCCCGGCGCAGCCCCTGAACCACCTGCTGCTGCCACCACTGGTCCGGGGCGCCGCAGTAGCCGTAAGCCACGCCGAGCATCGGGGCACCCGTCAGCAGGTCGACCGGTGGCTGGGCGCCGGCCGCGTCGGATGTCTCGACGGCGGCGACCGCGCGCCATCCGTTGCGTCGGCTGTGCTCCATCCACATCGACGCTCGCTGGTCCT
>Ga0209040_10001366_pt1 | contig 19242 bp, 20 predicted proteins | sample BogFormECP12_OM3_FD_188240 | JGI IMG/M metagenome (GOLD analysis project Ga0209040, IMG submission 188240) | Bog forest soil microbial communities from Calvert Island, British Columbia, Canada - ECP12_OM3 (SPAdes) (version 2) | ecosystem: Environmental > Aquatic > Freshwater > Wetlands > Bog ...
GTGTAGTCGGACACTGTCCATCCCCTCCTTTCCGAGCGAACCACAGATCAGTACCCCGCCCCTGATCTGGTTATCGACCGGCAGATGAACCACGCCGAACAATGGCGACTCAGACGGTCCGAAAAATGTCGGCACCTCTGTCGTCGTCAACGGCATGTTGCGCTGGCTCCACGGTCGGCTTCTGCCGTTAGCGGATAGCCGTGCTCTTGATGTTATTTTGCTCATCTTAATCATTCGGTCCAACCGTACTCGCGTCGGCCACATCGCGGGCTCGAAACCGTGCGACCGGATGAGGCCCAACACAATTCGCTCCATTCCGAATCCGACGCATGCGCTTTGCGCGACTTCACAGTCATGAGTTGACAACCCGAACGCCTCGCCGAAGTGCTCCTAGTGGCAATTTGCCGAGAACAACGGCCATGCCGTCATCGAGGTCGTCGTAGAGGCGCACGATCAGTCCGGTCTTCAATTCCCGGTCCGCTGATTTGGTGTGAGTACCCTGCCCGCTCGGCAGAGAGAACGGATCGTTGGGCCGCAGCGTCTGTTGCCTCGAACTTTGCTTCCTTGACTAGTTCGATCGCTTCGGAAGGGAATCTGGCCTTCTCGTCGACGTCGTCGGCAGCAATTGCGGTGGCCTTTACTGCAGCCGGGAGACGGGGCAAAGAAGAAGGCAAAGAAGAACAAAGAAGAAACTGAGGCAGCGCGCTACCGGGACAACTCTGTAGGCACACGCTGGAAAAACTGCCTCTTTCAGACGATCCGGCTCTGGTGGTCAGCCCAGTACCGATCGCGCAGTAGGCGCTTGTAGAGCTTGCCGGTGGGCAGGCGCGGCAGCTCGTTCTCGAAGTCAATCGAGCGGGGTACCTTCTGCCGCGACAGGTGCTCACCGCAGAACGCGATCAGCTCCTCGACGAGTTCAGGCCCCGGCTGAACTCCGGGCATCGGCTGCACGACCGCTTTCACCGCTTCGCCGAGGTCCTCGTCGGGCACCCCGAAGACCGCGGCGTCGGCCACTTTTGGGTGGGTGATCAGCAGGTTCTCGCTCTCCTGGGGGTAGATGTTGACTCCGCCCGAGATGATCATGAATGTAGAGCGATCGGTCAGGTACAGATAGCCGTCGTCGTCGACATAGCCGACGTCGCCGACGGTGCTCATCCTGCCGTCAGGTGAGCGGCCCTCCGCGGTCTTGACGGGATCATTGAAGTAGGAGAATTCGTTACCAGCCTTGAACCACAAAGTGCCGGGCTCACCTTTCGTCGCGGGGCGCATGTGCTCGTCTAGCACGTGCAGTTCGCCGAACACCACCTGGCCGACTGTGCCCCGGTGGCTGAGCCACTGCTCGGTGTCGCAAGCCGCAAAACCCAGTCCCTCCGTAGCGCCGTAGTACTCGACGATGATCGGACCCCACCAGTCGATCATCTGCTCCTTGACCTGTACCGGGCAGGGCGCGGCGCCGTGCAGCGCGACCTCCAGCGACGACACGTCGTATCGGCGGCGCACCTCGTCGGGCAGTTTGAGCATGCGCGAGAACATCGTTGGCACCAATTGGCTGTGGCTTGGCCGAAAGGTTTCCACGAGCTTCAGGTAATGCTCTGGATCGAACCGTTCCATGATCACGGCCGTTCCGCCCATCCGGATGGCCAGGTTCACCCCGGCATGGGGCGCCGAGTGGTAAAGCGGCGCGGGCGAGAGGTAGATGATGCCGTCGCGATAACGCCACAGCTTGGAAAGGAATTCATAGACCGGCAGCGCTTGCGCTGGGGAGACTTCCGGTAGCGGTCGAACGATTCCTTTGGGCCGGCCGGTGGTGCCGGAGGAATAGAGCATGGCGATGCCGAGCGACTCGTCGGGGATTGGCGTGGACGGGAACCCGGTTGTCGCGTCGTGCAGCTTGAAAATCTGGCGGTCGCCGGGGCCGTCGACGATGATCGCGACTTCGACGTTCGGACAGTTCTTCAAAGCCTCCGTGGCCACCGAACGCTTCTCCTGCGAGAAGATCAGCACCTTCGATTCACTGTTGTTGACGATGTAGGCGACTTCTTCGGGAGTCAGGAACGAGTTGATGCACGTGTAGTAGAGCCCGGCGCGTTCGCCCGCGGCGCAGCATTCGACATAGCGCGCGTTGTTTTCCATGAAGATCGAATAGTGGTCCAGGCGCTTGAGCCCAACGCTTCGTAAAAAATGGGCAAGGCGATTGGAGCGCGCCTCGAGTTCGGTATGGGTGATCGCCTCGCCGGTCTGAGCCATGATGAAGGCGGGTTGATTGGCCCGGCTGCGCGCGTATTCGCCCGAATACATGACGGAACGCTATCGCCTCCAAACCCGGCCGATCTTGAATTCGCCAAAGTGCGGCTATCCTGCTGTGGTTTCATTCTGATCCTGTTGACGGTGGTCAACCCGGTCGGCACAGCGATCGGCTTCGTCTCTCGTGCCAACGTGTAGCGCGTCCTCGCCAACGAGGATGGCACCGAAGGCTAGCGACTAGAGGACACCGGCACGCGTACTTGCCGGAATCTCTTTGGGTCGCGACACGGTCACGGATGCATACCTATTGAAAACTCGATAGCAACATCAGTCACATCGACCACTATCGTCACATAAGCCAACTGCGGACGTCAATGCGACGGCTCGCCCCTGGAAAAAAGGTGGGATATGTCGGCCATTCGTCGAATCGTTTCAATGTCGGTGGCGTCGGCGACCGTCATCGGACTGATCGTTCCGATTGGCTTCGCGCCGCCAGCTATCGCGACGCCGTGCACGGCCCCGGAAGCGAACGTTCCGCCCCCTGCCGCGCTACCGAACATGCCCGCGCCGGCGCCGGTCGTTGCACCACCGACCGGGCGCAGGCCTCGAGGTGCCAATGAGCATGCGCCGCTACCCAAACTGGGTCCGCTGATCTCTTCGTTCCTGAAACCGCTGACTCGGAATCCCGCGCAACTTCAGGCGGCGGTGACGCCGGGGCCCACTCCTCCCGGCGCGGGCATCCAAGGGCCCCCGAACGCTAATCAGGCGGTTCCGAACGCCGCCCCGGTACCTCCGCCTCCTGCCCAGGTCGCGGGGGCTCCGACCTCGCTCGTGAACTATGTGACCGGGCCGAACAGCCCGAACAAAACCCTCGAACGTTTCGGCATCTCCGGGACCGACCTCGGAATCCCATGGGACAACGGCGATCCCGGCGGTCGTCAGGTTCTGATGGCCTTCGGTGACACCTTCGGATATTGCAGCGTGCACGGCCAGCAGTGGCGATACAATGTACTTTTCCGCAGCCAAGACCGCAACCTGTCGCAGGGAATCCACGTGGCGGACGGGGTGCCGAACAACCCATACTCCGGTTCACCGGTGTGGGCACCGGGCCTGTCCAAACAGGTCGTCAACAGCATCCATCAGGCCTCGCACGAGACGGGGATCATTCCGACCTCCGCGATTTCCCTTGGGCGAACCCAGTACATGAACTTCATGTCGATCAGGGATTGGGGCCGCGACGGCGACTGGTCGACGAACTACTCGGGAATCGCACGGTCCGTCGACAATGGCCAGAGCTGGGGCATCTTCCCCGGCAGCGTCCGGCTGGCCTCGGCGGACACCGTCCCGGGAGGCCGGTACTTTCCGGGCAATGAGAACTTCCAGATGGGCGCGTTCATGAAGGGCAGGGACGGTTACCTTTACTCGTTCGGGACCCCGTCCGGACGCGGCGGTCCGGCGTTTCTGTCACGAGTGCCGCCGAACTTCGTGGCCGACCTGACCAAATACCAGTACTGGAACGGCGAGGGGAAGGGCTGGGTTCCGATGGACCCGAGCGCGGCGACGCCGATTTTCCCGGGGCCGGTGGGCGAGATGTCAGCGCGGTACAACGACTATCTCAAGCAATACTTGGTGCTCTACACCAACGGCGGCAGCAACGACGTGGTTGCGCGGACCGCGCCGTCTCCGCAAGGACCATGGAGTCCGGAACAACCGCTGGTGTCGTCATTCTCAATGCCCGGCGGCATATACGCGCCGATGATCCACCCATGGTCGTCGGGCAGAGACTTGTACTTCAACCTGTCGCTGTGGTCGGCATACGACGTGATGTTGATGCACACCGTGCTGCCATAGGCCTTAGGGGCTCTTTCAGTCGGCTTGCGACGACGTCACGGCCGGTAAGCGGAAGCTCATGTTCACCGTCGTCCCCGACGGCGTGCAGTCCATCTCGAGCCAGTCGCTTACCGCGCGGATCAGCAGCAGTCCGCGTCCGCGGACGCCGGGGTCGGTAGGTGCCGGTTTCCACGATCCCTTGTCGATGATCCGCACATGTACTTCGGCGCCGTCATTCTCGCCTTCCACCCGAACCTTGCCCGGTTTATGCCCCCGGTAGGCGTGCTCGATGCTGTTGGCGGCCGCCTCGTTGACCGCCAAGACGATGTCGGCCACCGTCCCCTCCGGGATCGCGGCGCCCCGCAGCCATGCGGCGAGCCGGTGCCGGATATTGCTCAATTGCCCAGCGGCTGCCGCCTTTTCAATCTTCAACGGGGCATACGGTTGCCGGTAGACGACGATCGCGATGTCGTCGTCGTATCCCGTTGGCGGTGCCATCGCGCTGAGCACCGCGTCCGCGACGCCATCGACGGGCAGATTCAACCCGCCGGCCACCGTCTCACTGACCCGCGCGATGCCGTCGTCGATTGACACCTCGCGTCGCTCAACCAGTCCGTCGGTGTACAGCATCAACGTTGAGCCGGGCGGCAGGACAACGAATGATTGTGGCCGAGAACGCTTGCGGCTTACCGCCAGCGGTACTGAGCGAGCGTCTGAGAGCAGAGTCGGCTCGGAGTGCGGGGCGGCCAGCACCGCCGGCAGGTGGCCGGCGCAGCTATAACAGAATTCACCGGTCTCGGTATTCAGAATTGCCAGAAAAACAGTGGTGCAGAAGGCATCCGGGATCAGCTCGGCCACGGCATCGAGTTCTTCGAGCAGCATGCCAGGCTCGGCGCCGGTGAGTAGCAGCGCCCGCGCGGAGCTGCGGAGCTGACCCATCACCGCCGCGGCCGAGAGGCCGCGCCCCACGCAGTCTCCGACGATGATGCCAATCCGGTTGTCGCCGACCCGCAGTACGTCGTACCAATCACCGCCGATCTCCAGGGGCGGGACCGCCGGTTCGTAGCGGACGGCGAAGCCGGGCGGAAGCTCCGTTGGCGCCAGCATCGCGTGCTGCAAAGTCAGCGACGTCTCACGCGCAGTCTCGAACTGGCGCACGTGCTGGATTGCCAGCCCGAGGTGGCCGACGAGGACGGTGACCAGCAGCCGATCTTCCGCACTGACCCGGCGAGGCACCCGAAGCTCCAGCCACAATGCGACGTCCCCGCCGCCGGTCAGGACTGCGACGATGCCACGTGCCGTGTCGGGGGCGTCCGGCCACTCGATCGGCTGCACCGTGAGCGGCAATTGATGACGCGCTTGCTGGAATATCTCGCGCAGCACCGGATCTAGTTGACGCCAGCGCAATGTGGCTTTCTCTCCCGCGACCTGAATCGTCGGGGCACCTCCGTTCATCGGCCACACTGCGGCCACCACCCGGTGAACGTCGAGCGTTAGGCGGCACTCGTCTAGGGTGATCGACAGCACCTCGGCCACGCTTTTTGCCACACCGACGGCCGTGGCCAGCCGCAGGACCGCGCTTTCCCGGGCTGCGAAGGCGCGCTCGGCGGTGATGTCGCGAATCGTTCCGACGTACACGTCGCCATCGGCGGCGTCAGTCATGACCCGGTTGATGTTGGACGTCACCCACACCAGACGGCCGTCTCGATGCCGGATCGGGGTCTCGTATTGGACGTGGTTTTCTTGCCCGAGCCTGGATTGCTGCAGCCGCGCCGCCTTTTCGTCGACCAGCCACGGGTGCGGCCACCGGTAGGGGATGCCGTGCGCCGGATAGCCGGTGATCTTGGTGAAGGCGTCGTTGAGCTCGATGACGGCGCCGGTGCGATCGGCAACAAAGAATCCCTCCTGCAGCGAATTCACCAAGGCGCTGCGGAACTCGTCGCGATCGGCAAGGTCTTCGGCGCGGGCCCGTTGTTCCTCGTAACGCCTTGTGCCGTCCAGGAATCCGCGGGTCGCGACATCGAGTGGGGCCAGCATCTGCAACAGGAAGGCAAGGGCCGCCGCCCCGTCGAAGCCCGGCTTCTGTGCGAGGTCGTCGACCAGCTGGAAGTGATTCTCGATGACGTCCAGCATGCTGATGCCTTCTTGCAAGGCTCGACGGCCTAGCTCGTGGCCGACGGCAAGGTCTTCTTCGCCGCGCGCTTCCAGGTAGGTACGCAGCGCGGCGGCGTACCCGACATGGAAGTCGCGGGGCTCAGTCATATGCGCCGCTCCTCGATCCCGGCTGCGCCGGCATCATCGTCGCCGGCGCGGTCATGGGCGCCGCTCCTCGATCCCGGCTGCGCCGGCATCATCGTCGCCGGCGCGAGTCATCCCGACACGCCTCGGTGACGTGCGGCGAGCACCAGCGCATCGTCGCTGTCTTTGGCGTGTCTGCGCAGAATCTGATCGGCGATCGCCAAAGACGATGCGGCGAAGTCGATGTCGTCCAGGTGATCTTCGACGATGCCGTCGCTGGTGATCACCAGCAAATCGCCGGGGCGAATCGGGACTTCCTGCGGGGTCAGCGCTTCGGGTATCCGGTAGCCGACGATGCCGCCGGCAAGACGTGCCGAGGACCGGACCTCGACACCGGCAGGGTGTTTGGCGACAAGGTCGGCGGCGACATTGCCGATTCCCGCCCAGCTCAGGGTATCGGTCCGAAAATCGAGGCGCGCCAACGTCATCGCCACGCCTCTGGTGCCGGAGAGGGCACGGTGACAGCGCTGCACGAGGACGTCGAGTGGCTCGGCACGGGCAGCCCGGAGCACGTCCACGCCGCAGCTCGCCGCCTCGGCGGCTTCCGTGCCATGGCCGAGACCGTCCAGCACGCCGATCAGGGCGGCGGTACCGTCGACGTCGACCGCGATCATCCGGTCGCCGCAAACGCTTTCGCCCGGTCGCGGGCGCGAGTTGGCCGCCCATTCGATCGGACCCAGCCAGCCGTGTTCAGCCATTGCGCGGAATCCACTTCCACATCTCAACAACTGTTCCGTGACCCGGTGTGGACTCCACGATCAAGCGGTCCATCAGCCGGCGTGCACCGGGCAAGCCGAGTCCCAGGCCTCGCCCGGTCGAAAAGCCGTCCTCCATCGCCCTTTCGATGTTGGCGATACCCGGACCGTCGTCTTCGGCACGCACCACCAGTGCCTGCCGGCCTTCTCGGTCTTCCACCGCAACCCGAATCGCCCCGTAACCGGCGTAGCTGGTGATGTTGCGGGCGACCTCCGAGATCGCCGTGGCGATCATCGTCACATCGGTCAAAGAGAAGCCGAGCTTGCGGGCCATCTGGTGGCCCGCCTGACGTGCCGCGACGATGTCGTCGGGGTTACCGACATCGACGATGACGTCATCCGCCACCGTCGAGTCCGATCGACTTTCCGAGCCCCAGTTGTCTATTCAGCAGCGCCAGGCCCTCTTCCAGGTCCAGCGCCGTATACATATCGTCGAACATCAAGCCCAGCTGGACCATCGCAAACGCGACTTCCGGTTGCAGGCCGACGATTACGGTGTCCGCCCCACGTAGCCGCGTCATGTGCGCGATCGTGCGCAGTGACCGGGCCGCGAACGAGTCCATCACGTCGATGGCGGTGACGTCGACGATGATGCCCTGTGCGCGAAACCGGCTGACCCGCTCCATGAGGTCGTAGCGAAGTCGCTCGGTGTCGGAGTCGGTCAGCGCCGCCTGCACCGACGCAATGAGGATTGGGCCCTGCTTCAGGATCGGTACTGGCATGGCGCGCTCGTGTCAGCTCTCAACGAAGTATTGTTATCCGCCCGTTTCGCCGGTGCGGGTGACCTCGTAGCCCAGCAGACGTTCGGCTTCCTCGATTCCACCCTGCAGGTCACCCACGGCGTTCATCTTGGAAAGATCCAGCCCGATCGTCACCAGGGTGAGTGCGATCTCCGAAGACAGGCCGGTGATGATCACGCTGGCGCCCATCAAGCCCGATGCGTCGACGGTCTGCACCAAGTGGTTGGCCACCGTGGAGTCGATGGTGGGCACACCGGTGATGTCGATGACGACGACCTTGGCACGGTTGGCGCGAATAGCCCGCAACAGCTGCTCGGTGACCTGCCGGGCGCGCTGACTGTCGAGGACGCCGATGATCGGCAAGATCAGCAATTGCTCGCGCACCTGCAGCACCGGCGTCGACAGCTCGCGGATGGCCTCCTGCTGCTGCCGAATGATGCGTTCGCGTTCCTGCACGAAGCCGACGGCCACGGTGTTGGCGATGCGGTTGGCCGCGGGCTCGTAAGCGTCGAGCACCCGGTTGAGCAGGTCGAAGTCCGTCTGGTACTTCTCGAAGAGCGAACGGGCCAGCACGTCGCGCAGCAGAAGCACGATGCCAACGACTTCGTTCGTCTCCACGCCACGCGGAATGATCCGCTCGGACAAGTCGCGTGCGTAGTCCTGCAGCGCCTCGACGCTACCGGTCTCGAGCACCTCGACGTAGCTGTCGTACACCGTCGTTGCCTCGGAGAAGATTTCCTCCGGCGACATCGCCGTGAGCAATTCGGCTTCAGTGATCCTGCGGGCCCATTCCTCACGCAAAGCCGTTCGGTTTTGGCGTAGGTGCTGCACGAGCTGTGGCAGCAGCAAACCCTCACTCGAGATCGGTGGCGTCTGATTGGCGACGCCCGTTCCCGAAAGATCTATCGTCTGATCCGACATCGAACCTCCCGGCTCCGCGCAGCGGGCACCAGCCCCTCGCCAAGACTAACCGAGCCTCGCCGGACGAGGAGTTGAAGTAGTATTTCTGCCAGTTTGCGACGGCGGCACCGGGTCGGCACCAGGTCCGCCAGGCGCGATGGGACGCCAGACTAAGGATGGCCGTTGTCAGCTGCGGATCCGATCACCACCTCCGTCGCGCACCGCGAAGGGGTCGCCGTGGTAACCATCGGCGGCGAAATCGATTTGAGCACCGCGCCGGCTTTTGAAGCGGCAATCGCGGGAGCGCTTGACGACGATCCGCCAGTTCTCGTCATCGAACTTTCCGAAGTGAGATTCATGGCGTCGGTGGGTCTGCGGATCCTGGCGGCCACCCAAGAAAAGGTCAGCAAATCCGCTCGGGTCGCGATAGTGGCCGACAATCCGGCGACAAGCAGACCGATGCAGTTGACCGGCCTCGACAAAATCATCTCGTTGTACCCGACGTTGGACGACGCGTTGGCCGCGGTGGGTATGCGCACTGATAACTAACGCAGCACCTGACGGGCGATCGCGTACTTATGCACTTCGGTCGGGCCGTCGTAGAGGCGGAAGGCCCGCATATCGGAGAAGATCATGCCGACCGGTGTCTCGTCAGAGATACCGATGCCGCCGAGGATCTGCACGCAGCGGTCGGCGACCTTGAACAGCTCCTCCGACACGTAGGCCTTCACCATCGAGCTTTCGTGTCGGCCCGTGCCGCGCTCTTTGTCCAGAACCCAGCAGGCCCACCAGATCGCGAGTCGGCATTGCTGCAAGGCGATTTCGTTGTCGGCGATCATGAAACTCACGCCCTGGTGCTCACCGATCGGTTTGCCGAACGCGGTGCGTTCACGGGCGTGCTGCACGGCAATCGACTGCGCGCGCGAGGCGGCTCCCAGCCAGCGCATGCAGTGCGTCAGCCGTGCCGGCGCCAACCGCAACTGGGCGTAGCGCAGGGCTTGGCCGACCTCGCCGAGCACTGCCGACGACGGCAGCCGCAGGTCGCTGAACCGCACGACGCCATGGCCTTCGACGTAGTTGCGGTCCATCGTGTTCATCACCCGCTCGATCTCGATGCCCGCAGTAGTGCCGTCACACAGGAACAGCGTCGGCCCGTCGGCGCCGTGCGGGTTAGGCGCGACGCGGGCCATGATGATCCACGTCCCGGCGCCGTGCGCACCGGTGATCAACCACTTGCGCCCGTTGATGACGTAGTCGGCCCCGTCGAACGCCGCCTCGGTGGCCAGCTGGTTGGGATCCGAACCGGCCCCGCCGGGTTCGGTCATCGCGAACACTGACCGCGATCGCCCGTCGATCACCGGCAGCAGGAATTGATCGACCTGCTCTTCACTGGCGACCCGCCCCAGCAGGTACATGTTGGCTTCGTCGGGTGCGGCGCAGTTGAGCGCCACCGGGCCCAGCGTCGACCAACCGGCCGCCTCGAACAGCACCGCCTGCTCGCGGTGCGATGGCTCCCGGCCACCAAAACGCTTGGGCGCCTGGAATGTCAGCAGTCCCGCTGCACGAGCCAGCTCCACCAGCTCGGATCGCAGGTCATCGTCGGGGCCATGTCGAGTAAGGCGTGGATCAGCCTCGTACGGCACGATCCGCTCGGTGACGAACGCGCGGATCTCGTCGCGCAGCGCGGCCAGCTCCGCAGGTATGTCGAAATCGATCATGTGGTCTCCATCAGCTCGCACGCCTGCTCGAACAGGCGCACCGTCGCCGCGTGCAGTAGTTCGCCGACTTCCATCGGCGCCTTACCGGCGCTTGCCCTCGCCAGGGTGCCCTCCAGCACGATGCCAAGCTTGAAACACGCCAGCACGGTGTACCAGGTGATGTGCGACAGGTCGCGCGTGGTGTTGCGGGCATACTGCTCCACCAGGTCTGAGTTGCTGGCCAGCCCGCTCATCTCAAAGAGGGTGCCGCCGAACGGGCTGGATCCGCCGGACCGGTCCCAAGTGGCCAGCAACCAGCCCAGATCCAGCAGCGGGTCGCCGATCGTGCACATCTCCCAGTCGACGATGGCGACGACCTCGGGGCCGGTCCGGGAGAACATCACGTTGGCGGCGTGATAGTCGCCGTGCATGATGCCCGGCGTCCACACCGACGGCCGGCCTTGTTCGAGCCAGGTGGCGACATCGTGAACCCCGGGAATGTTCGGCCCGGGATAGTTTTCGAATGCCCGATACGATTCCAACTCCGAAAGCCAGCGCGGCACTTGGCGTTCCAGGAAGCCCTGCGGCTTACCGAAATCGCCGAGCCCGACGGCGAGATGGTCCACGGCCCCCAGCTTGGCCAGGGCTTCGGCCATCGACAGTCCCATCCGGAACCGCGCAGCCGGGTCGCCGGCATGCAGCGGGGGCAGCTCTTCGCCGGCGTTGAACCCGTCGATGGGTTCCATCAGATAGAAGACCGCGTCGCCGAGCACGTTCGGGTCGTCGCAGCTGGCAATCAGGCGCGGATGCGGCACGTCGGTGCCCGCCAGCGCGGCCAATACCTGGGTCTCGCGCATGATCACAACGTTGCTGCGCGGGCGAAGGTGCTTCGGCCCGCGGCGCAGTACGTATGGTCGGCCCGACCTGGTGAACCGCAACATGATGTTCTGCGTTCCGCCGCTGATCCTCGAAACGTTCTCCAGCGGGCCGTTGCCTAACCCCTGCTGCGACATCCACTCGGTCAGGGCGTCTAGGGCTTCTGGGTCGTCCACGTTGGAAGAAGCTACCCTCCCCGATGCCGGCCCGGATCGCGGAGGTCTGCAAGGATCGCGCCATGACGCCATCAGTGGTTCAGCGCTGGACCTCGATCATCGAGAACGGCCGCACTGACGAACTGGACGCTCTGCTCGCCGACGACGCGGTGTTCTTCTCGCCCGCGGTCTTCACCCCGCAGGAAGGCCGCCAGAAGACCCTGATGTACCTCGCGGCGGCCGCGAAAGTGTTTGGCGACACCGACTTCCATTACGTCGAGCAGTGGTACAACGATCAATCCGCGATCCTTGAGTTCGCCGCGACGATCGACGGCATCTACGTCAACGGGATCGACATGATCCACTGGAACGACGACGAGCAGATCGTGTCGTTCAAGGTCATGCTGCGACCGCTGAAGGCGTTGCAGACAATCATCCCGGCGATGGCAGAGTTGTTGCAGCACTTCACGGCCGGTGACGGCCCGCTGCACCCGGCTTCGCCGCGCTTGCGACCGCCACTATGACGGACCGGGCTGCCCGACTGAGCGACGTCCATGAGATCGCCGCCGGGATGCCGCATGCCCGGCGCATCGAAGGACCGAAGGGCAACGCGATCTATCAGGTCGGCGGCAAGTCGTACGTCTTCTTCCGCACCCCGCAACCCGACGCCGTCGACCCCGATACCGGGGAGCGGCTCGGCGACGTGATCATGATCTGGGTGGAATCCGAGAGCGAGAAATTGGCGCTGGTGCAGGATCCGGATTCACCCTTTTTCACCACCGATCGATTCGACGACCATCCCTCGGTGCTGATCCGGGCCAGCAGGCTAGCCGATGTCAGCAGAACAGAGCTGGCCGAGCTCATCCAAGATGGCTGGCTCTCGCGCGCGTCGAAGCGACGGGCGCAGGAGTGGATCGCCGCGAACCGAAAGTAGCGGGCCCAGGGCCTTCACAGATAGCCGGCGTACTGTCCGGGGCTGGTTGGAGACGAGAGGAACAACGATGCCGCGAACCGACAACGATTCCTGGGACATCACCGAGAGTGTGGGATCAACGGCGCTCGGGGTTGCCGCGGCTCGCGCCGCCGAAACCGAAAGCGAGAACCCGCTCATCCAGGATCCGTTCGCACGGGCATTTCTCGAGGCGGCCGGCGACGGCATGTGGAGCCTGATGGCAAATCCCATGAAGTCGGCCGAACTGACCGATCTCGACCCGGATCTGCTGGTCCGCATGCGGGTGATGATCGACTTCATGGCCGTTCGGACAGCGTTTTTCGATGAGTACTTCCTCGACGGGGTTGGGTCCGGCGTTCGGCAGGTGGTGATCCTGGCGGCCGGCCTGGACGCGCGCGCGTGGCGGCTGCCATGGCCCGACGGGACAGCAGTCTATGAGCTGGATCAGGCCAAGGTTCTGGAGTTCAAGTCGACCACCCTGCGGAACCGCGGCGCGCACCCGACGTCGAGGCTGATGAGCGTCGCGGTAGACCTGCGACAGGACTGGCCAACAGCGTTGCAGGAGGCGGGGTTTGACCCATCGATCCCGACGGTGTGGTCGGCCGAGGGGCTACTCCGGTATCTGCCTGCGCGGGCCCAGGATCTGCTGTTCGAGCGCGTCCAGGCGTTGAGTCCGTCCGGCAGTTGGCTGGCTGTCAACGCGCCCGCGAAAGAGGCGGCGGATCCTGACAAGCTGGCCCGTCAGCGTGAACAATCGCAACGTTTCCGCGCCGTGGCATCCCGGGTGCTGGACATCGAAGTGCCCGACGTCGACGACCTCTGGTACCCGGAGGAACGCACCGACGTGACCGACTGGCTGCGTGAACACGGCTGGGACGCGTCGGCCATCACCATGGGCGAGATGCTGGCCCGGTACGGACGTAGCGTCCCCGGGGACGACGTGCTGCCGCCGACCGTCTTCGTTTCTGCGCAACGGTCGTGATCGCGGCCGGTGCAGCTGGCTGCCGCCGCGTCGCAATGTTTCTGTATCGCAGCACTAGTCGAGCGGCGTTGGCTTTCCCGCGGCACTGAACAGTCCTGGCAGCGAGAACGGTGTAAACGTTCGCCGTCAGTTATTCAGATGTTTTGTCCAGATGTTTGGACGTTTGCCGCCGTGGGTACGTTAGCTCTGCTCTGCGGTTTTCTTTTCCCACATTGATGGAGGCCAGGATGCGCGGCGGAGGTTTAATCAGTGCAATTGTGGTGGTCTGGTTGGTGATCGGCGTGGTCGCCGCATTCCAACGGGGCTACTTGAAGAATACCGACCAAAATTGTGCCTCATTGGGCACTATCGCGGTCACGGTGCTCGCGGGTCCCCTGAATTACGCGGGTGTCAACCCGAAGGTGGGCGAGTGTCATGCGCCGCAGCCAAGTTCGATGCCTGCCATGGACATCGAGCACCTGACTGGGATTGAGGCGTCATGATTGTCTTGGGCATCATCCTGCTGATATTGGGATATTTCCTCAAGGTGCCTGTCCTAGAAACGATCGGCATCATCTTGCTGGTCATCGGTGCGGTGCTATGGGTTCTGGGCAGCGTCGGCCGCCCAGTCGGCGGCAGGCGCTCCTGGTACTGACGCGAATCACCGGGAAAGAACCTAACCAAAACATCTGGAATTGACTGAAATGGAGTCGTCATGATCGTCCTCGGAATCATCTTGCTCGTCCTCGGTTATGTGCTGCCCGTGCCACTGCTGGCTACCCTCGGGTGGATTCTGGTTGTCATAGGCGTGGTGTTCTTCATCTTGGGTAGTGTCGGCCGCCCGGTCGCCGGTCGAAAAGTCTGGTTCTGATCGCGAACCTGCAGTGGGGGCGGTTCACAGCCGGCACATAGGAACGCCATAGCAGCGCCTAATCGTGCTGGGCATACTTTAAAGCTGTGAGCCAACCCCATGCACCCGTCGAGCGGGTTGTTATGCGCCGCGCCGACGGAAATCCGATCAATGTCCTGGTGGTCGACGACGAAGCCGTCCTCGCCGAGATGGTGTCGATGGCGCTCCGCTACGAAGGCTGGAACATCGCCACCGCCGGCGACGGATCGTCGGCGCTGGAGTCCGCCCGGGCGCAGCGTCCCGACGTGGTCGTCCTCGACGTGATGCTGCCCGATATGAGCGGGCTCGATGTTCTCCGGAAACTGCGCGAACAAAATCCGCAGTTGCCGGTGCTGCTGCTCACGGCGAAGGATGCGGTCGAAGACCGCATCGCCGGCCTCACCGCCGGTGGCGATGACTACGTCACCAAACCGTTCAGCCTCGAAGAGGTGGTGTTGCGGCTGCGGGCGCTGTTGCGGCGCACCGGCGTGACGACGGAGGACAGCGGCGCGCAGCTCGTCGTCGGCGACCTGGTGCTCAACGAGGACAGCCACGAGGTGACCCGTGCCGGGGAGCCGATCTCGTTGACTTCCACCGAGTTTGAGTTGCTGCGATTCATGATGCGCAACTCCAAGCGCGTGCTGAGCAAGGCACAGATCTTGGACCGGGTGTGGAGTTACGACTTCGGCGGCCGGTCCAACATCGTCGAGCTGTACATCTCGTATTTGCGCAAGAAAATCGACAACGGGCGCGAGCCCATGATCCATACGCTGCGCGGCGCCGGGTACGTACTCAAGCCGGCCCCCTAGCATGGGGCGGACTTGGTCCCTTCGGCTACGGCTGTTGATCGGACAGGTCGTGGTGCTCGCCATCGTGTGCGTGGGAATCGGCGCGGTGACCGAACTCTCGTTGTACCGATACCTGGCTGCACAGCTCGACACCCAACTGCACGACGCCTCGCAGCGCTCGGTGCGGATATTCGGTGAGCCGCCCTCGGCGCCGTGGCGCCATCACGTGCGGCCATTCCCGCGACCCGGCCCCGGGCCGGTCTTCCTTGACGCTCCGGGCCAGCCGGTGGGCATGGTCGCCGCCATCGTCGGCAACGGTCAGGCGATGGAGGCCGGCTACCTGACCACCGCCGGCGGCCGGGCCGGGTTGACCGACGCGGCCAAGGCCCAGTTGTCTGCGATCCCGGCCAACCGGACACCGGTAACCCGAAATCTCGACGGCCTGGGCCGGTATCGCGTCATTGCCGCACCCGCCCGGCAGAGCGGCGACATCATCATCACCGGCCTGTCGATGTCCAATGTCGATGCCACGATGATCCGCGTCCTGCTGATTTTCGCGGTGGTCATCGTGATCGCCGTGGCGGCCGCCACGACGGCCGGCATCGTGATCATCCGGCGGGCGCTGGCGCCGTTGCGACGAGTCGCGCAGACCGCCGGCGAGGTTGTCGATCTGCCGCTGGACCGCGGCGAAGTCGCGCTGCCGGTTCGGGTGCTCGACGCAGATGCCAACCCGCGCACCGAGGTTGGGCAGCTCGGGTCGGCGGTGAACCGGATGCTCGACCACATCGCGGCGGCATTGTCGACACGGCAGGCCAGCGAGACCCGGGTGCGTCAGTTCGTCGCCGACGCCAGTCACGAACTGCGCACGCCGCTGACCGCGATCCGCGGTTACACCGAGCTGGCGCAACGGATGCGTGACGACAGCGATGCGGTGACACATGCGATGCAGCGCGTGCAATCCGAAACCGAGCGGATGACTCACCTTGTTGAGGATCTTTTGCTGCTTGCCCGGTTGGACTCCGGGCGGCCATTGGAACGCGAATCGGTGGATCTCTCGCGGGTGGCAGTCGACGCGGTCAGCGATGCGCACGTCGCCGGGCCGGATCACCAGTGGGAGCTCGACTTGCCCGAAGACCCGGTCATGGTCTGCGGCGATGCGGCCCGGCTGCATCAGGTAGTGACCAATCTGCTGGCCAACGCCCGCGTCCACACCGGCCAGGGAACCGTCGTGACCACGCGATTGGCTTCCGACACAACGCATGCCGTACTGAGCGTGGCGGACAACGGTCCCGGAATCCCCGAGCAGTTGCAGTCGGAGGTGTTCGAGCGGTTCGCCCGCGGCGACACCTCCCGATCTCGAAAGGGCGGCAGCACCGGCCTAGGCCTGGCCATCGTCTCGGCGGTGATCAAAGCCCATCACGGCACGATCACGCTGGATAGCGCGCCGGGCCATACCGATTTCACGGTGCGGTTGCCGCTGACGACCGAGGTCTAGCGACGCAAACCCGCTAGCACGCAACGACGGCGACGCCGTGGGGGCGCCGCCGTCGTCTGGGTGTGTTACCCACGGACTCGAATCGAAGAGAAGCCCTAGGGGCAGGTGACGTCTATCTCGAAGGGCTTGTTCACCGGCTGCATCGGGTTGGCCATATCCACCCCGGTCGCGGTGCCGGAAATCTTGTAGGTGCTGCCGTCCTTGGTCACGCTGGCGTTGCCCTGACCGGTACCGGGGGTGTAGCCCAGCATGACCCCGTTGACGTTGCCGAGTCCGACCGACTTCACAGCGGGCGGGTTGGCGTCAGTGAGCACCGCGCCAATGCCGGTCTGCGCCCCACCGACGGCGATGTTGACGTTGCCGGCCGCCGCGGTGCAGGCGACCATGCCTTGGACGTTCTGGTCTTTGCCGTCGATGGTCACTTTCGCCGCGGATGTGCCGCTCGAGCCTGCTGCCGCCGCGCTGCTCGCGCTCGAGGATGACCCGCCACCGCTCGTCGTCGACTTATTACTCGAACATCCGGACACGCCTACGACGACGATCGCCGTCGCTGCTGCAGCGACCGTAACTGAACGCTTCACTCATGCTCCTTTGCCATTCTGGCGGTCCACAGGAACTTCACAGACCGCTTTGGCAGTATGCAGCTTTACCGAACCATGGGTATCGAATTCGCCAAAAATTCGCTTGCAGGCCAATGGGGCTTATCGGGCTTCAGCAGACGTTTGCTGGTGGCTTGCTGATCGGGTGTTTCTGTTCCTGTGTCGCGGAATTGATGGCAGTGTCAGGCGGGTGGAACATAAACGCCAGAGTCGCGGGCTACCGCTGGAAGACACGACGGATTTCGCCGACGCCGACCGGGGATTCATCGGCGCGCTGACACCCTGCGTCGTCAACGCCGCCGACGGACGTGTGGTGTGGGATAACGACGCGTACTCGTTCATCAGCGGGGACCCGCCGTCATCGGTGCATCCCAGTCTGTGGCGGCAGTGCATGCTGACCGCCAAGCAAGGTCTCTACGAGGTGGTGCCGGGCATCTACCAGGTCCGCGGCCTGGACATCTCCAACATCAGCTTCGTTGAGGCCGACACCGGCCTGATCGTCATCGACCCGCTGGTCTCCACCGAGGTGGCGGCTGCCGCGCTGCAGTTGTACCGCACGCATCGCGGCGACCGGCCCGTCGTCGCGGTGATCTACACCCACAGCCATGTGGACCATTTCGGCGGCGTGCTGGGCGTCACCTCACAGGCGGACGTGGACTCCGGAAGGGTGGCGGTGCTGGCGCCCGAAAAATTCACCGAGCACGTCGTGCAGGAGAACGTCTACGCCGGCCCCGCCATGACGCGGCGCGCGACCTATATGTACGGCAGCCTGCTGGCCCGCGGCCCGCAAGGACATGTCGGTTGTGGCCTGGGCCAGGCGCCGTCTCTTGGCGAGATCGCCTTGATCGTCCCGACCGTCGACATCGCGACCACCGGCGAGACGCACAACATCGACGGTGTGCAGATCGAATTCCAGATGGCACCGGGCAGCGAAGCCCCGGCCGAAATGCACTTCTATTTCCCGCGATTCCGCGCACTATGCATGGCCGAGAACGCCACGCATAACCTGCACAACCTGTTGACGCTTCGCGGCGCGCTGGTGCGCGACCCGCATGCCTGGTCGGGCTATCTGACCGAGGCGATCGACAAGTTCGCCGACCGCACCGACGTGGTGTTTGCCTCTCACCACTGGCCAACCTGGGGACGTGAGCGCGTCGTCGAGTTCTTGTCGTTGCAACGTGACCTGTACGCCTATTTGCATGACCAGACGCTGCGCCTGCTGAACCAAGGTCACACGGGCGCCGAGATCGCCGAAATGCTCGAGATGCCACCGGCGCTGGACAAGGCGTGGCACACGCACGGGTATTACGGGTCGGTCAGCCACAACGTCAAGGCGATCTACCAGCGCTACATGGGCTGGTTCGACGGCAACCCGGCACGGCTGTGGCCGCACCCGCCAGAAGCACTGGCCACCCGATACGTCGACGCGATTGGCGGGATCGAGCGCGTCGTCGAACTTGCGCAGCAAGCGTTCGATTCCTGTGACTTCCGTTGGGCCGCAACCCTGCTCGATCACGCGGTGTTCGCCGACAGCACGCATGCCGCCGCCCGCGCCCTGCTCGTGGACACGTTCGAGCAGTTGGCCTACGGCGCCGAGAATGCAACATGGCGCAACTTCTTCCTGTCCGGCGCTGTCGAATTGCGGGACGGCAACTTCGGCACCGCGACCCAGACCACCTCGCTGACGTTGTTGTCTCAGCTGACGCCGGAGCAGATCTTCGACGGCCTGGCGCTCAGCATCAACGGACCCCGCGCCTGGGACTTAGACCTCGCCCTCGACATCTTCTTGACCGACGTGGACACCAATTACCGGCTGGCACTGCGTAACGGCGTGCTGGTGAGCCGCGAAGTCCCCGCCGAACCCGCAACGGCGAACGTGACCGTCAAGCTGGACAACGCGGTTCGCCTCCTCACAGTGGCGATGGGCGATATCGGCTCAGCCGGGCTGGAGATATCGGGGGATCAGACGGCCCTACAGCGGCTGCTGAGTGTCCTGGACAAGCCCGATCCGGCGTTCAACATCGTCACGCCGTGACGAGCCGCGGTGGTCACAGGGGTTTCAG
>Ga0209040_10001367_pt1 | contig 19239 bp, 18 predicted proteins | sample BogFormECP12_OM3_FD_188240 | JGI IMG/M metagenome (GOLD analysis project Ga0209040, IMG submission 188240) | Bog forest soil microbial communities from Calvert Island, British Columbia, Canada - ECP12_OM3 (SPAdes) (version 2) | ecosystem: Environmental > Aquatic > Freshwater > Wetlands > Bog ...
TCCACCCGCAGCTCCTGCAGCATCGGCCGAGGTCTAGCAGCGGGCGCCGACGGATCGCTCGCGCCGCCGGCGAACGACAGAGCACCGGCGAGGCAGCGGGTGGGCCACTGAGCAAGCCAGGGCAAGCGCGGCAGATTCCGTGCCGGCCCTTCCCTGAAGCGGGTCGAGGGCGTAACGTGTGTGGGCGGGCCAGGGACGGCTAGGAGATCGAGGCTTACACTCGTCCGCTAAACGGCATGGCTGCCAGGCAAACGAATCCGCGCGCTCAATCCGATCGCCCGGGCGTGGGCGAACCGCTGTCGTCCGCCGCGCTGCAGCGGCGCATAGACGAAGAGGTTGGCCGCGCCGAACGCCATGGCACGATGCTGAGCTGCCTGCTCGTCGTCGTGGAGAACCTCGACGAGATCGCCTATGAGCACGGCCCCGAGCTCTCGGGGCAGACGCTCTCCTACATCGCCGGCGCGCTCGCCGGCGAGCTGCGCCGCTTCGACCGCATCGGGCACCCGAGCGCGGAGGAGCTCGCGATCGTCCTGCCCGGCGCAGACAGCCCCAGCGGCGAGGCGGTCGCGCGGCGGATCCTCGAGCGCGTGCAGGCGATCAAGATCGAATCGCGTGGCACGCGGCTGCCGCTCGAGCTCTCGGTGGGGCTCGCGGCCTGGCGCGAGAACATGGCGCCGCACGAGCTGCTCGCGCGGGCGCGCGTGGCCGCGGCGCGCCAGGACGGCGATGACCCGCCGTCCGTACCGGCGCCGGGCGAGGAGCGGCGCGGCGGCGCCGAGCTGCCCGGGCACGCCCCGTCGGCGAGCTAACGGGCATGCGCGCAGCCGCCAACGCGTCCGCGCCGGGGCCGTTCGATCGCATCCCGCGTTCATAATCGTCAGCAGTGCTGTCCGGATCAGAGTTGTGGCTGCTGCGGCTGATGGCCGACCGCGGGCTCGCGTTGCTCGACGCGAGCGGTCTGCTCGTGATCATCGAGGAGCGCGGCGAGCTGCGGGTGGCAGCCTCGGCCGGGAGCAGCCGGCCGAGGCTGGCGATCACGCCGTTGCAGGGCAGCGCGCTCGGCGCGCTCTACAGCGCCGGGCAGCCCGTCACCCTCGATCGCCCGCGCGGGCAGGAGGCGGCGTGGCTGCACGAACTTGGCCTCGAAGCGCGCTCGGTGCTCGTCGAGCCGCTGAGCATGGAGGGCCACGGCGGCGGGCTCGTGATCGCGCTGCGCCGCGATGGCGGCTTCCGCGGACCGGACCGCCAGGCCCTGAGCGCTTTCGCCGCGAGCGTCGCCCAGCGTCTGGCCGCGGAGCGCTCGGTCGAGATCGAGCGGCTGCGTTACGGCATGGAGGCGCGTGAGCGCGAGCGAACGCGCTGGGCGCGTGAGATCCACGACGAGAGCATCCAGGGCATCGGCGCGCTGCGCCTGCAGCTCGCGAACGCGCGCGACCTCGAGGACGCGGGTGCGCTGCAGTCGGCCGTCGACTCCGTGCTCGAGGGCCTCGGCACCGAGATCGACGGCCTGCGCCACCTGATCACCGAGCTGCGCCCGGCCGCGCTCGACGACCTCGGGCTCGCCGCGGCGCTCGAGGCGCTCGCACGGCGGGCGCAGGCGATCGACGGACTCGAGGTCAAGACCGAGATCGAGTTCGAAGACGCCGCCCATCGCCTGGACCCGGAGCTCGAGAGCACCATCTACCGCGTGATCCAGGAGGCGCTCACGAACGTCAGCCGCCACGCCCATGCAAGCCGGGCGGTCGTAAGGGTGGTCGAGCGCGAGGGGATCGTGAGCGCGTCGGTCACCGACGACGGGCGCGGGCTGCCCGAATCCGAGCGGCTCGGCCCGCGCGGAGACGGGCTCGAGGGCGGCTATGGGATGGGCGGCATGCGCGAGCGCGCCGAGCTCGTCGGCGGCGAGCTCGAGTTCGAGCCAGCCCCCGGAGGCGGCACGGTCGTGAAGCTGACCGTGCCACTAGCCGGCCGCCCCGCCCCGACGGGCAGCCCGCAGCTGCTCTAGGAGGCGCGCAGCTCGCTAGTCGGCGAGGCCGATGCGGCGCACGTAGGCGGTGATCTCGGCCCGTGAGGAGAAGCCGAGCTTCTCGATCGCGCGCGCCCGATAGGTCTTCACGGTGCGCTCGGCGACGTTGAGCTGCTCTGCGATCTCGGGGTTCGTGTAGCCGTTTGCGATCAGGCGCACGACCTCGCGCTCGCGCTCGCTGAGCACGACGCTGTCGGAGGTCCCTTCCTCGCCGGTGGCCATCAGCGCTCCGAGCCGCGGATGCAGGTAGTTGCCGCCCGCCACGGCGAGGCGGAAGGCCTGCAGCAGCTCCGCCGGCTCGGCCTCCTTGAGGACGTAGCTGCGCGCTCCCGCGCGCAGCGCCTGGCGCGCGTACTCGGGGTCCTCGCGCATCGTGAGGATCGCGACCGCGAGCGTGGGATGAGCGATGAAGCAGGACGGCAGCGCGCCAAGGCTCGAGCCGCCGGGCATCGTGAGGTCGAGTGTGAGCAGGTCGGGCTTGTGCTCGCGCACCTCGCGTACCATCGAGGGGATGTCGGCGGCTTCGGCGACGACGCGGAACTCGCCCGCCTCGCGCTGGAGCACGGCGCGGATGCCGTCGCGGACGACCGTGTGGTCGTCGGCGATGATCACGTCGACCGGTCGCGTAACGCCTGGGGTGCCCTCGTCCATCCAGCGAACAAGGTAGCGCCCTCCCAGGATCGAACCGGTGGCGCTCGACCATCGTCGGCGCGCGCTGAACGGCGCGTGCCGCGATTGGACCGCGCCGGGCGCACCCGCTAGCTTGCGCGCGTGAGGATCGCGCTCCGGTCACCGCGCCTGCGGCGCATCATCGCCGCTTACGCGGTCAACCGGCTCGGGACGTGGTTCGGCGTCGTGGCGCTCTCGGTAGCGGTCTTCGATCACACACACAGCGCGCTCGCCGTCGCAGCGCTGCTGTTCGCCGGGCAGGCGCTGCCGGCGCTCGTCGTGCCGGCGATCGTCGCGCGCGTAGAGAGCCGGTCCGGGCGCGGCGAACTGAGCCGCCTGTACCTGTTCGAGGCCGCCGTAACGACGGCGCTGGCGATACTGCTGTGGCACTTCTGGCTGCCCGCCGTTCTGCTGCTGGTCGCGCTCGACGGCACCGCCGCGCTGGCGGCGAGTGCGCTGCTGCGCACGGAGGTCGCAAAGGCCGCGCGCGAGGACGCGCAGGGGTCGTCCGTGCACAAGGCCGAACGGGCCGCCAACGCGGCGCTGAACGCCGCCTTCTCGACGACGTTCGTGATCGGTCCGGCGCTCGGCGGGGTGGTCGTGGCCGCCGCGGGCGCTTCGGCGGCGCTGTTCGTCGACGTGGGCTCCTTCCTGCTCGGCGCGGCGCTGCTTGCGAACCTGCGCTCCCACGTCGAGGACGCCGCAGGCGACTCCGTGCGGGCGCGGCTGCGAGCGGCCTGGCGGCACATCAACGAGGCCCCGGCGCTGCGCCGGGTGCTCGCGGCCGAGTTCGCCGCGCTCGTATTCATCGAGTCCGGCGGCCCGATCGAGGTGACGTTCGTGAAGGCCACGTTGCACGCGGGCGATCGCGGCCTGGGGCTGCTGCTGACCGCGTGGGGCGCGGGGGCAGTCGTGGGCAGCGTGATCTTCGCGCGGCTGCTGCGGACGCATCTGACGATCGTGCTCGCCGCGGGCACGCTCGCGATCGCCGCGGCCTACTTCGGGCTCGCGGCAGCGCCGTCGTTGTCGCTCGCCTGCGCCGCGGGCCTGCTCGGCGGCGTCGGCAACGGCCTGCAGTGGCCCTCGCTAGTGAGCGTTGTGCAGCTGCTGACCCCCGCGCAGTTGCAGGGCCGCATGATGGGCGCGATCGAGTCGCTCGGCGCGCTCTGCTTGGCGATCGGGCTGCCCCTCGGGGGCGTGCTGGTGGCGCTCAGCTCGCCCCGCACGGCGTTCGCGATCGTCGGCGCCGGCGCCGCCCTGGCCGCGATCGGGTTCGTGCGCCTGCCGCTCTATGACCGCTCGGCCGCACGCCGCGGGCGCCAGCCGGAGCGGGCGGCCGCGCGCGGGGGCGAGGACCCCGCGCCGCTGGCCGGGACCGCGCGCGAGCGCTGAGTCGTACGCGGGCGGAACGGCGCTCGCCCTCCGCTCGCCAGAACAGACCGTCCCTGCAGAAGCACAACCGTCCCCTCGGGAGGACGGGCGGGGGGTCCGAGCGGGGGTCCGAGCGGGGCGCCCTAGCAGATCTTCGGGGGACTGCCCCTTTAGAACGACGCATGTTGGGCCGTTAAGGACAACGAGGCCTATTTATGTTTACGACCCGACTGGCGAAAGGGCTCGTGTGGAGCGCCGAGGCCGCGATCACGGCGGCCGTGGTGGTCGCGGCGGTGATGATCTCGCGCCCGGAGGAATGGCGTCCGCTGGGCCTCGTGGCGCTGCTGCTGGTGATCGCGTTGACCGGCCAGTGGCTGAGCGTGACCGCGCACGGCATCCAACTGAGCGCCTCTGCGGTGGCGCTGGTGCTGGCGATGGCGCTGCTCGGCCCGGTGCCGGCGGCGGCGTTCGGCGTGAGCGAGATGGTGATCACCTCCGCGTGGCGCAGGCTGCCGCCGGTGCAGTGGCTGAACAACATCTCCACGTTCGCGCTGTTCCCGTTCGCTGGCGGCCTGATGGTGGCCGCGATCGTCGGCGACGTGCACGACCCCGCGAACCTGCACGCGCTTCAGAGCGTGAGCTTCGGCCTGGTCGTGTTCGTGACGTTCATCGCGACGACGATCCTCGCCTACGTGATGTTCACGATCAACATCGGCGCAGACGAAGGCGAGATGCGCGCGCGCCACGCCAGCGACCTGCTGTGGTCGCTGCTGCCGGGCGAGATCGCGACTGGGGCGCTCGCGGCGATCCTCGCGGTCGCCTACACGACCTCTGGCCTGCCGGTGCTCGTGAGCGCGGTCGTGGTGTTGGTGATCTTCCAGCGGCTCACGGTCGCGCTTCTGCGCTCGGAGGACCGCGCCGACCAGCTCGAAGCGCGCTCGATCCAGCTCGCCTCGCTGCAGTTCGGCGTGCTCGCCACGCTGATGGACGCGCTCTCGATGCGCGACAAGACCGCCGCCAGGCACGCGACCGCGGTCGCGCGTTATGGCAAAGCGCTCGCAGCGGCGGCCGGATGCAGCGAGGAGGAGCAGGAGGTCGTCCACACCGCGGGGCTCCTGCACGACATCGGCAAGTTCACCTGGCCCGACCGAGTGCTGCGCCCGGAGAAGCTGACCGACGAGGACCTGCAGATCATCCACCGCCACCCTCAGGAGGGCGCCGCGCTCGTGGGCAAGCTCGACGGATACGGCCCGGTGGCCGACGCGATCCTCTACCACCACGAGCGCATCGACGGGGGCGGCTACCCGGCGGGGCTGATCGGCAACGAGATCCCGATCTCCTCGCGGATCGTCGCGGTCTGCTCCACCTACGACGCGATGACCTCCCCGCAGCCTTCGCGCCCGCCGCTGCAGCCGGGCGAGGCGATGGAGGAGCTGCGACGGATCGCAGGGCGCCAGCTCGACGGGGAGCTCGTCGAGACGTTCATCGGCCTGCTTGGGATCGAAGGCCCCACGTTCGGCCGTCGCGACGGCGACGAGTTCGATACCGAGCTCGCCTTCGAGCGGCGCGTGCGCACGATGGCCCAGCCGTCGCGCGGCTGAGCGTCGCCGCTGCGACCGCGCACCCCAACGGCGCACCAGCGACAGATGCGCGCGAACAACAACGGCACTCGCGCCAAGGCGCCACGACGGTCCTCAATTGGCGTCTACGCGCGAGAAACGCGCGGGGACGCCGTGTCCGCGACGTCCCCGTCGCGCGCTTCCTTTCCTACCGGTGTGGCCAGCGGTGTGGCCATCTATGCGGCCAACGGGCCATATGCCCTCCTTGGGGGGTTAAACGACGTACTCCCTTGGTCTCCATCCTCAGGACGAACGCCACCGTTGAGTAGGTTTGCAGAGCATACCCGAGGGATGGTCGAGAAGTCCAGTTTGCGTAGCTTTCTGCACGTCTGCGTGCAGATGACAACGGGGCGCACGCCCCAGAGCTTGCGTTCTCCGCTCTGGAATGCGCGATCGCGACCCCATGTCGACGGCGGATCGCGGCGATCGCCCCCGCTAGAAGAGCGGCCCGCGAGAGGGAAACGGGGCTTGACGGCGACGCTGGCGGCGGCCGCGCTGCGGCGAGTCGCCGCGTCGCGCGGATACCGGCCGAGCTCCGTGCAAACGTCCACAAAGCTCAGCGCTGCTCAAGTTCTGCGCCGCGGATGACGACACATCCCCCATGAGCGTCTCACTGCCGCCCCTACCGCGCAGCGCCCGCCAGCTCGTGTTCACGAGCTCGCAGGCGGCCGTCTACCTCGGCGTCTCGCTTGCCACGATCCGCCGCTGGACCGACGCGGGACATATCAGCTGCTACCGCACGCCGGGCGGCCAGCGACGCTTCTCGCGCGAACAGCTCGACGGCTTCATCGCGTCGATGCAGCGCAACGGCAACGGCGAGCAGCCCGAAGTGGAAATCGCCGCCGAACGCGCCCCCAAACGGGCCTCCGCGTCCGGCCCCGCCTGACCGGGCTCAGCGGGCCAGGCGCCCGAACTTGTCGCGCAGGCGCCGGTAGAAGGACGACCCGGGCAGCTGCGCGATCGTTCCGGCCTCGGTGATGAAGCGTGCCGCGATCGAGCCCTCGCCGGGGATCTCGCCCACCGGGCGACCGTCGAGCGCCACGTCGAGCGGTTCGCGCGAGCGGTTGAAGATCGTGAGCCGGTCAGATGGCGCGACGACGAGCGCGCGCGCGGCTACCGAGTGCGGCGCGATGAACGACACGACGAACCCCGCGACCCCCCACGCCATCACGGGGCCGCCGTTGGCGAGGTTGTAGCCAGTCGAGCCGGCCGGCGTGGCCACGACGAGGCCGTCGCAGCGCACGCTGCCAGCGATCTCGCCGTCGATCGCGTAGGCGAGCTCTGCGACGCGCTCGCCGACCTTGCGATGGATCGCGACGTCGTTGATCCCGATCTGCGGACCGCTGCTGAGCGCGACCTCGATCCCGGGCAGGCGCAGCAGCTCGAACTCGCCCCGCAGCGCACGCCTGATGCCGTCCTCGATTTCGGAGCGCTCGACCGTCGCCAGGAAGCCGATCTGCCCGAAGTTGATCGCGAACACGGGCACGTCGGTGCCGGCATAGCACTGCAGCGCCCGCAGGATCGTGCCGTCTCCACCGAGCACCACGCAGAGCTCCACGTCGAGCTTGATCTCGGCGTCGAGCACCAGCCCGGGGCGCTCCGCGAGCTCGTGCTTGGCTGTCTCCTCGGCGTCGAGGCGTAGCGTCACGCCGGCTTCCTGAGCGCGCGCGGCGAGCAGCTCCAGCGCCCCGTGCGTCTCCTCGGGGCGGCGGTGCGTGAAGACCGTGATCTCCCTCACGGCTCGACCTCGCGCGCGAGCGCCTCCAGGGCGCCCAGGTCGCGCGTGCCGCGGCCGTCCGCCCCGGCTTGCCTGCCTGCCTGCCTGCCTGCCTGCGCCCGCCAGGGTGTGCCCGGGAGGGTGCGCCCGCCAGGGTGTGCCCGGGAGGGTGCGCCCGCCAGGGTGTGCCCTTCAGGGTGCGCCCGCGAGGGTGTGCCCGCTTGTCCTTCCGAAGGGAGGGTGAGGGTGAGCCACACGAACGTCTCGCGGTTGCCCTTCGGCCCCGGCAGTCCCGAGGAGATGTAGCCGCGCACGCCCGCTCCGAGCGAGATCGCGGCCGCTCCCACGTCGAGCAGCGCGGTGCGGCGCGCGGAGGCGTCGCGCACGACCCCCCCTTTCCCCACGCTCGCGCGTCCGAGCTCGAACTGCGGCTTGACCAGCGCAAGCACGTCGTAGGGTCCCTGCAGGCAGCCGAGCACCGCGCCGAGCACCTTCGTCAGCGAGATGAACGACACGTCGACCGTCGCGAGGTCAAGGGGCGCGGCGCCGGCGATGCGGGGCGCCGGCAGCATCTCCGGCGTGAGCGCGCGCGCGTTCGTGCGCTCCATCACCGACACCCGCGGGTCGGTCCGCAGGCGGTAATCGAGCGTGCCATAGCCGACGTCCACGGCGATCACCTCGGCCGCCCCCGCCTGCAGCAGGCAGTCTGTGAAGCCGCCCGTCGAGGCCCCCACGTCGATCGCGCGCCGCCCACGCACGTCCAGGCCCGTCGCAGCGAGCGCGTTGGCGAGCTTGATGCCGCCGCGAGAGACGTATGCGGGCCGCGCCTCTACCGTTAGCTGCTCGCCCACGTCGACGAGCTCTCCGGGCTTGGACGCCCGCCGCTCGCCCGCGCCGACGCGAACCTCGCCGGCCATCACCGAGGCCGCCGCGCGCGTCCGCGACGGGAACAGCCCGCGCTCGGCGAGCAGCGTGTCCAGGCGCCGCTTCTGCATAGCGCGCGAAACCCTAGCGGGCGCAACCCAGTGGGCACGACCCCGATGCGCAGGACATGGCTTAGAAGGTATTTAGAGCAGGCCTTTAGCGTGCTCGAATGGTCATCGGGGTTCGGCCAGCGACTGCCCGTCCCAAGCCATCCCCGATGATCGACCTCTGCGCGCTACGCCTCCGCGTGCACATGGGGTCTGCGAAACCCGTCGTGTCTGATCCGGCGCACCCGGCTACCCCTCGGTGCGGCCGCGGTGAACGGTCTGCTCGTCAGAGAGGACAAGCGCTACAAGCTGCGCGCGCGTACCGGCCGGGGCTGAGCCGCCGCCCGCCGATGACCGCCAGTCCTGCCGCTTTCAGGGCGTCATCCCTGGTTGGGAACACCTTGAAGCTGGCGATCCGGTCCGCGCGCACAGTGAGGGCAGCCGTGAGGGCGGACCACACTCCCCCGTCGCCACCACGAGCCGTCGTGGTTCGCAATACGTCGATGACGACATGGTCGCCGTCCGCGAGCGGGTTCGCCGTCGCGTACCGAACGGCCTTCCACGGATGGTGCATCTCGCAGAAGAGCGCTTCGATCTGCTCACGGCCCCGGTAAATCCCTGCGTACGGACGCGGCACCCGAGAGGCATCAATCTCGGCATCCGGATCAAGAAAGCTCAGATACGTCTGTAGGTCGTTGCGGGTGCTGCCGTCGAAAAAGCGCTTCGCGAGGTTGATGTTCGCCTCCGACACCGCGGCCGGAGTATCCATAGGCCTCGGCTACGCCCGCAGCTCTCGGCTAGCGCGCAGGAGAGCTTGGCGAGGATTGTGCCAGAGCGCACACCCTGGGCTGCCGCCAGTAGCTAGCCGCCTCCGTCGCCGCCTTCTCCCGTTACCACGGCATAGACCACCCCGGCCACCACGGCAACGGTGACCGCCAACACGATCGCTCGCCAGATGAAGATGCGAACCCGCACAGTCGAGCGCCACGCCGCTGCGAGCCTAGACGCAAGGCCTGTTGCTGGCGGCTGCTCGTCGCTGAAGTACCCGGGAACCCCCGGCAGCCGTCGTTCGACGCCGGACACGACCCAACTTTACTTGGCTGACTTCCGCTTGTGACAGTGCGCACTTCTGCAACGAATGACCATATGTGTGACCCATGTCACACTGCCCCGCTCGCATCGGCCGCATCATTGAAAGCGATTCGAGAGCTGCAGCGATACCTCTCCTGAATCCCTCCTCCCCGAAACGGCCCGCTCTCCCCAGCGGGCCGTTTCTCTTTCTGGGGCGCAACGCCGAGCATGTGCGGCTCCGCTCCGGCGCGTGCGCTGGTCACATCTGCTCGGGGGGCGATTTCGCCGCGCCGGGCGCGGCCCTCGGACCTCAGGCGTCGAGCGCCGCGGAGGAGGCCCGCGGGCGATCGAGGATCGCAGCGGCGACGCGCTCGGCGATGCGCTCGCCGGTGAAGCCGACCTCCTCGTGAAGGAGCGCTGGCTTGCCGTGGGTGACGTAGCGGTCGGGCAGGCCGACGCGCAGGATTCGCGGCGTCGTGCCGGTCTCGCTGAGCGTCTCCCAGACGGCCGTGCCGAAGCCGCCCGCGAGCACCCCCTCCTCGATCGTCACGAGCAGGTCGTGCTCGGCGGCCATCTGCGCCATCAGGCCCGCGTCGATCGGCTTGGCGAAGCGTGCGTCGGCGACCGTGACGGCGATGTCGAGGCGAGCGAGCAGCTCGGCGGCCTCGAGCGCCTTGCTCACGCCCGTGCCGTAGCCGATCAGCGCGACGCGCGGCCCGTCGGGCGCCTGCCGGCCTTCGCCCATCAGGGTGTCTTTCCCGCGGGAGGGCGCGGCCTCGCGCAGGATCTCGCCGGTGCCGATCTCGATCGGCTTGCCTCGCAGCGGCAGTCGTGCGCCGGTGCCCTCGCCGCGCGGGTAGCGCATCGCGATCGGGCCGTCGTCGTACTCGATCGCGGTGCGAAGCATGTGCACCAGCATCGCCTCGTCGCGGGGAGCCATCAGGACGATGTTCGGCAGACAGCGCAGGTAGGCGATGTCGAAGGCGCCGTGATGCGTCGGGCCGTCGTCGCCCACGAGCCCCGCGCGGTCCATCGCGAAGACGACGTTGAGACGCTGCAGGCAGACGTCGTGCACGATCTGGTCGTAGGCGCGCTGCAGGAACGTCGAGTAGATCGCCGCCACGGGCTTTACGCCCTCGAGCGCAAGACCCGCCGCGAACAGGATCGCCTGCTGCTCGGCGATGCCCACGTCGAAGTAGCGCTCGGGCATCGCCTTCTGGAGCGTGGACAGGCCCGTGCCGGAGTTCATCGCCGCGGTGATCCCCACCACACGCGCGTCGCGCTGGCATTCGCGCACGAGCGCATCGCCGAAGACCTGCGTGTACTGCGGCCTGACGCTCGCCGCCGGCTTCGCGCTCGCCGCCGGCTTGACGCGGGTCGGCGAGCCGTTGACGATCGACTTGGGCTTGGCGGCGTGCCACTGCTCCATCCCCTCGAGTCCGCCCTCCTCGGCGGGAGCGAAGCCCTTGCCCTTGACGGTTGCAATGTGCACGACGACGGGGCGTTCGGCCGCGAGCGCCTCGCGCAGGGCCTCGCGCAGGGCGCGCACGTCGTGACCGTCGATCACGCCCGTGTAGGCCCAGTCGAGCTCCTCCCACCACAGGCCCGGCGCCCAGAAGGCCTTGATCGACTCCTTCAGATGCGGGCCGAGCCGCTCGAAGGCCGCGCCGATGCCGCCGGGAAGGCGCGTGAGGCCGCCCTCCACCCCGGCACGCGCATGCCACAGCTTGGGGTTCAGCCGCACGCGGTTGAAGTAGCGCGAGAGCGACCCGACGTTCGGCGCGATCGACATGCCGTTGTCGTTGAGCACGACCACGATCGGGGTGCCGAGGCCGCCCGCCTGGCTGATCGCCTCGAAGGCCACGCCGCCCGTCATCGCGCCGTCGCCGATCACCGCGACGACCTTGCCGTCTTTCTCGGATCCGCCCGCCTCTCCCGCAATCCGGCGCATACCCTCCTTGATCCCCACCGCGTAGCCGATCGAGGTCGACGCGTGGCCCGCGCCCATGATGTCGTGGGGTGACTCGGCGATCGAGCAGAAGGGCGCTAGCCCGCCGTACTGGCGGATCGTGCTCAGGCGATCGCGCCGCCCGGTGAGGACCTTGTGCGGGTAGGCCTGGTGGCCGACGTCCCACAGGATCTTGTCGCGCGGCGAGTCCAGCAGCGAGTGCAACGCGACCGCGAGCTCGCACGTGCCGAGGTTCGCGCCGAAGTGCCCGCCGATCTCGCCGACGGTGTCGATGATGTGCTCGCGGACCTCCTGTGCGAGCGCAGCGAGCTCTTGCTCGGAGAGCGCGTGCAGGTCCTCGGGCCCGTTGATCTTCTCGAGCAGGCTCACGAGCTGCGGGTGTAGATGAAGTCGGTGATCTGCTCCAGCTCGGCTGTGGCGTCGGCGCCGGCGGGTCCTCTCGAATCGAGCACCTGCGCCTCCGAAGCGCTGGGTCCCGCCGCCGGCGCGAGCGCGAGGCGCGAATGCGATCCCGCCGCGACCTCGGCGAGCGCTTCGCGCGCGGCCCGGTGCGACTGCGCCGCGAGCTCCCGCGCGCGCTCGATGCCGTACTCGCTCACATAGGTGCGCTTTCCATGCCGCTCGTCGCTGCCGTGCGGCTTTCCTAGCTGTGCGTCGGTGCCTGTTACGTCGAGTATGTCGTCGATTATCTGGAACAGCACACCGAGCTCCGAGGCGAAGCGGCGAAACGGACCCATGCCTGAGCCGTCGGACCCTTCGCCCACACCGCACAACAGTAGTACGCAAAGCACCGAGGCTCCGATCAGACGCCCGGTCTTGAGCTCGTGCAGCCTGCGCAGCGTCGGCGCCGTCCGGTCCTTCGGAACGGAGGGCGAGGACTCCTCGGCCTTCACGTCGGCGTACTGGCCGCCGACCATGCCGGCCACGCCGGTCGCGTCGGCGAGCTCGCGGGCCGCGCGCAGGAGGCGCTCGGGGGCGGCCCGCTGGTGGGTGAGGAGATGGTTGAACGCCTCCGCGTAGAGCCCGTCGCCGGCGAGGATCGCGACATCCTCGCCGTAGCGCACGTGGCAGGTCGGGGCGCCGCGGCGCAGCGCGTCGTCGTCCATCGCGGGCAGATCGTCGTGGATCAGCGAGTAGGTGTGGATCAGCTCGATCGCGCCCGCCAGCGGCAGCACCTCGCGCTGGGGCATCCCCACCGCGCGCGCGGTCGCCAGCGCGAGCACCGGACGGATGCGCTTGCCGCCGGCGAGCAGCGAGTATCGCATCGCCTCGACCAGCCCGGCGGTGATCGGCTCCTGCGAGAAGCTCATCTCGCGCAGATAACGCTCGACCTCCTCGCGTAGATGTTCTGGGTAGCTCACGCTCACCAGCGCTCGCCTGTCCTTGCCAAGCGAGGGGACCGGTGCTCGCGCCCTCGGGGCACGCCGCCTATAGGAGCGAGTCCTGGCCGGGCGGCGGGGCGGCGACCTCCGCGCGCGTGAGATGCTCGAGCTCGGCGGCGGCCTGCGTGGCGAGCGAGGCGCAGTCCTCGACGAGCGTCGCCGCCGCGTCGGATGAGAGCTCGCCCGAGCGCAGTTGCTCGGCTGCCCGCTCCAGGCGCCCTATCAGATCCTCGAGGTTCTCTGCGCTGCTCATCCCGTGCGCGCATTCTCTCGCACCTCGCGGAGCACTGCAGCGAGGACGCCGTTGACGAACCCCGGCGCGTCCGGACCGCAGAACGTCTTAGCGCTCTCCACGGCCTCCACGATCGCCCCCTCGGGCGGGATCGGCTCGAGCGCCGGCGCGGCGTCGGGGTGCAGCATCTCGATCAGCGCCACGCGCATGATGCTGCGCTCCAGCGGCGCGATCCGCTGCACCGACCATCCGTGCGCGTGGCGATCGATCACCTCGTCGAGCTCCGGCGCGCGGTCGACGGCGGCGTGCGCCAGCGCGCGCACGAACTCGCCGTCGCGCGGCTCGAAGGCGTCTGCCAGCTCTCGCCCCGTGAGGTCGTGCTGGTAGACCGCGATCACCGCCCGGCGGCGCTGCTCGGAGCGGCGCATCTAGGCCCGCGCCAGGTAGTCACCCGTGCGCGTGTCCACGCGGATGCGCTGGCCCGGCTCGACGAACAGCGGCACCTGCAGCACGGCGCCGGTCTCGAGCGTCGCCGGCTTGGTCTTGCCACCGGAGACCGAGTCGCCGCGAACCCCGGGCTCGGTCGCCGTCACCTCGAGGTCCACCGCGCTCGGCAGCTGCACGTCTCCGGGCGCGCCGTCGATGAACAGCACCTCGACCGCACTGCTCGGCACGAGGAAGCGCAGCGCCTCCTCGACGGCCGCCTCGGGCACGGCGATCTGCTCGAAGGACTCGCTGTCCATGAAGTGAGCGTCGCTCCCGTCCGCGTACAGGAACTGCATTCTGCGCGACTCGGTGCGGACTGAGCGGAACTTCTCGCCGGCACGGAAGGTGCGGTCGATCACGTTGCCGTCGGCCACCCGCCTCAGCTTCGTCCTCACGAACGCGCCGCCCTTGCCGGGCTTGACGTGCTGGAACTCGACGATCTTGAAGATCGTGCCGTCGACCTCGATGTGGTTGCCGTTCTTGAATTGGTTGGTGCTGAGCACGCGAACAGAGTAGAGGGCGAGGCCGCTGCAGTCGGGTCCTGCGACATTGCGGGGCAACGCGCTCCCATAAGCGAAGCCCACCATCCCATAGGCAAGCGCCTATGGGTCCGCTAGGGTAGGGAGCGGTCATCGGGGCGTCTACGGTCCATCCCCCCGGAACGTAGGGATAAGCCAGGAGAGCGCTTACCCCGATGACCACCTTCTTCGGCGGCGCCCACACCCGGGAGGGCCCCACCCTCGCCCCTCCCTTCGGAAGAACACTATGAAGGGCGCACCCTCCCGGGCACACCCTGGCGGGCGCAGGCAGACAGGCAGACAGGCAGGCAGGCAGGCACGCAGGCGAGCATGCGAGCAGCCCTAGGCAGCCGCGGCGATGCTCGCGGCCTCGACGCCGATCACCTTCAGGCGCCGGTTGAGCGCGTTGAAGGCGAACGTGTTGGTCTCCTCCATCGTGTAGTCGAGGATCGCGTAGTCGTTGGGGTCCGCGCCGACGGGGACGAGCACGGCCGCTGCGAGCGGGATCAGCTCGGCGAGCCGCTGCGCGATGCGCCTGCGCAGGGCCGGGTCGGCGGCCTTCTCGCGCAGGAACCAGGTGCCGTAGGCGACGTGCCGGTGCTCGTCCTGGGAGATCAGCTTGAAGCCCTCGACCCAGCCGGGGAGGATCGCCTTGCGTTCCATGAAGGCGGTGAGGAACCACTGGCCGGTGAGCGCGAGCGTGCCCTCGATGATCATGTGGTAGAGCGTCACGTAGTCGACCTTCGCCTCGATGTCGTAGGGGTTCTCGACGAGGCGCCTGCCCCACTCGACGAGCACGCCGTCGAACATCTCGATGAACGCCGGGTTGAGGTCCCTGCGCGCCCGCGCGAGACGGTCCTCGAAAGTGCCCTCGACGCCGAGCACCTGCTCGTAGAAGCGGTTGAAGTGCTGGGCGTGCCGGGCCTCGTCGACCTGCTGGGTGGTGAGGAAGGCCTCCTCGCTCTGGCTCTCGTAGGCCATCACGAGACCCGAGAACTGCGTCGTGACGCGCTCCTCGCCGATGAAGAAGGAGGACAGGTTCCAGGAGAGCTGGCGCCTGAGCTCGGGGTCCATGGCGGCCCAGTCGCGGGCGTCTTCCTGGAGGTCGATCGTGTGCGACTGCCAGTTCTGGCGCTCCCAGAGCTCGTAGAGCTGCTGCGGGCCCATCAGCGTGACGTTTGCGAGCTGGGAGTCGTCTGAGATCGTTCCGACGTCCCCCTGGCTGGTGAGATCGAGCAGCGACGGCATCCTGATCAGGATACGACCGTGAGCTCCTTGGGCAGGCTCGTGAGCACGCCGCTGCCGCTCTCGCTGACCACGACGAGATCCTCGATGCGCACGCCGAGCACGCCGGGCAGGTAGACACCGGGCTCGACCGTGACGACGTTGCCGGCCTGCAGCGGATGCTGGTCGGCGGTGCGCGAGAGCCGCGGACCCTCGTGGACCTCCATGCCGACGCCGTGGCCGAGGCCGTGACCGAAGTGCTCGCCCTGTCCTGCCTGCTCGATCACCTCCCGCGCGGCCGCGTCGACCTCCTTGCCGGTGGGCCCGGCCCTGACCGCTGCGAGCCCCGCGAGCTGCGCTGCGAGCACGAGCTCGTAGACCTCGCGCGCCTGCTCGGAGACGTTCTCGCCGGTGGCGTAGGTGCGCGTGCAGTCCGAGCAGTAGCCGTCGTGCAGCGCCCCCCAGTCGATCGTTACGAGCACATCGCGCGGTATCTGCTGCTCGCGCGGGGAGGCGTGCGGGAGCGCGGCGTGCGGACCAAAGGCGACGATCGACGGGAAGCTCGGCGCTTCGGCGCCGAGCCGGCGCATGCGCAGCTCCAGCTCGATCGCGACCTCGCGCTCGCTGCGCCCCACGATGCCCGCGGCGAGCACGTCCTGCAGCGCCCGATCGGCGAGCTGCGAGGCCGCGCGGATGCGCTGCACCTCGTCTGCGTCCTTGACCATGCGCAGGCGGGCTACGACCCCGGAGCAGGGCGCCAGCTCCCAGCCCTCGGGGAGGCTCTCGAGCAGGCGCCTGTGGTCGGCCACCGTGACGCTCGACTCGTCGAAGCCGAGCCGCCCGCCGCCGGACGGGAGCAGCCGCCCGACGGCGTGCAGGAGCTCGCCTGTGACGACCTCGCGCGTGAACGCGTCGGGCACCTGCTGGGCAGACTGGGTCGTGTAGCGGAAGTCGGTGAGGAACACGTGCTCCTCGCCACGGGCGAGGAGCACTGCGGCGCCGTTGCTACCGGTGAAGCCGGTGAGGTAGCGCAGGTCATATGGCGACTGCACGAGCAGCGCGTCGAGCTCGCGCTCGATGAGCTCATCTGAGAGGCGCGCAAGACGCGTGGTCGTCGTGTACTCCAGCTCGGTGCTCAGACCGGTCCCCCCCGCCCGAGGCGTTCGTCGATCAGCGCAAGCGCCTCACTGTAGCCGTCCGGCCCGCGGCCTGAGATCGTCGCGAAGCAGATCTCGCCGATCACCGACACGCGCCGCCATGGCTCGCGGCTCTGCACGTCGGAGAGGTGGACCTCGACGGTGGGCACGCTCGCGATCTCGAGGGCGTCGCGGATCGACCACGCGTAGTGGCCCCACGCGCCGGGGTTGAGCAGGAGCGCGTCGACGCTCCCGCGCAGTGCGTGCAGCCGCTCGACGAAGGCCCCCTCGTGGTTGGTCTGGAAGCAGCTCGCCTGCATCCCGAGCGCGAGCGCCTCCTCGCGCACGCGCTGCTCGAGCTCGGCCAGCGTGAGCGTCCCGTAGAGCGCAGGGTCGCGGCGGCCGAGCTGGTCGAGGTTGACGCCGTGCATGACCTCGATGCGCCGCGGCGCGGCGTTCACGCGGCCAGCTCCACGATCGCGCCGAGGACGTCTTCGGGGTCCAGCTCGCAGCCTATGACGGGTTCGCCTGGCGCCTTCAGCAGCACGAACGGCACCCTACCCGCGAGCCGCTTCTTGTCGCGAGCGCTCGCCGCCAGCACCTCTTGCGGCTCGAGGCCCTCGATCGCGACGGGCAGACCGTGCGCGAGCAGCAGCTCGCGCACCTGCGCGCGCAGCTCGGGCAGGCCCGATAGGCGCAGCACGGCGAGCAGGCCGAGGCCGACGGCCTCGCCGTGCCGGTAGCGCGAGTAGCCGCTGGCGGTCTCGATCGCGTGCCCGATCGTGTGTCCGAGGTTGAGAACCTGACGCGCGCCGGCGTCGCGCTCGTCGGCCGCCACGACCGCGAGCTTCGTACGGGCGCAGGCGAGGATCGTGGGCTCTGCCACGGGCTCGTCGCGAGCGAGCGACTGCCACAGGCCGCCTCCGGCGATCAGCGCCGTCTTGAGCACCTCGACCCAGCCTGCGGAGAGCTCGCGCTCGGGCAGGCTCGCGAGCGTGTCGGGATCGACGATCACGGCCGCGGGCTGGTGGTAGGCGCCGACGTAGTTCTTGGCCTGCGGCAGGTCAACGCCGGTCTTGCCACCGTAGGCCGAGTCGACCTGTGCGACGAGCGTGGTGGGCACCTGCACGACGGGCACGCCGCGCTGGTAGGTGGCGGCGCAGAAGCCTACGAGGTCGCCGACGACGCCGCCGCCGAGCGCGACGAGGTGATCGGCCCGGGTCATCCCCGCGGCGGCGAGCTCCTGCCAGACGCGCTCGGCGCTGGCGAGCGTCTTATGGCTCTCGCCGGGCTCGATCGTGATCGTCAGCGCGACCGCGCCGAGGCGATCGCCGTATCTCGCGGCGACGATCTCGTCGCTGACGAGGAACGGGCGCGAGCGGGCGTGGTCCAGCGGCCATACCGCCGCGGCCGCCTCGCCGCCGTCCGCGGCGAGCAGGCCGGGGCCGACATAGACCGGATATTCGCCGCCGGCGGAACGCGCCCACAGCATGCGCGTCCCTGCGGGGGCACGCTGCAGGGCGCGCAGCGCGTGCAGGGCCTCGCTCGCGCCGCGGGGCGGCAGCTCGGGCAGGATCGCGTCGGCGAGCTGCTCGTAGGTGCCCAGACGGGCCGCGTGCAGCGCGGCGAACGCCTCGCGGTCGCTCGCGAGCGGTCGCCGCTCGGCGCCGTCGGCGGCTCGCACGCGCTCCCAGGCCGTCTCGGGCGAGACCTCGAGCAGCACCGTCGTATGTCCCGTAAGGCGCTCGCGCACGCGCTGCGAGGTGATGCTGCCGCCGCCGAGCGCGATCACCTGATCCGGTTCTGCGCGGTCGAGCAGATCGCTGACGAGCTGCTCCTCGCGCGCGCGGAACTCGGCCTCGCCGATCGTGGCGAAAGCCTCCGCGACCGAGCAGCCGAGCTGCTCGCCGAGCAGCGTGTCGCTGTCGAGCGGGGCGCCGGCGCCGAGGGCGTCGGCGAGCTCGCGGGCGGCGCTCGACTTGCCGGCGCCCATGAAGCCGATCAGGACGAGCGCCATCCGATCCGCTCTTGGTAGGCGTCGAGCGCCGCAAGCACGTCGTCGATGTGGTCACCGCCGAACTTGCGCCGGTAGGCGTCGGCGAGCACGAGCGCGACCATCGCCTCGCCCACCACGCCGGCGGCGGGCACGGTGCACGAGTCGGTGCGCTCGCGCAGCGCCTGCGCGGGCTCGTGCGTGTCGGTGTCGACCGAGCGCAGGGGCTTGGTGAGGGTGGGCAGCGGCTTCATCGCGCCCCGGACGACGAGCGGCGAACCGGTGGTCATGCCCCCCTCGAGCCCGCCGGAGTGGTTGGTTTCGCGGTAGAAGCCGCGCTCCTGCGAGTAGAAGATCTCGTCGTGCGCCTCCGAGCCGGGCACGCCGGCGATCGCGAACGCGTCGCCGATCGAGACGCCCTTGACGGCCTGTATCGAGCAGATCGCCATCGCCAGGCGCCCGTCCAGGCGCTCCTCCCAGGAGACGTGCGAGCCGACGCCGGGGACGACGCCGAAGGCCTGCACCTCAAAGACGCCCCCGAGCGACTCGTTGGCCTTGCGCAGCTTGTCGATCTCTTGCACCATCGCCCTGCTCGCATCCGCATCCAGGCAGCGCACGGGCGAGGCATCCACGTCGGCGAAGTCCGCCGCGGTCAGCGGCGCGGCGGACTCGGGCGCCCTTACCGAGGCGATCTGAACGACGTGCGAGTGCACGCTCACCCCGACCGCTCCCAGAAACGCCTTCAGGATCGCGCCACCTGCGACGCGCGCGGCGGTCTCGCGCGCGGAGGCCCGCTCGAGGATGTTGCGCACGTCGCTCAGCTTGTACTTCCAGGTGCCGACCAGGTCTGCGTGGCCC
>Ga0209040_10001370_pt1 | contig 19231 bp, 17 predicted proteins | sample BogFormECP12_OM3_FD_188240 | JGI IMG/M metagenome (GOLD analysis project Ga0209040, IMG submission 188240) | Bog forest soil microbial communities from Calvert Island, British Columbia, Canada - ECP12_OM3 (SPAdes) (version 2) | ecosystem: Environmental > Aquatic > Freshwater > Wetlands > Bog ...
ATGACAATGCGTCATAGCTAAACCCGAGGCGCGGCCCACGACTGTCGCCTCATAGACAGGAGATGTAGTGGCAGGTAAGGCCCGCGTACACGAGTTGGCTAAGGAACTCGGTGTTACCAGCAAGGAAGTTCTCGCCCGGCTGAATGAACAGGGCGAATTCGTCAAGTCCGCATCGTCGACGGTAGAGGCGCCCGTCGCTCGCCGGTTGCGCGAGTCGTTCGGCGGCAGCAAGCCGGCCGTCGATAAAGGCCCCGCCAAAGCCACTGACAAGGGCGTCGACAAGTCACTCGATAAGGCGCTCGACAAGGCGATTGTCAAGGCCGCCGGCAACGGCGAGGCGACCGGCGCGCCCGCAAAGACCGCAGACCCCGGCGCACTGGCAACCGCTGTCGCCGCCCCAGCCTCCCCGGCTGCGACCCCCGAGACGCCCGCTCCGCCGGTACCGTCGCCCAAACGGCCGTCGGCGCCGGCACCCCGGCAGCCGGCAGGGCCCACCTCCGGGCAGCCGGGAGCGGCCGCTGCGCCGCCCACCCATCCGGCACCCCATCCCGCGACTCCCGGCCCGCGTCCCGGCCCGCCGCCGAAGCCGGGGATCCGTACCCCGCGCGTCGGCAACAACCCGTTCTCGTCTGCACAACCTGTCGACCGGCCCATCCCGCGTCCGCAGGCGCCCCGCCCCGGAGCGGCAAGGCCGGGGGCACCCCGTCCGGGCGGCGCTTCGCCCGGCAGCATGCCGCCCCGTCCGGGTGGCGCCGGTGGGCAGGCCCGCCCGGCGCGTTCCGGCGCCCCGCGACCCGGAGGCGGCCGGCCCGGTGCGCCCACTGGCGGCCGGTCGGACGGCGGTGGCGGTAACTACCGCGGCGGCGGTGGCGTAGGTGCCGCGCCCGGAGCCGGTTTCCGCGGCCGTCCCGGTGGCGGCGGTCCGCCCGGCGGCGGCGGTGGTGGTGGTCGTCCCGGTCAGCGCGGCGGTGCCGCCGGTGCGTTCGGCCGTCCCGGCGGCGCGCCCCGGCGTGGTCGCAAGTCCAAGCGGCAAAAGCGCCAGGAATACGACTCGATGCAGGCCCCGGTCGTCGGTGGCGTGCGGTTGCCGCACGGCAGCGGCGAGACGATCCGATTGGCGCGCGGAGCATCCCTGTCGGACTTCGCCGAGAAGATCGACGCCAACCCGGCTGCACTGGTGCAGGCGCTGTTCAACCTCGGCGAGATGGTGACGGCCACCCAGTCGGTCGGCGACGAAACGCTCGAGCTGCTGGGCAGCGAGATGAACTACAACGTCCAGGTCGTCAGCCCCGAGGACGAAGACCGCGAGCTGCTGGAATCGTTCGACCTGACCTACGGCGAAGACGAAGGCAGCGAAGAGGACCTGCAGACCCGCCCGCCGGTCGTGACCGTGATGGGCCACGTCGACCACGGTAAAACCCGACTGCTGGACACCATCCGTAAGGCCAACGTCCGCGAGGAAGAGGCCGGCGGTATCACCCAGCACATCGGCGCCTATCAGGTGGGCGTCGACCTCGACGGCGACGAGCGGCTGATCACCTTCATCGACACCCCGGGTCACGAAGCGTTCACCGCCATGCGTGCCCGCGGTGCCAAGGCCACCGACATCGCCGTCCTGGTGGTCGCGGCCGACGACGGCGTGATGCCCCAGACGGTTGAGGCCGTCAACCACGCCCAGGCCGCCGACGTGCCGATCGTGGTGGCGGTCAACAAGATCGACAAGGAAGGGGCCGACCCGGCCAAGATCCGCGGCCAGCTCACCGAATACGGTTTGGTGGCAGAGGACTTCGGTGGCGACACCATGTTCGTCGACATCTCCGCCAAGCAGGGCACCAACATCGAGGCGCTGCTGGAGGCGGTCGTGCTCACCGCCGACGCCGCCTTGGACCTGCGGGCCAACCCCGACATGGAGGCCCAGGGTGTGGCGATCGAGGCGCATCTGGACCGGGGCCGCGGCCCGGTGGCGACCGTGTTGATTCAACGGGGCACGCTGCACGTCGGCGACTCGGTGGTCGCCGGCGACGCCTATGGGCGGGTGCGCCGAATGGTCGACGAACACGGCGAGGACATCGAGGCGGCCCTGCCATCGCGGCCGGTGCAGGTCATCGGCTTCACGTCGGTGCCGGGCGCCGGTGACAATTTCCTCGTCGTCGACGAGGACCGCATCGCCCGCCAGATCGCCGACCGGCGCAGCGCTCGCAAGCGCAACGCCCTAGCGGCTCGCAGTCGCAAGCGGATCAGCCTGGAGGACCTGGACTCGGCGCTGAAGGAAACCAGCCAGCTGAACCTGATCCTCAAGGGCGACAACGCCGGTACCGTCGAGGCCCTGGAAGAGGCCCTGATGGGGATCCAGGTGGACGACGAGGTCGCGCTGCGGGTCATCGACCGCGGTGTCGGTGGCATCACCGAGACCAACGTCAACCTGGCGTCGGCCTCCGATGCGGTGATCATCGGGTTCAATGTGCGGGCCGAGGGCAAGGCGACCGAGCTGGCCAACCGCGAGGGCGTGGAGATCCGCTACTACTCGGTGATCTACCAGGCGATCGATGAGATCGAGAAGGCCCTGCGTGGCATGCTCAAGCCGATCTACGAGGAGAACCAGCTCGGCCGTGCCGAGATCCGGGCGCTGTTCCGTTCTTCGAAGGTCGGTGTCATCGCCGGCTGCATGATCACCTCAGGTGTTGTGCGCCGCAACGCGAAAGCCCGCCTGCTGCGGGACAACATCGTGGTGTCCGACAACCTCACGATCACCTCGCTGCGGCGCGAGAAGGACGACGTCACCGAGGTCCGCGAGGGCTTCGAATGCGGTATGACGCTGGGCTACTCCGACATCAAGGAAGGTGACGTCATCGAGTCCTACGAACTGGTCCAGAAAGAGCGCGCCTGATGGTCGACCAGGGTCGGGCGCGCCGGCTGGAGAAACGGATAGCCGCGATCGTCGCTTCGGCAATCGAGCGTGAGATCAAGGATCCGGGGCTGGCGGGCATCACCATCGTCGACGCGAAAGTGACCGCAGACCTGCACGACGCGACGGTGTACTACACCGTGATGGGACCCACCCTCGACGAAGAGCCGGATCTGGCCGCCGCTGCCGCGGCGCTGGAACGGGCCAGGGGCACGCTGCGCACCAAGGTCGGCGCGGGCACCGGTGTGCGCTTCACTCCGACACTGACTTTTACCCGCGACACGACGTCCGATAGCGTGCAGCGGATGGACGAGCTGCTGGCCCGCGCTCGCGCCGCGGACGCTGATGTGGCGCGGGTCCGTGCGGGTGCCAAGCCGGCGGGGGAGGCCGATCCATATCGTGACCGGGGGGCGGAAGCGGAACCACCTTCCGAAGCACTGGACGGGCTCGAGGACGTCGGTGACCACGGTCGATCCAAAAACTGAGCTGGCCGGTCCCCGGCTTGCGGGGACACGCGTCGACGCCGCCGGCGCCGCCGAGCTGCTGTCGGCCGCGACGACGATCGGGGTGATCTGCCACGTCCATCCCGATGCCGACACCGTTGGCGCCGGGCTGGCGCTGGCCGCCGTGCTCGACAAAAGCGGCAAGCGGGTCGAGGTCAGCTTTGCCGCACCGGCCACGTTGCCGGAGTCGTTGCGGTCGCTGCCGGGCTGCCACCTGCTGGTCAGTCCCGACGAGATGTGCCGCGATGTCGATTTGGTTGTGACCGTTGACGTTCCGAGTGTCAATCGGCTGGGCGCGCTCAGTGACTTGGCCGGTCCGGGACAGCAGCTGCTGGTTATTGATCATCACGCCTCCAACGAGATGTTCGGCACCGCGAACTTCGTTGAACCGTCGGCGGATTCCACCACGATGTTGGTTGCCGACCTTCTCGACGCGTGGGGGAAGCCGATAGACACCGACGTCGCGCACTGCATCTACGCCGGGCTGACGACTGACACCGGATCGTTCCGCTGGGCCAGCGCCCGCGCCCTTCGGCTGGCTGCCCGGCTGGTCGATATCGGCGTGGACAACGCCGCGATCAGCCGAACACTGATCGACAGCCATCCGTTCGTCTGGTTGCCGATGCTGTCGCGGGTGCTGGGCTCGGCGCAATTGCTGCCGGAGGCCGCCGGCGGTCGCGGGCTGGTCTATGTTGTCGTCGACAATCAGGAGTGGGTCAGCTCGCGCCCCGAGGAAGTCGAGAGCATCGTCGACATCGTGCGCACCACCCAGCAGGCTGAGGTGGCTGCGGTGTTCAAAGAGGTAGACCCGCAACACTGGTCGGTGTCGATGCGCGCCAAGGCCGCCGTGGATCTTGCTGCGGTCGCGTCCGGGTTTGGTGGCGGCGGCCACCGGCTGGCCGCGGGCTATTCGACCACCGGCTCGGTCGAGGACGTCGTGGCCTCCCTGCGCGCAGCACTCGGCTGACCTTGCGGCCGGTGGTCTAGCGCACCTGGGAGCGTCCGCGTTGCAGCACGGCCTCACGATTGGCGGCGATGTCGTCGCCGCTGGTCCGGAATTGCTTGGCCGCCATCGCTTCCAGCCATAGCCCCTCGCTGGTCTGCGACTCGTCGATCCGGTGGTAGGACGCCAGTAATGCCCGCACCGCGTTCTGGTTGTTGCCGACGATGGTCGCCGCCACCTGGCGCGCGGTGGTCACCAGCCGGTCGTGCGGCACCACCTCGGTGACCAGGCCGGCCCGCAGCGCGTCGGCGGCAGATAGGTAGTCCCCGGTGAGGCTCATCCGTCGGGCCAGGCCCACCCCCACCTTCTGTGGCAGCCGCACGCTGAGCCCCCAAGTGGGCAGCAGACCGACTCGGGCATGGGTGTCGGCGAAGCGCGCCTGCTCCGAAGCGATCACGACGTCGCAGTACAGGACCAGCTCCAGCCCGCCGGTGACCGCGGCTCCGTTGATGGCGCCGATCACCGGCTTGGTCATCGGTGGCCACCGCGGCGAGATGTCCGGGAGTGCCGCCTGCCCACCCAGCTCTTTGAGATCCAGCCCCGCGCAGAACACCGGGTCTGCACCGGTGACGACGACGACGTCGACGTCGTCGTCGGTCTCGGCGTCGGTTAACGCCCCGAAAAACCGATCCCGCAGCGCCGAGGACAGGGCATTGCGCGACTGTGGCCGGTTGAGAGTCAGGGTGCGCACCCGCTCGTTCGTTTCGATCAGCAGGATGTCGTCGGTCATCACATCACCGTAGAGGTTCGCCCTACCGCGGCCACATCAGGAGCAGGCGGTCGCGGCGCACCTATCGTGTAGGCATGTGCCGTAACATCACCGAACTTCGCGGGTTGCAACCCGCTGCAACAGCCGAAGAGATCGCGGCGGCAGCGCGTCAGTATGTGCGCAAGGTCAGCGGCATCACCCACCCATCAGCGGCTAATGCCGACGCGTTCGAGGCCGCAGTCGCCGAGGTCACTGAGATCACCACACGATTGCTTGGCGCCCTGCCGCCACGGCGCCAGCCCCCGAAGACGGTTCCGCCGTTGCGCCGGCCCGAGGTGGTCGCCCGGTTGGCCGCAGCGAAATGACACTCACGGCAACGGTGCCCGCGCTCAAGGAGTGGAGCGCTGTGGTGCACGCGCTGCTGGGCGGTCGCCAGCGTGTGTTGCTGCGCAAGGGCGGGATCGGGGAAAAGCGGTTCGTGGTGGCGGCGCAAGAGTTCCTGCTGTTCCCGACGGTCGCGCACAGCCATGCAGAACGGGTGCGACCCGAGCATCGGGACTTGCTGGACGCGGCGGCCGCCGACAGCACCGACGAGCACCTGCTGGTGCGCGCGGCAGCGAAAGTTGTTGCCGCACTGCCGGTTAACCGGCCCGAGGGGCTAGGTGCGATCGAGGATCTGCATATCTGGACCGCCGAGTCGGTGCGCGCCGACCGGCTCGACTTTCGGCCCAAACACAAGCTGGCGGTGTTAGTGGTGTCCGCGATTCCGCTGGTCGAGCCGGTGCGCCTGACTCGCACCCCCGATTACGCGGGTTGTACCAGCTGGGTGCAGCTGCCGATCCGGCCGGCATTAGGTGCGCCGGTGCACGACGACGCCGAGCTAACCCAGGTGGTTATCCGGGTCCGGGACGCCGTAGGCTGAGGGGTCGGGCGAGCCGGCGGGAAGCAGCAGCCGGGAGCGGCCGAAATGCACGGAATGGGTGGCCGGCTTCAGCTGCAGGCCCGTCAGCACTGCTTCTTCGGTGCCGAGGTTGCGCGCGTACCGCGGGAACCAACTGCCGGCGACCAGGACGCGGATGCGTGAGCCTGCCCTGAAGCGGTGGGCGATGGCGTCGAGTTCGATGCCGACGACTTCCGCGCCATTCTGCACTTTCTGGGTGGTGCCCAGGCGACGGTAGGCGTCGCTGACATTGCGGGACCGGCCGTTGGCGGCAACCTCGCTGACCCGGACGAACAAATCGACATACGGATTGTCCGAGGTGTGCGCCAGCTCGATCACCGGGTTCCCGTACACGGGCAGATCATGAGTGAGGGTGGCGCCGGTGAAGTCGAGCACATCATCGCGCAGTGCCAGCCGGCTGTCGTTGCGGTAGCCGCCGTTGAATGACAGCAGCGGACCGCCGATGGTGGGTGTCGGGTCGACGGGGTCACAGCGAAATGTCGCCGGAGGCGTGTCCGCCGCAGGTGCGGTCTCGCCCAGGCGGCCGCCGGGCTGTAGGTACAGCACGCGATTGGTGGTGGCGGGCGGCCAGTCAGGCAGGTTGCGCCAGCCCTGCCCGCTGACGAAGATGCGGACCGCGCTGGGGCGCTGCAGGGCCGCCCTGCCGCCCAGGTGGGTGTCCAGCCAGTCCAGTGATTCCTGGACGCCGGTGGCCAGCCCCTTGCTGAGCAGCTGGGTGTGTGTCCACGGCCCAATCGTCATTGCGACGTCGACGTCCCGGTCGCGCAGGTGCCGGTATTGTTGCAGCGTTTGCCGCAGGAAGATGTCTTGCCAGCCGCCCAGCAGCAGCACCGGAACCTGCACGCGGTCCAGCGCGGCCGGGAACCGCATCCGATCCCAGAACGGATCGTCGTGGTCGGAGTGTTCGGCCCACGATTCGAACCACGGCGCACCGGCGCCGAGCATCGCCCGGGCCCCGGCACTCATCGGCAACGCAGCGGCCGCGCGTGCCACCCTGCGTGGGGCCCACAGCTGGCGGATCCCGGTCCGGAAGCGCGCCGGGTCCTCCTGGTGGCAAACGAGATCGCTCCAGCCCAGGAAGTCATTGACTGCCAACGACCCGGTGCCCCACACCGAGGCCGGCATGTCGTGCGGACCTGCGGTGATCACCGCCGCGGCCAGTTCCGGGGGCGGATCGGACAGCAGTGCCCACTGGGTGAACCCCAGGTACGACACTCCGACGGTGCCGAACCGGCCGGTGAACCAGGGTTGCTGACGCAGCCACACCACCGTGTCGGCGCCGTCGGCGGCCTCGTTGACCATCGGGTCGAACTCACCGGCGGACCCGAAGGTCCCGCGCACGCTCTGCATGACGACGTGGTAGCCGCGGGCGCCATACAGCCTGGCAAATACCAGAGCGAACGGGAGCCCGCGTCCATAGGGTCCGCGGACCAGCAAGGTCCCCGCGGGGCTCGAGGTCGTCGGTGCGTAATGGTCGGCCACCAGGTCGATGCCGTCGCGCATCGGGACTCGGACACGCCGCACGGTGTAACGAGTGGTCGCCCGCGGCAGACCCAACATCCCGCCAACGGCGTTGCTGCCGACTGACGCCAGGTTGCGCAGCCTGGGTTCCAAGGGATGGATGGACGTCTGGGTAGATCTCTGGGTCACGTCCCCTAGGTTAAGGCTGGGCGACTTTTCCCGATTCGCGACTCCCATCATGTGTCCGGCTGTTTTCCGAAAGGTTAAGCAGCGCAACGGATCAAGGTCTGCCAGACGGGGTAGGATCGACCGCATGGGGGATATCGACCGGCGCGCCCTGCTGGGGTCGATCGCGGTTGGCTTGGTCGCGGCGATAAGCGGCGCGCCGGCGAGCACCGGCGTGCCCATCGGGTGGAAAATCCCGCTGGGCCGGATCCCACCGCCCGCGGGAGTGCTTGCCCGGCTCCCCGGCGATGGCAACCAACTAGCGCTCACCGTCGACGATGGCGCCAGCGTGCCGGTGGTCGGTGCGTTCGCGCAGTTCTGCCGCGACACCGGCACCCGGCTGACGTTCTTTGTCAACGGCGCCAACCCGTCATGGTCGGCCAACGCACCTGCGCTCCGGCCCATGGTGGACTCGGGGCAGGTGCAGATGGCCAACCACACCTGGTCGCACCCGTACCTGAATCGCATGAGTTTGACCGCAGCAGCGGACCAGATCCGCCGCAACGCCGATTTCCTCCGCAACACTTACGGCGCGGACGGCACGCCGTTCTTCCGTCCGCCCTACGGGGTGCACAACGCTGACATCGACCGGGTGGCCGCCGACCAGGGGTACTCCACGGTCACCCTGTGGAGCGGAACACTCGGCGATTCGGCGCCGGAGAACGACGCCAGCCTGGTCGCCAATGCCGCGAAGTCGTTTCTGCCGCAACAGATTGTGCTCAGCCACGCCAATCTGCCCACCATCACCCACTGCTACGACCGGCTGATCGGCCTGATTCAGAGCCGCAACCTGCAAACCGTCACGCTCAACGACGTCTTCGGCTAACCGGGCTAGAACTTGTAGTAAGGGACGAGGTCGTTGGCCCGCTGCAGGTTGGTGGACATGCAGTCGACCTCCGGATTGGAATAGACCGTCGAGTAGTACAGCGCCTGCTGCAGCACCCCGTAGCCGGTCTTGAACGCCACCATGCAGGAGTAGAACCAGAAGCTGTTGTGATAGGTCGGCTTCATGACCCAGTACTGCGCGGCGCGGTGGCCTCCGATCGTCGTCTCGAGGGCGTCCGGGGGCAGCGTCTGGGCGTAGGTGCGCCAGATGATGGGCTCGACGGCTACCTCATAGTTACCCGCGTCGAAATGGCAGCGCAGCCCGTCCTCGTGTTCGGGTGGTGTGAACGCCAGTCCTAGCCGCTGCACGACGTCGAACGGGATGTCCTCGCACGGGTCGAATGGGCGCGGGTCGGTGGTCGCCACGATCGGGCTCTTCATGGTGGTTTCGGGTTCCATCGGCTGGGCGGTCGATCTCAGCTGGACGGTCCCGCCACCGGTGGGCGCCGGTGGGGCGCTCTGCCAGCCCGAGGTGCCCCCTATGACCGCGGTGATCAGCGCACCGAGCGCCCCGATCAGACGCACCTTGGTGAGCACGACACCCCCTGCCCTCGGTGGTCCCTTTGCCCGGCCTATACAAGTCGCTCCTGCGCCGTCACAGTGGAACGAGAACTTGTTCTAGTCTGGCGGCTAAACCCGCGGTGCTCGTGGCTGCGAGAATCCGGGTCAGCTCACCGGGTCGTTAGGGTGGTTATTCGTGGCTTGGGAAAGGTCGGGGCAGGAATCGACCAACGGAGGACAGCCGACGCTGTGGGCGGTCTCGGACCTGCACACCGGTCACCTCGGCAATAAGCCGGTGGCCGAATCGCTGCATCCGTCGTCACCGGAGGATTGGTTGATCGTCGCCGGTGACGTCGCTGAGCGCACCGACGAGATTCGCTGGACGCTGGACCTGCTGCGACGGCGATTCGCCAAGGTGATTTGGGTGCCCGGCAACCACGAACTGTGGACCACCAACCGGGATCCAGTGCAGATCTTCGGCCGCGCACGCTACGAGTATTTGGTCAACCTGTGCGACGAGATGGGCGTGGTAACCCCGGAGCATCCGTTCCCGGTGTGGACCGAGCGCGGCGGCCCGGCCACGATCGTGCCGATGTTCCTGCTCTACGACTACACCTTCTTGCCGCAGGGGGCGAACAGCAAAGCCGAGGGTATGGCCATCGCGCGGCAGCGCAACGTGGTGGCCACCGACGAATTCCTGCTCTCACCGGAGCCTTACCCGACTCGCGAGGCCTGGTGCCGCGACCGGCTCGCCAAAACCCGCGCCCGCCTCGAACAGCTCGACTGGATGACACCGACCGTCCTGGTGAACCACTTTCCGCTGGTGCGAGAGCCCTGCGACGCGTTGTTCTACCCGGAATTCTCGCTGTGGTGCGGAACCACCAAAACGGCCGACTGGCACACCCGCTACAACGCTGTCTGTTCGGTCTACGGCCATCTGCACATTCCGCGAACCACCTGGTACGACGACGTGCGGTTCGAAGAGGTGTCGGTGGGTTATCCGCGGGAGTGGCGGCGGCGTAAGCCCTACAGCTGGTTGCGCCAGGTGCTGCCGGATCCTCAGTACGCGCCGGGCTATCTCAACGACTTCGGCGGTCACTTCGTGATCACTCCCGAGATGAAGGCGCAGGCTGAGCAGTTCCGGCGACGAATTCGGCAGCGGCAGTCAGGATGACTGCGAGCATGCTGGTGTCGTCGGTGCTGCCCGGCACGGCGTCCGAGGACCTGGCATATTCGGAGTTGTACTCCGACCCACCGGGCCTGACCCCGCTGCCCGAAGAGGAGCCGTTGATCGCCAAGTCGGTTGCCAAGCGGCGCAACGAATTCATCACCGTCCGGTATTGCGCCCGGATCGCACTGGGTCAGCTCGGCGTGCAGCCGGTGCCAATCCTCAAGGGAGACAAGGGAGAGCCGTGCTGGCCCGACGGCGTGGTGGGCAGCCTCACCCACTGCACCGGCTATCGCGGCGCTGTGGTCGGGCGCACTGCCGCGGTGCGCTCGGTGGGCATCGACGCCGAACCGCACGATGTGTTGCCCCATGGCGTGCTTGACGCGGTCAGCCTGCCGGAGGAGCGCAGCGAAATACCCCAAAAATTGCCGACGGGGCTGCATTGGGACCGAATCCTGTTCTGCGCCAAGGAGGCAACGTACAAGGCGTGGTTTCCGCTGACCAAAAGGTGGCTGGGTTTCGAGGACGCGCACATCAGCTTCGAGGCGGACGGCACGGGGTCGACGGGCGGTTTCGTTTCCCGGATCCTGATCGACGGTGCCGCCCTGTCGGGTCCGCCGCTGACCGCACTGCGCGGACGCTGGTCGGTCGACCGCGGACTGGTGCTGACCGCGATCGTGCTATGAGCGAAAGCCCGGCAGGGCCGGGGCTTGGTCCGGGCATAGTGGTTGTCGACAAGCCGGCCGGAATGACCAGTCACGACGTGGTGGGGCGCTGTCGCCGAATCTTTTCCACCAGAAGGGTGGGGCACGCGGGAACGCTGGACCCAATGGCCACCGGCGTGCTGGTGATCGGGGTCGATCGCGCCACCAAGATCCTCGGCCTGCTGACCGGCGCCTCGAAGTCTTATGCCGCGACGGTTCGCCTGGGCCAGACCACGTCCACCGAGGACGCCGAGGGTGAACTGCTGCAATCGGTTTCGGCTGCTGATGTTACAGCCGAGGATATCGCCGCGGCGATCGCCGGGCTGCGGGGTGACATCAGGCAGGTGCCGTCGGCGGTCAGCGCGATCAAGGTCGACGGCCGTCGCGCCTATCGGCTGGTGCGCGAGGGCCACGCGGTCGAACTCGAAGCGCGGCCGGTGCGCATCGAGCGGTTCGACATGCTGGCCGTCCGATCCCATGGTCAGCTCATCGACCTCGATGTCGAAGTGGACTGCTCATCGGGAACCTACATTCGCGCGCTGGCCCGCGATCTCGGTGATGCGCTCGGGGTGGGCGGGCATCTGACGTCGTTGCGGCGCACCCGCGTGGGCCACTTCCAGCTCGACCAAGCGCTGTTGCTCGACGACCTGGCGGAGCGGCCGCGGCTGAGCCTGACGCTAGACCAAGCCTGCCTGCTGATGTTTCCGCGCCGCGACCTCACCTTGGAGGAAGCCGAGTCAACCAGCCACGGTCGGCCCCTTTCGCCGGCCGGTATCGACGGCGTCTATGCCGCCAGCGACGCCGACGGCCGGGTGATCGCATTGCTGCGCGACGAGGGTTCGCGAACCAAGCCGGTGGTAGTAATCCATCCTGCGACGTTGTAGGAATAGGTGGGGGCTAAATATCTAGATCGCCTAGGCTTGAAGAAGGGGCGTTATGTCTAACAAGGTTTACGTCGTCGGCGTTGGCATGACGAAGTTCGAGAAGCCGGGCCGCCGCGAGGGTTGGGATTACCCGGACATGGCGAGGGAGTCGGGGACCAACGCGCTACAGGACGCCGGGGTCGACTACACCGACATCGAGCAGGGCTACGTCGGCTACGTCGCGGGCGACTCCACCAGCGGGCAGCGCGCCCTTTACGAACTGGGCATGACGGGCATCCCGATTGTCAATGTGAACAACAACTGCTCCACGGGGTCCACGGCGCTGTATCTGGGTGCGCAGGCGATCCGCGGCGGACTGGCCGACTGCGTGCTGGCGCTGGGCTTCGAGAAGATGCAGCCCGGACCGCTGAGCGGCGGCGCCCAGGACCGGGAATCGCCGATGGGCAGGCACGTCAAGGCGTTGGCCGAAATCGACGAGTTCGGTTTTCCGGTGGCGCCGTGGATGTTCGGGGCGGCCGGCCGCGAGCACATGAAGAAATACGGCACCAGCGCGGAGCATTTTGCGAAGATCGGCCTCAAGAACCACAAGCACTCGGTTAACAACCCGTACGCGCAGTTCCAGGAGGAGTACACGCTCGACGACATCCTGGCAGCGAAGATGATCTCCGACCCGCTCACCAAATTGCAGTGCTCGCCCACCTCCGACGGCTCGGCGGCGGTGGTGCTGGCCAGTGAGGACTACGTGGCCAAGCACAACCTCGCCGGGCAGGCCGTGGAGATTGTCGGGCAGGCGATGACCACCGACTTCGCGTCCACCTTCGACGGCAGTGCCCGCAACATCATCGGGTACGACATGAATGTGCAAGCCGCCCAACAGGTTTACCACCAATCCGGGCTCGGCCCCGAGGACTTCCAGGTGATCGAACTGCACGACTGCTTCTCGGCCAACGAGCTGCTGCTTTACGAGGCGCTCGGGCTGTGCGGCGAGGGCGAGGCGCCCAAGCTGATCGACGACGATCAGACGACCTACGGCGGGCGCTGGGTGGTGAACCCGTCGGGTGGCCTGATCTCCAAGGGGCACCCGCTGGGTGCGACCGGGTTGGCGCAGTGCTCCGAACTGACCTGGCAGCTGCGGGGCGCCGCCGACAAGCGGCAGGTCGACAACGTGACCGCCGCACTGCAGCACAACATCGGGCTGGGCGGCGCCGCCGTCGTCACCGCCTACCAGCGGGCCGAACGCTGAACCGCGCACAGCTCGGCGGCAGGCCATGATCGAGTGGTCCGACACGGACCTGATGGTCCGGGATGCGGTTCGCCAATTCATCGACAAGGAGATACGCCCGCATCTGGACGAACTGGAAACCGGCGAATTGTCGCCCTATCCGATCGCGCGGAAGCTGTTCAGCCAGTTCGGTCTCGACGTGATGGCCGCCGAATCGGTCAAAAAGATGCTGGACCGCGAGCGTGCCAAGCAGGAAGGGAAGCACACCCAAGCAGACCGCGAAGGGGAACGCGAAAAGGAAGACGACGCGGGCGGTTTGGGGATGGGCGGCGGCGCCCCGGGGTCGATGGCCGCGGTGCTGGTGTCCGAAATCGCCCGGGTCAGCATCGGATTGCTCAGCACGGCGTCGGTCAGCCTGGGTCTGGGCGCGGCGACCATCATGAGCCGCGGCACCCTGGCCCAAAAGGAACGCTGGTTGCCCGACCTGATGACGCTGAAAAAGATCGCGGCGTGGGCCATTACCGAGCCGGATTCCGGCTCGGACGCGTTCGGCGGCATGAAGACAACCGTCAAGCGCGACGGTGCGGACTACATCCTCAACGGGCAGAAGACCTTCATCACTAACGGGCCCTACGCCGACGTCCTGGTGGTCTACGCAAAGCTTGACGAGGGAGACCCAAGCGTCGACCGGCGAAACCGGCCGGTGCTCATCTTCGTGCTCGACGCGGGCATGCCGGGGCTGACGCAGGGCAAGCCGTTCAAGAAGATGGGCATGATGTCCTCGCCGACCGGCGAATTGTTTTTCGACAACGTGCGGTTGACCCCGGACCGCCTGCTGGGCCAGAACCAGCACCACACAGACGGCGACGGCCGCGAAAGCGCCCGCGAGAATTTCGCGACCGAACGGATCGGGATCGCGATGATGGCGCTGGGCATCATCAACGAATGTCACCGGCTGTGCGTGGATTACGCGAAGACCCGCACACTGTGGGGCAAGAACATCGGGCAATTCCAGCTGATCCAGCTCAAGCTGGCCAAGATGGAAATCGCTCGGATGAATGTGCAGAACATGGTTTTTCAGTCCATCGAGCGGCAGAGGGCCGGGAAACCGCTGACGCTGGCCGAAGCATCGGCGATCAAGCTCTACTCGTCGGAGGCCGCCACCGACGTCGCGATGGAGGCCGTGCAGCTGTTCGGCGGCAACGGCTACATGGCCGAGTACCGGGTCGAGCAGCTGGCCCGGGACGCGAAATCGCTGATGATCTACGCCGGCAGCAACGAGGTCCAGGTGACCCACATAGCCAAGGGCCTACTCGCTGACTGATTAGGCAGGGTCAGGCCACGACCCAGATCGCCCGGGCGGCCGGACTGCCCAGTTCGACGGTGCTCTGCGTGCCGTCCGATTCGAGCGCGACTGAGATCATTCCGGCGAATTCGCGGCGGGTCAGGACGCGCAGCCGCGAGTCCAGGTTGATCCCGACGCTGGCGAAATAGCGCAACATCTCCGGATCGGCATCCGAGATACGCGCCACCGTCCCGGTTTCTCCGTCGCGGCAGGCCCACAGCTGACGCGCCGGCGGCGTTGGCACTTGCCCGTCCGAGGCCGGGATCGGGTCACCGTGCGGGTCGCGCCGCGGGAACCCCAGCTTGGCGTCGATCCGGGCCACCAGGCGATCCGACACCGCGTGTTCGAGCACTTCGGCCTCGTCATGCACCTCGTCCCAGCCGTAGCCGAGTTCGTTGACCAGGAAGGTCTCCAGCAGCCGGTGCCGACGCACCATCGCCAGCGCCGCCCGCCGCCCCGCTTCCGTCAGGGTTACCGCGCCGTACTTCGCATGGTCGACCAGGCCCTGCTCGGCGAGTTTGCGGATCGACTCAGAGGCCGTGCTGGCGGACACGCCGATCCGGTCGGCCAGCATCTTGGTGCTGACCTTTTCCCGCGACCACTCCTGGGCAGTCCAGATGACCTTCAGATAATCCTGGGCAACCGGGGTGAGACCGCTACGCTCTTCGTCAGCCCTCACAACCAGAAAGTCTAGGCAACTTGCACCTGATCCGGGCGTCTCGCCGGGCAATCTAAATCCCACGCCGCGGCCGGCCACTCCACGCCGTAGGCTTGCGGTCGTGCAGCGGTGGCGGGGACAAGACGAAATCCCCACGGACTGGGGCAGATGCGTGCTCACCATCGGGGTGTTCGATGGCGTGCACCGCGGGCACACCGAACTGATCGCGCATGCGGTGAAAACCGGCCGCGCGCGCGACGTGCCGACCGTGCTGATGACGTTCGACCCGCACCCGATGGAAGTGGTCTATCCCGGCAGTCACCCGGCGCAGCTGACGACATTGACCCATCGCGCCGAGCTCGTCGAAGAGTTGGGTATCGACATCTTCCTGGTGATGCCGTTCACCACCGATTTCATGAAGCTCACGCCGGAGCGCTACGTCCACGAGCTGCTGGTGGAAAACCTGCATGTGGTGGAGGTCGTGGTGGGTGAGAACTTCACCTTCGGCAAGAAGGCGGCCGGCACCGTCGACACCCTGCGCAAGGCCGGCGATCGGTTCGGATTCGCGGTGGAGTCGATGTCGCTGCTGTCCGAGCACCACAGCAACGAAACCGTGACGTTCTCGTCCACCTACATCCGGTCCTGTGTCGACGCCGGCGACATGGTGGCGGCGACGGAGGCGCTGGGCCGCCCGCACCGCGTGGAGGGGGTCGTGGTTCGCGGTCACGGACGAGGCGCCGAGCTGGGCTTTCCCACCGCGAACGTGGCGCCGCCGATGTATTCGGCCATCCCGGCCGACGGCGTGTATGCCGCGTGGTTCACCGTGCTCGGGCACGGACCGGTAACCGGCACCGTCGTCCCGGGCGAGCGCTATCAGGCCGCGGTGTCAGTCGGCACCAACCCCACTTTTTCCGGACGCACCCGAACCGTCGAGGCGTTCGTCCTCGACACCGCCGCCGACCTGTACGGACAACACGTCGCGCTCGACTTCGTTGCCCGCATCCGCGGGCAGCGCAAGTTCGATTCGGTGCGCGAGCTCATCGCCGCGATGGGTAAGGACACCGAGCGTGCGCGTGCCCTGCTGTCCGCGGGCAACTAGACGCCCCGGCGGCTGCTAAACTGCCGGACGACATCGGCGCGTGCTGCGGTTCGCGGTGGCCGCGCTGTGAAATCCAATGATCGCGGACCAATTGATGGAGATGTTTTCGTGGCGCTGACAGCCGAGCAGAAAAAGGAAATTCTGACAACCTACGGCCTGCATGACACCGATACCGGGTCGCCGGAGGCGCAGATCGCGCTGCTGACCAAGCGGATCGCCGACCTGACCGAGCACCTCAAGGTGCACAAGCACGACCACCATTCGCGGCGGGGGTTGCTGCTGCTGGTGGGGCGGCGTCGTCGCCTGATCAAGTACATCTCCCAGATCGATGTGGAGCGTTACCGCTCACTGATTGAACGGCTGGGCCTGCGTCGCTGACCCGAGCGCAACGCGGGCAAATCGCCTCCCGGTAAAACAACCTGGTGGGCCGTGTAGAGTGGGAGCGTTCTGGGCCGGTTCGGTCCGAGCAAACGGTGCGGTTCGCGCAGATCCGCGCGTGCCGTTCCAGCGTGTCACAGGGAGCAGCCGGGTCTGTATCGGGCGGTCTTCGGTAGTGGCTGCCGGGCTCTCCGGATCTGGGGCAGGCCGGCCGCTTCGATCGAATGGCCGTAGCCGAATTCAGACATCCCTCTTAGGCCGGCTCCAGGTTGCGTGTGACGACGCGAAAAAGCTGAATAACCCTAGAGAGGCCGTACGGACAACGTTATGTCTGTAGCTGAAATTGAAGAGGGCGTGTTCGAGGCAACCGCCGTTATCGACAACGGGAGCTTCGGCACCCGCACCATCCGTTTCGAGACTGGTCGACTGGCCTTGCAGGCCGCCGGCGCAGTGGTCGCCTACCTCGACGACGAGAACATGTTGCTGTCGGCGACCACCGCCAGCAAGAGCCCCAAGGAGCACTTCGACTTCTTCCCGCTGACGGTCGACGTCGAGGAGCGAATGTATGCCGCCGGGCGTATCCCCGGATCGTTCTTCCGCCGCGAGGGTCGGCCGTCCACCGACGCGATCCTGACCTGCCGGCTCATCGACCGCCCGCTGCGCCCGTCGTTCGTCGACGGGCTGCGCAACGAGATCCAGGTCGTGGTGACGATCCTGAGCCTGGATCCCAACGACCTGTACGACGTGCTGGCGATCAACGCCGCGTCGGCGTCCACCCAGCTGAGCGGGCTACCCTTCTCCGGCCCCATCGGGGGTGTCCGGGTCGCACTCATCGACGGCACCTGGGTTGCCTTCCCCACCGTCGAGCAGACCGAGCGGGCCGTGTTCGACATGGTGGTGGCGGGCCGCACCGTCGAGGGTGACGTCGCGATCATGATGGTCGAAGCCGAGGCCACCGAAAACGTCATCGAGCTCGTCGAGGGCGGTGCCCAAGCGCCGACGGAAAGCGTCGTGGCCCAGGGCCTGGAGGCGGCCAAGCCGTTCATCGCCGCGCTGTGCGCCGCGCAGCAGGAACTCGCCGACGCCACTGGAAAATCAGGCAAGCCGGCGGCTGAGTTCCCGGTGTTCCCCGACTACGGCGAAGACGTGTACTACTCGGTGTCCTCGGTGGCCACCGAACAACTCGCCAGCGCCCTGACCATCAGCGGCAAGTCGGAACGTGACGAGCGCACTGACGAGATCAAGGCCCAGGTACTCGAGCGGCTCGCCGACACCTACGAGGGCCGCGAGAAAGAGATCAGCGCCGCGTTCCGCTCGCTGACCAAGAAGCTGGTCCGGCAGCGCATCCTCACCGACCACTTCCGCATCGACGGTCGGGGTATCACCGACATCCGCGCGTTGTCGGCCGAGGTGGCCGTGGTTCCGCGCGCCCACGGCAGCGCGCTGTTCGAGCGCGGCGAGACCCAGATCCTCGGCGTTACCACGCTCGACATGGTCAAGATGGCTCAGCAGATCGACTCGCTCGGACCGGAGACGTCGAAGCGGTACATGCACCACTACAACTTCCCGCCGTTCTCCACCGGCGAGACCGGCCGCGTCGGCTCGCCCAAACGGCGGGAGATCGGGCACGGCGCGCTGGCTGAGCGGGCCCTGGTGCCGGTGCTGCCGAGCGTCGAGGAGTTCCCGTACGCCATCCGCCAGGTGTCCGAAGCTCTGAGCTCCAACGGCTCGACGTCCATGGGATCCGTCTGCGCCTCGACGCTGGCGCTGCTCAACGCCGGAGTGCCGCTGAAGGCGCCGGTCGCCGGCATCGCGATGGGCCTGGTCTCCGATGACGTCGAGGTTGCGGGCAGCGCGGAGCGCCGCTTCGTCACCCTGACCGACATCCTGGGTGCCGAAGACGCGTTCGGTGACATGGACTTCAAGGTCGCCGGCACCAAGGACTTCGTCACCGCGCTGCAGCTGGACACCAAGCTCGACGGGATCCCGTCGCAGGTGCTCGCGGGCGCGCTCGAGCAGGCCAGAGACGCCCGCCTGACCATCTTGGAGGTCATGGCCGAGGCCATCGACAAGCCCGACGAGATGAGCCCGTACGCACCGCGAGTGACGACCATCAAGGTGCCGGTGGACAAGATCGGTGAGGTGATCGGTCCTAAGGGCAAGGTCATCAACGCCATCACCGAGGAGACCGGCGCGCAGATCTCCATCGAGGACGACGGCACCGTGTTCGTCGGCGCCACCGACGGGCCCTCGGCGCAGGCCGCGATCGATCGAATCAACGCCATCGCCAACCCGCAACTGCCGACGGCAGGTGAGCGATTCCTCGGAACCGTGGTCAAGACAACGGATTTCGGCGCGTTCGTGTCCCTGCTGCCCGGGCGGGACGGACTGGTGCACATCTCCAAGCTCGGCAGGGGCAAGCGCATTGCGAAGGTCGAGGACGTGGTGAACGTCGGCGACAAGCTGCGGGTCGAGATCGCCGACATCGACAAACGAGGCAAGATTTCTCTGGTCCTGGTAGACGAAGAGGACACCGCAGACAGCACAGCCTCGGCTCCCGATTCCCCGGTGGCCGCGCCAGCTGATGCCGCGACGGCCAGCAGCTGACCCCGCGACGACC